>Ga0137409_10001276_pt1 | contig 27384 bp, 28 predicted proteins | sample CZODoug1_16funga_FD_122059 | JGI IMG/M metagenome (GOLD analysis project Ga0137409, IMG submission 122059) | Vadose zone soil fungal communities from Angelo Coast Range Reserve, California, USA - CZODoug1_16fungal (Hybrid Assembly) | ecosystem: Environmental > Terrestrial > Soil > Vadose zone...
AGCACAGGTACTCGAGGTGGTCGAAGAACTCGGGGTAGGAGATTTCCACGCACTCGGCCCCATCGATCTCAGTCCTGCCTTGAGCGATGAGGCCGGCGATAGAGAGCGCCATCGCAACCCGGTGGTCGCCTTGCGCGCTCACGCGCGCGCCCTCGAGCTCTCGGGGTCCGTTGATCACCCAGCCATCGTCGGTGGCTGTGATGTCCGCGCCCATCGCCAACAGCCCCTCCTCCATCGCGGTGATGCGGTTTGACTCTTTCACCCGAAGCTCGCCCGCACCGGCGATGACGCTCCGGCCCGGCATCTGGGTCGCAGCGACGGCGAGCACGGGGAGCTCGTCGATCATCTCGGCGGCCATGCCGTCCTTGACGTGGATCGATTTCAGGTTGTGCGCCGTCCCAACATTCAGGTCGCCGACCGGCTCGCTGCCCACGAACCGAGGGTTTGAGACCGTGACCTCGAATCCACTGGTCTGCAGCACGCTGAGGAATGCGACCCGTGTGGGATTGACCCCGGTCGCCTGCAGCCGGATCCGCGAACCCCGCACGAGCCCTGCCGCGACGACCCAGAAAGCGGCTGCGCTGATGTCGCCCGGGACGTCGAGGTCGAGCGGTTCGAGCTGGCCCGCGGGCGCGACTTCGACGCGAAGTCCATCCACCTCCACCGACGCCCCCATCGCACGCAGCATCAGCTCGGTATGGTCGCGGGTCTTGACCGGTTCGATGACGGACGTCGGTCCGTCCGCGAACAGCCCTGCGATGAGCAGGGCGGACTTCACCTGCGCGCTCGGCACCGGCATCGTGTGAAGGACGCCATGCAAAGGGGTCTCGCCTCCGACGCGCAGAGGAGGCCAGCTCGCTCGGGCGCCCATGTCACGGAGCGGCGTGACCACGCGGTCCATCGGCCGGCGTGAAAGTGATTCGTCTCCCACGAGCTCGCTCTCGAATTCCTGCGCGGCGAGCAGTCCCGCCAAAAGACGCATCGTGGTGCCGGAGTTGCGGCAGTCGAGCGCACCGGCCGCCTGGCGCAGCCCGTGCATGCCGCAGCCCTCGAGCATCGTTCCCTCGAACACAGCTCCGAGCTCCGTCACGCAGCGCATCGTCGACTGTACGTCCGCACCGGGCGAGAGCCCACGGAGGCGGCAGCGGCCGGACGCGATCGCGCCGAGGATGAGCGCGCGATGCGAGATCGACTTATCGCCTGGGACTCGTATCTCGCCCGCGAGCTTTCGCGCCGTCCTGACGGTCGCGATCACCTTCGAGACCAGCGCTCGCGCACCGCGCGAGCCTCTTCGAAAAGCTCGACCAGTCGTGGATCGTCGGCCTCGAGGTGGCGACGCAGCCGGGCCAGCTCCGCGCTGATGGCATCCAGCTGCTCGAGCAGGTTCACGCGGTTCGTGCGCGTGACGCCCGCGTACAACTCAGGGTCTCCGCCCGCAAGCCGGCTCATGTCACGAAAGCCGCCGGCCGCCAGGCGTGAGGCCTCGGGCCAGTCGGGGCGCCGAGACAGCGCCAGCACGTAGCCCACCGAGAGCAGGAACGCTGTGTGGCTGACGCCTGCGACGAGGCGGTCGTGCGTGTCGGCGTCCATCACGACCGGGTGCGCCCCGACCGCCTTGACGAGGTCTGTAAGGACGGGCTCCGATCGCGTAAGCACCCACGCCGCATCCTTGAAAACCGACGAGTCGGCGGCGTCGATGCCCGAGGTCTCCTTCCCGCACATCGGGTGGCCCCCTACAAGGTCGATGCCCGCGGACGACGCCCACGCCATCACGTCTGCTTTGGTGCTGGCCATGTCCGTCACGACCCTGCCCTCCGTCTTGCCCTTGAGCTGCCCGAAGATCTCTCGCATGGCGCGGATCGGCGCGCCGATGACGATGACATCGGCCATTTCGGCGACGCTCGCATCAGCGCTCGCGCTGGCGACGACGCCGCGGTCGAGCGCCTTGCGCAAGGTCGTCGGGTTTGTGTCGGCGCCGACGATCACCGTGTCGGGCCGGGCTTCCTTGAGGGCAAGCGCGAACGAAGAACCCATGAGACCAAGGCCGATCACGGCGACTGTGGCCACGCGGTTAGGCGAGCTGCTTTGCCATCGCGCTCAACATGCGTCGGAGGTCGGCCATCAGCCGGTCGAACGCCTCGAAGTCGAGCGACTGCGCGCCGTCCGACAGCGCCTGGTTGGGCGTCGGGTGCACCTCCACGATCAAACCGTGGGCGCCGGCGGCCACGGCTGCAAGCGACATCGGTCGCACGAGCGACCACTTACCGGTCGCCTGCGAAGGATCGACCACGATCGGCAGGTGGGAGAGCTCGCGCGCCATCGGCACCGCGTTGAGGTCCAGCGTGAACCGCGTCGACGTCTCGAAGGTCCTGATGCCTCGCTCGCAGAGGATGACGTCGCGGTTGCCCTGAGACAGGATGTACTCGGCCGCGAGCAGCCACTCCTCGATGGTCGACGACATGCCGCGCTTGAGCAGCACCGGCTTGCCGGAACGCCCGGCCTCCTGCAGCAGCGCGTAGTTCTGCATGTTGCGCGTGCCGAGCTGAAGAATGTCCGCGTATCGCGCGACGAGCTCGACATCGCCAGGCGACACGACCTCCGTCACGACCTTGAGCCCGGTCTCGGCGCGCGCGGTCGCCATCATCTTCAGGCCCGCCTCGCCGAGACCCTGGAAGGAGTAAGGCGACGTGCGAGGCTTGAAAGCGCCTCCGCGCAGAACGCGCGCACCCTGCTTGGCCACGTGTCGAGCCGTGTCGAGGAGCATCTCCTCGCCCTCGACCGAGCATGGGCCGGCCATCATCACGACCTCGTCCCCGCCGATCTTGACGCCGCCCACGTCGACTACCGTGTTGACCGGCCGGAACTCGCGGCTGGCCAGCTTGAAGGGCTTTGTGATCGGGATGATCTCGTGAATCCCGCCAAGGTGGGAGAAGGCTTCTTTGAACGCATATGCGTTGCCGCCGATGACGCCGACGAGCGTCCTTTCCTCGCCTCGGGACAGCTCGGTTTTCAGCCCGATCTCGTGTACACGGTCGACGACCGCGTTGATCTCGGCCTCGGTCGCCGCGTGAGCCATGACGATGATCACTGCCTGAGTGAACCTCTCAGGTAGTCCAGGTCGGCCTTGATCGCCTGCGCTCCCCGCAGATAGGAAAAGCGCATCGACGATTGGGGGCGCGGAGTGTTGTACAGGAGCAGGACCCGCACGCACATAGGCACGCCACGCGGGTTCGGAAGCTGCACGTCCATGTCGTGACCGCACAGCAGCGGCACGTCGAGCCAGCCCAGCCGGCGAGCGGCGAAGGCGGGGAACTCGGCCGTCAAATCGTGTGTCGTGGTGAAGTAGGCGAAGCAGATCTCGGCGGGGTCGAGGTCGTTGAGTTGGACGAGCTCGCGCAGCAGCTCCTCCGTCGCTTCCGTAATGGAGTCCGCGGTGTTCGCCTCAGCGGTGGTCGCCCCCCTGATCCCTCTTACCGGCACGCTTTCAGCAGCTCCTTCACCAGTGGGACCGGGTCTCCGCCGCGGTCGATCTCGTGCACGATCGCGCTCCCGACCACTGCAGCGTCGGCCGTTCCACGCAGCGCTTTCATGTGCTCCGGGCGCGAGATTCCAAAACCAGCCGCGATCGGCAGGTTCGTGTGTTTCCGGACGAGCGCAAACAGCTCCTTCATCCCGACCGGCAGCTCCTTTCGCGCCCCTGTGATCCCGGTCACCGTGACGCAGTAGACGAAACCGCTCGAGTGTTCGCAGATCGTCTCCACGCGGCCGTCGGCCGTGGTTGGGGCGACCATGAAGATGGTGTCGAGCGACGCAGAACGCAGCCAGCTCGCCACCGGCTCTGATTCCTCGACCGGTAGGTCGGGGACGATCACGCCGGCAACTCCGGCTTGCGCCGCCTCGGCCGCAAAGCGCCTGGGATCGTGCGAGAGGATCGGGTTGATGTAGGTCATCAGCACGACCGGGACGCCCTCGCCGGCGATCGCGGCCGCGACCTCGAGCGCCCCAGAGACATTCATGCCGTGTTCGAGCGCGACCTGCCCTGCTCGCTGGATCACGGGGCCGTCGGCGAGCGGGTCCGAGAACGGGATGCCGATCTCGATTGCTGCGATTCCGGAAGCGGCGAGCTTCTTCCCCACCTCGATCGACTTTTTCTTGTTGGGATGCCCGGCCATGATGTAGGCGACAAGCGTCAGGTCGCCGCTCACCTTGAGCGCTCTCTCCAGCCTGGTTGCTTCAGCCACCATTACAGGGGCCTCCGCGAAGTCACGGCGAAGCCTCGGACTTCGCGGGGATTTCGACCGAGTCCATGTCCTTGTCCCCACGGCCCGACAGGCAGACCAGGATCCGCCCACCCGGCCCCATCTCGCGCGCCAGCATCCCCGCCTGATGGAGGGCGTGCGCCGGCTCGAGCGCCGGCATGATGCCTTCGAGCCGCGTGCACAGCTTGAAAGCGGCGAGCGCATCCGCGTCGGTCACGGCCACGTACTCGACCCGTTTCGCGTCGTGGAGGTATGCGTGCTCCGGCCCGACGCCGGGGTAGTCGAGCCCGGCGGAGATGGAGTGAGTCGGCATGACCTGCCCATCGCCGTCTTGAAGCAGGTACGAGAAGCTGCCGTGCAGCACGCCCGGCCGCCCGCCCACCAGCGAGGCCGCGTGCTGACCGGTCTTCACACCCTTGCCCGCGGCCTCAACGCCGACGAGCTTCACGTCTCGGTCGTCGATGAAGGCGGTGAACATGCCGATGGCGTTCGACCCGCCGCCGACGCACGCCACCACGGCATCGGGCAGCTTGCCGTCGACTGAGAGGTACTGCTCGCGGGCTTCGTCGCCGATCACCCGCTGCAGGTCACGAACCATCTCGGGATACGGGTGAGGTCCGACGACCGAGCCGATGATGTAGTGGGTGGTCACAACGTTCGTCACCCAGTCGCGAATTGCCTCGGACGTGGCGTCCTTCAAGGTCTTCGTTCCGCTCGTCACCTCGACGACCTCTGCCCCGAGCAGCTTCATCCGTCGCACGTTCATCGACTGCCGGCGCATGTCCTCGGTGCCCATGTAGACGGTGCATTCCAGGCCGAACCTCGCGCACACCGTCGCAGCGGCCACTCCATGCTGGCCGGCGCCCGTTTCCGCGATCACGCGCTTTTTGCCCATGCGCAGTGCGAGCAGCGCCTGGCCGACCGCATTGTTGAGCTTGTGCGCGCCGGTATGGCACAGGTCTTCGCGCTTCAGATGGATGTGCGCGCCGCCGAAGTGCTCGCTCAGTCGACTGGCGGCGTAGAGCGGGGTCGGGCGACCGACAAAAGCGTGCCGGTGACCGGCAAGCTCGAGCTGGAACAGCGTGTCGGCCTTGGCCTCGTGCCACATGTCCTCGAGCTCTTTGAGCGCGCCCATCAGCGTCTCGGGCACGTACTGCCCGCCGTATGCGCCGAAGCGGCCGGCAACTGGATGCGTGAGGGAGGCGCGCGCCATCAGAGCAGGACCTCGGCCAGGCGCACGGCATGTATGAACGCCCGCAGCTTGTCGGGATCCTTGACGCGGATCGACGCCTCGACTCCGCTCGAAACATCTACGCCATAAGGCAGAAAGCTGCTCACGACCTTGCCCACGTTACCCGGTTCAAGACCACCTGCGATGAACACACGCCGTGTTGCCAGCAGCGGACGGGCCAGCTCCCAGTCCCACGCGCGACCGGTGCCGCCTCGCTGGTCTGCCGACCAGGAGTCGAGCATGATCGGGTCAGGCCAGTCGTCGGCCCCGGGGATCTGATCGGCTTTGACCTTCAACACCTTCATCACCGGCCGGCCGGCCTCGAAGCCCGGTGCTTCCGAGCCGTGCAGCTGCAGCATGTCCAGGTCGACGAAATCGGCAATCTGCCGGACCTCGCCGGCGTCCTGGTCGATGAAAACTCCGACGATCTTCGGGCGAACCGCAAGGCCGTCGACGATGACCTTTGCCTCCTCGGGCGTGACGCGCCGCTCGGAGGAGCAGAAATGGAATCCGAGCAGGTCCGCCCCGGACTCGACCGCCGCCGCCGCGCCGGCAGCGTCACAGATCCCGCAGATCTTTATCCGGACCATGCGGTGAGCTCTCTGATTTTTTGCGCGGGGTCGTCGGAGCGCATGAGCGTCTCCCCAACGAGGATCGCATCCGCCCCGGCCTCGTAAACCCTGCGCGCGTCATCGGGGGTGCGGATTCCGCTTTCGGCCACCACGACGACGCCATCCGGGATCAGCTTGCGAAGGCGCTCGGTGAGGGCCAGATCGATGGCGAACGTGTGCAGGTCGCGATGGTTGATCCCGATCAGTTGAGCCCCGGCATCGAGCGCGATGAGCGTTTCGGGCTCGTCGTGGACCTCGACCAACGCCGCGACGCCCCGGCTCTTTGCCACCGCGAGCAGCTCTCGAAGCCCCAGCCCCCCTCCGGCGCTTCGCGCTACCTCCCCGCGAGGTGGGGAGGCCAGGGCCGCGACGATCAGCAGCACCGCGTCTGCCCCGGCGGCCCTGGCCTTGGCGATCTCGAAGGGATCGGTGACGAAGTCCTTGCGCAGGATCGGCAGGGTGGTCGCGGCGCGCGCGGCCAGCATGTGCTCGGGCCGGCCGCCAAATCCCGCCATATGCGTAAGGACGGAGATCGCAGCCGCGCCGCCGTCGGTGTAAGCGTGGGCAAGGTCGGCCGGCCGGTATTCCTGCGCCAGCACCCCCATGATCGGCGTGCGCTGCTTCATCTCGGCGATCACCGCCAGGCCGGGGCCGCGGATGGCGCCGGCAAAGTCCTTGGGCGTGTACGAGGCGACGCTTCGCTCGAACTGATCCTGCCCGACCAGCGCGCGACGTCGCTGTAGGTCCTGCCTGGCCTCGACGACGAGTCGGGCGAGTAGGTCCTCCGCCTCTCCAGTCACTCCTGGGAGATTTTCGCCCACCGCTGGAGCACGTCGCCCGCGCGACCGGAGTCGATCGCCTCGGCCGCCAGGCCGAGACCATCCTTCCAGCTGCCGGCCAGACCCGCCGCGCGAAGCGCCGCCGCACTGTTCAGCAGCACCACGTCGCGGCGCGGCCCCTTCGCACCCTGGAGCACCTCGCGCGCGATACGGGCGTTGTCTTCCGGTCCGCCGCCGCGCATCGCGTCGATCGGGGCCGCGTCGAGCCCCAGGTCACGCGGGTTCAGCTCAAACTCCTTGCGCTGTCCGTCGATCTCGATCACCAGCGACGGTGAGCTCACTGAAAGCTCGTCCATTCCGTCGCCGGCATGGAACACGATCGCCCGCTCCACTCCAAGTCGCAGCAGAACGTCGGCCATCTTGCCCGCCATCGAACCGTCGGCGACACCAAGCGCCTGGTACTTCGCCCCCGCCGGGTTGCATAGCGGGCCGAGCACGTTGAATACAGTGCGTACGCCGAGCTCCCGCCGGGGCACGCCGGCGAATCGGAACGAGGGATGGAAGACCGGCGCGAACATGAACCCGATGCCGGCGTCCTCGATGCAGCGGGCCACGCCGTCGGGGCCCAGGTCGATTTTCACGCCGAGCTGCTCGAGCACGTCGGCGGAGCCGCACAAAGATGAAGCGGCGCGGTTGCCGTGCTTGGCGACCTTCGCGCCGCACGCGGCCGCAACAATGGCGGACAGAGTCGAGATGTTGAAGGTCGCCAGACCGTCGCCGCCCGTGCCGCACGTGTCGAGCAGCGCGCCATCCACGGCGATCGGAGTCGCCATCGCCCGCGCGGTGCGCGCGAATCCGGTGATCTCGTCCACCGTCTCACCCTTCATGCGGAGCGCCACGACGAAGCCCGCGATCTGGATGGGTGTCGCGTCGCCGCGCATGATCTCCTCGAAGGCCGATGCGGCCTCGTCTTCTGAGAGGTTTTCGCGCCTCACCAGCTTTGCAATCGACTCAATCAAGATTTCTTCTCCGCCCGCCGAATGAAGTTGCCGAGGATCTTCTTGCCTTCCTTGGTCAGCACCGACTCCGGGTGGAACTGCACCCCATACGTGGGGTGCTTGACGTGGCGGAGGCCCATCACGATGCCGTCCGCCGTCCACGCCGTGACAACGAGCTCTTCGGGCACCGATTTGCGGTCGACGATCAGTGAGTGATAGCGCGTCGCCTCGAACGGATCGCTGACGCCGGCGAGCACCCCCGAGTTGTCGTGCCTGATCCACGACGTCTTGCCGTGCGCCGGCTCGTTGCGCACGACGCGGCCGCCGAACGCCTCACCGAGACACTGGTTGCCGAGACACACGCCGAGGATGGCCACTTTGCCAGACAACTCCCGGATCGCTTGCGTCGAGACGCCCGCGTCGGAGGGGGCGCCCGGCCCGGGGGAGATGACGATCCCGTCAAATTCGCCGAGCTCCTCCACTGTCACCTCGTCGTTGCGGAACACGCGCGGCTCGGCGCCGAGCTCGGCCAGGTACTGCACGAGGTTGTAGGTGAACGAGTCGTAGTTGTCGATGACCGCGAGGTTCATCACATGGCCTCTGCCATCTCGATGGATTTGAACATGGCGCCCGCTTTCTCGAGCGTCTCCTCGAACTCGCGCTCAGGGCGCGAGTCGGCGACCACGCCCGCACCGGCCTGCACATACGCGACCCCATCAGCGACCACCACCGTGCGGAGGGTGATGGCCATATCGAGGTTGCCGCCGAAGCTGACGTAGCCGAGGGACCCCGCGTAAACGCCGCGCTGGTCCGGCTCGAGCTCCGCGATCACCTCCATCGCGCGGATCTTCGGAGCGCCGGAGACCGTGCCGGCCGGGAACGCCGCGCGGAGCGCGTCGAGTGACGTGCACCCGTCGCGGAGCTGCCCGCTGACGGTCGAGGAGATGTGCATGACGTGCGAGTAGCGCTCGATTTCCATCAAGCGATCGACGCTCACCGTGCCGGGGCGTGCGACGCGACCCACGTCGTTGCGCCCGAGGTCGACGAGCATCACGTGCTCGGCGCGCTCCTTCAGGTCGCTGAGCAGCTCTTTCTCGAGCCTTTCATCCTCCGCCGGGTCTGCGCCGCGGCGTCGCGTGCCGGCGAGCGGCCGCGTCTCGACGCGCCTGCCCTCGACCTGGACCAGCTTTTCGGGCGACGTGCCGACCACGTGCCGGTCGCCGCCGAGGCACAGGAAAAACATGTATGGCGACGGGTTGATCGCGCGCAGGCAGCGGTAGACGTCGAAGGGGCTCGCCTCCAGCGGCTTTCGGAACCGCTGCGAGACGACGATCTGGAACGCGTCGCCGGCGAGGATGTGCTCTTTGGCGGCATCGACCATGGCGTGGAACTGGCCGGGCGTGACGTTGGACTCCCACCGCGTCCCATCGGTCCCCTTCGGGAACGAGCCAACCTGGTCAGAGGCCAGGCGCTTTTCCATCTCATCGATCCGGCCGACCGCGGCGTCGTAGTCCTCCCGCTCGGGCCGGTGGATGGTTAGGAGCTTGAGCCGCCGCGTGACGTGGTCGAAGACCGCCAGGTCTTCAGCGCGCAGGAAGGCGCTCTCGGGCATCGGCGGGGGCGAACCCTTGGCCAGCGGCAGGCGTTCGAAATGCCGCGCTGTCTCATAGCCCAGGTAGCCGACTGCTCCGCCGTGGAACCGAGGTATGCCCCGAACCGGCGCGGTCGCCTCGGCGGCAACCGATCGAAGCGCTCCCAGGGGATCACCGCTACCGAGCTCGAGAGGCTTTGGCTCGAAGCCGATGAAGGAGTAGCGCGCCAGGCGCTCGCCGCCCTCGACGCTCTCGAGCAGGAATCCCGGTGTGCCGGGAGGGCACAGCAGCGAGTAAGCGCGGACCGGGGTGAGCATGTCGGCCAGGACCTCCCGATACACCGGAATAAGGGCATGGTCCCTGGCGAGAACCCGGGCTTCTTCCCGGGTTGGCGTGCACTCTCTCATCTGGTTCCCCTCATCTCGTCTCTGCCGCGCGACTCACTTCGGCCGCGCCGGATGCAAAACCTTATCAGAACGCTATTTCTTGCCCACTTTGGCCGCCTTCATTTCGCGCTTCACCTCGCGCGCGTGCGCCATCGACTCAGGTGAGTCCACGTCCGCGACCGTGTGCCAGTTGGCGGCATGCTTCTCCCAGCCTCGCGGCTTGACGCCGAACCGCTTGGCCAGGATGGCGACCAGGATCTTGACTTTCATGTCACCAAATCCCGGCAGCTTCTTGATCCGGGCGGCCAGGTCGTCGCCGTCACGGGCGCCCTCCCATACCGAGCCGGCGTCGCCTCCGTAGTCCTCGACGATCACCTTGCACAGAGCCTGGACTCGTCCGGCCATGCTGCCCGGGAACCTGTGAAGAGCGGGGCGCTCCCGGAACACGCCGTTCAGCTTGTCCGGGTCCATGGCCGCGATCTTCCGCACGTCAAGGTGGCCGAGCCGTCGCTTCAGATCGTAGGGACCGGCGAACGCTTTTTCCATCTTGACCTGCTGATCGAGCACCAGGCCGATCAACAAGGCGAGCGGATCAGTCTCGAGGAGCTTGTTGGCGGCCGGGTCATCGGTCCAGGCGATCGGCATGGGGTGACTTTAGCCCACCGGGGTGAGTACCCTGTGCCGTTATATCCAACGTGTCGGCGGTGCCTGATGTGGGGCAGGAAGCGTATACGCCGGGCTCGCGGGAGGACTTCGATCGCCTCTACCGCAGCGCCTATCCGCGTGTCTACCGAACGCTGGCCGCCATCCTGGGTGACCCGGCCGAAGCTGAGGACTGCGCCCAGGACGCCTTCGTCAAGGCATTCCAGGCCTGGAAGCGGTGGCGTCCAGACGCTCCAGCCGAGGCCTGGGTCCATCGGATCGCAGTCAACCGCGCGATCTCGTATCGGCGACGCGCACGATTGCGCACCGTCGGTGAGGTCCTCCGTCGACTGGGCAAGCCCGCAGGCGCCGCCGATCCTGCACATGTTGCAACGCAGCCCGACCTTCTGACCGCCCTCCGATCGATCCCACCGAAGCTCGCGGCCGCCATCGTGCTGCGCCACTACCACGGCTACAACAACCGGGAGATCGCTGCCGCGCTCGGCGTTTCGGAGCGCACGATCGGGACCCGATTGAGCCAGGCGGCCGTGCGCTTGAGAGCCGTGCTCGAAGAATCAGCGGCGCCGGGCTTCTCACTTGACGGGCCGGCTGCGTTGTCTTCTGAGCAGGACGCGAGTACGTATGCGAAGCACTGAACGAAATCCGATGGGTCCGGGTTTTGAGTGGCGCCTCAAGGCAGCCCTCGACCGAGTCACGCCCCCGTCCGTCCGGCCACGCTATCAATCGGCGACCGCCGGGGTCCGGCCGTTGCGCCTCGCGCCTTTCATGCTCGCGGCTGCGGCGACCGCCCTTCTCGCACTGAGCGCCACCGCAGCCACCGGAAGCCCGAACCCGGTGATCTGGACGGAGCGCGCAACGACGACGATCGAATCAGTCGGCCATCCGCCCGCAACCGTTAACAACCCGGACCCCAGTCCGAACAGGTCACCGAAAACTACCCGGGGAGCGCCCGCCGCACCGTCCACGCGGCAGCCTGAGCACAGCGCCTCCCCCCGGCCCGAGCCTTCGGAGTCCCCGGAACCCACGCAATCACGCGATGGAGATCACTCCGGACCTGGCTCTGGCTCGAGCTCGCCCAGGCCGTCGCCAAGCCCCGATGAGGACTGACCAGGCTTCCGACTTTCTTTCGATGAGGCGTTACTAAGCATTCCGGACCGTCAACCAAGGAGGACAAGCGTGCCCAAAAACAACACGTTCAAGATCGGGGTCGCCACGGCGGCTGCCGCGGTGGGCGCCATCCTGGCGATCACGTCGGTATTCGCACATACGGCGCCGAGCACCGGCCGCTCAGTGGTGGGCAGCCTCGCGAACGCGGCGCACGCTGCGAGCTTCCCACTCGTAGCCAACGATCCCGCGCTCAACGTGCTCGCCAACGAGCAGATCACCGACGAAGAGGAGGCGGCCGAGCGGGCTGCCGAGCTCGCAGCGGAGCAGGCTGAGAAGGCCGCTGAAGCCGCGGCCGAAGCCGCCGCGGAGGCCGCGGAGGCTGCCGAGGCTGACGAGGACGCCGACGAGGTCGAGGCCGAGGACAAGGACGCAGAGCACCAGGTCGAGCACCAAGACGGCGGCGATCACGAAAGCGACTAAAGCGGAGCGTTGAAGCACTGGGAGCCGGGCCTCGGGGCCCGGCTCTTTCTTATTGTTTTCGCCTCTGGACGAACTCGAAGCCGAAACGGCCCTTCACGCACAGGTGGCCGGCGGTGACGCTGTGATCCAGAGGCGATGTCACCTTGACGATCGAGTTGTCCTGCACGTGAAGCTCCAGCATGCATCCGACCCCGCAGTACGGGCACACCGTCTCGGTCACCGTTTGCTGTGATTCATCCCACGTTCCCGCCTGACGCATGTCGTGCTCGCTCTTGAACATGAGCGCACCTGTCGGGCACACGCCGATGCAGTTGCCGCAGTAAACGCATGCCGAGTCAGGCAGCGGCGTGGTGAACTCGGTGGAGATGTGCGCGTCGAAGCCTCGGCCTGCCACACCGATGGCGAACGTGTTCTGGGCATCGACGCCGCACGCCTCGACGCATTTGTAGCAGAGGATGCAGCGCGAGTAGTCGCGCACGTAGAGGTCGTTGTCGATCTTCACGGGCTGCGCGACGGTGGCGACGTTCGAGCCGAACCGGTCAGGGGTCGCACCGTATCGAGCCATCCAACCGTGCACCTGCGGTGAGCACAGCGACAAGTCGACCGATGACGCGAGGAGTTCGAGCACCAGGCGCCGGCTGTGACGAACCCTTTCTGACTCCGTCAGGATTTTCATTCCGGCCTCAACCTTGCGCGAGCACGCCGGCACGAGCACCCGTGCGCCTTCGAGCTCCACGACGCAGACACGGCACACGTTGACCGGCGTCAGCGTCTCGAGCTGGCACAGCGTCGGAGTGTCGATGCGGAGCCGGCGGCAGGCGTCGAGGATCGTCGTCCCTTCGAGCACCTCCAGCTCCCGACCGTCGATGCTCACCTTCACCAACCGCTTCGGTAAGCCAACGAAAACTCTTTCCGCCATCTAGACGACCTTGAGCTGGATCACAGCCGAGGTGATGGCGTTGGCTGCCGTCTGGCCGAGCCCGCAGATCGATGCGTCGCGCATCGCCTGCGCGATGTCGCTGAGAAGAGCGATGTCGGACTCTTCCCGACGGTCGTTCAGCAGCCTGTGAAGGACTTCTTCCTGCCGCACGGTGCCGACGCGGCACGGCACGCATTGCCCACATGACTCGTCCCGGAAGAATCGCGCGATGCGAAGCAGGATTTGCTTCAGGTCAGCCGTGTCGTCGAGGACGATGACCGCGCCTGATCCGAGCGTGGCGCCGATGGCGCGCGTGCCCTCGAAGCTGAGCGGAACATCAAGCTGCTGCTCGGTCACAAACGAGCCTGCCGCTCCACCCAGCAGCACAGCCTGCAGCTTCCTACCTTCGTGGAGGCCGCCCGCGACGTCGATCAGCGCCCGCAGCGTGGTGCCCATCGGGACTTCGTAGAGTCCCGGCTCGCGGACGTGACCCGACAGGCAAAACAGTCGAGTGCCGGTCGAGTCCTGGGTGCCCGTGGCCGCAAACGCTGCACCTCCGTCGACGAGGATGTCCAGCACGTTGACGAGTGTCTCGACGTTGTTGACCAGGGTCGGCTTGCCGAAAAGCCCTGCCTGGACCGGAAATGGCGGCTTGTTGCGTGGTTCGCCTCTTTTTCCTTCGATCGAGTTGAAGAGCGCCGTCTCCTCGCCGCAGATGTACGCGCCGGCGCCGCGCCGGACCTCTATCTCCACATCGAGCAATCCATGCGCCCGTGTCTGCTCGATGGCGTTTTCGATCCGATGCCTCGCCAGCGGGTACTCCCCACGCACGTACAGGTAACCCTTCTCGCAGCCGGTGGCGAAAGCGGCGATCGTCATCGCTTCGATCACGGCGAATGGATCGCGCTCCATGAGCTCCCGGTCTTTGAAAGTCCCAGGCTCCGACTCGTCCGCATTGCACACGAGGTAATGGGGGCGGGCCGGGGCCTTCGCCACAGAGTCCCATTTGCGCCCCGTGGGAAACGCCGCGCCTCCCCGGCCGAGAAGCCTCGCCTCGGTCACCTCGCGGATGACGCCTTCGGGACCCACCTCCTTCGCCCGCGTCAGTGCGGCATAGCCGCCGTGTTCGCGATAGCTATCGATGCTGTCGGGATCCACCACCCCAACGCGTCGCAGCAACCCCCCTCCCCCCATCGGGGTGAGGGTCGGGGAGAGGGGCTTGAGCTGGCTTGGCCACGCGCCGCCGCGCAGGATCTGCTTGGCGGCCTCGACGCTGAACGGCGCGACCTGCCGGTCCTCATGGTGTGCACCGGCGCGTTCTACGAGCGCGGCCGGAGCCCGGTCGCAGAGACCGAGGCAGGGACTGCGATGCCAGGTCTTTCCCGCGGGTCCGAAGTCGCGCTCGAGGGCTGAACACAGCTCGTCGGCTCCGGCGCACTTGCACGCGATGTCGTCGCAGACGTGGAGGGCGAGCGCAGGCCGCTCCTCCAGGGCAAAGCGTCCGTAGAAGCTGACGACGCCGTACGCCTCGGCAGGAGGGATCGACAGCCTCCGGCAGGCGTACTCGAGCGCGCCCCGGCTCACCCAGCCGACGCGGTCCTGGATGGCGTGGAGCACTGGAAGCAACACCGGTCTCTGCGCACGGGTGACGTGCCCGCCGAAAGCGATGTGGTCGTCCGCAGGGTGGCGCACGCCTCCCTCCCAGAGCGAGGAGGGGTCGCCAAGAACGCCATCCACGGCTGCAATCTCCTCGGCGGTCGCCGGCCCCCCGGTGGTCCGGATGTCCACTAAGCCGTGGCGCCTGCAGTGAGCTTTTCGATCCTGATCGCGCTCGCTTTGAACTCGGCGGTACCCGACTTCGGATCCGTCGCGTCGATGGTGAGGATGTTCGTCGCGACCTGGTCGGGGAAATGGAGCGTGAGAAAGGCGAGCCCCGGCCTGAGCGTGGCTTCGAAGCGAACCGGCACCTCCACCGATCCGCGACGCGAGCTGGCCATGACCCGCTCGCCATCCTGGATGCCGAGCCGCTGCGCGTCCGCGGGGGAGATCAGCAGCGCCTCCCTGCGACGCAGGGGTGACGTGTACTCGTTGGTCTGGACGCCGGTGTTGAACGAATCCAGCCGCCGGCCGGTCGTGAGCCGGATCGGAAACTCCTTGGTCAACCGATCGACGGGCGGGTCGTGCTCGACCGCATGAAGCGGAGCTCGCGGACCTTCGACCGGGTCACTCCAAAGCCGCTCATGCAGGAACAGCGTGCCTGGATGGGATTCGTCAGGGCAGGGCCACTGGATTCCGCCGAGCTCGTCCAGCCGTGCGTATGACATTCCCGCGTGCATCGGCGAAAGGCTGCGGCATTCGTTCCACACCTGCTCCGCGGTCGGCTGGCCCCAATCGCAACCGAGGCGGTGTGCGAGGTCGCAGATGATGTCGACGTCGTCGCGCGCGCCGGCGGGTGGTTCCAGCGCGCGGCGCACCCGCTGCACCCGGCGCTCGCTGTTCGTGACGGTTCCCTCCGACTCGGCCCAACCCGCCGCCGCCGGAAGGACGACATGGGCGAGCTCAGCGGTTTGCGTCAGGAAGATGTCCTGGACGACGAGGTGTTCGAGACCGCTCAGGAGACGCACCGCTCGCGTCTGGTCCGCCTCGCTGCGCGCCGGGTTCTCACCGACGATGTATGCCGTTGTCAGCTCTCCATGCTCCATCGCCTCGAACATCTCGCTGAGGTGATAGCCCTTTTTGGTCGGGAACTGTGCGCCACCCCAAGCGCGGGAGAACTTGTCGTGAATCGCCGGTTCCTGTAAATCCTGAAAGCCGGGCATCCGGGCCGGAATCGCGCCCATGTCGCCTCCGCCCTGGACATTGTTCTGGCCGCGAAGCGGGTTGAGGCCGCAGCCGTACCGGCCGACCTTCCCCGTGAGCAGGGCCAGGTTGATGAGCGCGAGCACGTTGTCGGTCGCGTTGTGGTGCTCGGTGATGCCCAGCGTCCAGCAGATCATCGCTTTGTCCGCGCGCCCGTACTCGAGGGCGACGTCCCTGATCGCGTAGCCGGGCACCCCGGTCTCCTTCTCAGCAACCTCCAGCGTGTAAGCCTCGACGCAACGAGCGAACTCCTTATAGCCGGTGGTCGCGCGCTCTATGAATTCCTTGTTCGCGAGACCGGCGTGGATGATGACACGCGCCATCGCGTTGGCCAGCGCGATGTCGCTGCCCACGTCGATGCCCAACCACACGTCCGCCCACTCGCCCGAGCTGGTGCGTCGCGGATCCACCGCGACGAGTCGCGCTCCGTTGTGCACGCCGCGCAAGAGGTGATGGAAGAAGATCGGATGCGTCTCGCGAGCGTTCGAGCCCCATAGGATGACGAGGTCGGTCTCCTCAGCTTCCTGGTAAGACGAGGTGCCTCCTCCGGCTCCGAACACTGTCGCCAGACCGGCGACGCTTGGAGCGTGTCAAGTTCGGTTGCAGCTGTCGATGTTGTTGCTGTGCATGACGGCGCGAGTGAACTTCTGGGCCATGAAGTTCATCTCGTTGGTCGTCTTGGAGCAGCTGAACATGCCGAACGCGTTGGGGCCCCTGTCCCTCGCGGCGGCGAAGCCGGCCGCGGCCCGGGTCAGTGCTTCCTCCCAGGACGCGGGACGCAGCCGCCCGCCTTCCCTGACCAGCGGCTCGGTCAGACGAAGAAGGCCGTCACCCATGACGAAAAAACACTATAGGCGTCGGCTGATGCGCCGCATACCGCGCCGGCAGGCTTTAGATTGGTGGCGGAACCTGCGCTCGGGTCCAGTGCACGCCGCCGTCGTCGGTGAAGGCCAATCCGCTTGCCGCCGGCACCGACGGTGGAGCAGGTGCTGAGACCGAGACCCACGCGTGTTCGGGATCAAGGATGTAGAGGTTCGGGCGATACATCCATTGGGGCAACGTGTTGGTGACCTCGGTCCACGTCTGCCCAGCGTCTGAGGATTTGAACAGGCCCGAACCGCTCATCGCCCACCAATTGTCCGAGTCCCGGTAAGCGACATTGGCGGACGGTGGCTGAATGTAGCGCCAGGTGGCGCCGCTGTCGAATGACGTGGCGATGCGCGGCGGAGTGCCGCCCTGCGCTACGACACTTGCAACCACCCCGGCTTCCGGAAGGAGCTCAACTGTGGACTCAAAGTTCGAACCCGAATCCCAAGATCCGGCGGGCGGCGGAAGGTCGTGCCGCTGCCAGCTCTGGCCGGCGTCGCTGGATGCGTAGACATGCGGAGGGCTTGAGTCGACCCCGGCCATCCAGGCTTCGGTCGGGCTGCGGAGGCGTAGTTGGGTGGCGTCGGGCGGCGGGTTCGGAAGAGGTTGCCAGGTTGAGCCCGAATCGCGGGTCACGTACAGCTCTTTCCGCGATGTGAGCAGCCAGCCGTAGTTGGTGTCGATGAAGGTGATCACCACCACATTAGGGTTGGGGAGGGCGACCGGATCCCAGTGAGCGCCGCGGTCGGAAGTGCGAAACAGCAGCTCAGTCTTCGGTCCCCGAAGCAACATGAAGCTGTGCGCCGGGTCTACGGCCTGGATTGGAAGCGCGCCATAGCCGAAGAATTCGTCCCCGAGTGAGAGTTGCTTGTCCCAGCGCTTACCTCGGTCGACAGTCCGAAATATGGCCAGGCGGCTGGCTGTGAATGCCGTACCCGACGCCATATCCATCGCCCATCCCTCAGTTGGAGACGTGAAGCTGTAGGTCACGAAATCGCGCGTGACCAGCAGCGGATTGTCGGATGCTGCAACAGACGCCGGTTTCGACGACTGCGCTGAATACAAGAACGCGAAACCCGACGCCGCGATCGAGACCGCGGCCAGGGCGATAAGGGCGGTTGCCCGCCGGCGCCGGTCAACTAGCGGCTCGGTGTCCACCTTACTTCGGGTTGGCGGCTATGAACTCCCGAATCCGGTCCAAGCCCACCTTCAGCTCGTCCTCCGATTGCGTGTACGCCAGGCGTATGAACCCCTTCCCCGCATGCCCAAACGCCGTGCCGGGCAGCACCGCCACGCCGGCCTCACTGAGCAGCCTGTCGGCCAGCTCATGCTCGTCGAAGCCGGTTCCCTCGATGTTCGGGAACGCGTAGAACGCGCCCTGCGGCCGCGCGCACCGCATGCCGGGAATCGCATTCAGGCCATCAACGACCAGGTTTCGCCTGTGCTCGAACACCTTCACCATGCGTGACACGGCGTGCTCGGACTCCGGCGCGCTGAGCGCTTCGATCGCCGCCATCTGCGTGAAGCCGGCTGCGCATGACGATGAGTTGATCATCAGCGTGTCGAGCTTGGCTGCCAGCGCCTTCGGCGCGACCGCGTACCCCAACCTCCAACCAGTCATCGCGTAAGACTTCGAAAGCCCGTCCATCAGCACGGTGCGCTCCCGCATCCCCGGATGGGACAGAGGCGACACGTGGTGGAATCCATAGACGAGCTGGCTGTAGATCTCATCTGAGACGAGCAACAGGTCGTGCTTGTGCGCGAGGTCGCACACGAACTTGATGTCCTCTTCGGTGAGCACGCCGCCCGTTGGGTTCTGAGGTGTGTTGACGATGAGCATCCTCGTCTTGGGCGTGATCAGCGATGCCAGCTCATCGAGGTCCATCCGAAAACCGCTCTCCTCGCGCAGCGTCACCGGCTTCGGCACGGCGCCGATGAAATTGACCTGGGAGGCGTAGGCCGGATAGCCGGGGTCGGGGACGATGACCTCGTCGCCAGGCTCGATGCATGCGAGCAGGGTGAACAGGAGGACGTTTTTCGAGCCGGGCACCAGGACGACCTCCGTCGGATCGACCTCTGTCTTGAGCGTGCGGCTCACGAATCCCGCCACAGCCTCGCGAGCCTCGAAGATTCCGCTGGCCGGCGTGTAATGCGTGTAGCCGTGCTGCATCGCCGAGATGCCCGCCTCGATGATGTTGTCCGGCGTCGAGAAGTCGGGCTCGCCGATCTCGAGGTGCACGACCTTCTTGCCCTCCGCTTCGAGCCGTCTTGCCTTCGCGAGCACCTCGAACGCGCCCTCGGTGCCAAGCCGAGACATACGCTCCGCGAATCGGATTGCGGTCACGTTCTGAATCCTAGTGGACGCCAAGCAACGAGCCGCCATCGACACCGAGCGTCTGCCCGGTGATGTAGGCCGCCTGCTTCGAGCACAGGAACGCGCACGCAGCGCCGAACTCGGCCGGATCGCCGAAACGCCCAATGGGCGAGTTGGCGGCGCTCAGCTTGAGCTCCCGGATCCGGTCGGTAAGAATTCCGTCCGGAGCCAGGCAGTTGACAGTGACGCCGTCGGGCGCCAGCTCTCGGGATAGCGTCTTCGCCAGGCCTACCACGCCCGCTCGAAGGGAATTCGACAGGATGAGGTTGCCGATCGGCTGGCGAACCGAGATCGACGTGATGAAGATGATGCGGCCCTGTCCTGACTGCTTCAGATCAGACACCGCCGCCTTGACCAGGCGCACAGCGCTCATCAAGGTCAGGTGAAACGCGGCCTCCCAGTTCTCTAGCGGGGTGGTCTGGAACGTGCCTGGCGGCGGGCCGCCGGCATTGACGACCAGGATGTCGATGCCGCCGAGCTTCGCCCGCGCCTTCTCGACCACGCCCTCGGGCTCACCTGGCTTCGAGACGTCGGCCGCAGCCCACCCTGCCGCGTTGATCGCCTTGCCGGTCTTCTCGATCGCGGCGGTGTCGCGAGACGAGATGAAGACCCTCGCGCCCTCCGCCGCCAGTGCTTCTGCGCATGCACGCCCCAGCCCTCGGCTTGCCGCGGTGACGAGAGCGCGCCGGTCTTTCAGCCCTAGATCCACACCTGAATTGTGGCTAACCGCTCGTGTTGACATACCACTGCGTGACGTACTGGAAGCGATCAGCGGGTTCGATGACCTTGTTCATCCGCACACCGTGAACGCGCTGCGACACCGCGTAGTCGTAGCGCGCGGAGTACAAGAAGATCGCCGGCGCGGCGTCGGCCATCAACATCTGGAAGTCGATGTAGGCGGCAAGGCGGGCCTGCGGGTCGACGGCGGCGCGCCCGTTCTCGAGGTCGCTGTCGATCAGGCCCCAGCCCCGCGAGTAACCGAAGTTCAAGCTCCCTGGGTCGGCGCCCGAGTGCCACAGGGAGTACTGGTCGGGGTCCGGGCCCACGTCAAAAGAAGCGAGCGCCATCTGATAGTTCCGGCCGAGAAGGTATTTCTGCACCAGCTGGGAAGCCGGCACGGCGTTGACGTGGACTTCCACACCGACCTCGAGGAGCTGTTTCGCGAGCGCGTCGGCCACCTGCCGGTTGGGGAAGGAGTCCGGCGCGACCAGCTCGACTTTGAACTGGAGGTTGTTCTTGGTCCGCAGCTTCGCGCCTGCCGGGATCAGCCAGCCGGCCTTCTCCAGTGCCTGGGCTGAGGCCAGCTGGTCGAAAGGATGCAGCGCCGCGGCGGCGGCCGAGTACGCCCACGCCCCCACCGGGATCGGGCTCGGATCAGGGTCGCCTCTTCCCGACAGCACCTCGCTCACGATGCGCTGCCGATCGACCGCCTGGACCAGCGCGAGCCGCACCTTCGGATCGCTGAAGAAGTCCTTGCCCGCGCCGTCGGGGTTGAAGCTCACGAAGGACACGTTGAACATCCTTGAATCAACCACCGACACGTCGGTGCGGCCCTGCAAAGCTTCCACCTCGAGAGGCTGCAGTCCGCCCACCAGGTCGGCCACCCCCTGGCCTACGGCCCGGATCGCCGCCTGCGGGTCGTTGGCGGGGTAGGTGCGCAGCCGGAGATGGTCGAGGTACGGCTGCGGGTCGGCGTAAGGATTGCGGTCCAGGTCGATCGCCAGCTGGCTGATCGCGGCGACTTTGAACGGCCCGGTGCCAAACGCTCGGACGCCGCTGAACGGGCTCGCCGCGATCTGCGCCGGCGCCATGCCGCCAAACACGTGCTTGGCGATGATCCCCATCCTCAGCGCAAGCGGGAACGAGGCGCTGGGGGCCTTGAGCGTGAAGACGACCTGATCCGGGCCGCCCGGCGCGATGCCAACCTGCCGCCAGAACTCAGCCCCAGGCTGCGTGTACTCCAGGTCCTGGAGCACGTGGTAGGTGAACAGCACGTCCTCGGCGCCGAACGGTTGGCCGTCAGCCCACTTGACCTCCGTTCGGATGTTGAAGGTGTAGGTAAGGTGGTCCGGCGAGACCGTCCAATCGCTGGCCAGCACTCCGACGATGTTTTGCTGGGCGTCCACGGTGGTGAGGCCCTGATAGATGACGCTGTCGACGTCGCGGGTGCTGTCGACAGTTTCAAAGAGGGGGTTCAGCACGCTTGCGCCGCCGACCAACGCTTCGACGGCCGTGCCGCCGCGAGCCGGCTTGGGCACTGTCGCGACCGGCTGGCATCCGATCAACACCAGGACCAGCGCCGCGGCGCCGGCCGAAGCCCGCCTAAGTGAGATGCGTTCTCATCCAGATGAGTGCGAGCGAGCAGATCAAGAAGGCGGCGACCAGCACCCACGTGGTCCAGTAGATCTGGCGCTCGAGACCCCGGCGGGTGCGATACCCGCCGCCAGTTCCGTCGCCGCCTCCGCCGATGGTCCCCCCGAGGCCCGATGCCTTGGGCGTTTGGATCAGCACGCCGGCCATGAGAAAGACCGAGAGGATCGCCTCCGTGATGATGAGCGCCTGCTGAACCTTATCCATTTATTCCCGATTCTACCTACGACCAGACGGATCCGAAGCGCGACTGTATCGCCTCCCAGTTGAGCGTGTTGAACCATGCGGTGATGTAGTCCGCGCGCCGGTTCTGGTACTTCAGGTAGTACGCGTGCTCCCAAACGTCGACGCCCATGATCGGCGTTTGCCCCTCCATGAGGGGGCTGTCCTGGTTCGGATACGACCTGATGGACAGCTTGCCGTTCTTGTCTGCGATCAGCCAGGCCCAACCGCTCCCGAACTGACCCACCCCTGCCTTCGCCAGCTGCTCCTTGAACGCGTCGTAGCTGCCGAAGGTGCTCTTCAGGGCGTCAGCGATTCGACCGCTCGGGTTTCCGCCGCCACCGGGACCCATGATGCTCCAGAAGATCGAGTGGTTGGAGTGCCCGCCGGCGTTGTTCCGAATCGCGGTCCTGATGTCCTCGGGCACTTCGTTGATGCTCCAGAGCAGGTCCTCGACCGACCTCGTGCCCCACTCGGGGTGCTTTTCGAGCGCCGCATTTGCGTTGTTCACGTAAGCCGCGTGGTGCTTGTCGTGATGGATCTCCATCGTCTTGGCGTCGATGTGCGGCTCGAGGGCATCGAACGCGTAGGGAAGCGGCGGAAGCACAAATGGCATGGCGGAAACCCTCCGTTTCTCTTGAATTTGTCCCTTAGTTACGAATCAGTCTAAGAGGTCGGGTGTTCCGGGCCCGCCTGAGCCCGAACCGCCGCAGCGCGCTGCTCGATCTCCGCAGGGTCGCCGAGATAGCGCCAAGCCGCCGGCTTGAAGTCCGCATTCAGGTCATACACACGCGGAACTCCGGTCGGGATGTCGAGGTCTATCACCTGCTGCTCAGACAGCCCGTCGAGGTGCTTGACCAGCGCGCGCAGGCTGTTGCCGTGCGCCGAAACCAGGACGCATGAGTTCTGAAGCAGGTCGGGGACGATGGCGTCGTACCAGTAGGGAAGCATCCGCTCGACCACGTCTTTGAGGCACTCGGCGCTCGGCAGCAGCTCTGGCGGCAGCGAGGCGTAACGAGGGTCGTGCGACGGGTGGCGCTCGTCGGACGGCTCCAGGTCGGGCGGCCTGACGTCATAGCTCCGACGCCATACCTTTACTTTGTCCGTCCCATAGCGCTCCGCCGTTTGAGCTTTGTCCAGTCCCTGCAGCGCGCCGTAGTGCCGCTCGTTCAATCGCCAGCTGCGCCGCACCGGGATCCACGTCCGGGCGAGCTCGCCCAACGCGAGATCTGCCGTCTCGATCGCCCGCACGAGGACGGAGGTGTGGACCACGTCGGGTAAAAGTCCGGCTTCCTTGATCAACCGACCGGCCTCGATGGCCTCGGTGACTCCACGCTCGCTGAGCGGAACGTCATGCCAGCCGGTGAAGAGATTCTCGAGGTTCCAGGTGCTCTGCCCGTGCCTGAGCAGAATGAGGGTGCCGGGTGGGGCGGCGGAGCGTCTACCTATGTCCATACACCTCGGCCGTCACCTTGACGATGTGCGCGAATTCCGCCGCGTCGAGGCTTGCGCCCCCGACCAGGCAGCCGTCGCACAGCGGCAGCTCGACGTACGACTCGACGTTGGACGAGTTGACGCTGCCGCCGTAAAGGATGCGCACCTTCTTCGCAGCGCCGGCGCCGATCATCTCCCCCACCACCCTGCGGATCAGTCGCATCGTCTTGTAAGCGTGCTCCGGGTCGGCGCTCTTGCCGCTGCCGATCGCCCAGACCGGCTCATATGCGATCACGAGACGGGCGGAGTCGTCGGCCGAACAGTTCGCGAGGCCCGCCTTGACCTGGGCCGTGACGACCTGGTCGGACGTGCCGGCGTCGTAATGCTCGCTCAGCTCGCCGACACACATGATCACGTTCAGCTCGCAGCCCAGACCCGCCGCTGTCTTCTTCGCCACCATCTCGTCGGTCTCACCAAGGTAGATGCGCCGCTCGGAGTGGCCGACGATGACCCAGTCGCACCAGCCTCTCAACATCGCGGGCGACACCTCGCCGGTGTACGCGCCGGAGAGCTCCCAGAAGCAGTCTTGCGCGCCGAGCTTGACGCCCGACTCGGCCAGCACCTCAGACACCGGAAGCAGCCAGGGGAACGGCGGGCAGATGACGACGTCGACGCGGTCGGCATGACCCCTCGCCACCGACAGGATGCCCCGTACCAGGTCGAGCGCCTCGTCGGCGCTGGCGGGATTCATCTTCCAGTTCGCCGCCACGATAGGCATCGGCGCTACTCGGGTCGCCATATCCGTGGTTACGCTTCCTTGAGGATCGCGATGCCCGGCAGCGTCTTGCCTTCCAGGTATTCGAGAGTGGCCCCACCGCCCGTGGAGACGTGTGAGAAACGCCCGGCCAGGCCGAGCGAATCGATCGCCGCGACGGTGTCGCCCCCGCCAACCAGCGTGTAACCGCCGCAGTTCGCGATCGCCTCGCCGATCGCCTTGGTCCCGTCGCTGAAGTCAGGGATCTCTGCCACACCCAGCGGCCCGTTCCACACGACCGCGCCGGCGCCGTGCAGGCGCGTGCTGAACAGGGCGACCGACTTCGGTCCTATGTCGAGCGCCATCCAGCCGGCCTCCACAGCGTCTGCATTCATGATTCGCAACGGCTGGCCGGCCTCCATCCGGCGCGCGCAGACAAGATCGACCGGAAGCAGCAGCTTGCCGCCGGCCGCTTCCGAGACCTCCCTGGCCTCATCCAGCGCCGTGTCCTCGACAAGGCTGCTTCCGGTCGGGTAGCCGCGCGCTTTGAAGAAGGTGTTCGCCATCGCGCCGCCGATGATCAACGCGTCCACCTTCTTGAGCAGGTTCCGGAGCACCCCGACCTTGGTCGAGACCTTGGCGCCCCCAACGACGGCAAGCATCGGCCGTCGTGGATTGTCCAGCGCCTGGTGCAGCGCGGTGAGCTCCGCCTCCATCAACTCGCCGGCGAATGCCGGCAGGTAGGCGGCAACACCCACCACCGAGGCGTGCGCGCGATGGGATGCGGCGAATGCGTCGTTCACGTAGAGCTCACCCAACGATGCCAGTCGATGAGCGAAGTCTGGGTCGTTGGCCTCCTCTTCGGGATGGAATCGCACGTTTTCGAGCAGACAGACCTGGCCGTTCTGCAGCTTACCGACCGCGGTCCGGGCCGGCTCACCGACACAGTCCTCGGCAAAGCGCACCTCACGCCCGAGGAGCGTGGCGAGGTGCCGGCCTATCGGCATGAGCGACAGCTCCGGCTCCACGCCTTTGGGCCGCCCAAGATGTGACATCACGATGACCATGGCGCCTCGCTGGGCGAGGTGCTGGAGGGTTGGAATGGCAGCGCGGATGCGGGCGTCGTCGGCGATGTGGCCTTTGGAAATCGGCACGTTGAGGTCCTCGCGCACGAGGACCCGTTTGCCGGCGACGTCGACCGAGGTGATCGATGCTTTCAGAGTCGCTGAGCCATGTAGGCGATGAGGTCGACCATGCGGCAGCTGAAGCCCCATTCGTTGTCGTACCAGCTCACCACCTTGGCCCATTCGCCGCCGAGCATGAGCGTCAGCGGTGCATCGACGATCGACGAATGCGGGTTGTGCATGAAATCGGAGGAGACGAGCTCTTCGTGGCTGACCGCGAGGATGCCGCGAAGCTCGCCGCCGGCGGCTTCCTCGAACGCAGCGTTTATGTCCTCTGCGGTCGTCGTCTTGGAGAGCTCGACGGTGAGGTCGACGACCGACACGTCGAGGATCGGCACTCTGAACGCCATGCCCTGGAACTTGCCGGCCAGCTCGGGCAGCACCTCGGCCACCGCCCGGTTCGCCCCGGTGGAGGTGGGGATGATGTTGTCCGCGGCGGCGCGCGCCCGGCGGAGATCCTTGTGCGGCAGGTCCTGCAGCTTCTGGTCCGCGGTGTAGGCGTGGATCGTGGTCATCATCCCGCGCTCGATGCCGAACGAGTCGTGCAGCACTTTCGCCAGGGGCACGAAGCAGTTGGTCGTGCAGCTTGCGTTCGAGATGACGTTGTGTTTCTTCGGGTCGAGGCCCTTGTGGTTGACGCCCATCACCACCGTGTAGTCCTGGTTGGTCGCGGGCGCCGAGATGATCACCTTTTTCGCGCCGCCTTTGTCGATGTGCACGCGCGCCTTGGTCGCGTCCGTGAAGAGTCCGGTCGACTCCACCACCACATCCACTCCCATGTCTTTCCACGGCAGCTCCGCCGGGTCCTTGTGGCTCAGGAACTTGACTGGACGGCCGTCGACCTTGATCGTGTCGCCCTCCGCGGCCACCGCCGCGGCGAAAGTGCCCAGAGCGGTGTCGTGCTTCAAGAGATGGGCGAACGTCTTGGAGTCACCGATGTCGTTGACGGCGACAATCTCGAAGTCTGGCTTCAACTCGTAGGCGGCCCGATAGATGTTCCGCCCGATTCTTCCGAAACCGTTGATACCGACCTTGATGGTCATCAGGTGAGCTCCTGTTCGTGGCGGGCAAAACCCCGGACGCAAGGACCGCGGAAAGGCCCGAGGGATGGACCGACGTAATGTTAGGCGGAGCGGCGCGCTCCATTTGGTGAGCCGGGATCGCCGTTGGGCTCGGCCAGCTGCTGGAGACGTCGCAGGCGATGGTTGACGGCGGACTTCGTGAGCTTCATCCGCCCGGCGAGCTCGCCCAGGTTGAGCTGCGGGTTCGCGCTGCGCCAGCGAGCCATCTCGCGAAGGGCGGGCGGAAGCTGCTCGAGCCTACCCATCGACTCCAGCCGCTCGATCGCAGCCGCCTGGCGCAGCCCTGAGCCGATGGTTTTTCCGATGTTGGCGGTTTCGAAGTTGAGGCGTCGGTTTACCTCTCCGCTGACCTCACGGACCACCCGCACGCTTTCGAACTCCATCACCGCGCGGCTGGCGCCCATGAACGAGAGCAGCCGAACTATCGCGTCGCCCTCCTTGACGTAGACGACATGCTGGCCGCTGCGCTCCATGACGCCGGCCTTCGCGCCCGCCGAGTCGGCCACGGTGGAGATCGCCGTCGCCCATGAGCTGGTCGGAGCCACGAACTCGAGGTGGTAGCGCGAGCTCGGAGCGTTGACCGAGCCGCAGCCGAGGAACAGACCGCGCAGCATCGCTTTCCGATCGCAGGCGGCGTCTGGGACCACGCGAGCGGCCGATTGGATGAACGCCGGAGCCAGGCCTTGGGGCAGCGCAAGCTCGATGAAGAAGGACATTCGCTTGCGCGTCCTCACCGGCTGGTACTTGGCTTCCATGTGGCCGACGGCCCGGCCGAGCCTCACCACCTTTCGCGCCACTGCGTTGCGGAGCAGCGAGAAGTAGGCGGCCTGGCCGGCGTCACCCGACCGCTTGATCAGCCTCGCGCGCGAGCCGAAATAGATCCCGAGCAGCTCGCTCAGCTGACAGCAGGGCCTCGCCGGCAAGAGCCCGGCCATCTCGTTCTTGACGTCGGCCGAGAACGAAATCCGGTGCACCTCCAAGAACTAAATGGACCCTTTCGTCCCCTTCGTCCCCAAACCGCAGTCTACCTCTCCGGGAGGCCACCAATCGCCAGAACCGGCCCCGGCGCTGGACAATGTGTTTGATGCCTGAGATGAGGATGATCGAGGCGGTGCGCGAGGCCATCGCAGAGGAGATGGAGCGCGACGAGAGGGTGCTCGTCCTTGGTGAGGACGTGGGCCGCAAGGGCGGAGTGTTTGGCGCGACCGACGGC
>Ga0137409_10001277_pt1 | contig 27382 bp, 29 predicted proteins | sample CZODoug1_16funga_FD_122059 | JGI IMG/M metagenome (GOLD analysis project Ga0137409, IMG submission 122059) | Vadose zone soil fungal communities from Angelo Coast Range Reserve, California, USA - CZODoug1_16fungal (Hybrid Assembly) | ecosystem: Environmental > Terrestrial > Soil > Vadose zone...
GGAATACGTATGAACTTCAATTGTGCCTATTTTCCGCCATATGTACCATACCGGTTCCTATTGCGGCCTTCACCCTTCACCCTTCACCCTTCACCGGCGAAGCCTGCAGCTGGGCCATCGGCTCGATGGTTCCCATGTGGAAATGGAACTCCCCGGTCCGGCGGTCGCTGAAATAGTGCTGCAGCGTGCGCCGCACCGTGGCGAAAGCGATTGTGTCCCACGGGATTTCGCTTTCAGCGAACAACCGTGCTTCCAGCGTTTCCGCGCCCGCGTGAAAATCGAGGTCGAGCAGCCGGGCACGGAACAGCATGTACACCTGGTTGATGTGGGGAATGTTGAACAGTGCGTAAAGGCCCACAATTTCCACGCGCGCATTGGCCTCTTCGAGAGTTTCGCGCTGCGCGCCTTGCGCGGTGGTTTCCCCGTTCTCCATGAATCCGGCCGGAACCGTCCACAATCCGTGGCGCGGTTCGATGGCGCGGCGACACAGCAGAATGCCGTCTTCCCATTCGGGGATACAGCCCACCACGATCTTCGGGTTCTCGTAATGAATGGTTCCGCAAACGGCGCAAACGAAGCGGGGGAGACTGTCGCCTGGAGGTACGCAGCGCTCCACGCGAGCACCGCAATTGCTGCAGAAGTTCATTGGCCCGGAAGTTATATGCGCCTGCCTTCATTATAAGGGCTCGCAGAGCAGGCACCATAACGGGCGCGGGCCGGGATTGCTAGAATCACCGGACTGCCGGGATTCGTGTCCGGACGCTCTGGAGGAACCCATGAATGGAATGTGGCTGGCGGCAATCGCTGTGGCGGCGAACACTTGCGTTGGCGCCGCGTTCGCGGATCAATTGGCTTCGTTGCAGGGCACTTGGAAAGGTCCGTGGTACATCGGCATGACCAGCGGCCTGGCGACGATGGAGATCGCGGCGGACGCTTCCGGCACGATTGCATTCACCAATCTCGAAAACTTCGGTGCAGATCCGGTTGCGCTTGCCAAGACTTCTTTCGACGGCAAGACATTCAGGTTTGCAGCTTCCGGTACCGGCGGCGTCGCATTCTCGGTTGCCATGCAACTCGGTTCGGGCGGTAAGCAATTGCGCGGCAACGGCAAATACGGGGGCTTCGGCGCGCGTCTGGAACTGCAGCGCGTGGACTGATTTGGCATAAGAAAGGGCGGTAAAGACCGCCCTTCGTTTTTCCTTCAGATCGCCCGCAGCAATCAGTTCGCCGGTAACGTCTTGATGTACTCGGCGAGCGCTTGTACCTCTTTCTCGCTGAGTTGCTTCCTGAAGCCGGGCATCGGCGATTTCCCTTCGTTGATCTGCTTCATTACTTGTTCGACCGTCTTCGGCGTGCCGGCGAGCTTCGGGCCATCGGCCTGTTTCATGCCGTAGCCCTGATGACACCAGCTGCATTTCGTCGCGAACAGTTTCTTGACATTCAATTGGTACTTCTCGCTGACCACGGCCGCGGCCTCGTCGACCGGATCATTTGCCGCGGCGGGCGCTGCAACAAATCCCACGACGACCGCGAAGATGGAAAGTAATTCTCTGCCGCGTATGACTCTCACCTGAAGCTCTCCGTCGCAAGTTCGACAAACTAAATGGGCGAGGGATTGCTCCCCCGCCCGCAATGAACGACTGAATGTTTTTATTGGTTTACAGGCCGAACACGATCAGCTGACCGGCGTCGGTCGGCATCTCGGTGAACGGATGGCCGAACAGCGGGCCGTAGTTGCCCGACACATGGCTGCCCCACCCGGCGACAACGGCGATGTACTGCTGGCCCTTGGCCATGTAGGAGATCACGCCGCCATGGTGGCCGATGCCGTTGTTATGCCTCCACAGCTCCTTGCCGGTGCGGGCGTCGAGTGCATGGACGTTTCCATCGGCGCCGGGCACGAACACCAGGTTGCCCTTGGTGGAAAGCAGCGAGGCCAGCGGCGGATACTTGAACTCGACGCGCCACTTGATCTTGCCGGACAGCGGGTCACGGCCGGTAACATGGCCGTAGGCTTGCTTGCCTTGCGGGTGCGTAGAGGTCCACGAAGCGCCGAAGTAGGCTTGACCGGAGAAGTCGGCCGGGCGATCAGCCTTCACGACTTCGATGTCGAAGCACCACTCCTGGCCGATCTTGTAGAACAGGCCGGTACCGGGGTTGTAGGAGCCGGTGTTCCAGCTGATCGCACCGTCAATCGCCGGGCACACGTTGGTGTGCTTGCCTTCGGGGAGCTCGCGACGGCCGATCAATTGGCCGCTCTTCGGATCGACACCCTTGATGAAGTTGTAGGTCTCACCCAGCATGTAAGCGTTTTCCACCTTCAGCTGGTTGCCACCGCCAACCTGGTCAGCGTTATAAACGAAAATGATGCCGCCCTTGTTCGGGTGCAGCATATAGCGCTTGCCGCCCTTCTCGAAGGTCATGAACTCGCCCGGCGCGCTGTCGAAGTCCCAGGCATCGTGAGGCATTTCCTGGAAGTACGACTTCAGCTCGCCGGTGTCGGCATCGAGAACCACGACCGAGGAGCTGTACAGGTTGTCACCCGGACGCGGTCCCTCGGTTCTCCAGTTCTCTCCTGCCCAGTCGTAGTCGGGAGCCGGGTTGGCGGTACCCCACCACACGGTGTTGGTCTTGGCATCGTACGAACCGGTCATCCAGCCGCCGCCACCGCCGATCTTCCAGGAGTCGTTGCTCCAGGAAGCTCGGGAACGCTCGTCGCCGCCGATGGTGTCGAACTGCCAGGCCACCTCTCCCGTCTGCGCGTTGACCGCGAAGATCGGGCCGCAGCAGCCGGACAACTCGCCACCGTTGGAACCGATGATGACCTTGTCCTTCACCACCACAGGAGCGCCGGTGAAGCCCTTGTTGCCTTTTTCGACGCTGAGGATCATGTTGTCCCAGACTACTTTGCCGGTCTTGGCGTCGAGCGCGATCATGCGGCCATCAACGGTGCCGATGTAGACTTTGCCGTAGGCAATGGCCAGACCGCGGTTGTACGGGTTGTAGAAAGTCCCTTCTGCACGCTCGGTGTCGATCTTGGCCTGATAGCGCCAGATCACCGACCCGTCCGCACCATCGAGGGCCCACACCTGGCCGGATGCGCTGGTGTAATACACGACGCCGTCGACTGCGAGGGGGAAGGATTGAATGCCGCGTTTGGAAGCAGCCGGGCTGTGCAGCCAGGCCACCTTCAGGTCCTTGACGTTGCTGGCGTTGATTTGATCGAGGCCGCTATAGTGCCAGCCTTTGAACGACTGGTGATACATGATCCAGTTGTTCGGGTCCTTGTCGGCGTTCACCAGGCGGTCCCAGGTAACATCTGCTGCCATGACCTGGGTAGCGAACCCGATGAATGCGGCTGCGGACAGGACTTTTGCCGCCCCTGTATAGGTCCATCGTTTCATAACTCTCTCCCGTTTATCTCGGTTTCAATTTCTGGAATTGGGCAAAACTGTAGGGAAATCAGATCGCCCCCGTTACGCATTCGCTTGTTAACTGCTTGTTTCGAGTTGTGTACGGTGGGAAAACCCGCAGCAAATGTATTCCTCCTACTATTCATTTGCAAGCGCTGACCGGAATTTTTTGAAACCCCTGAAGTCCGCGCCGGACGGGCGTTTCCGGCTGTTGCAGCGCGGCAAATAAACGCATGATTTTGACTCCTGAAACGCCATTTCGAAGCTGATTGTGGACACGCATCGATGAATTCGGACAGCAGAGTTCCCCGCGTTGCCGAGAACGAAGTGGAGTTGCGCTTCGTTCGCGCGTCCGGCCCCGGCGGCCAGAACGTGAACAAGGTCGCCACCGCGGTCGAGTTGCGCTTCCATATCGGCTCGAGCAGGTCATTGACCGAAGATGTCAAGAGCCGGCTGCGCAAACTGGCCGGAAGGCGGGTCAGCGATCAGGACGTGCTGGTGATCGACGCGCAGCGATTTCGCAGTCAGGAGGCCAACCGGCGCGATGCGTTGGCGCGCCTGGGCGAGCTGGTGCGCGCCGCTTGGCACCGGCCCAAGTCGCGGATCGCAACTAGGCCGACTGCGGCATCAAGGCGTCGAAGAGTGGAGGGAAAGCGCGTGCGCGCCGCCGTGAAGCGCCAGCGCGGCCGGGTTTCCGATTCGGATTGAGATCAGCCGGCCTCCGGCCGGCGATAAGAGCGTTGACGCAAAGGACGCAAAGGAACGCAAAGGACGCAAAGAGCGGCAAGTCCGACTACACTTTTGGTCAGCACTCAGCACTCAGCACTCAGCACTCAGCACTCAGCACTCAGCACTCAGCACTCAGCACTCAGCACTCAGCACTCATCCCTCATCGCTCAATCACTGCCTCTTAATTATCTTTTTCCCGGCAGGATGCGTTGCAGGAGCGCGACCAGTTGATTGCGCTCCCTGGCGCTGAGGTTGTGCACCACGCGGCGTTCGTGCTGGGCGACTTTGCGCTTCAGCCGGCGCAGCAGGCTGGCGCCGTCGCGGGTCAGGAACAGCCCGTTACTGCGGCGATCGGCGACGTGGCGCTCCACCAGTCCCCGGTCTTCCAGCTTGTCGAGCACGGTCACGACGGTGGAGCGATCCAGGTGTGCGGCATCGGCCAGCGCTTGCTGGGTGAGTCCCGGGTTGGCGTCGACGATCACCAGGATTCCGAACAAGCCGGGGGAAATTCCTGCGCCGTCCACGGTCTCTACGAAATCGGCAAAGATCGCGCGCTGCGCGAGCCGCAACTGGTAGCCGATCAGGCCGGGCAGCAGGCCCATGCTGGCGGCCTTGCGCCTTGCGCCCGCCGGTTTCATTCCCCTGCGCGGCCGCCCCGATTGTTTGACATCCAACAGTTTGGTTCCCATACTTTAAGGATATTAGCCCATGGCGCCTGCGATCGCTAGCCTCGATGAGCCTCACCGTTACCGTCGCCGATCTGAACCAGTCCGCGCCCGCCGGGGAAGGCGATACCGTGCTCGGTGCGCTGCTCGCCCACGGCATCGGCTTTGCCTACAGCTGCCAGTCCGGCAACTGCGGCACCTGCAAATGCGAGCTGGTATCCGGGGATATCCTCGAGCTGGAATATTCCGAACACGCGCTCTCCCCGGACGAACGCGGCCGCGGCATCGTGCTCGCCTGCCGCTCGCAAATGTGGAGCGACGTGGTGGTGCGGCGCCTCGATTCCGAGGACTTCGTGGTGCACCCGTCGAGGGTGATGCGCTGCAGAGTCGCCGAAATTGCCAACCTGACCCACGACATCCTCAGGCTGAGGCTGGAAATCGTCACGGGCGGGCCGTTCACTTTTTCCGCGGGGCAGTATGCGCAGCTCGAGCTGCCCGTGGCGCCCGGAATCAGCCGCGACTACTCGATGGCGAATCGCCCGGACCAGACGTTGCTCGAGTTCCACGTGCGGGTGATGCCCGGCGGGTCGGTGAGCCATCGCATCGCCACCGCGCTCAAGGTCGGCGACATGGTCAAGGTATCCGGGCCGATGGGCACGTCGTATCTGCGGGCGCAGCATCCCGGGCCGATGCTATGCATCGCCGGCGGCAGCGGGCTGGCGCCGGTCATTTCCATCGCCGGGACTGCGCTCGCCTCCGGCTTCGCCCAGCCCGTGCATCTGTATTTCGGGGTGCGCGCCGAGCGCGACGTCTACTTCGAGCGCGAACTGGCCGGGTTGCAGGAGCGCCATGACAATTTCAGGGTGTATATCGTTTTGTCCGAACCCGGCGCAACGTCCTCCTCGGGCACACTGCTGCCGCGCAGATACGGACTCGTGACCGATGCGGTGGCGGCGGATTTCGCGGACCTCGGCGGTTTCAAGGCCTATTTCGCCGGACCGCCGCCGATGGTGGACGCGGCCACCGCGTTGGTGAAGACGCGCGCGGTCGGTTTGCGCGACATTCACGCCGATGCGTTTTTCCCGGCGGCCGCTGAAACGCCGAAAGCCGCGGTGGCGAGATGAACGCGGGACAGGCACTGGCTGGCAGGGTCGCGATCGTCACCGGAGGCGCACGCGGCATCGGGCTGGCGGTCGTGGAGGAGTTGCATCGCCTCGGTGCGGCGGTGTTGGTTGCCGACAGCGGCGTATCCATTTCCGGAAGTGAACCCGATTCTTCCGTTGCACAGACCGTCGCGGCGAAGCTCGGTGGCAATGCGGCAGCGTTCACCGAAGACATGGCCGCGACCGGCGCCGCGGACCGGGCGGTGAAACTTGCGGTGGGGAAATTCGGCGCGCTGGATATCGTGGTGAACAATGCGGCGATCCTGCGCGACGCCTTAATTTTCAAGGCCAGTCGCGACAACTGGGAACAGGTAATCGCCAACAACCTGACCGCACCTTTCGCGCTGCTGGCGGCGGCGACGCCGTTGATGCGCGAACAGCAGAAGAACGGCCGGGCGCCGGGGCGCATCGTCAACATCGTCTCCAGCGCCGGACTGTTCGGGAATTTCGGCCAGTCGGCCTATGCGTCGGCCAAGGCCGGGCTGGTGGGATTGACGCGCGTCGTAGCGATGGACATGGCACGCTCGAAAGTCGCGTGCAACGCGATCGCGCCGTTCGCCGCGACCCGGGTGACCGCAACCATCCAGCCTGCCAACGAGGCGCAGGCGGCGTACAAGGAAAGGGCGCTCAGGATCCCGGCGCACTACGTCGCGCGCCTCACCGCCTTGCTGTGCTCGAACGCGCACGACATCACCGGGCAGGTGTTCGGAGTGCGCGGCCGCGAGCTGTTCCTGTTCTCCCAGGCGCGCCCGGTGGCGCGGACGCCGATGAACCCGGGAACTTCGTGGGGGCTCGAAGACCTCGCGAAGGCGATGGAAACCGGGTTTGCCGGGAAACTGACCGATCTGGGCACCGACCTGGAATTCTTCAATACCGAACCGCTCGTTTGAGGTGTACCCCATGACAGCCACAGCCACCATCGAAGTGAAGACCGTAGCCGAATTGGCGCACCAGTCCGAGGAATACCGCACGGCGGTGAAGAAGATCGTCGTCAGTCACGCGGTCAACGAGCTTTACGGCGCGCAGGTGTTCGACGAGCCCGCCATCGCGCTGGCGCCGACGCCTTACGCCAAGTGGCTGACCTGCAGGGTGGCGATGGAGGAGTACCATCACCATGTGCGGTTCAGGGGGCTGGCGGAGGAGATCGGGGTTGCTGCGGAAATGCTCGACCCGAAAGTGAAGAAGCCGCTGACCATTTTCGATTTCGAGCTCAGTACCTGGCCGGAGTTCTGCGTGATCAAGGCGATCGCGGATTACGCCGAGATCTTGCAGGTGGAAGACCTGCTTCACTGCAGTTTCCATCCGCTGCGCAACCTGGCGCGCATCACCATGCCTGAGGAGAAATTCCACGCCAAGTTCGGCAGGGATTTCTGCATGGAGCTGATCCAGAGCGGAGAAGGCAGGGCAGTGCAGGATGCGATCAACCGCTATTTCCCGATCACGCCGGGATTCTTCGGTGCCAGCAATTCGAAGAACAACGAGATGTACCTGCGCTGGGGGTTGAAAAGCCGCACCAACGACGAAATGCGCGCCGACTTCCTGGGTCGCGTGGGCGAACTGGTGGAGAAGGATTTCGGTTTGAGATTGCCGGCGATTTGATGGGCGCACTAACCACAGAGACACAGAGGCACAGAGAAATGCAATATAAGATCCCATTCGTGCAATTGACCGAACACGCGCGAAATCAAGGCAACATCCGTCTTTGTCGAATTCGTTTTTTTCTGTACGGAAATTCTTTTCTTCGTGCCTCTGTGTCTCTGTGGTGAATATGGCCGGTTAAGGAGGAAAAAATGGGACAACCGATGAAGGATTCCCGCGCGGAGCGGGAAACGTACTACCGCCGCATCGGGCGAGCGCACCTGACGCCGCTGTGGGAGTCGATGAGCGCGCTGGTGCCGAAGCAGCCGGCCTCGCCGTGCGTGCCGGCGCTGTGGAAGTACGGGGAAGTGCGGCCGTGGCTGATGGAATCCGGCAGCCTGATCACCGCGAAGGAGGCGGTGCGCCGCGTGCTCATCCTCGAGAACCCCGGCCTGCCCGGGCAGTCCTCGATCACCCATACGCTTTTTGCCGGCTGGCAGCTCATCCTCCCGGGCGAAGTGGCGCCCAGCCACCGCCATACCCAGACTGCGCTGCGACTGATCGTCGAAGGTTCCGGCGCGTATACCGCGGTGAACGGCGAGCGCGTCACCATGCATCCCGGAGATTTCATCATCACGCCGTCGTGGACCTGGCACGACCATGGCAACCCGGCCGGCGAGCCGGTGGTGTGGCTGGACGGGCTCGACATTCCGCTGGTGCGCTTTCTCGACGCCGGCTTTGCCGAGGAATATCCGCGCGAGCAGCAGGAAGTGGTGCGGCCGGAGGGCGATGCGTGGTGGCGCTACGGCAACAATCTCTTGCCGATCGAATACCGCTTGCAGGGCGCGTCCTCGCCGGTATTCGCGTATCCGTACACGCGCTCGCGCGAGAGCCTGCGTCAACTGGCTCGTGTAGACAAGGCGCACAGCTGCCACGGGCACAAGATGGAGTTCGTCAATCCGGCAAGCGGCGGACCGGCGATGCCGAGCATGAGTTCATTCATCCAGTTGCTGCCCAGGGGTTTCAGCGGCCGGCCTTACCGCAGCACCGACGGCACCGTGTTCTCGGTGATCGAAGGCAACGGCCGGGTTGTGATCGGCGGCGAGACCTTCGAGTTCACCGCGCGCGACACCTTCGTCGTGCCGTCCTGGCACGCCTATGCACTTTACGCGGAAGACGACACCGTGTTGTTCAGCTTTTCCGACCGGCCGGTGCAGCGCGCGCTCGGGCTGTTCCGGGAGGAGCTGCTCTGACCATGAGCGAAAACCAGCTGCTGTTCGACATCGGGCCGGTCGCATCTGTGCCGGTCATCGGCCGCAAGGAAAGATTTCCGGTTCACCGCATTTACTGCGTCGGCCGCAATTACGCCGCGCATGCGCGCGAGATGGGCAAGGATCCGGAGAAGGAGCCGCCGTTTTTCTTCATGAAGCCTGCGGATGCGGTGGTGCCCGGCGGCGGGCAGATCCACTACCCGCCGGGTACCCAGAATCTCCATCACGAGATCGAACTGGTGGTGGCGATCCAGCGCGAGGGGCGCAACATCGCGGCGGCAAAGGCGCTGGACCATGTCTACGGCTATGCGGTCGGGCTCGACATGACCCGCCGCGACCTGCAGATGAAGGCGCGCGACATGGGCCGGCCCTGGGATTTCGGCAAGTCCTTCGACGAGTCCGCCCCGATCACGCATATCCATCCTGTCGCGAGCCACGGCCACCATTCGACCGGAAACATCTGGCTCAAGGTCAACGGCGAAATGCGCCAGCAGGCGGACCTGGCCGACATGATCTGGAACGTGCCCGACACCATCGCGTTTCTTTCCGAATATTACGTGCTCAAGCCTGGCGACCTGATTTTTACCGGCACGCCGGCGGGAGTCGGCGCGGTGAAGCGCGGCGATCAGATGGTCGGCGGCGTGGAAAACCTGGGGGAACTGGTCGTCACGGTGGTTTGAGTCTTCCCGGCGGACAGAACAAGAACATGAACGCAGTCGCGCGGAAGACCTGGCTGGAAGTGGCACTGAACGGACCCTGGACCCGGGGCCGCCAGCCCGGCATTCCGGTCACGGTGAAAGACATCGTCGAGCAGGGCATCGCCTGCGTGAAGGCGGGTGCTGCCATCGTGCACCTGCACGCCTACGACGAGGCGAGCGGGCGGCAGACCGAAGATCCGGACGTGTACACGCGCATCATCGAGGGTATCCGCACCAGGGTGGACGCGATCGTCTATCCGACCATCCCGACCAGCGGGCTAAGGGGCCAGCCAGGAGAACAAACGCCGCAGGAGCGCTTTGCCCACGTCGAGGAACTCGCGCGCCGCCGGCTTATCGAGTGGGCCGCGGTGGACCCGGGATCGACCAATTTCGCGCATTACGACGAATTGCGCGAGGACAAGGCCGGTTTCGTCTACCTCAATTCCGAGGACCATATCCGCCATGGGCTGAATCTGGCGATGCGCTACGGCTTTCATCCGGCCTACGCAATTTACGAACCCGGATTCCTGCGACTCGGCGCTACGCTGCACTGGCGCAGCAGTTGCCCGCGCCCGATTTACCGTTTCATGTTCTCGCGCGGCTTCACTTTCGGCTTTCCACCCGAGGATTACGGCGTGACGGCTTATCTCAATCTGCTCGACCAGGTCGCGCCCGGCGCAAACTGGATGATTGCGGGGCTGGACGTGGACGTGCTCCCGTTGATTCCGCGTGCGGTGATGGAAGGCGGACATGTGCGCGTGGGCCTGGAAGACGCGCCGCTGGGCTCGGACAAGAGCAACCTGCAGTGGGTGGAAGAATCGGTGCAGCGCATCGGCAACGCCGGCGGGGAACTGGCGACGGCGAGGGATGTACGCGCTGCGCTGGCCCCTGAAGACCAGGAAACCCTCTAGGGAACAATCTGCTCAGCGCTCTATAATCTCGGCCTCTCAACTGGCAGAACCACAAGGAAAGCATGAGCTCCAGGATCGGCATCACCATGGGCGACCCGTCTGGTATCGGGCCGGAAATCATCGTCAAGACGCTGGCCGAGATGGATCCGAAGACGCGCGCGGTTTCCGCCGTGGTGGGCAGCATGGACATCCTCCGACGTGCCGACAAGCTGCTCGGCACCGGGCTCAGGTTCGTCGACGGCCTGGACGCGAAAAGCGGCGAGGTGCCGGTTGCCAACGTGCTGACCAAAGACCAGGACAAGATTCGCGACGGCCAGGTTGGCGCGGCCGGCGGCGAGGCGGCCTACCGCTACGTCGAAGCGGCCGTCCAACTGGCGCTGGACGGCAAGATTGCCGTGATCGTGACCGCGCCGCTCAACAAGGCGGCCATGCATGCGGCGGGTCATCACTTCGACGGACACACCGAACTGCTTGCGCACCTTACCGGCGCGAAATCATCGTTCATGCTGCTCGCCGGGGACAAGTTGAACGCCGTTCACGTCACCACGCATACTTCGCTCAGGAACGCGGCGGAAAAGCCGACCATGGAGCGCGTGGTCGCGACTATCCGCGCCGGACATCAGCATTTTCGCGAACTGGGCGTCGCCAATCCGCGCATTGCGGTGGCCGGGCTGAATCCGCACTGCGGCGAGGGCGGCATTTTCGGCCGCGAGGAGATCGACCGCATCCAGCCCGCCGTCGAAGCGGCAAGAAAGGAAGGCATCGACGTCAAGGGGCCGATCTCGGGGGACACCGTGTTCTACCGCGCGCTCAAGGGCGAATTCGACCTGGTGGTGGCGCAGTACCACGACCAGGGGCATATCCCCACCAAGCTGATTGCCTTCGACACCACGGTGAACGTCAGCCTTGGCCTGCCGATCCGCCGCACTTCGGTGGACCACGGCACTGCCCACGACATCGCCTGGACCGGCAAGGCGAGCAACGTCAACATGAAAGCCGCCATCGCCTACGCGCGCAAGATGGCCGACCGGGTTGGTTAGATCCCTGAATGGGACTAACCACAGAGACACAGAGGCGCAGAGAAGTTCAAAGGCGATGCAAATGAAAAGATACGTTCAGTGCGCATGGCGACGACCAACGTGGAATTGCGCTTCTCCTTCGAATTGAGTTCTTGTGGTTCTCTGTGCCTCTGTGTCTCTGTGGTGAGAGCTGAATGGTGCAGACCCCCCGCGTACTGATCGTTGCGGACGACCTGACCGGGGCGATGGACAGCGCCGGGCCTTTTGCCGGAATCGGCGTCGAAACCTGGGTGGTAGCGGCGCCGATGCAATGCGATCCGGCGACGATCGCCCGGGCGCGCGTGGTTTCGGTCAATACGGACAGCCGTCATCTGCCGGCGGTGCACGCGGCAACCCGGGTGCGCGAAATCGTGCGTCGCCTCGGTCCCGGGGCTTTCGACGTCGTCGTCAAGAAAATCGATTCCACGCTGCGCGGCAATGTGGTGGCCGAAACCCTGGCATTGCTGGAGACCAGCGGTCGCCGCTGGGCGGTCATTGCGCCGGCGTTTCCGGCGCAGGGGCGCACGGTGAAAAGCGGCGTGGTCCATGTCAACGGCGTGCCGCTTGCAGAGACCGCTTTTGCCGGCGACGCACTGTCGCCGCCGCCGCTTGCGCCGCTGCAGCAGGTCTTTGCCGAAGCCCGGCCGGGGCTGGGGGTCGCGATTGCCGGAGCCGCGGATGATTTCAGCAGCCAGTCGGATATCCGCATCTGGATTGTAGACGGTGCCACCGACGCAGACCTGGCGGCCACAGTGAGCGCGGTGCAGGGCCGGCTAGGCGAACTGCTGCTGGCGGGTTCGGCGGGAATCACCAAACCGCTGGCCCGCGCCTGTTTCGGCACGGCGGTATCGCAGGCGGTCCCGGAGAAACTTACCGGCACCATCGTCTTCGCGGTCGGATCGCGTGCGGTACAAAGCGCCGAGCAGGTCGAATCCCTGATGCAGGAACCGGGTACCCGGATACTGCGTGCTCCCAACGGACGGCTTTCGCAAAAGGAATTTCCAGCCGCGCGCAACGTGGTCCTGAAGGCCACTGCCGACGACGCGGGCGGGGAAGGCGACGCGCAACAGGTGGCGGTGGACATGGCGAGAAACGCGATCGACGTGGCCCGGCGTACGCAGGCGCAGGCACTGGTCGCTACCGGCGGCGACACGGCAATCGCCATCCTCACGGTGACCGGCAATCCCGCGCTGCAGGTGCTCGGCGATCTGATGCCGGGAATTCCGTATGCACGGATCCGCGTGGACGGCACGCTGCTGTGGCTGGTGACTAAAGCGGGCGGATTCGGGGGGCGCGACACGTTTCGACAGATTGCGCGACGGCTGCGCGCTGAAACAGCGCTGACGACTGTTGTGGAAAGGAAGGGGTAATGTATGGAAAAACCGAAGTTCTTACCACGAAGACACGAAGGCACGAAGAAAAGCAAATGCAATTCCGGAATTGATGTGGAATTACGATACGCGGAGTTGAAATGGTCCGATATCTACTGATGCAACCAGATTCGAACCGAAACATATGTTCCCGGTTTTCTTCGTGCCTTCGTGGTGAGTATTGGATTCGAGGAATTTTGTCGTTACGGATAAAAGATTGGATGCCATCAAGCACTTCCTGAATCCGGCGAGCATAGCGGTGGTGGGCGCAGGCGAACGGCCGACCAGTTCCGGCGGTGCCGTGCTGCGCAACCTGGTGGCATCAGGCTACAAGGGGCGCATCGTCCCGGTGAATCCGAAGGGCGGCGAAATTCTCGGGCTGCCCGCGAAAGCGTCGCTGAAGGAGCTCGACAAGCCGGTGGACCTGGTCACCGTGCTGGTGAAGCCGGACAGCATTCTCGAAGTGGTCAGCGAGGCCGCGCAGACCGGGCACAGGAACATCCTCGTGCTTCCCGGCGGCTTCGTCGAGGCAGGTGAAGCGGGCCGCAAGCGCGACGACGCGCTTCGCAAGTTTGCCGCAGAGAATGGTCTGACGATCGGTGGTCCGAATTGCGCCGGCGTCATCAACCTGCTCGATCCGAAGGCGCCCTTCGCCGCAACTTTTTTTGGTGCCATGCCCAGGGGCGGCGGCGTGGCGATGATTTCGCAGTCGGGTGCGATCATCGAGGAGGTGATCTCGGCGAGCCACGCGCTCAACATTCCGCTGGGAGCGGTCGTGTCGGTGGGCAACAGCATGCACCTCGGCGTGATCGAGTACCTCGACCAGCTCGGCCGCGAAGACAAGTGCAAGGCGATCCTGCTTTATCTCGAATCCTTCGGCGATGCGGCGCGGTTCGCCCAGGTCGCGCGCGAAGTCGCGAAAATCAAGCCGGTCGTGGCGCTGATCGGCGGCCGTACGGTGCCCGGGCGGGAAGCCGCGTTTCGCCATACCGGATCGCGGCCTGCCGATGAGGAGGCAACCGCGGACTTCTGCAATAAAAACGGCATAGTCCGGGTCAAAAGCCTGCGGCGCCTGCTGCTCGCAGGCAAGGCCTTCGGCGCCTTTCCGCGGGGCATCGGCAGGCGTGTGCTGCTGCTGTCGAATTCCGGCGGCCCCGGCGTGCTGGCCGCCGATCAGGCCACGGACGAGGGACTGACGTTGCCGGAGTTGCCGCCGGCGATGGCCGGTAAGATTCGCGGCTTTCTTCCGCCGGAAGCGTCGGTGGCGAATCCGCTGGATCTGCTGGCGGACGCGAGAGAGGACCGGTTTTCGGGCACGCTTGCCGCCGCCCTCGAATTCGGCCGTGATCATTTCGACGCCATACTGATCATTCACGTGATTCCATTCATGGTGGAGGGCGGAGCGGTGGTCGAAGCGCTGGCCGGTCTTTGCAAAGGGGCGAAGACACCGATTCTGCATTCGATGATGGGGACGCTTGAGCACAAGACGGAGTGGTTCGCGCGCCTGGAAGACGCGCGCGTGCCGGTGTTCAACGACTCGGAAGAGATGTGTATCGCCGCCGGGCTGCTGGCGCGCCATCGCGAACTGAATACAGTTCGCTGAAGACGGCCGACATTCAATGCCGCAACGCGATGAGGGGGAAGGAATGAAGCTCTACGGATACTTCAGAAGCTCGGCATCGTACCGGGTGCGGATTGCGCTCAACATGAAGGGACTCGAATACGAGCAGGTGAGCGTTCATCTGGCCAAGGGCAAACAATACGACCCGGAGTTCTCGGCGATCAGTCCGCAGAACCTGGTGCCGGTGCTCGAACACGACGACCGGTTGTTGTACCAGTCCCTGGCGATCATCCAGTACCTGGATGAGAAGTTCCCCGAGCCGCGATTGTTGCCGAAGGATTCCCCGGGCCGGAACCGCGTGTGTTCTCTGGCGCTGATCAGCGCCTGCGAAATCCATCCGCTGAACAATACGCGTGTGCTTGCCTATCTGACCGATACCCTTAAAGTGACTGACGAACAGAAGAATGCCTGGTACCGGCATTGGGTGACGGTAGGCTTCGCGGGCCTCGAGAAACGGCTCGCTACGGAAAAGGAAACCGGAAAGTTCTGCCACGGCGACACCCCGGGCCTCGCCGACATTACGCTGGTGCCGCAGGTGGCAAACGCCAACCGCCTCAAAGTGGATCTGACGCCGTTTCCGACCATCCGGCGTATCAACGACGAGTGCCTCAAGCTCGAGCCTTTCAGGAAGGCGATGCCCGCCAATCAGCCCGACGCCGAATGAGACCAGCCGGTCTGCGGACCGGCGATAAGAGCGTTGACGCAAAGGACGCAAAGGAACGCAAAGTACGCAAAGGACAGCTTGGTTTGGAAAGGATCGGGAACCGTCAGACCGCTGCGGTCATCGAACGAGTCATCACTCATCACCCATCACCGATTGGGGCCTATGCTATTCTCGGACGCACAGCGAGATGAAGTAGGGTGAAGAAATGAAGAAGGTCCACTACGTTTTGGTGGGTTTGGTGCTTGCACTGGGTGCGCTGCCGCTGCACGCAGACGAAGTGGAGCCGCCAAAGGTGCACAAGCAGGGAAACAGCACTTATGTGAGCGGTGGAATCGACGAGCCACAGCGCAGGGCGATGTTCAAGGTCGCGCCCAAGTATCCGATCCAGCTCATCTTCGAGGTCCGGGGAGAGGTGGACGGCGTTACCGGAGTAAAGGTCACGCTGCGCGACATCGGGGGCGACGCGATCCTGGAAGCCGTATCCGAAGGCCCTTACTTCTATATCAACCCGCCCGCCGGCGGGCGCTACACCATCGAGGCCGAATTCAACGGCGAGAAGCAGAGCATGACCAAGGATCTGGTCGGCCGCCGTTATCTGATCCTCGAGTACAAATTCGCCGCCGGGTAAGACGTGGCCTTCGAAGCGCTCGCCAAGCCGGTCATCGACGCGCTGATGAAAGCGCTGGATCGGGCCAAGGACGCGCACCTGAAGGACAATGCGCGCAAGGCGATCGCGGAGGCGATCAGCGAGTTGATCCGCATCCACCCTGACGTGGGCAAGGCCGAAGCCAGGATTGCGATCGCAAAGGCGGCGGGCATCCTCGATCAGGACCTGTTTACCGCCGAACGCATGCTGAAGAAAGTGAAAAGAGCCGCGAAAGAATCGGCGCATCCGCGCAAGCGCAAAAAATCCGCAGCACGCCGGTTGGCCAAACGTGTACAGCGCAAACGAGGAGGGCGGATATGATCGTCCACGGCAGTTAACCAAGGGTAGCGGATATGCCCTAGAATCAGCGCGTTCGAGCCGCCGCGCAAACAGTATTCAGGCTCAATTCCGGCCCTCCGCTGTGACTGTCGTTTCCGCTCCTGGGACGCCTGCGCGCCCGCTCCCCGCATATCAAGGAATCATTATGAAACAACGATTTGTAATCAGGATGCTGGCCCTGATCCTGGCTGGCCTGTGCAGCGGCGCAGCTTTCGCCGACGGCGCCACGAACGCACGAGAGCGCTTCTTCCTCAAGCGCCAGAACTGCGCGTGGACCGAGGAAATGGGGAAGTACATCTTCGAATGCGTGAAGAAAAACGATGGCTTCAACGCCCACTGGTGCCACAACGAGGCGCTCGATCAGTTCTGTCCGGTCGATGAAGGCGCGGTTGTCGATGAAAAAGCGGCTGCCAGGGCCAGGGAGGCCGAGAAAGCGGCGGCGCGGCAGGGCGAGGAAAATCTGCGCGGCACCATCGAGCGCGAGAAAACCATGCTCAAGTACAAGGACTGCAAGTGGACCGACGAGATGGGCAAGTACACCTACGAATGCGTCAAGAGAAATGACGGCTTCGGCGTGCACTGGTGCCACGACGAGGCGCTGCAGACCCTCTGCCCGCGGCCGGGAGGCACGAAGGGCTGACCCGCGCCGTATCAAACGAGGGAAGGCCGCGCCGATCGCGGCCTTTTTTACATCCGGTACAGCAGCGCGCGGATTTCTTCGGGCTTGGGCAGTGCTTTGGCGGACAGACGCAGATAGCGGATGCCGAGCGACCGCAGGTAGTCCGCTTTGGTGGCGTCGGACGTGTGCCCTTCGGGGCCGATCACGTCGATGGCCGCCACAACGGACATTGCCGGATTGCAAACCACCAGATCGACGCTGCCTCGCGCCAATGCAGCGTCGCTCGCGCTGTCTGCCGCAAGCGCCGCCAGTTGCACGTGCGCGAATACATGGTGATCTTTGAGGCCGGCCTTGCAAACGAAGAAAGCCAGCTTTACCGCCCCGCTGAGAAAATGGTCGCGCCTTACCGGCACGGTCACCGCCGGGGCGTCCGGCGTTGCCGCTGTGGTCGGCGCGGACACCACGACACCATTGGCTGCGACCTTACCGTGGCGGTATGCGGCGATGAACTCTTCCAGCGAGTTGTTGACGCCCCCTCGTGGTTTCCTCGACGACAGCGAATCCGGGCTGCCGCTCTGGACAATGTTTTGGTACATCCTGTACCAGACGAACAGCCCGATGCCGCCGATCACGAGTACCGCCAGGACGCCGAGGTATGCCATCGCTCAAGCTACCTTGCCAGGCTCGTCCGTTGCTGGCGCGAGCTGGTGCAACAGGCTCGATTCACGGCTGTAAAAGCCCTCGGTGTGAAAAGTCTCGGGAAACTTGTAGAGCTCGTAGTCCAGATGATGGCAGATCTCGTGCAACAGCGTGCGCAGGAAGCTCTTGTATGCCACCACGCGCTTGTGCTTGGCGGTGCGCATCCATAGCTGGATTTTCGCCGCCTTGCCGTCTTCCTCGGGAAGGTACAGGCCGTGCAATTCGCCCCAATCGTCGCTCGGGCGCACGGCCAGCACCTGGATGCGCAACGGTGGCACCTTGAGTTGGGCGATGATGCCGTCGGCAATCTGCTGCGAAAGCGATTGCACGATGTTGCGATCCTCGGACTTCAGCGCTGTCACCAGAGATTGGGCGGCCGGGCGCAACGGCAGCGGATCCGGCAGCCGGATCGCGGTGATCGCGTCGCTCTGCCGGTAGACGCTCTGCTTTTTCGCCGAGAGGCGGTTGTAATAATCAAAGACCATGACGGCTCAAATTAACCACAGAGACACAGAGGCACAGAGAATTGCAATGATCAACGATCAACGAGAAGACCAAAATCGCAGGTGAAACCAAGAACACTCTCAACGCCAAGAATGTCTTCGTGTCGTCGGTGACTCGATTGCTTTTCCTGATGTTCTCCGTGTCTCTGTGTCTCCGTGGTGAAATCAGTCGACATAGCGCACGCGGTCGCCGAGGGCGGCGGCATCCCAGAACTTGAGCTTCTCGCCGCCTTTCACCCGGGCTTCGGCCTCCGCCTCCTTCTTCTTGACCAGCTCGAGCTGTGCGGCGACTTGCTCCGCCTCCGCCAGCGGCACGGCTACCACGCCATCGCGGTCGCCGACGACGATGTCCCCGGGGCCGATCGCCACTCCGCCGCAGGTCACGCCCATGTTGACTTCTCCGGGGCCGTGCTTGAAGGCCGAATTCGGCTTGATGCCGCGGGCAAATACCGGGATGCCGACCTTGAGCAATCCGGCTACGTCGCGCACCAGACCGTCGCACACGATCGCCGCCACGCCGATTTTCTTTGCCCAGAAGACCCACAGATCGCCGACGGTCGCCGCGGTATCGTCGCCGCCGGTCGCGATCACGATGACGTCGCCCTTTTTCGCGAAATCGAGTATTGCCATCGCGGCCAGGTTGTCCATCGGCCCGCAGAAAGCCGTGATCGCCGGTCCGTTGAACGTCATGGCCGGCATGAGCGGCTTGATTTCGAAATCCAGGCAACCCTTGCCGTTATAGGCATCGGTGACGAAGCCGGTGGGCATGCCATCGAACGATTTCAGCAGCGCCTTGGATGGCCGCTCTATGTTGCGCCGTATGGTGAGCATGACTGGATCGCCGATCATTTCTCTGGTCTCCTGTTGATGCCTTGCGCGGGTTACTCGTTTGGCCGATTGACGTTGGACTGCGGCACGACGTCGAGCAACTCCAGTTCGATTACCAGCGCGGCGTCGCGCGGAATACCCTCGGGGGGCTTCTGTCTGGAACTGGCGAAGCCGAGTTTGGGAGGGATGATGAGCGTGCGGCGTGCGCCGACCTTCATGCCCTCCATGCCCTGCTCCATCCCGGGAAGCGCGCGCTTGTAGCCGTAGACGAACGTGACCGGCCTGCCTTTGTCGTCGGAGTTGATGAATTGCGCGCCCTTTTTATCCGCGGCCTTTTCGTCGTATAACCATCCGGCGTAGCGCACGGTTGCAAACCATCCACGGCGGACTTCGGCACCGTCCCCGGAAGTGTGCTCGATGACCTCGAGTTCCGTCGGGGCGGAATACGCAGGTGTCAACGGCATGGCCACACCCAGACACAGCAACGCAAAACCCAGGGTGTCGCGGGCAATGCGGCGGGCGGTCGGACGCAAATCGGACATGGTCGCTCGGGATGAAAGTGGCGCTAGTCTATCGAAATCCGCAGGTGACTTGTGCGGGAGTCTTCCTGACCGGATTCGAGATAATTTTCGGTGAATCCTCCGCAAGCGTCCGAGAAACGGAAGAACTTTGACGGCCAAGCGTTAACCGCAAGGGACGCCAAGGACGCCAGGGAAAAGTCAAATGCAAGAATCAAGTGAGTGTTCAAACCCCATGCAAGTATCTGCGTTGCGACTGGCCCGTTACCCCAACTCGGCCCCGCCTTCACGCTATTTTCTTTCCCTGGCGTCCTTGGCGTCCCCGGCGGTGGATACGTAATTCGTGAGCTTGAACGGGCTGTGCTCGGCGAGTTCGTCGACGTAGTGCTCGATGCCGCGAGCCTCCCTTTGCAGGAACTTGGCCACCGCGTCGGCGAACTCGGGCCGCGCCAGCCAATGCGCCGACACGGTGCGCACCGGCAGCAGTCCGCGCGCGAGCTTGTGCTCGCCCTGCGCGCCGCCCTCGAACACTGCGATTCCGTTGGCGATGCAGAATTCGATTGCCTGGTAGTAGCAGGTTTCGAAGTGCAGGCCGGAGTGGAATTCCGTCGCGCCCCAGTATCGGCCGTACAGCGCCGCCGGGCTGATGATGTTGAATGCGGCCGCCACCGGCCGGGAGTTGCGGTAAGCAAGTATCAGGAGCAGGTTCTCGGGCGTGGTTGCCGCCAGGCGCAGGAAGAACTCGAGGTTCAAGTAAGGCGTGGAGTGGTGGCTGCGGTAGGTGCGGTTGTAGCACTCGACGAAGAAACGCCAGTCTTCCGGACTGGCCTCGGCGCCGCGGATCCAGCGGAAACTGATTCCGGCATCGCGCACGCGGCGCCGCTCCTGCCTGATTTTCTTGCGCTTCTCGTGGTTCATGCGCGAGACGAAATCGTCGAAGTCGGCGAAGCCCGGGTTGCACCAGTGGAACTGCACGGTGGCGCGCAGCATCATCCCGGACGATTCCAGTATTGCGGCTTCGGGCGCGCGCGGAAACAGGCAGTGCAGCGATGACAACCCGCTGTCGCGCGCAAATGCCAGCGCGGCGTTGGCGAGAATTTCCCGGTCGGCGTCGGATTGCGCCAGCAATCGTGGGCCGGTCACAGGCGTGAACGGCACCGCGCACAGGAGTTTCGGATAGTAGTCCAGGCCGTGACGCTGGTAGGCGTCGGCCCATGCCCAGTCGAAAACATACTCGCCGTAGGAATGGGATTTGAGATACAGCGGCATCGCGCCGGCGAGCACGCCGTTTTTCCAAAGCGTGAGGTAGCACGGCGCCCAGCCGCTGTCGGCGCCGGCGCAGCCGGTCTCGTGCAGCGCGTGCAGAAAAGCGTGGGAGAGCAGCGGATGGCCCTCGGCCAGCGCGTCCCACTCGGAAGCGGCGACCGTCGCGAGCGAATCGAGGATGTGGATGCCGTTGCGCGTTTTCATTTTGCGAATGAGCGGATGATATAGTAGCAGCCATGCGCATCGCGATTGGCCAGATCAACTGTACGGTCGGAGATCTCTCCGGCAACGCGCGAAAAATCCTCGACTATGCGGACCGCGCCAAAACGGGCGGCGCCGATCTTCTCCTCACCCCGGAGCTCTCGCTGTGCGGATATCCGCCCGAGGATCTGCTGCTGCGCGAGGATTTCTGCGCCGCCAGCGAGCGCACGCTGGCCGAAATGGCCTCCAAAGTCCGCGGCATCAGCGTGATCGTGGGCCACCCCCACCGCGTGGACGGCAAGCTCTATAACGCCGCCTCCGACCTTCAGGATGGACGCGTCATTGCCACCTATCACAAGCAGGATCTGCCCAACTACACGGTGTTCGACGAGGAACGCTACTTCGAGTCCGACGCCAGGGCCTGTGTGGTCGACATCAAGGGTGTGCGCCTGGGAGTGAATATCTGCGAGGACGTCTGGGGTGCAGAAGGCGCAAGCATTGCCCGGGTGTCGCCGAACGTGGACGGCGTCAACGTCGGGATCAATATCTGCGCCGACATCTGGGAGCCGGAGGCGCCGAAGCTGGCGCGCGCAGCCGGGGCACAGGTGCTGCTGGTGCTCAACGCGTCGCCTTTTCACATCAACAAGCTCAAGACCCGCTACGAAGTGGTACGCGAACGCACTGCCGAAACCGGCATGCCGATAGTGTTCTGCAATCTGGTGGGTGGACAGGACGAGCTGGTTTTCGACGGCGCGTCCTTCGTCATGGATGCACACGGCAAGCTCACCCATCAATTGCCCGCGTTCGAGGAGCATCTCGCCTTCGTTGACATCGAAGGCGCTCGCCCGGTTCCGGGACAGATCGTGCCGGAGCCCTCGACGGACGAGAGCATTTACAAGGCGCTGTGCCTGGGCGTACGCGATTACCTCGGCAAGAACGGCTTCCCAGGTGCACTACTGGGTCTCTCCGGCGGAATCGACTCGGCGCTCACCATGTGCATCGCAGCGGATGCGCTCGGCCGGGACAAGGTGCACGCCGTTATGATGCCTTCGCAATTTACCGCCGACATGAGCGTCGAAGACTCGCGGGCAATGGTCAAGGCCCTCGGCGTGCGCTACAGCGAGATCGCCATCAAGCCGGTGTTCGACGCATACATGGGCGCGCTCAAGCCGGCGTTCGCCGATCGCCCATTCGACACCACCGAGGAGAATCTGCAGTCGCGCATCCGCGGCACGCTGCTGATGGCGCTGTCGAACAAGTTCGGCTCGATCGTGCTCACCACGGGCAACAAGAGCGAGATGAGCACCGGTTATGCCACGCTCTACGGCGACATGGCCGGCGGATTCGCGGTGCTCAAGGACATCACCAAGAAGTACGTTTACCGGCTGTCGCGCTATCGCAACACCCTCTCCCCGGTCATTCCGGAGCGCGTGATCAGCCGGGCGCCGAGCGCGGAACTGCGCGCCGGCCAGGTGGACCAGGACAGCCTGCCGCCCTACGATGTGCTCGACGCGATCGTCGAGCGCTACGTCGAGAAGGACATGAGCATAGCCGACATCATTGCCGAGGGCTTCAAGCGCGCAGATGTTGAACGTGTGGTCAGACTGGTGCACCTCAGCGAATACAAGCGCCGCCAGGCCCCGATCGGAATCCGCATCACGCCGCGCGGCTTTGGCAAGGACTGGCGTTTCCCGATCACCAACAAATACCGGGGCGGATTGTGATGGCGTAGGGCCGCAACCTTTCCGGATTCCTCAATTGGAGTCTATACTTGCCGTCCACGAGCCGGCGCGGCGCACGGGTCCGGATTTACAGGAGAGTGGTCATGAAAAAAATCGAAGCGGTGGTCAAGCCATTCAAGCTGGACGAAGTGCGCGAAGCGCTGTCGGCGATCGGGGTCACCGGGCTGACGGTGACCGAGGTCAAGGGTTTCGGCCGGCAGAAAGGCCATACCGAGCTCTATCGCGGGGCGGAGTACGTGGTGGACTTCCTGCCCAAGGTGAAAGTCGAGGTGGTGATACCGGACAAGCTCACGGATCAGGCAATCGAAGCGATCATCAAATCGGCCCGCACCGGCAAGATCGGCGACGGCAAGATCTTCGTCACCACGGTTGAGCAGGTCGTCCGCATCCGCACCGGGGAGACGGATGAGGCGGCAGTCTAGATGCGGTGCTGAGTACTGCGTGCTGAGTGCTGGGACAACAGCCTCGGCGCCGCCGGAAGAGGAAATTTGAATGAGCCGCCTGCGGGCGGCTCAGATTTTTCCAGATTTGACTTTACTCAGCACCCAGCACCCAGCACTCAGTACTTGTCATTTCCGTTTCGCCTTGAGCAGCACGACCACCGCGCCGCTGCCGCCGTCCTCGGGGCGGGCCTGGACGAAAGCGAGTACCTCATCGCGTTGCGCCAGCCAGTTTCCCACTTTTCTTTTCAGCACCGGTTCGCGATTTTCCGAGCGCAGGCCCTTACCGTGCACGATGCGCACGCAGCGCCAGCCTTTGGCCAGCGCTTCATTGAGGAAGGCCACCAGCAAGTGGCGCGCTTCCTCGCTGCGCAGGCCGTGCAGGTCGAGCTGATCCTGGTTCACCCAATGGCCGCGCCGCAGCTTGCGCAGGACCATGTTCGACAGCCCCTTGCGCAGGAATACCAGTTCGTCACCGGTCTCCAGGCCGACTTCGTGCGGAATGTGATCGGAAAGGCTGTCTTGCAGGACCTGTTCGTCGTCGCGCAGCCGCTGCACCGGTACCGGCTTGGGGGGCTTTCGGCGCAGCGTGGCTTTGCCGGGGTCGGGAATAGGCGCGACGTCCTTCAGCGCTTGGCGCAGCAACGCCTCGTCGTCCGCGGATTCCTCCGCCGGTGGTTCCGGTGTGACGGGGCGCTTGGCCATTTCAGTTCCTGAGAACCTTTCACCGCAAAGACGCAAAGAACGCAAAGAAAAGCAAAAAATAGACGGGGGAAACCTGCAATGTATGGAACCCGTTATTGTCGCGAGTATTAGCTATCCGGGTATCGAACGACATGAACCGTTTTTCTTGTTGCCCGGGTTTCCTTTGCGTTCTTTGCGTCTTTGCGGTGAGAACGTTCTTAATCGGTGAGAACGTTGTTGATCGATGAGATCGCTCTCAGTGTCCCAGTTCTTCGAGATACTTCTCGGCATCGAGCGCGGCCATGCAGCCGCTGCCGGCGCTGGTGACGGCCTGGCGATAGACATGGTCCTGCACGTCGCCGGCCGCGAACACGCCGGGCACGCTGCTGGCGGTAGCGTTGCCCTCGCTGCCACCCTTGGTGACGATGTAGCCGTTCACCATCTCGACCTGGCCCCGGAAGATCTGCGTGTTCGGGGTGTGGCCGATGGCGATGAATACCCCGTGCAACGGCAACTCCCTGGCTTTGTCGCCGTGCGTTGGCCTGATGCGCACGCCGTGGACACCTTTCTTGTCGCCGAGCACCTCGTCCAGCGTATGGTTCCATTCGATCTTCACGTTGCCGGACCTGGTCTTTTCCATCAGGCGGTCGATCAGCATCCCCTCGGCGCGGAATTTGTCACGGCGGTGCACCACCGTCACGTTCTTGGCGATGTTGGACAGGTACAGCGCTTCCTCGACGGCGGTGTTGCCGCCGCCGACCACCGCTACGTCCTGTCCCTTGTAGAAAAAGCCGTCGCAGGTTGCGCACGCCGATACGCCCTTGCCCATGTAAGCTTGCTCCGAGGGCAGACCGAGGTACTTTGCCGAAGCACCGGTTGCGATGATCAGCGCGTCACAGGTATAGAGGGCCTGATCGCCGGTCAACTGGAACGGCCGATGGCCCAACTTCACAGAATGAATGTGGTCGAAGATGATCTCGGTGTCGAAGCGTTCCGCGTGCTTATGGAAGCGTTCCATGAGTTCCGGTCCCTGCACGCCCATGACGTCGGCGGGCCAGTTGTCCACGTCGGTGGTGGTCATGAGTTGCCCGCCCTGAGCGAGGCCGGTGACCAGGACCGGCTTGAGGTTGGCGCGGGCCGCATAGATCGCGGCGGTGTAGCCGGCCGGACCGGAACCCAGAATGAGCAAACGGGAATGCTTTGTTGATTGAGCCATGGCAGTGTTAAATCGGGGTAAAGGCAAAAATAGCAAGACTGTAGCAGCCGCGCGAAGTTCGTGTCCACGCGTGCAAAATGGGCTGCGTTGAGACCGCGGCCCTGGGATATAATTCTTTGAAACTGAAAAGGTAATTTGCTTGCGAACACTTTCGGCGTCCAGATCCGCAGCCCATAAGCCGCCGCGCAAGCCGCTGCCACCGAAGATCGCCGCCCTGTTGCGGGAATCCTGGTGGCTGCTTCTGGTCGGCGCGGCGCTCTATCTGGTTCTCATCCTCTTCACCTACAGCAAGTCCGATCCGGGCTGGTCGCACCAGGCCACCGGCTCGCTGGTCGCCAACGCCGGAGGCAAGGCCGGCGCGTGGATGGCCGACATCCTGCTCTATGTATTCGGGCTGTCGGCGTGGTGGGGGGTGTTCTTCCTGCTCGCTGCCGTGGTCTGGGGCTATCGCCGCCTCGACGCACCGGAAATGGACCGCCGCTCTCTGGTCGTCGCGTGCAGCGGTTTCCTGCTCCTGGTCACCGGCAGCAGCGCGCTCGAGTCGCTGCGCCTGTACACGCTGCACGTGGCGCTGCCGCACGGGCCGGGAGGCGTGCTCGGCGACCTGGTGAGCGGTTTGTTCTCGAAGGCATTCGGCTTTACCGGCAGTACCCTGCTGCTGCTGTTGCTGTGCGGGGTGGGGTTGTCTCTCTGCACCGGCATGTCCTGGGTCGCGTTCATCGAGAAGCTCGGCGCGGCGATCGAAGGCGCCTACACCTTCCTGGTGGAGAGATGGCAGACCCGCCAGGACAAAAAGGCCGGCGAGCAGGCCGTGGTCGAGCGCGAAGAGCTGGTGGAAGTCGAGCGCAAGCGCTTCGAAGAACACGACCCGATCCGCATCGAGTCTCCCCGGACCGTGATCCCCAAGTCCGACCGCGTCATCAAGGAAAAGCAGAAGCCGCTGTTCGAAGACCTGCCGGATTCCCCGCTGCCCCCTTTGCACCTGCTCGATGAGCCGCCTGCCGACCTGGAATTGCTGTCTGCCGAGACGCTGGAGTACACCTCCAGGCTGATCGAGAAGAAGCTCGGCGACTTCGACATCGAGGTGAACGTGGTGGCCGCGCAACCGGGCCCGGTGATCACGCGCTACGAAATCGAGCCGGCGGTGGGCGTGAAGGGCAGCCAGATCATCAATTTGGTGAAGGACCTGGCGCGCGCGTTGTCGGTGGTGAGCGTACGTGTAGTCGAAACTATTCCCGGCAAATCATGCATGGGACTGGAGATCCCCAACCCCAAACGGCAGGTGGTGCGGCTCTCGGAGATCCTCAGTTCGAAGGTGTACGCCGAGATGGGTTCGGCGCTCACGCTGGCACTGGGCAAGGACATCGCCGGCAATCCGGTCGTCGCAGACCTCGGCAGAATGCCGCATCTGCTCGTTGCCGGCACCACCGGGTCGGGCAAGTCGGTGGCGCTCAACGCCATGATCCTTTCTCTGGTGTACAAGGCGCCGGCGAAAGATGTACGGCTGATCCTGGTGGACCCGAAGATGCTCGAACTGTCGGTGTACGAAGGCATTCCGCATCTGCTGGCGCCGGTAGTGACCGACATGAAGCAGGCCGCGCACGCGCTCAACTGGTGCGTCGGTGAAATGGACCGCCGCTACAGGCTGATGTCCACGCTGGGCGTGCGCAATCTGTCTGGATTCAACCAGAAGATCAAGGAAGCGGAAAAGGCCGGCAGGCCGCTGACCAATCCGTTCACGATCACGCCGGAAACTCCCGAACCGCTGACGGAGCTGCCCCTGATCGTGGTGGTCATCGACGAGCTCGCCGACCTGATGATGGTCGTAGGCAAGAAAGTCGAGGAGCTGATTGCGCGCCTGGCGCAGAAGGCCCGCGCAGCCGGCGTACACCTCATTCTCGCGACCCAGCGGCCGTCGGTGGACGTCATCACCGGATTAATCAAGGCAAATATTCCGACCCGGGTCGCGTTCCAGGTTTCGAGCAAGGTCGACTCGCGCACTATCCTCGACCAGATGGGCGCGGAACAGCTCCTCGGACAGGGCGACATGCTATATCTGCCGCCGGGCACCGGCTATCCACACCGTGTGCACGGCGCGTTCGTCGCCGACCAGGAAGTGCACAAAGTGGTGGAGTACCTGAAAGCGCGCGGTCAACCGCAGTACATCGACGACGTTCTGGAAGGTGGCGAGACCGACGCGGAAGAAGGCGCTGCGGCGGGCGAGGCGGAAGGCGAAGCCGATCCGCTCTACGACCAGGCCGTGGAAATTGTGCTCAAGTCGCGGCGGGCGTCCATCTCACTGGTGCAGCGGCATTTGCGCATCGGCTATAACCGGGCAGCGCGCCTGATCGAGCAAATGGAGCGTGCCGGAATGGTTTCCACCATGCAGCCCAACGGCAACCGTGAAGTGCTGGTGCCGTCGAGAACGGAAGCGTGAGCCTGCCCCCGAATGCTGCTATCGGGGGGCGAGAGGCGAGAGGCGAGAGGCGAGAGGCGAGGGGCGAAGGAGGAGGTCATGCGAAAACTTCTGATACTGATTG
>Ga0137409_10001278_pt1 | contig 27365 bp, 18 predicted proteins | sample CZODoug1_16funga_FD_122059 | JGI IMG/M metagenome (GOLD analysis project Ga0137409, IMG submission 122059) | Vadose zone soil fungal communities from Angelo Coast Range Reserve, California, USA - CZODoug1_16fungal (Hybrid Assembly) | ecosystem: Environmental > Terrestrial > Soil > Vadose zone...
CCGTTAATCTCAAGCCATACTTTGACGAAATCCAGATGCATCTCAACAACCAGTATCTCCTGACGTTCGACGGTGGCAACGGCAGCGGGAAAAGCAAAGGCCGGTTCGATCGCTTCCATGTGGCGACCGAGCTTCCAAACACAAAGTTCCTCACGCCGTCAGCAGTGTTCCTCCCCGCGAGGAGGAGCTGAAGGGCCGACTTAAGCGGGCTATTCGACGAGCTGCTTTGTGTTTCCAAGGATACATGTGAGGATGCAGATCGAAATCTCGTCACTTTGCAGGCGGGGATGGTTCCCGCCTTTGACGAAGATGCAGATGAGCACGGGAACCGAGATGACCTCATAAGATGGGCCTGTTGCTCGAAAATCTCCCACACCGCCGCTTGAAAGCGCGGGAGCTCGGCAGCGGACTCGGGGGCTTGGTCTGCTGCCTTGGCAAAATTCAATAGCTTCTCGCCGATTAGATAGTCCAGCGCGTTCTCGACGCCGAAACGCTCCCGAACCGTGCGTGCGGCGGCGCACTGCTCTTGCCAGATCTTGTGGAAGTCCATGTGAAACTCCATGGACGATAACCATATCGCCGGGCACCTGCCATCAGCAAGATCGCGAAGGAATCTGGACGGATTCGCCGGACGCGTACTGAGGAGCAACAAGAGTGGGGATACTGTGGGTCGACCGAGTTGCCGATCGTCGTTGCTAGGCGATCCTGGACCGCAATTTCTAGTGGAAACTGGTGACTCTAATCGAACAATGAAAAACTCACTAAATTATGTGAGCACCTGTCTCAGGGTCGTTGTCAAACTGACTCCTTCCCGCGTGGCGGAAGCTGTTCGATTCCTGTCGCCGTTGAGTTACGAGAGGAAGCAAGCGGAACTTGGTTTTTACATCAATCAATGACACGCTCGCCGTTTCCCTCGATGCCCGCACAGTATGCGAACAGGCAACGGGCGATCTTGCCTCCGGCAGTTTCGGGTTTTTGCTGAACCGGAGCAGGGCTCAGGATGTAATCAGCCGTTTCCTCCGTTTGAACCATTTGCGCAGGCACATTCTTCTTCGTAAATGCGCCAGCAAGATACGATTCAAAGCCATTTTGTGGAGCGATGTAGATTTTGGGGTTGGAAATTTGCGCCTCGGTAAATAGGGCGAATGTGAGTGCGATGATACAGAACAGTGCCGCGTTACTGAACAGTTTCTTCATGGACCCTCCGTGGTGCCCGTCCAGAATCAAAGTTGGAGAGAAGTCCAGCAATGGTACCCACGTCCAACTCGTAACTACATCGAAGGAAGTACTTTTGCGCCCTATAGTGAAGCGCGACAGCCTCTGTGCCTTCCATATTCCCCGTTGGCTCCAAACAGTACGTCTGCTCGCCAGCGCGTTCGCGCCTTCCAAACAATTTGCCCCTTTACTCTGCATTTTTAATATTTTCGAAAGCACTGAAAGGAATCGAGAAATATTAGAATTTCAGCGATTGTGACGCAACGCCGCTTGGGCACGGATTCCCCTACTGCAGTTCACTTCTCCCCACAACACGCATGAACCCCTCGTTGAGACAAGGGTGTGCATCACACTCACTTCGGAAGGACATTGCTCTTTCATGACCTCGTGAGTACACGGCGAAGGCGGGCCGCTTCGCTGTCGAGGCCGGCTTTCTGGAGTGCGTATATCGCATGCTACTCGCTGACGTAGGGATATACCATCCGCTGATAGGAACCCCAATGAAGGATTCGCCCCGGGTTCTGGGCGAGTAATCGGCAATACCGAAGTAATTGCCTGGGCAGGATATGCGTTGCACTCAGCGTACTAAGAACTTTCTCCGTTTACGGTCCACTCTGTCCACTCCAACATCTGAATACCGCAACAGTAGCCAAGCAGAAAAACGCTCGTCCCTGGGCCTGGGTCACCCAAGCGCGCCTAATGCGATTGTCCCGAATGTCCCGAAATCAAAGGGCAATCGTACACTGGAAATGGCAGCATAACATGTTGAGAGAGCGGGAATTAAGTTTGTGGGACGTGGCGGGACTCAAACCCGCGACCCCCTGCTTGAGTGGCAGGGGTTATGTGAGGGACACTTCAACGATATTTCATTGAAACGAATATGGTTGGTGGACGTGGCCGGGATCGAACCGGCGACCCCCTGCTTGCAAAGCACGAGACTCGACTCCACCCACTCTATCCATCACTTCTAACCGCTAACGTTTCCAACAAATCGGGGAATCTGCTTCTCGCTCAAAACTATCTCCAATGGCATGAAAACGTTGCATTCTTGCACAGTCCCTAGCACAGTGGCGCGCCTGCTTTTTGCGAAAGGCGCTAAAAAATCTCGCCAGAGACCAGCTTAAGGCGAAAGCTGTCACGACCGAATCAATCATCAAACCGTGGGCACAGTTCCGCCTATCATTCGCCAAAACTCTGCAAGGTCCTGAATTTTGTCGCGTAGCGATCTCACAAGTCTCTCCGCATGCTTATCATTTCAAACGCATTTTGAATTTTGGCGAAGGACACCCGTGGTCCCCCGCCACTTTTCAATAACTTCCAGAAGATTGGCTTCCGTTGCGGGAACACAAAAAATACAACTCCTAGACTTGCGCTTCCATTGGTGGGTTGAATCAACTCCACGAGCTTCTGTTGCGCAGAGTGCTTCGCTGGCGTTAGGGCCTGAGCGTACACAGGCAATGTAGTTTGAAAATCAGAAATACCGACAGAAATTCCGCGCGTCGAATCGTGTGCAAACGAAGCAGGGATACGGCAATGTCTACTTTTGTATTGCGAAGCTTTTGGGCTAGTGGGCCCATACTTTCAAGGCCGATTCTAGAAATAGGTTGATGACATGAACCACGACTTGCTCAGCCACATGAGGATTCCTCATATGGATTGCATCAATAATCCGCTGATGGTTTCCAAGCTGAAGTGCCCAAGGGCTAGCATCAAGGTTCTTAGCCAAGGCGCGCATCAATGTGAAGGCGTACAATGGTATGACCACCCGGCGCCCGTGCTCTCGCAGGATCGGATTTCCGGGTTTTTCCAGAAGACAAACGTGAAAATGCTGAACGCGCTCAACCACTTTCCGAACGTCATTGGTCTCAACAGCTTCCCTCAGCGCTACCATGGCTGATTCCAGATCGTCCACCGGAACTCGCCGTTCGACAGTCAGTCTCGCCGCCAACCCCTCAAGCGCGCCCCGAACCTGGTAAATACTGATAATGTCTGGATCTCTAAGTTTTAGCACGCGAGCGCTTCGGCCGTGTCCCTTGGTCACGTAGCCATCCGCCGTGAGAATATTGAGCGCCTCCCGAATGGAAACTTGCGCCACCCCAAACTGCCGGGCCCATCGGCCTTCGGTGATTTTTTCGCCGGGAGCGATTCTGCCTGCCAGAATTTCTTCGCGGAGCTTCGTCGCGAGGCTCTCTTTCAGCAGGCTGCGCGTTGCAGAGTTTCCGTCTCCAGAGCGTTTGTGCACTTGTTTCAGCCGCAATGAATCACGCTTCTTTGTCACCTCTTCGGGCATAAACTCTCAGCTGTCCTCGCAGCGCATTGCAGGCCCGATTATCCACTGTAACTTTCTCGTCTTCAACTCTGCCCATCTAGACGGCTTCGCCCGCCTCCCGTGTGAACAGAAAGCGGGCGAAGGTCCCCTTTGACCAAACGAGCGTTCAGAAGACGATGCGAAGACCTAACTGCAACTGACGAGCGTTATTTGCAGTTGTTCTGACCTTGCCAAAAGATCCCGGATTCGTAACATCGTTATTCGGGGTTCCGTAGACCACGTGGTTTGGAAGGTTAAAGGCCTCCGCCCGGAATTCAAGGCGGTTCCCTTCCTTCCATAAGGGGAACTGCCGGAATACGGACATGTCTAAGTTCCAATAGTGATTGGCGCGCATAACATCCCGCCCCAAGTTCCCAAACGTGAACGTCGCGGGAGTTACAAGAGCACTCGTATTGAACCAGCAGTCGGTAGTATGGACAGGGATAGGAAGCCCACCAGGAACACGAGCAGGACAGGACCCTGCATTGGGATCACCTACCAGGTTGGCACGCTCATATCCGTCCCATCCTATGTTGCCGGTGTTGGCTATGTCACCGCCGGCGATCACGTTATAGTTCATACCTGAACGGGCAGTAAAAATTTCATTGATTTGCCAGTTGCCCAAAGCGTAGTCAGCAACGCGGTTGCCGGTGCTGAACCGCCTGCCCCTCCCGACGGGAACCTCATAAAGAAGGTTCACCGAGAGAACATGCGGGAGGTCAAAGCCTGAAGGCCCGCGGCTACCCTTGATGTTATAGGGATCGGTGAGCGACTGACCTTCGACACCAAACCACCCGGAAGACCCTTCATCAATGGCCTTCGAGAAGGAATAAGCAACCTGATATGCCAAGCCGCTCTTATACTTCTTGTCTAGCTGGACCTGCAAGGCGTGGTAGCTGCCTATGCCGATGCTGCGATCCCAAAATGTAGGAGTGATGTAGGGATAGCGGGTTCGCGGCTGGATATCTCCCGGCCCAGGAGTCAACGCGGTGTTGTAGTATCCGCCGACATTTATCCGCCGTGATCCGCTTCCCACGTAGTTAACGGTCAGAGATGTAGTCGAATCCAGTTGACGCTGCACTCCGAAGTTCCACTGCATCGAATAGGCGTTCCTTACGTTCGGATCATAGAACCACTGCACCTGATTGAAAGGCGTGGGGGCCGGAAAAAGGCCACTCGATGCGAACGGGTTTTGAGCTGTGACAGTTGGCGTTGGCGATTTTGAGGTCGGCTGGTTGAGATTACTGGCGATCTGCTGGCCGATGTCGGGCCAAGAACCCTCAAAATTCTGAGCCATTTGAGTTACCGCAGCCCAGTTATCGTAGAGAATTCCACCGGAGGCCCGAATGACCGTCTTTTCCCCAAGCCGGTAGGCGAAGCCGATTCGTGGACCGAGGTTGGTGAGGGTATCGTGCGCGATCTTTCCACGCGGGTCGACTACCACGTGGGCGGGTAGCGTGCCAGGAGGGGCTATCAGGTTTCCGTTTGCATCGCGCATATCGGGAATGCACGGCGCGAAACCGCGCACACTGCAAGGCGGTGGTACTTTTTGAAGAACATAGGTGCCATCGTTGAAATTCATATCTCCTGTCTCAATTCCGCCGTGTTGTCCGATGGTGTCCGTCGTGCCATACGGGGGGATGAAAGTCCGGTCATAGCGGAAGCCGAAGTTGAGGGAAAGCCTGGGAGTGGCTTTCCAAGAGTCCTGAACGTATAAGCTCAAAACGCCACCGGGGCGAGTCTTCTCGTTGACATCGCGGCGATTGGCTCCATCGGGTACGTCAATAAGGTAGGAGGCAAGCCCGTTGCCAGGTGAAGCGGAGTTTTGCGGGTCCCCCGTTTGCTGATTGGCAAATGAAACTGTCAATTGCGCAAGCGGGCTGGCGAAATTATTAGTGGTATAACCGGCCCCAAAATGCAGGGTATGATTGCCGGTTATTTTGGTTAAGTCGCCGCTGACCTGATGGCTATCGGTAGCTTTGGGGGTAAGGTTAACGCTCTCGCCTCCTGTAGAAAACCCGCCAATACTCACATTAGGGATGAGCGATCCGGCTGTGGTGAACCCGCTGTTAAATGTCGGAGAGAACCCCACCGCGGTAACAACGCTTGCAGGAATGTTGGTGAAGCGGTTTGAGGAGTTATCTGCAACTGTGGTGCGAGCGTACTGGACTTGCAAAATCAGGCTAGGGTCAAACACATGCAAGTAGCTGCCGCCCCAGTTACGGGCCGGGATTTCGTTGAGACGCTTTAAATTCGGAAAGCCACCTGTACCGGTCACGGTACTATTTATCATGCTATAGCGGAAGAAGAGAGAGTTTTTCGCGCCGAAGTTTTGATCGATTTTGAACGTAACTTCATTTTGGGCCTGATGGACTGGGGTTGGATCGACGGCGTTTGTTACTCCCAAGAGGGCGTCTCTCCCCGCCGCTGCTGGAGGGAAAATGGCCTGAGCGAGAGCGACTAAGTTAGAATTAATCAGGTTGGATGGAATCTTGTTAAACGGGAACGGATCACGAATGTAAGAACCAGCAGGCTTAGTGGGGTCCGGACGAGTGGTAAACGGATTGTAAAGCTGGTTCACAATTGGCGAAGTCAGGTCGGCGGGGTTTGTCCGACAGGTACCGCGAGCATCGAAACCGGTCTTGCATAGAACACCAAAATCGCCACCAAGCTCCGTAGCGTTCGGAACGCTTAGGTTGGTGTCAGCAGATCGCGTGTAGCGAAAACCCTGGTAGGCAACAAAGAAGAAGGTCCTGTTCCTGCCGTTATATGCTTTAGGAATCCAGACGGGACCGCCGAATGAGGCGCCGAACTGATTTTGCCGGAAAGGTGAGACCCTGGTGTTGAACGTATTGCGAGCGTCAAACGCATCGTTTCGAAGGTACTCCCACACAGAACCGTGAAAGTCGTTTGTGCCGGACTTGGTCACAACGTTAACGACGCCGCCAAGGACAGATCCGAATTGAGCTTCGTCCGTATGGGAGACGACCTTGAACTCCTGGATGGCATCCACAATCGGAGGCGCGGCATAGGTGCTGAGAAAGGAACCCTGATTGATAAGGCCGTCGGTCAAGAAGTAGTTACTGCGATTCGTCTGCCCGTTAATAGCTGGAAAAATGAAAGCCGATCCGATGGCGGCAGGAGCGGAGAACCCGCTTCCGCCACCCATATTATTGTTCTGTGAAACGCTGACGGGAGCGACACCGGGCGTCAGAGAAAGAAGCTGCGTGAAATTCCGGCCATTGAGCGGAAGGTCGTTCACTTGTTTTGTAGAGATAACAGTTCCCAGATCGGCCGTGGAGACCTGAAGCTGTTCGGCCTCAGCGACGACAGTAACCACATCTTTCTGTGAACCCACGCTCAAAGTGACGTCGATCGTAGCAGTCTGGTTCACCGCCAGGATGAACTCCGCGATACGTTTCGAACTGAAACCATCAGCGCTTATTTCGAGAGTGTATTTGCCCGGCGTGAGGTTGAGAAACACATAGTTGCCGGCGTCGTTCGAAGTGGTTGCGTGTTCGATTGTGGTGTCCACGTTTCGCAACACTACTGTCGCTTTCGCGACGACAGCACCGCTATTATCCCGGATCACTCCATTGAGCGTTGCCGTGGAAAGCTGGGCGAAAGCTGAGCCAGCCGACACGACGAGCAGAATCGCAAGGGAAAAACTCGACCGCAGGGCCTTTGATAACCATTGAGATCGATTCATATGAATTCTCACCTCTTTAGATTGCACCCCAACCTTTAAATCGCGGTTTCCAACTGGCCGGTTACTGTCATCCATCTGCTTTTCAAATACACTAAACTTGCGCGCATGATAGTACGAACATATTAGGGCTTGTCAAGACATTTGAGCGCTCAAGCTGACTTTTTATCGGAAGGTCATGGCATTTTATCGTATTTGGGCTGTATTCTTTCACATGCGCGGGAATGTGAGCGCTCAAATCTGGTCTGCATCTTGTTCCGTTTCTGACCTTTGGCCGGATCTAATGACCTGAAGGACCCCTTCGTTTCAGGGACGGAGGGCAAGAACTCTTCGCTAGCGGGCGAGTGGTTCCGTGCTAAGCACATTCGTCATGGCGTTCGGCGGAGGATATAGTGGGATGGTTCGGCGGGAACCGCAGGCTTCGATCCAGGGTGGGAAAATTGAGGACGGCAAACCCGAGATTTCAGCAAAAGGTACGCTCCATCGACCTTTATAGATCTTTGCTCATCCTGGCAGCATTCATCCTTATGTATTTGCCGATAGATTTTGTGGCTTCACTTGGACAGGATGGAACGATCGCAGCCCATGCAACCCAAAGCATCACAACCAGCAGCGGATATGTTGGTTCGAAGGTGTGCGCCCAATGTCATCAGCGTATCTATGACCAATTTTCGCGAACCGGTATGGGCCGCTCCATGACCCAAGTCACGCCTGCACTGCTGGAAACGCTGCCGGCCAAAGCATCTTTTCACCAGAAGAATCCGGACCGGGATTTTGAAGTTTTTGCCCAAGACGGGAAGCTATACCAGAGTGAATATGAGGCCGATGCCAACGGGAAGGAAATCTTTCGCGACACGCATGAGGTGGAGTGGATCATCGGGTCAGGAGCCAATGGTTTCGGCGGAGTCGTAAGAAAAGGTGATTATCTTTTTCAGGCCCCGCTCTCTTTCTATTCAAAGCCTCACAGTTGGGCACTCTCGCCGGGATACGAATTTGGCAATTACGGCTTCAACCGGCCGATTCTCGCAGGATGCATTTACTGCCACAGTGGCCAGCCGAGGCCGGTTTCAAACGGCAACGGTCGTTTTAAAGAACCTCCGTTCTCGGAGATGGCGATCGGCTGCGAAAACTGCCACGGTCCGGGAATAACGCACACATTGAAGATGCGGGCACGCAAAGCGGGTAATGTAGAGAACGATCCTTCGATCATTAACCCGGCCCACCTTGCCTTGGCTCTGTCCGACAACATCTGTATGTCCTGTCATCAAACCGGAGACGTGCGAGTGTTGAAGCCGGGCAAAGACTATGGTGACTTCCTGCCTGGGGCTCCACTGGAGAACACGCTGTCAATCTTAATGATTCCGCCAAATCGCGAATCTCCTCCACAGTCCGATCATCTTGAACACTACTATTCCATGACTCTCAGCCAGTGTTATCGGAAAAGTGGCGGCCGTTTGGGCTGTACGACTTGCCACGATCCCCACTTCGAACCCTCACACGAAGAAGCCTCGGGATACTTCAACAAAAAATGCATGGCGTGCCACACTGAAAAAAGTTGCGGCGCCTCTCTGGAGATTCGACGGCACAAAAATCCCCCCAATGACTGTGCCGGTTGTCATATGCCAAAGCGCGATGTGCATGTGATCTCGCATTCCAGCCTCACAAACCATCGCATTCTTAAGCAAGTCGATGAGCCGTTTCCGGACGCCGCCTTTCATCAAGCTACTCAGGCATTGCCAGATCTAATCCATCTGAACCCCATTCCCGGGCATAAAGACACCCCCCCTCCTCCCTTGACTCTTTTGCAGGCGTACGGCGAATTGATGGAGAAGAAGCCGGAATACCTCGGGCGTTACCTTGCGCTCCTGGGTCAACTAGAGCGGACGGAGCCTGGCAGCGCGCTGGTGCAGGCCGCGCTAGGGCGCCGAGATTTGCGGCTGGGAAAGTTTCAGGAAGCGGTAGTGCATCTTCAAAGTGCGTTGCGTATTGGGCCGCCGCAAACAGCGGCCTACGCGGATCTCGCTGAGTCACTTGTCAGACTTGACCGGGCGGAAGAGGCAATACCTTGGTTGGAAAAGGCCATTGAGCTCGATCCCTTCAATTCCACATTGCAAAGAACCAGGGTGCTTCGCTTGATCGAGGTCAAACGGTACGCGGACGCAAGGGCGGCGATGCAACGCTATCTCGAGCGTTTTCCGGAGGACTCCTTCATGCGGCAGATGCTTGCTCGCGCCGATCAGATTACCGTGCCGGCCCGTGGAGAGCACCCATAGGCACCCCCCTCAACATGAATCGCCGGTCTTTTCTTTGCCTTGCTCTCGCCGCGGGTCCCTTGCACCGAGCCCTGGCGCAAGGCGTGAAGGCCGCTCATCTGCCGATGTTTGCCGACGTAACAGCGAAATCCGGAATCCGCTTTAAGCACGAAGCCAGCCGGACAGCGGAGAAATATCTCCCCGAAACGATGGGAGCAGGTGTGGCCATGTTCGATTACAACAACGACGGCCGCCTCGATCTGCTCTTCGTGAACGGAGCGCGGCTCCGCGATCCAATGCCTCGCGGCGCTTTCCCCGACAAATCCGATCCGCGGTTTTGGAACCGACTGTATCGGAACAACGGCTACGGCACTTTTACCGACGTTACGGAAACCGCAGGGGTGCAAGGCACTGCTTACGGCATGGGAGTAGCGACCGGGGACTACGACAATGACGGATACACGGACTTGCTGGTCACTAATTTCGGTGGGAACACTCTGTACCACAACAATGGCGACGGGACTTTTACGGATGTTACGGCCCAAGCGGGAGTGGCTGGAAGCGGCTGGTGCACCGGAGCTTGTTTCATCGACTACGATCGCGATGGACGTCTGGACCTGATCGTTACGCGCTATTTGGATTGGGACTTCGCATCGAACATTTTCTGCGGCCAGCATCGGCCCGGTTATCGCACCTACTGCCATCCCGATCAATTCGCGCCTGTATCCTACCTTGTCTACCACAACGAAGGTGGTGGCAGGTTCAAAGACGTCTCCAAGCAGTGCGGAATAGGATTGTCACCCGGAAAGGGGCTGGGCATTGCCGTCAACGACTTCGATCGGGATGGCTGGCCGGACATCTTCGTCGCCAACGACTCCCTCGCCCAACAGCTTTTCCGCAACAACCGCGACGGTACATTCACCGAGGTCGCCCTCGAGGTAGGGCTTGCTTATGATCAGGATGGCAAAGTTTTCGCAGGCATGGGCGCCGACTTCGCCGATTACAACAACGACGGTTGGCCCGACATCTTCGTTAATGCGCTCGCGAATCAAAAATATGCACTCTTTCGCAACGATAAGGGCACCTTCGAGGACACAAGCAATCAGACCGGCGTCGGCGGAATCACCATGCTGCACTCCGGCTGGGGCACGAAGATGATCGACTATGACAACGACGGCTGGCGCGATCTATTCGTCGCCCAAGGTCATGTCCTGGACAACATCGAGTTAACGGAACCGTCGCTCCATTACCGCGAATCGCTGCTTCTGATGAGGAACAGGGAGGGCCAGTTCCGCGATGTGTCACGACAAAGTGGGCACGCATTTCAGGTTCCGTTGTCTGCGCGTGGGGCTGCCTTCGGAGACCTGGACAATGACGGGTTTATTGACATTGCCATCAACTGTAACGACGGCCAGGCCATTGTTCTCCGCAATGAAGGCGGGAACGGAAATCACTGGCTGTCGATCCGGCTTGTTGGCTCGGCGAGCAACCGAGATGGAATTGGCGCCCGGGTCCGCCTGGTATCGGAGAGCGGACTTGAACAGCACTCATTTGTAAGCAGCGCCGGAAGTTACCTCTCCGCGAGCGACAAAAGAACGCATTTCGGCCTCGGCTCAGCGAAAAAAGTTCGGTTGCTTGAAATCACGTGGCCCAGCGGCGCGGTACAGCGTCTGGATTCGATTTCCGCAGACCAGCCCCTGACCGTCCACGAACCACAACAGTAGATACGCAGGGAAGACTGTGACAAAGCGCAAACACTCGATTACAGAGTTCTGAGAGCGATTACGCTTACATTCGGGTCAGGTGGCTGTGAAGGGAGATCGATCTGCAGCTTTCCTTCTGTCTGGCGGAATCTCAACGGTTGTCCGTTCGCCAGCAAGCGCGCCGAAATCACTTTTGCTTCCAGCCCATTAACCTCAAAACCGGACGATGGCCAGTCGAAAACATGGATAAAGACCTTCTTACCCTTCGCCGTGGTTCGTGCAGACGCCATTCTTTGTACTGGCCCATAGGTTGTGCCGTAAATCGACTCGCCGTTGACGGTGAGCCAGTCCCCGATGGCCCGGAGGCGTTCCTGAAACTCAGGTTGAATCATGCCGTCGGGTTGCGGGCCCACGTTGAGGAGGAAGTTTCCGCCGCGGCTCGCCACCTCAACCAGACCTCGAATTAAGAACTGCGCAGACTTGTACTCGTGATCGTGCATATTGTAGGCCCAAGTCTTGTTGATGGTCATACAGGTTTCCCATAACTGAAAATCTTCAGGTTTGGGAACTGTAGGCTTCAACTTGTCTTGGATGTTTGGATCAACGCCCGAAATAACAACGTCCTTCGTGGGGATGGCGTTGGGGATAAACTGTTCGGGTGTTTGATAGTCGCCCGGAACTCCAATTCGATCGTTCACAAGCGTGGCGGGTTGCAGTTTCCGGATCAAGTCCAGAAAGCGGACGCCGTCATATTTTTCCTGATTGTTGAGGCCATCGAACCAAATTAATGCGACCGGACCGTACTTCGTCAGCAACTCCGTGAGTTGCAATTGCATATAGTCGAGGTAGAGGGGCCACTCGGGCCGGAGGGGCTCGCCGTGCCAGTTGTCTTTTGCGAGTTTGGAAGTGTCACGGAAAGCCGGATGGTGCAGGTCGGGCGGCGAATAGTAAAACCCGAGGGGCATGTCAGCCTGTTTGGCTGCTGCTGACAGTTGCGCCACGATATCCTTTCCATACGGGGACTTTGTAATTTTATAGTCCGTGTAGGACGAGTCAAACATGCAGAAGCCGTCGTGATGCTTCGTAGTAAAAACCATGTATTCCTGGCCCGCCGCGCGCGCCAGATCAACGAAAGCATGCGGATCGAACTTTACTGGATTGAACCGTTTTGGCAGCTCGCGATACTCCGCTTCGGTGATGCCGCTGGGCGTTGGCCTCATGATGGGCCAGGATGCTTCGACACTGGCGAGCGAGTAGGGACCCCAGTGGATGAACATGCCGAATTTTGCAGCCCGATACCAAGCAGTGCGATCGTCAGCGAAGGCAGAGGCAAATCCTACACTGGGGATGAATGGAAGGGAGGATGCAGCAAGGGCGAGCTTGATGAAGTCGCGGCGAGCTGTCACATTAGCATTCATTTAGGCTCCTTTACAGCAAGGCCTTACCCATGCGGTATCCGGGAAGTATGTCTTGGGATTTAGAAGCGCTTTAATCGAGATGAAAAACTTCCTCCATCTCTGCCCACCACTCACCCTCTTTCCGCGTGGACAAGGGTTCCTGCATCGGCTGCATGACAGCCCACCATTCCTGCGTTTTCGCGTGCGAATCCATCTTTTTCCAATCGCTCTTCAAGTCGCAGCCGTGGTATTCGAAGTAGCTGAATAGCAAGTCGTCCTTGAAATAGATGGAATAGTTTCTGATATTGCATTCCAGAATCTTATCCAAAACTTCTGGCCAGACTGCTGCGTGGTACCGCTTATAGGTACTTGCACTACCGGCTTTCAATCTGATCATCATTCCAAATCGCTGCATGTCCCGGATCCTTTTAGAAGGCCACCCACGCAACAAATAAATGCAATGGATCGAGCCCATGTTCGTCTGCTTTCTGAGAAGGGTAGACCAACTGTTCCACTCATGCAAGTGCTTAAAAATTGGTTGACCGCAGCAAAATGCACAAATGCGATCTCATTTTGCTATATTTAAGCGCTTATATTATGCCCATGCACTCAATATTGGCGACCGACGGTCTCGTAAAGCACGATCTGGCAGAACGCCTGCGCAGTGAAATCATAAACGGCTCTTTGCCCCCCGGAGTGCGAATCATCGAGCGTAAATGGGCATTGAAATTTGGAGTAGCCCAGGGTTCCATCCGCGAAGCGATCCACATTCTGGCGCAAGACGGATTCGTAACGAAAGAGTCGGGTCGAAGCGCCCGCGTCATCCATTTAAGTGAAGAAGATGTGGCAAAACTCTATGAATTGCGCGGTGCGATCGAGGGCTTAGCAGCGCGGCTCGCAGCTGCGGCGCAGCCGGATCTCACAGCGCTGCAAGCGACGGTGGATGCCATGCGGAAGTCGGCAATCGCGGGAAGCTTCGATGGCCTGCTCGACAGCGATCTGCGATTTCATCTAGAGCTTTGCAAGATCTCTGGGAACACCTACCTTCTTGAGCACGCCCGCAGGATTCTACTGCCTTTTTTTGCATTTGTGCGGATGCGAGTGGCCGCAAGCGGGCAGGAAACGTCGGCCTGGGACAAAGACTTGGAAGCGCATCAACGGATTATCCTTCTGCTCCGCGAGGGCGAGGGTGAAGTTGCCGAGCTGTACGTGAAGAAAGCCATGGCGCGTTTCTCCAAAACGGCATACGACAACTGGGAGAAGCGTGTCTCACATGGCGCGTGATATGGCACGCAAAGTCATTATACTGGCCGAGGATGGGGAGGCCATTGGCCGGGAGGGCGCGGTTGCGTATCATCGCCCGCGATCCTGTTGTGCATTGTTGGGAATTGCACCAGTGTTTCAGAAAAGACCGAGCCGGAATGGACGAGCTCCATGGCCTCAACGTGAAGCCCGTTGAATGGACGACGAAGTTTGCATTTGAAGGTCCCACGGCGAGGCAGCGCGCGATCCTTAGCACGGCCAGTGCGGTTGGGTTTATTGGGCAGCAGCACCACGCAGCTTACTTGGCAAGCAAAGGGGGCTATGATTTCGCTCACCAAGGCTATGGCTACCGACTAGGCCCGATACTCCCTTCGCGTGAATGCGATTTCCCCGGCAGGAATATGGCCGTCGCAGTATTGCTGGTTTTTGTCCAAGTTAGCTTCAGCATCGGCGGCATACTGCCGATTAGCGGCAGGGCCGAGATGAAATACAGACTGTGACGCAAACGGAGAAACGATGCCGTCCTACGTTGTGAACAAGATTGCAACATACGACGCGAGGTTTTCGTTGCCCGCAGGAGCAGGTAGCGACTCTCTCCACACCAATCCTGAATACTGCTTCGCGGTTGCATTGGTGGAGACCGAAGGTGGTCTTTGTGGAACGGGCATCGCGCTCACGCTTGGCGACGGCAACCGGCTGGTATGCGAAGCCATTGAGTTACTGGCGAAGCCAATCCTAGGCATGGCGATTGAAGAGTTGATGTCGGGTTTCGGGCGCATGTCGCGGCGGCTGGCGGATGATCCATCTTTCCGCTGGCTCGGTCCGCACAAAGGCGTCGTTCATCTGGCGCTCGCTTCCATCACTAACGCTTGTTTCGATCTTTGGGCCAAGAGTCGTGGCGTGCCATTGTGGAAATTGCTGCTTGATCTCACTCCCGAAGAAGTTGTTCGCCTTCTGGATCTAAGCTATCTAGAGGAGGTTCTCAGTGAGCAGGACGCTCTCGAACTGCTGCGCGACAAACTTTCAAGCCGCCCCAACCGTGAGCCAATTCTGCAACGTGGTTATCCGGGCTACGACACGTCCGTGGGATGGATGGCCTACGACGATGATCAGGTGCGCGAATTGACGGCTCGCGCGATTGACCAGGGCTTTAAAGCTTTCAAGCTCAAAGTCGGATCGCCTGATGCCGATCGAGATTTGCGCCGTGCCGCGATGCTGCGTGCACATATCGGCGACTCCGGCACCCTGATGTTCGATGCCAACCAGCGCTGGAATCTGCCGGTGGCAATTCGCATGTGCCAGGAGCTAGCCGTGTACCGACCACTTTGGATCGAGGAACCGACGCATCCCGACGACATTCGCGCCCATGTGGTGCTGGCAAGCGAGATTGCCCCAGTGAAGATCGCGGCTGGCGAACACATTCCGAACCGCGTTTTGTTTAAGAATTTCTTGCAAGCCGGCGCTCTGCATTACGTCCAGGCAGACTGTACGAGATTAGCCGGCGTGAGCGAGTTTCTTACGGTAAGCCTTCTTGCCAGAAGGTTTGACCTCCCGGTGCCGCCTCATGTTGGAGATATGGGCCAACTCCATCAGCATCTTGTGCTGTTCAACCATATTGCATTAGGGCACGAAGCTTTATTTCTGGAGCACATTCCCCATCTGCACAGTCATTTTGTATTACCGGCAAGGGTGAACGAGGGGTGTTACGAGACGCCTCAGGAGCCCGGTGCATCGTGCGACCTAAAATTGACCGCAGGCAGGAGCATCTGAGTGCCGCAATATCTATTGCCAGGGATTGCACTCACCATGGTCGCTGGGCTGATGTCCGGCAACTGCATGCTTCCTATGAAATTCACGCGGTCCTGGAAATGGGAAAACGTATGGCTGATTTTCAGTCTCGTCTCGCTAGTCGTCCTTCCCTGGACGCTCGCAATTGCATTGGTTGGTAATCTCTTTGAGACCTACCACGCTTTGTCCATTCGGCAGCTTGCCACGCCCATGCTGCTGGGAGCCGGCTGGGGAATTGCGCAAATTCTTTTCGGTATTTCCGTCGAGCGCCTCGGACTTGGCGTTGCTTACGCCATCATCGTTGGGTTAGGCGCGGTTCTAGGAACATTGGTTCCCCTGTTCCTCGATCAGCGTACAGCAGGGAAAGAACATGCCCTGGGCTATATCCTGATCGGTGTGGCGGACATGGTGGCAGGAATTTTCTTGACCGCATGGGGTGGCCAAATCAGAGAGCGAACGGCGCCCCAAACGACTCGGACGGTATTACATCAGGGTTATCCGGCGGCGATCGCGCTGGCAGTACTCTGCGGCTTCATGGCACCTATGTTGAATTACTCTTTTGCTTTTGGTCAGGATATTGCGCGGGAAGCCGTTCGGCTCGGAAATCCGGCAGTGCGCGCCGCCTATGCGGTCTGGCCAATCGGATTGGCAGGAGGCTTTGTTCCGAACATTGCCTACAGTCTGTATCTGCTCTCAAGGAATCGAACATGGTCCTCGTTTCGCTCCGTTAGCCCGGACTTGCTTTGGTCCTGTCTAATGGGCGTGCTGTGGATGGGAGCGTTCGCGCTATACGGTATGAGTGCGAGCTATCTCGGTCCTCTGGGAACGTCGATTGGTTGGGGTTTGTTTCAAATCTTCATGATTATGACGGCGACGCTGTCGGGGATTTGCACGGGCGAATGGAAGAATGCTCCGCGCTTCGCAACTTTGCTGTTGGGCCTGGGACTTACATGTTTGACTGGCGCTACGGTGTTGCTGGCACTCGGTAATCGATAAAGGCGACAGGACACTAGGGTCGATCAAAACGGTACCAAAAGGGGAGCCCTAGAACTGGTGTCTTACTGAGGTGAAGGGCTGCTTGCGAATGATGCCCTTGCCCTGCTGGATCGTCACGACTTGACCAGCGGCAACTCCGGGAACAATTTCGCTCTTTCCATCCGGCCACCGCACCGACAGTTCGGCCGAGGCCGCTTTGCCAAGACCGAAGTGCAGCCGGAAATCGCTCTGAGACATGAATGAGCCGCCGCTGCGGACCTCATCGGTCTGCTTTCTTCCGTCCGCAGTTAGCGTGACACGAGCTCCAATGGCGTCGCGGCCAGACGCGGTCAGCGCCCGCACCAACAGCGAACTTCCTGTGTGGGGGCCAAAATTCTTCAGGAGTGACGGCGGTTCATTCATGTTGACCACGACAATTTCTATGTCGCCGTCATTGTCCAGATCACCGATGGCCAGGCCTCGCGAGGAGTGCTCGGCGGAAATGCCTGGTCCGCTGAGCGAGGAGAGGTCAAAGAACTGTCCGTCTCGCCGGTTCCAGTAAAGGAGGCGGCTTTGTTTGAAGTTTTCGCCGGTACGAGCGTTGTCCACTTCGGAATACACGTGTCCGTTGGCGACAATCAGGTCCTTCCATCCATCATTATCAATGTCCAGAAATGCGGTTCCCCACCCCAGGTACTTGGTGTTAACCGCGAGACCGGAAGGAATCGTCGCATCCGAAAACCGGTTTCCGCCGAGGTTTTGGTAGAGAGTGTGCGTGTCATCCGCGAAGTTAGTCTTGAAGATATCCAGAAGCCCGCTTCCAAATAACTCAGCTGCAGTTACTCCCATGCCCGCCTGTTCCCTTCCGTCTTCATTGTAGGCGATACCCGACTGAACGCCGATCTCCTCGAATTTCTTGCCAGCGAGATTGTGAAAGTAAAGGCTCGGCGTGGAATCACAGGCCACGTAGATATCAGGCCATCCATCATTGTCGAAATCTCCCGTTAATGGTGTGAAGCCGTAAGAAGTTTTTGGCCCTGTGATGTGCACCTGGTCCGAAACATCGGTGAAGTGGCCGTGCCCGTCGTTCTTGTAGAGGGAAACGGTCTCGCCCGGCAAACCGCGCGGACCGCATAACACGGGTACTCCTTTCCACTGACACTGCGATTTATCTCCGGGCCGCGGCGTACGGGCGAGGTCCAAGTCGACATAGTGAACGACAACCAGATCGAGATAACCGTCCCGATCAAAGTCGATGAATGCGCAGCCCGTGCTCCACCGCGGCTTTGCCGTGAGGAGTCCGCGCGCCTCGGTTTCGTCACGAAACGTGCCGTCACCCTGATTCCGGTACAGGACGTTTCGCCCCCACTGCGTCACGAACAGGTCTATATATCCATGGTTGTCGACATCGCCGGCACAGACACCCTGGCCCCAGCCGGTATGTGTCAGGCCCGCCTTTCCCGTCACATCTTCGAACTTCAGGCCCCCTAGGTTGTGGTAGAGAAAATGGGTGGGCGGAGACCCACCTTCCTGTAGGCGGCCACCGTTGACCAAGAAAATGTCAGGGAGACCATCATTGTCGTAGTCGAAGATGGCCACTCCCGTCCCGGTGGTTTCAATAATGTACTGCTTCTCGCGCTCAGCCCCAGAAACATTAATGCCGGTTAACCCACTCTGCGCGGCAATGTCCTCATACCGTACGACAGGTGGTTTCAATCCAGGAGGCAAGGGTCTCCTAGGAGCAGCGACACCGCCGGTCGCCATGCCTTGGGGATAGGTCAAGCTGCAACTTCCCAAGCTGATAAGCGCCGCCACGCAAAAAAAAACGATGCGATGGATCATTTGTCTGCTGTGGTAACGGGGTTGCACGCCGCTGCGTGTCTTTCGGACTTCATCATACACTAGGCTTGCGCACTGACCTCACCATGATTGAGCGCTCAAATACGGTATGGGGACCTTAATTTCCGTATGCAGCCCTTGACAAGCGCTCAAAACTCTGTTGGACTGACCTGCGAAAATGGCTGCGATGAAACTATCCGGGAACGGCTGCTCGGATCTGCGTGGTGGATTGTCGCGGGTGGATGAAACTTCGGCCCTGGCAGAGGAAGCATTCCGGTAGATCCCCGACGAGCCGATCTCGCAGCTGAGGATCAGACTTGATTCGCCACTGGACCGCCCGGACGCCGCATCCTGGACCGATCATGCTCGCAACGAAAATCGCGCGATGCTTGGCTTTGAAGATGTTTCGTGTTTGGTTGGCGACTCTCTGCGGTTCCAGTTTGTCGTCGGCCGCGCAAGAGCCTCCAGCGTGCAGAGGGCCGGCAGAACTGGAGCAAATTATCGCGTCGCACCCTTCGGCGGGCGCTTACGACGCACTCGGAGCATATTTCGGACAACGGAGGCAATTCCCTTGCGCCTTTACCGCATTTGAATTGGCGCTTCGTCTTGAGCCTAACTCGTGGGAGGCGCGTTACAACTTGGCACTCGCACTACTGGAAAGCGGCAATGCCGAGCGCGCGGCTCGTGAACTCCGTGTTGCGGCCCGTCTACGGCCCGCGACGCCGCTAACTCATACGACCCTAGGAATGGCACTCGGCGAGCTGGGTCGGACCGATGCGGCGATCGCCGAATTCCAGACAGCTCTCAAGTTAGATCCAAAATCGGTTCCGGCGCTCGATGGACTAACAAAAGCGCTTATCGATCAAAAACGCTACACCGCGGCAATCTCCCGCCTGAAGAATGCACCCGCAGACGAGGCGCTGCAATTGAATCTAGCCATCGCCTATTCAAAAAGCGGAGACCAAGCCGGGGCCGTGCAAACGCTATCGCAGATGGTAAAGGCAAATCCATCGTCCGAGCACGCCCATTTGAACCTGGCAATCGTGTATACCCAGCAGAACCGATACCGGGAAGCTGCCGAGGAATTTCAGGAAGCGCTGAGGCTCGACTCAACTGACGATATCGCTCGCGCATCTCTCATAAAAGTTCTGGTGATTCTCTCGGAATTCAGTACCGCGCTGCCGTTAATCCAAGAATATGCACAGCGGAAGCCGCATGAATTCGAAGCACTGTATCTCATGGGTGCAGTAGACCGTGGGTTGGGAAACTATGCCGATGCGGAAATCATGCTTGAACAAGCCGTCCAATTGGATCCGAAACATTATGACGTTCGATATAACCTTGGGTTTGTGCTCGCCAAACTGGGGAAGTTGGCAGCGGCGCTCGAGAATCTAGAAAAGGCCTTGCAAATTAATCCTGATTCAAGCGAAGCACGATTCCAACTGGCAGCCGTACTGCGCTCGATGGGCGAGCGAGACAAGGCACGTGAAGAGCTGAAACTTTTCGAGCAAAAAAAACAGGAGAGCAGACAGGAGACCGTTGCGAGAACGAAAGCAGACCAAGCCAATCAATACCTACAAGCAGGTGACGCCCGGCGTGCGGTTGAATTGTACCTGGAAGCCATTGCGGAGGATCCCAAAAACGCGCGCACGCAATATGACCTCGCCTTGGCTCTGGATCGGCTGGGCGATTATCGCGGCGAACGAGATGCCCTGCTAAGAGCAGTCGGTCTGGACGACGATTTCGCTGCGCCTCACAATCAACTGGGTTTTCTGAGTCTGCAGACAGGCCAGATCGCGGACGCCGAAAAGCACCTCAAGGCAGCGATTTCTCTGGATCCGCAATATGCGGAAGCCCAGAACAATCTGGGTGTGCTTTACGGCCAGCAAGGCAAGAGCCAAGCAGCGAAGCAGCTGTTCCGTCAGGCAGCAGAAAACAATCCTCAATATGGACAAGCGTTCGTGAATCTCGGCCTGATTCTAGCGAGCGAATCACGCTTCTCGGAAGCCGAACAGGCGCTACAAAACGCAGTGCGAATCGAGCCTGACAATAAGACCGCCCTCACAGCGCGCGCGATGGTTCTGACCCGTATGGGCCGGCAAAGCGAGGCTGTGCCGTATTTTCGTAAGGTCGTCGACCTGGACACCAAATCCGCTGATGCACACCTAAACCTCGGCATTGCCTTGGCGGACCAGTTCGATCTTTTGGGTGCCCTCGCGGAATTCTCCGAAGCTGTGCGCCTTGCACCAGACGCTTACGCGCCTCACTACAATAAAGGAAGAGTGCTGGTCGACCTAAGGCGCAACGAAGAAGCGAAGCCTGAACTCCAGGCGGCCGCCGATTTCGATCCCCACTCCGTTGACTCCCGGTATCTGCTGGGTCTGATCGAAAAGCAGGCGGGAAATACAGAGGAATCCATAAGGCTGCTTGAGAAGGCAGTGGCGCTCGAACCAAACCATCCCGACGCCCTGTACCTGCTCGGACGAGGCTTGTTGAAAAGAGGTGACAGTGTTGGGGCGATCGCGCGATGGCGCAGAGTGATTGAAATCAATCCGGATCACGCCGAAGCTCTCTACAACCTATCGCGACTCCTGACGAAATCCGATCCGGAAGAAGCTAACCGTCTACAAGCGCGCTTTGAGACATTGCAGCGAAACCAGCACATCACGGATCGCGCTCAAACGCTGGGCAATTTCGCCCTGGCTTCTGCTGCCGCGCGCGACTGGCCGCAAGCGATTGCACAATTGAAGGAAGGGCTCCAACTCTGCGGAGACTGCAGCGCTTTGCCGCTCCTGCGCAAGGATCTCGGATTAATTTACTGCCGTTCCGGGGACTTGAAGAACGGGCTTGCGGAGTTGCTTGAGGCACAAAAGCTCGCGCCCAACGACGCTGACATTGAGCAGGCAATCCGCATGATACAAAGTCCGCGCGAAACTCGATCTCACGGGAGCCAGCGGTAAAGGGCCGCCGGTTTTAGTTCCGGCTGTGAATTTGTTCAGTGAGGAGATACAGAATGCTTGCTTTTCAGGTTTGCAGATCGAGCGGGACCGCTATCATTCTGCTGTTGTGTTTTCTCGTTTCCCCCTGTCTACAGGGGCAGGCGCAGGCGCCTTCGCACTACGAAGCAAGTCTCGAATCGCTCAACAAGCATCCGCTTCCTCAATGGTATGGCGACGCAAAACTCGGGATATTCATTCACTGGGGTCTTTATTCTGTTCCTGGTTGGGCGCCGCTCATTCATCCTGAACATGACTTCACCTCGCCGGACTACATCACACACAACCCCTATGCAGAGTGGTATTTGAACAGCATGCGGCTCGACGGAGCGCCGACGCAGGCCTACCATCGCGAGCATTATGGCGCTGACTACGATTACTACAACTTCGCTCCGGTCTTCGACCGCGAGATTCAAAAGTGGAATCCCGACGTCTGGGCCAAGATATTCCACGACGCTGGCGCGAAATATGTCGTGCTCACCACGAAGCATCATGATGGATTTACGCTCTGGCCCAGTTCGACGCCAAATCCTAAGCTGCCAGCTGACAGGCAGCACGCTTCGCGCGATATCGTCGGCGAGTTGACCACCGCTGTCCGCGACCAGGGTTTGCGTATGGGCCTCTACTACTCAGGCGGCTACGACTGGACATTTGTACCTGGTCCTATCCGTATTCCCGCTGATTATGAAGCGGTGAAGCCGCAAAGCGAAGCTTACGGCAAATATGCGGACGCTCACGTGCGGGAACTCATCCAGCGCTACCATCCCGCCGTGCTGTGGAACGACATCGACTATCCGAAATCCGGTCATCCCCTCGAAATTATGGCGGAATATTACAACGCGGTTCCAGATGGCGTCATCGATGACCGCTTTGGCGTCAAACATTCTGATTTCACATCTCCGGAATACCAAACCTTGGATAAGATCAGTCTCACTAAGTGGGAAGAGTGCCGTGGGCTTGGACGGTCCTTCGGCTATAACCGTGCCGAGGGTGAAGCTGAGACGATCGCGCCAGCCGATCTTATTCATCTGTTGGTGGATATCGTGAGTAAGAACGGAAATCTTCTGCTCGACGTGGGACCGGAAGCCGACGGCACCATCCCTGACGTTCAAATGGACCGCTTGCGGGTGCTTGGTGCGTGGCTTCAGAGGAATGGCGAGGCGATCTATGGCACGCATCCGTGGAAACGCGCGGTCGGCGAGACCGCCGACGGCATTTCCGTGCGGTTCACCGAGAAGGGCTCCACCGTTTACGCAACACTCCTCAGCCAGCCAAAGACAACTACCGTCACGTTCAAGTCTCTTTCCCCGAAGGCGGGCTCACAGATCAATTTGCTTGGCGAGTCAGGGTCACTCGTTTGGTCTCAACAGGCCGACGACATCACAGTGAAGTTGCCCTCAACTCTTCCTGGACGGTATGCCTACGTGCTGAAGATTACGGGTCCGGTATCTTGATCGTTTTGATGGCCGGGCCGCAAAGTCGGCGAACGTCCAATTGAACGACGCCTTTGCCGACAATTGCGAAGCAGAGCCCGGTTTCGAGGTTTCGAACTGCGAAGGTAATTCGAAAACAAAGGACCCTTGTGCTGAATTATACGGGGGATTGGTGGGAGATGAAGTGTCGTCCAGTTGACAGCTGCGCAGGGACCTCCGCTGCAAGGCCTATAGGATAGCGAAGAATGCGCATTGACGCACATCAGCACTTCTGGGTTTATGACCAAAGCGAATACGCTTGGATTGACGATTCGATGGCATCGTTGCGCCGTGATTTCCTTCCGAACGATCTAAAGATCGAATTAGGGCGTAAAGGATTTCAGGGATCTGTAGCCGTTCAGGTGCGGCAGACGCTGGAAGAGACTCGATGGCTCCTCGAACTGGCCACAGACGCTTCGTTCATTCTGGGTGTCGTCGGATGGGTCGATCTGCGGTCCTCCAACGTCCGTTCGCAATTGGAAGCTTTTGCAGGAAACCCCAAGCTGGTTGGGATTCGCCACATCGTGCAGAGCGAACCAAACGATCGATTCCTGCTGCAACCGGAATTCCTCCGGGGCATTTCTTTGCTTGAAGAGTTTGATCTCGCCTACGACCTGCTCATCTATCCCAAGCATCTTCCTGTGGCGGCGGAGTTCGTGAGACGCTTCCCTCGCCAACGCTTCGTTTTGGATCATCTTGCCAAACCACCGATCAAGAGTGGAAGCCTCCGCCCTTGGGAGCGCGGAATGCGGGAGCTGGGGACGCTTCCGAACGTCTTCTGCAAATTGTCAGGATTGGTGACGGAAGCCGATTGGCAGAACTGGAAGCCCGAGCACATTGCTCCATATATGGATGTGGCCTTCGAAACCTTCGGACCCCGCCGGCTGATGATCGGTTCCGATTGGCCCGTTTGCACGTTAGCAGCCTCATATACGCGCGCCATCGATTTGGTTGAGAGTTACCTCCGCCAGCACGCGACCGAGGTGCAAGATGCTGCGCTAGGTGAAAACGCGCAGCAGTTTTGGAAGTTAGGAACGCGACAAAAGCAATTACCCGGCGATTCGCAGCATACGGTTGGCAATAGCAAAAGCAAACGCGAAGGTGACGCCGCTCACGCTTCACGACGAGGGTGCGCTCGCAATGAGAAATAGGATTTTAAAACTCGACGCAAGTGATAACGTGCTAATTGCATTGACGGACCTGAATCAAAGAGAGCAGATTGCGTTCTCTGGCAATAACTACACGCTCGTCTCTGACATACCCGCCAAACATAAGTTCGCGACAGAAGATCTGGCAATCGGTGCGGATGTGATCATGTACGGTGTCATCGTCGGCAGGGCCGTGAAGCCGGTGCTGCAGGGCGAGAGGCTCACCACGAGCAACATTCAGCATCAGGCCGCTAGCTTCCACCAGCAGTCACAAGGATACCGTTGGGCACCTCCTGACGTTTCACGATGGAAGCAGCAGACCTTCCTGGGATACCGCAGGTCGGACGGCCAAGTAGGTACTCGGAACTACTGGCTTGTGGTCCCGCTCGTGTTTTGTGAAAACAGAAATATCATTGTTCTGAAGCAGGCGTTCGAAGAGGAGCTGGGCTTTGCGCCCCCTCAGGTGTACCGCCACCAAGTGTCTGAGTTGGCGACACTCTATCGAGAAGGTCGAACAGAAGAGCTGAAGGCCGGAGTCTTGCCAGCAAACGGCGGCGATCCCCGGCCGGCGCGAGTTTTCAAAAACATCGACGGTATCAAGTTTCTGGTACATCAAGGTGGCTGCGGCGGAACCCGAGAGGATTCCAACAACCTCTGTGGGCTCATCGCGGGCTACATTAATCATCCCAATGTGGCCGGGGTTACGGTCCTAAGTCTGGGCTGTCAGCATGCGCAGGTCGGGATTCTTCGCCAACAACTACGCAAGCGCGCGCCGAATTTCGACAAGCCGCTCTTCATACTGGAACAGCAACAAAGCGGTACGGAATTCGCCATGCTCTCAGAAGCAATTCAGCGGACATTTCTAGGTCTGGTGGAAGCCAACCAGGCCGAGCGCACACCGGCGGCACTCTCTCATTTATGCGTGGGTCTGAAATGCGGAGGATCGGATGGATTTTCCGGACTCTCGGCCAATCCCGCCATCGGACACACAGCCGATCTCCTCATTGCACTAGGTGGCCGGACGATACTCTCTGAATTCCCCGAGTTATGCGGCGTGGAACAGGAACTCATCAATCGCAGCGCGCGAAGCGAGATTTCTGACCGATTTGTGGAGCTGATGCGGGACTATCAAGCCCGTGCAAAATCAGTTGGGTCCGGTTTTGAAATGAACCCGTCTCCTGGGAACATCCGCGATGGATTGATTACCGACGCCATGAAGTCCGCCGGAGCTGCGAAGAAAGGCGGCACCTCTCCGGTGACTGCAGTACTTGATTATCCCGAATACTCGACCGAGCCGGGTTTGAATCTGCAGTGTACTCCAGGCAACGATGTGGAGTGCGTCACGGCACAAGTGGGCGCGGGAGCCAGCGTGGTTTTGTTTACGACGGGCCTGGGCACACCGACAGGAAATCCCATCACGCCTGTCGTGAAGCTCTCGACCAATTCAGAGTTGGCTGAGCGCATGTCAGACATCATTGATATCGACACAGGTGGCGTTATCTCGGGAGAAAAAACGATCGAGCAAACGGGCGAAGCCATTTTGGACTATGTGATTAGAGTCGCAAACGGCGACGTCCGCACCAAGGCTGAACTAAAAGGGCAAGAAGACTTCATCCCATGGAAAAGAGGCGTCTCTCTCTGACAAATCAAGACACCCAGACGAAGAGTTCCCGACTTGACGGCAAAGTCGCCGTCATAACCGGTGGCGGTAGCGGCATTGGACGAGCCATCGCCTGAGATTCGCGGCGAATGGCTCGACGGTCCGTATTCTGGACCTGAATGAACAAGATGCGACAGCAGCTGCCAACAAATTACTGCCGAGGGCGGAAACGACACACCCGTGGCCGGACTGCGCGAGCGGGACATGCACAATGGTGTGAAGGAGTTGCTCAGTGGCAGCCTATTGGCAAAAGCGCGGTTTCTTCCGGAGATTGTCATGCACCTGGGTTGGCTCGCCAGTTTCCTGCTCGATGGTGGCGTGCCAAAACTGCCCAATGTTGTCATGCCGGGCCGCGGAGCGATGCCGCTCATCGATGTCAGTGCGGCTCTAGCGAGTGCCGCTGTCTGTTGGGAAGATCTGCGTTGGATCCGCAATCATTGGCACGGCTCGATCGTGGTATAGGGTGTCCTGACCGGTGACGATGCGCGTCGGGCCGTCGACGAAGGAGCTGCGGCCGTGGTGGTCTCGAACCACGGAGGACGTCAGCTCGATGGCGTGGCTGCTTCGTTGAGAGCGCTGCCGGAAGTGGTCGCCGCCGTAAATGGCCGGGCGGAGGTGCTGATGGACGGCGGCGTTCGCCGCGGCGCTGACATCGTAAAGGCCATCTGTCTGGGAGCTCGCGCGGTTTTGTGCGGGCGCGCCTACGCCTATGGGCTGGCCGGTTCGGGTGAGGCTGGCGTGGCGCAGGCTCTGGAGATCCTGCGCGCCGACGTCGAGCGCACGCTACGGCTGTTGGGGTGCGCTTCGATCGCCGCGTTGGATCGTTCGTACGTAAGTGTTCCCCCGAACTGGGGAGCCAGCTGAATGCGGAGAGGAAAAACACGCTTGCCGCAGCGAACGCTGTCCCCGGCTTCTGAGAAGCGAATCGTGTCATTGCAGTTCGAGTAGGCGAGCAATTCAGTAAACGCTTTTTCAGTGTAAAACTCCGACTCTTTGTCTTTCGACATTGGAGGATTAAGCCCAATGAATTTATACCGTCAGATAAAAATCGGTGTCCGTAAAAACGGTATAAAGGCCCTCGTTTCTGGGGTGTTTACTGTTACCTTGCTGGCCTTGCCTCCGCAGGCCATGGAGCATTCGCAGATCCGCTTTGAGAACCACCTGAAGCTATCAGGCGTCGACTTCATTCTCAACAACAGCACGACCGACGACAAGCCCGTAATTGACGCGATCCTCGGGGGCGTAGCGCTTCTGGACTACGATAACGACGGGTATCTCGATATTTTTTTCACCAACGGTGCACGCATCCCCAGCCTAGCGAAGGATAGTCGTGACTTTTCAAACCGTCTCTACCACAATAACCACGATGGCACCTTCACAGACGTAACTGATCGTGCGGGCGTCAAAGGTGATGGCTACAGTGTGGGCGTCGCCGTGGCTGACTTTGACAACGATGGGTATCCGGATATTTATGTCACTGGAGTCAACCGCAACACGCTGTATCACAACAACGGCGATGGTACGTTCACCGATGTCACTGGGCGCGCAGGAGTGTCCGGCATCGGACCCAATGGCAAAAAACTTTGGTCTGTATCAGCCGCATGGATCGATTACGACAACGACGGCCGCTTAGATCTTTTTGT
>Ga0137409_10001279_pt1 | contig 27362 bp, 23 predicted proteins | sample CZODoug1_16funga_FD_122059 | JGI IMG/M metagenome (GOLD analysis project Ga0137409, IMG submission 122059) | Vadose zone soil fungal communities from Angelo Coast Range Reserve, California, USA - CZODoug1_16fungal (Hybrid Assembly) | ecosystem: Environmental > Terrestrial > Soil > Vadose zone...
AAGTCGATGGGCGCGAGCCGCTGGCACATCTTCCGCTGGGTGATCTTCCCGCACATGATCCCGAGCTTCTTTGCCGGAATGCGGCTTGGCATGACCGGCGTGCTACTCGGCGTGCTGCTTGCGGAGCTCTATGTCTCGACTGCCGGCATCGGCTACTACACCACCCTGTTCACCCAGAGTTTCAACCCGACCAAGCTCCTTGGCCTGATCTCGATCCTCGCCGCCATGGCGATCCTGCTCAACGAGATCGTGCGCCGGGCCGAGCTCCACTACAGCCGCTGGCGCTCGGATTGAGCGCCCGCCCCGCAACACCGTCGTAGGACTTGCAGAATGGCCAAGCTGAGACTGACCGTCGCCGCCGGCGACTACGACATTGTCCGCCCCCTCAAGGAAGGGCTGGTCGAGGCCGCCGGCCTCGAGCTCATCTTCCTCACCGATATGGGCCCGCGTGAGCGGCATTGGCGGCTCGCGCGCAAGACCGAGTTCGACGTCTGCGAGGAAAACGTCGGCGCCTATTTCATCGCCCGCGATCAGAACCATCCGATCACTGCCATCCCGGTGTTCCTGCATCGCCGCTTCCGCCACGGCTTTGTATTCATCAACACCGCTGCCGGGATCAAGTCGGCGAAGGACCTGATCGGCAAACAGATCGGCGGCACCAATTTCATGCCCGCCGGCAACATCTGGATGCGCGGCATCCTTGAAGAACGCTATGGCCTGCCGCACCGCACCGTCACATGGGTCACTGACCGCAGCGAGGACATCGCGTTCGACGCGCCGTCCGACCTACGCATCGAGATGAAGAAGAGCGCCAAGTCGCTCAATGACATGCTGGCCGATGGCGATATTCCGGCGATGATCTCGCCCACCATTCCGCGTCCGTTCGTGATGGGCGATAAGCGCGTCGCGCGGCTGTTTCCCGACTACAAGCAGGTCGAGATCGACTATTATCGCGAGACCGGGATCTTTCCGATCATGCATGTGACCACCATCCGACAGGAGATCGTCGACAAATATCCCTGGGTGACGACCAATCTGGTCAAGGCCTTCGAGGCGTCGAAGCAGCTGGCGTACCAGCGGGTGAAGAACCCGCGCATGGTGCCGCTCGCCTGGGTGCGCACGGCGGTCGAGGAGCAGCAGGACATCCTTGGCGCCGATCCGTGGCAATATGGCCTCACCGATGCCAACCGCAAGAACCTCGAAACGATCCAGCGCTACGTGCAGCAGCAGGGCATGGTCAGCAAGCTACGTCCGCTCGGAGAGCTGTTCGACGACACCGATCTCGGCGATTCGGCCGGGCTGGAGGAAGTGTGAGAAGCGAGTAAGTCGAGAATAGTAAGTCGTGAGTAGTAAGTGACGAGTTGCAGGACGATGTCCCCATGAATTTCCAGGAGCGCCTCGCCGACATCCGCGCCCGCATGCGGGATGAGAAGGTCGCCCTTCTCGTCGGCATGCATGATGGCGCGCATTTCATCGAGAAGCCAAATCCTGTGATGGTGCTGTCGAGCTTCAAGTCGCTCGGGCCGGCTGCCGCCTTGCTCGCGCCGGACGGCGCCATGACACTGGTCGTGACTCCGCACTGGGACGCCGAGCGCGCGGCGCAATGCTGCCCCGATGCGCGCGTGGTCGGGGTGGATGATGTCGCCGAGGGCGTGCTCGGCGAGGTCGAAGGCCGCGCCGCAGCCGGCACCGCGATCGCGACCGCCGGCCTGCGCTTCTTGCCCTATGACATCGCGAGCCATCTCACGTTTGCGCTGCCCGGCGTCCGCTCCGCCGACAAGCTTGTGTTCGACGCGGCGCGCGCCAAGACCGCGGACGAGATCGCCAGCGCCCGCGAGGCGACCCGCATCGCCGAACGCGGCTACGAGCATCTGATCGCCATCGCGCGCCCCGGGATGAGCGAGGACGAGCTCGCGGTCGAACTCAAGTGGTTCATGAAAACCCTCGGCGCCGAGGACAATTTCCTTCTGCTCTGCGCCGGGCCGCATAACCGCGCGGTGCAGCCGTCGACCGGCCGCAAGCTCGAGACAGGCGACATCATCCTCGCCGAGATCACGCCAAGCTATCGCGGCCAGCTCGCGCAGATCTGCCGCACCGTCGTGCTCGGCAAGCCGTCGCAGCAGCTCTCCGACAAGTATGAGCTCGTGGTACGCGCGATGGACGCGGGCATCAAGGCCGCCGTGCCTGGCGTCGCCATGGCCACCGTCTGCCGGGCCATCAATACGGTGCTCGAGGCTGAAGGCTATGGCGAATATTGCTATCCGCCGCATATCCGCCGGCGCGGCCACGGCCTCGGCTTCGGCTCGATCCGGCCGGGCGACGTCGCACTCGACAACATCACGATGCTCGAGCGCGACATGGTGTTCATGATCCATCCGAACCAATATCTGCCGGAGACCGGTTACCTGCTTTGCGGCGAGCCCGTGCTGTTGACCGAGCACGGCGCGGAGCCGCTGACGCAGCAGAAGGCAGCGCTCGCTGCGGTCGCGGGCTGATCAAGGACCAACGCCGTGCTGACCTCGCACCCGACGCTGCTGATCGGCCCCTCGGACTGGGATGTCGACGTCATGCCGCGGGAGGAGTTCGCGCGCCGCATCGACGCGCTGTGGCGTGCGTTTCCGGAAGCGCCCTGCGCGATCGTCTACGGCAATCCCGCCCATCATGCCGAGCTTGCCTATCTCACCAACCTGGTGCCGAAGCTCGAGGCCGCGGTCGCGATCCTGTCACGCAGCGGCGCGCACGAGGTTCACCTCGGCGGCGGTCCCAACATGCTGGGCTCCGCCAAGCCCCTGACCTTCATCACGGACATCAAGCCGCTGCGCGGCGGCCCGGCGATCGGGCGGCGGGCGCTCGAAATGAAGGAAGGAATGCCGGGCACGCCGCTGATCATCGGCGACGGCTATATGCCAACCGCGTTCCATCAGGGCATGGACGAGGCGATGGGCGAGGAAGCGCTCAACGCGACCGCACAGGTCTGGACGCTCATGCACCGCAGCTCCTCCCATGAGCTCAATGCGATGCGCGAGAGTGCTTTCGCGCTCAATGGCGCGATGACTGCAATCACCGACGCCAAGAAGGCGGGCGCAGGCGTCACCGAGGCGATTCTCGCGGGTGAGCGCGAGGCCAACAGTCGCGGCGCGCAGGACATTCGCACACTGTTCAGCCTCGACGGCGGTCGCACGCTGCAGCCGTTCACGACCACGCTCACAACACGCGTCGATCCGCTGCAGGTCTATGTGGCGGCGCGCCGCTTCAATTATTGGACGGAAGGATTCGTGGCGCTGTCGGACAACCGCAGGCCGGTCATCGCGCGGGCGAGGGAGCTACTGCGGCAGGCGCTTGCGGCGATCAAGCCAAACGTCAAAACAGCAGACGTGATGGCGCTCATCTACGCCGGCTCGAGGCCCTACCAAATGCATCCGGTGACCGAACGCGCCATCATCAGCCGCCTCGGCCTCGCGCTCGAGGAGCCGCCCCACACCAACCCGGGTATGAGCTTCGAGGTTGGCGACATCTATTCGGTGAGGGCCGGCCTCACCAACGGCGCCGACGAGCATGCCATCGTGTCGGCTATGGCGCGCGTCCGCGAAGGCGGCACCGACATGCTCTGGACGGCGTAACGAAAGACAGGAGAGGCACGAATGAAACAACCGGCCCGGAGATACACGTTCCGTGGCTGCGCCTGCTGCGTCGCGACGCCTGCCCTGCCACCGCAGCGGCGCGTGCTGCCTCAACCTGCGCACGCCGGCGGCAGCGTGCAGCGCGGGCGCTTTCTTGCGGCGGATGCCGGCTCGGGGCCGAGCGCATCGCCGCAGAGCGGCTCCGGCGCCGCGACCGCCGCGAAGCCGCATCGCATCGACACTCATCATCACATCGCGCCGCCGAAATTCATCGACGAGATGCGCGCACTCTTGCAGCCGCCGACACTCGCCTGGACGATCGAGAAGTCGATCGAGGACATGGACCGCGCCGGCGTCGCAACCTCGATCACGTCCATCACCACGCCCGGTGTCTGGATCGGCGATCACGCGCAGGGCCGCCGGGTCGCCCGCGAGTGCAACGACTTTGCAGCAAGGCTTGTCGTCGACTACCCGGGCCGCTTCGGCATGTTCGCAGCGCTGCCCCTGCCTGACATTGAAGCGAGCCTGCGCGAGATCGAGCACGGGCTCGACGTGCTCAAGGCCGACGGCATCTCCCTGTTCACGAGCTATCGCGACAAGTGGCTCGGCGATCCAGCCTTCGAGCCGGTGATGGCCGAGCTCAACCGCCGCAAGGCCGTGGTCTACACGCATCCCGAGGCGCCGGTCTGCTGCCGCAACCTCATCCCCGGCATCAACGAGGCCGTGATCGAATACGGCACCGACACCGCGCGCGCGATCGCGCGATTGTTGTTCAGCGGCACCGCCAGCCGCTACCCCGACATCCGCTGGATCTTCTCCCATGGCGGCGGCGTGCTGCCGATGCTCTACGAGCGCTTCGTGCGCGCCGGCAACCTGCCGCAGAACAAGCCGCAGGTGCCGAACGGCGTGATGCATGAGCTCCTGCGCTTCCACTACGACGTGGCGCAGATCGCGCATCCGCCCGGCCTCTCCGCGCTCACCAAGATGGTGCCGATCTCGCAGATCCTGTGGGGCACCGATTTCCCGTTCCGCTTCGGGTGGGAATACAACAAGGGTCTCGGAGAATTCGGCTTCAGTGATGCCGATCTGCGCAGGATCGAGCGCGACAACGCGTTGAGCCTGCTGCCACGATGGCGGTGAGCGGGGCAATTGCGCTCTATTTCCGTTCGTCCCCGCGAAGCGGGGACCAGACTTTGATAGGTCGGAGTGCTTAGCCCTGGGTCCCCGCTTCCGCGGGGACGAGCGGAAGATGTCGCGCGCGTTTTCGTAAAACGAAACACAATTGATGATTGGCCGTCACTGTTGATCGCTTATGAACGTCCAAATGCCCGCGCCGGCTACTCGCGTTCTTTGAACAAGACACAGAGTTGCTCTTCACCTTCATCATTCAAGCGCACTCTTGATTTTCCATTGTTATAGAAAAGTTCAAGTTTTCCTTTTGGTCCGGCAGGCTCGAGAGCAATGAGACCGTCCAACGCTAGAAGAAAATTGTAGGTTGCCTGCGCCGCAGACATATCAACGATCCGGACGACGATATCGCGATCCTCCGGTTTCAATTTATTGAACCATTCGCTGCACGTGACCAGGTCGAGATCGGGGCATCTGCCCGGCGGTCTCACCAAAGTGGCGACCGTTCCTTTTACAGCAGTCTGGTAGACTGCTAATTTGATGGCTTGCGTCAATTCCCTGGCGTTCATTCGCCCACCTGCAAACAGCTATTCACGATCGAGCGGACGGCTTACCGTAGCCCGTATTGAGTGTCAGCACCGTAGCCCGGATTGAGCGCCAGCGAAATCCGGGAAGGACTTACGGCTTGGCAAGATCGCTCCCGCATTTCGCTGACGCTCAATGCGGGCTACGCGGCTCCGATGTAGCACTAGGACCGGGCGCGGCGCGCCTTGCGCGACGGCACCTCAGCGCCGAAGATCGCCGTGTCGACGGCACGGGCAGTGTTCTCGATGTGCTGAGACAGCAGCGCGCATGCGCGCTTGGCGTCACGCGCCAGCGTCGCCTCCACGATCTCCTCGTGCTCCTTACTCAAGCCGCGTCGCGGGATCGGACGCCGCAGCACGGTGCGGTGGCGATAGCGCTGCGACTGGTCGTAAAGCAGCTCGGTGAAGCGCAAAAGCCAGCGCGACGGGCAGCCGGAGATCAATGCCATGTGGAAGGCCCGGTTCGCCTGCTCCCATCGCATGATCACCTCGCGCGTCGCCTCGACCATCGAGGTCTCGACGCGTTCGAGGCTGTGGCGGGCGGCGACCACCCGCCCCTCCCAGTCAAGCGTGCCGAGCTCGATCGATTGCCGCAGCGCTTCGACCTCGATGACCTTGCGGGTGGCGGTGATGTCATCAAGCTCGGCGCGGGTCACCGGCGAAACCCAATAGCCGCGCTGCGCCTCGCACTCGACCAGGCCGTCGGATACCAGGCGCGACAGCGCCTCGCGCAGCGCGCTCGCGCCGATCCCGTAGCGCTGGCGCAGATGCTCGATCCGCAACTTCTCCGACGGCGCCAGCATGCCGCTGATGATGTCGTCGCGCAGCCGCCGATAAGCGCCCTCGATCTGGCTGCCGGGCGGCGGATCTTGCGTGGCCAATGTGTGAGCTCGGTTCATGCGCCGGACCGCCTCGTTGACAAATCGCTTAAGGAGCATAAAATCGATAATCTAACGTTTCAACGATATTTTTGCGCAGCGCCGAAAGCTTCGCGCGTTTTTGCCGCTGACGCATGCGAATGGATTCACCCGCAGGCAGACAGCTCGTGAAGGAGACAGGCCATGAAGAAGCTCGTTCTTGAAACCACCTCGCCGTTCCAAGGGCTGGCCGAGCTGGTCGCTTTTGACGAGGGCCTGTTCGCCAAGGAAGGCATCGAGATCGAGTGGGCGGAGCGCGACGAGGCCGGCGTCAAGACCGTCGACACCTCGCTCACCGACGTGAAGGGCGCCGATCCGTTCGGCAGCCACGGCACCCTGCTCGAGCAGGGTAAGGCCGACATGTACAACGCCTGCGAATGGGGCAACTACTGCCGCGCCGACGCGACCGGCGTCGGCAGCCGCCAGATCGGGCGGCGCGCGATCGTGACCTATGCGGCGATCGTGGTGCGGCCGGATTCGCCGGTCTACACGCCGCAGCAACTGGCCGGCCGCACGGTCGGCGTGCCGTTCTACGCCGGCACGCACTATCTCGCGCTGCATCTGCTCGAAGGGTTCCTGCCGCGCGACCAGATCAATGTGTGCCGGGCGCCGAACGGCTCGCGCAACCGCTTCAACCTGATGATGAAGGGCGAGCTCGAGGCCACGACTCTGACCGAGCCATACATCACCTTGGCCGAGAAGAAGGGCTGCCGCACCATCTGCTCGGCGTTCTATCACGGCACCGAGGTCGCCTCCGACCGGGTCGACGCCGACACCTATCGCGCCTTCAACCGCGCGGTGCGCGAGGCCGTGCGCCGCATCAACGCCAACAAGGGCGCCTATTTGCGCTACTTCATCGACTATCATAAGGCCAAAGACCCCGAGATCGGCACGCTCAAGCCCGAGGATATCCGCGAAGGCCGCATTGTCGTGGTCGACCCAGCGCCGATCCCGGCCGACGAGCTGCAGCGCACGTATGACTGGGTGAAGAGCTGGGGCATGCTTGACGAGACCGAGTCGCCCATGCAACTCGTCAACATGAGCGTGCAGACGCGCGCGCACGCGGCGGCCCAATAGGCCGCAACGCATTCGAAAGGGACCGATGGCGCAGGACGACCCGCAGCGATCGCCGGTCGTCGGCGCCTCGGTTGCCCGTCTGGAAGACGTTCCGCTGGTGACCGGCCGCGGCCTGTTCGCGGCCGATGTCACATTTCCCGACATGCTTCACATGCGCGTCGTGCGCTCGCCGATCGCACATGGGCGGATCGTCAAGGTCGACACCTCCGCGGCGCGCTCAGCGCCGGGCGTGGTGGCGGTCTGGACCATCGACGACATTGCCGATCTGCCGCCGATCGACTTTCGCGACGACCGCGTCGAGCCGCTCATTCCCTACCGCCAGCCGCTGCTCGCGCGATCACGCGTGCGCTATGTCGGCGAGCCGGTCGCGGTCGTGTTCGCGGACAATCCCTATCAAGCCGAGGACGCCGCCGAGCAGGTCATGCTCGAGATCGAGGCGCTCGCGCCCGTGCTCTCGACCGATGGCGCGCCGGGCGAATTCGAGGGGGGCCTCACCACCGAGCCGATGGTGATCGAGAAGGCCTATGGCGATATCGCGGGCGCGATGCGTTCCGCCCATGCGATCGTCGCGCTCGATCTCGCGATCGGACGACATTCCGGCGTGCCGCTCGAGACGCGCGGCGCGATCGCGCGCTACGACGCCGAGCATGACGTCCTCGAGTTGCACGGCGCCGCCAAGGTGCCGCACCGCAACCGCGAGCAGATCGCCAAGATCCTGTCGCGTCCGCTCGCCTCCGTGCATCTGTTCGAGGGCCATGTCGGCGGCGGTTTTGGCGTACGCGGCGAGCTCTATCCCGACGAGGTGCTCACCTGCGTGGGCGCGCTGCGGCTGCGCCGGCCGATCAAATGGATCGAGGATCGGCACGAGCATTTCGTTGCCACCAACCATTCCCGCCAGCAGCGCCACCAGGTGCGCGCCGCGGTCGACGCCGACGGCCGCATCCTCGGCATCGAGGACATCTTCTTCCATGACCAGGGCGCCTATGTGCGAACCCACGGTGCGCGCGTGGTCGATCTCACCGCCGGCATGCTGCCGGGCCCCTATCGGGTGCCGAGCTATCGTGCGGCCGGGCACTATCGGCTGACCAACAAGACGCCGGCCGCGACCTATCGCTCACCCGGGCGCTACGAAAGCACGTTCGTGCGCGAGCGGCTCATGGACGCGATCGCGCAGCGCCTCGGCCTCGACCTCATCGAGGTGCGCCGCCGCAACCTCATCGACAAGAGCGAGATGCCGTTCGAGCGGCCGCTGCATACGCTCGGTGACGAGGTCGTGCTCGATTCCGGCGACTATGCGGGCTTGCTCACCAAAGCGCTTGCGCGCTTCGACTGGCCGAAGCTGACCGCGCGCCTTGCGGCACGCCGCCGCGCCGGCGAAGCTGTCGGCGCAGGCCTCGCGATGTTCGTGGAAAAGAGCGGCCTCGGCCCGCGCGACGCCGTGCGCATCGCAGTCGAGCCGTCGGGCGAGATCGAGCTTGTCACCGGCGGATCCTCGCTCGGCCAGGGCTTTGAGACCGTGATGGCGCAGATCTGCGCCGACGCGCTCGGCGTCGGCTATCGCCGCGTGCGCGTGGTGCATGGCCAGACCAACCGCATCGAGCAAGGCATCGGTGCGCACGCGACGCGCGCGACGGTGATGACCGGCTCGGCGACGCACAACGCGGCCACCAAGTTACGCGCACTTGCGCTGAAAGAGGCCGCGCTGCTGCTGCAGACGCCAGCCGACGCGCTCACGATTGTTGCGGGGCGAGTGCAGCGCAAGGATGAGCCCGGGGGACCCTCGCTCGCGCTCGGCGATCTCGCGCGCCGGCTCAATGGCCTGACGGTCGAAGGCGATTTCAATACCGCGCACATGACCTACCCCTACGGTGTCCACATTGCCGTCGTCGCGATTGAGCGCGACACCGGGCGCATCGAGGTCGAGCGCTATGCCATCGCTTACGATGTCGGCCGCGCAGTCAATCCCAAGCTGGTCGAAGGCCAGCTGGTCGGCGGCCTGGCGCAAGGACTGGGCGGCGCGCTGTCGGAAGAATTCGTCTATGACGACCGCGGCGAGCCGCTCTCGACCACGTTTGCGGACTATCTGGTGCTCACCGCACATGAGATGCCGGCGGTCGACGTGCTGCTCACCGAGGACGCGCCCGCGCCCGGCAACCCGCTCGGCCTCAAGGGCGCTGGCGAAGGCGGCGTCAACGCAGTCGGTGCCGCGATCGCAGCCGCGATCGACGATGCCATCGGCCGGCCGGGCGCGGTCACACAGCTGCCGGTGACGCCAGCCAGGCTGCGGGCGCTGCTGCGGAATTGAGCACGACCACTGGCCTTCTGATCTTGTGCGGATTTGCCACCGTACCGAAATTGGCAAAAATCTTGAATTTGGGACGGTCGGCACTAAGCTTGCATCAGCCGGGATGAGCGTCCTCGACTGTCCCGCGGAGCAAGACATGCGACGGTTGCAAATCCTGCCTTGGCTCGCCGCAGTGGCGATGGCCGCCTGCGTTTCGGTGCCAACCCTCGCTCAGGACACGCTCAAACTCGCCGTTGGCGCGCCCGGCAACTGGGACACCTGCATCCCGGAGGTCGGCCAGCGCGCCGGCATCTTCAAGAAGCACGGCCTTGCGCTCGAGCTCCTTTATACCCAGGGCGGCGGCGAGACTATGCAGGCCGTCATCTCGGGCAGTGTGCAGATCGGCATCGCCGCCGGCACCGCCGCCGTGATGGGCGCCTTCGCGAAAGGCGCGCCAGTGCGCATCCTCGCGGCCGGAACGACCGGCACCGGTGATCTCTATTGGTATGTGCCGGCAGCCTCCCCGATCCGGAGCTTCAAGGACACCGACGGCAAGACCATCGCCTATTCAACCACGGGCGCCTCCACTCACACCACCGCGCTCGCGCTCATCAAGCATTTCGGGGTGAGCGCGCGGCCGATCGCGACGGGCGCGGCGGCAGTGACGCTCACGCAGGCGATGTCGGGCCAGATCGACGTCGGCTGGGCCTCGCCGCCGTTCGGCATCACGCAGCTTGATCAAGGGCAGATCCGGATCATCGCGCGTGGCAGCGATGCGCCCACAACGCGCGACCAGACCGTGCGCGTTCACATCGTCAACGCCAATGCACTCGCGCAGCGCAAGGACGTCTTCGATCGCTTCATGCGCGCCTATCGGGAAAGCTATGAATATCTCTATTCCAATCCCGACGGCATCAAGCTCTACGCGCAATATGGCAAGGTGAGCGAGGCGCTGGCCGCGCGCATCCGCGACGAGTTCCTGCCCAAGCCGGCGCTGCAGCCCGATCGCGTGTCGGGCATCGCGGCGATCACCGCCGACGCGATCACCTACAAGGTGCTCGCGAGCCCGCTCACCGACGCCGAGCTTGCGACCCTCATCCAGATTCCAACACCCGGCCCCTGAACCACAATGGGCCATCGCGCGAACCAACGGAGACTGCCGTGACAAACCCGATGCAATGGCTGGCGCTCGCCCTCGTGACGGGGCTCGGCGCCACGGCTGCGCAGGCGCAATATCCCAACAAGCCGGTGCGCCTCGTGCTCCCCTATTCGCCCGGCGGCATCGTCGACTATGTCGGCCGCACGCTTGCCACGCATATGAGCGGCCCGCTCGGCCAGCAGGTGGTTGCGGAAAATCGACCGGGCGCCGGCGGCATCGCCGGGACCGATGCAGTCGCGCGCTCCGCGCCCGACGGCTACACCCTCGTGATCATGGATCCGGCGATCGTGATCAATCCGACGCTGCAGCCGAGCATGCCCTACGATCTGTTCAAGCAGCTTGCCACCGTCTCGATCGTCAGCTCCTCGCCGGAGGTGGTCGTCGTCGCGCCGCAGCTGCCGGTGAAGACCATCGCGGAGCTCTCCGCTTACGGCAAGGCCAATCTCGGCAAGCTCAATTTCGCATCTGCTGGCGTTGGCACGACGCCGCATCTCGCTGGCGAGCTCTACAAGCAGCGCACCGGCATCGACGCCACGCATGTGCCCTATCGCAGTATCGGACAATCCTATCCAGACATGATGGCGAACAAGGTGCAGTTCGCGTTCTCGAGCATCGCGGGCGCGTTGCCGTTCACGACCGACAACCGCGTGCGAGCGATCGCGACCACCGGCACCAGGCGTTCGCCGGTCTATCCCGACCTGCCCACGGTCGATGAGGCCGGCCTCAAGGGCTTCGAGGTCGACCTCTGGCTCGGCATCTTCGCGCCGGCCGGCGTTCCTGCCGACGCGTTGAGCAAGCTCAACAGCGCGCTGCGCACGACGCTACAGAACGCGGAGGTGAAGACGGCGCTCGCCAAGGTTGGCGTCGAGCCGCGCGGCACGACCGTGCAGGAGAGCGCCGACATTCTCAAAGCCGAATTCGGGAAGTGGAAGACCGTGATCACCGAAGGCAAGATCAAGCTGGAGAATTGAGGGCGGCCACTCACCTTGGGCTCTTTCATCGTGAACATCCGCGCTCCCAAGGACTTCTGGTCCGGCATCATGTTCATCGCGTTTGCGGCGATGGCGATGCTCACGGCGCGCGGCTATTCGCTCGGCAGCGCGGGACGGATGGGGCCCGGCTATTTCCCGATGCTGCTCGGCGGCGCGCTGGGCGTTCTCGGCCTCATCCTGGTGGCGCGCTCCCTCGTGATTGAAGGCGAAACAATTGGCCGGTTGCGCCTCCTGCCGCTCCTCATCATCGCGCTCGGCGTCTGCCTGTTCGGGCTTGCGATCGAGCGGCTCGGCCTTCTGGTCGCGCTGATCGCGGCCACTGCCGTGACGGCCTTCGCAAGCCGTGAATCGCGCCCGCTTGAAGTCGCTGCGCTCGCGCTCGTGCTCGCCATCTTTTCGGCGGCGGTGTTCGTGCTGGCGCTGCGGCTCCCGTTGCCGCTGTGGCCGTCGATCTAGGAGCGCATGCGAATGAGCGTCCTCTCCAATCTCGCGCTCGGTTTCGGGGTCGCGCTCACGCTCGAGAACATCGCCTATTGCTTCGCCGGTGTCCTTCTTGGCACGCTGGTCGGCGTGCTGCCCGGCATTGGCCCGGTCACCACGGTCGCCATGCTGCTGCCGATCTCGTTCACGCTGCCGCCGGTCTCCGCGCTCATTCTGCTCGCGGGCATTTACTACGGCGCACAATACGGCGGCTCGACCACCGCGATCCTGGTCAACATCCCGGGTGAGGCCTCATCCGTCGTCACCACCATCGATGGCCATCAGATGGCCCTGCAAGGACGCGCCGGACCGGCGCTCGGGATCGCGGCGATCGGCTCGTTCTTCGCCGGCTGCGCCGCCACGCTCGCCATCGCGCTGGCGGCGCCACCGCTCGCGGCGATAGCGCTGCAGTTCGGGCCGGCCGAGTATTTCTCGCTGATGGTGTGCGGGCTGATCGCAGCCGTCGTGCTGGCGCGCGGGTCGGTCATCAAGGCGGTCGGCATGGTGATCCTTGGCCTCTTGCTCGGGCTCGCCGGCACCGACGTGAACTCGGGCATCAGGCGCTTCGATTTCGGCTTCCAAGGCCTCGCCGACGGCATCGAGTTCGTGGCGCTGTCGATGGCGATCTATGGCATTGCCGAAGTCGCCCACAATCTGGAGCAGAAATCAGAGTCCACCGTCGTGACCAGCGCGATCGGTCGCGTGTGGCCGACGGCCGCCGACATCCGCCACTGCCTGCCCGCGATCCTGCGCGGCACCACGCTCGGCTCGCTGCTGGGCGTGCTGCCGGGCGGCGGCGCGCTGATCGCGGCCTTCGGCGCCTACACGCTGGAGAAACGCGTCGCCAAGCCGCCGCGCAGTTTCGGGCACGGCGACATCCGCGGCGTGGCGGCGCCGGAGTCCGCAAACAACGCCGGCGCGCAGACCTCGTTCATCCCGATGCTGACGCTCGGCCTGCCCTCGAACCCGACGATGGCGATGATGATCGGCGCCATGATGATCCATGGCATCGCGCCCGGCCCGCGCGTGATGACCGACAGGCCGGACCTGTTCTGGGGCGTAGTCGCCTCGATGTGGATCGGCAACCTGATGCTGGTCGTGCTCAACCTACCTCTGGTCGGAATCTGGGTGCGCTTCCTGCGCATTCCTTATCGGCTGCTGTTTCCCTCGATCATCGTGTTCTGCTGCGTCGGCACCTACACCATCAACAGCAACGTCTTCGACGTGTTCGTGATGGCCTTCTTCGCGATCTTCGGCTACCTCTGCCTCAAGCTCGATTGCGAGCCGGCGCCGCTGATCCTCGGCTTTGTGCTCGGGCCGATGATGGAAGAGAACCTGCGCCGCGCGCTGCTGATCTCGCGCGGTGACCTGAGCGTCTTCGTGACTGAGCCGATCAGCCTCGCCTTTCTGATCGTGGCGGCATTGCTGCTGATCGTCGTCGCAGCGCCCGCGATCCGCTCAACGCGCGAACAAGCCTTGCGCGAGTAGCATTTCGAGCGCCGTGAGCCTGGCCACGTCATCCTGAGGTGCCCGCGCATCACACGACGTTCAGCGCAACTTGCACAGTCGTGCGCGGGTCTCGAAGGATGACGGAGAAACGTAAGTTCCCGCGGCGGCCACGAGCCGTTGCTTGCTCCGCTACTTGAAATATCGCAGGTCCGGAGCCTGCTGGCCTTTCTTGGTAGGCATCAGATAGCCATCCCAGCTCACCATGTAATCTTCCTTGCCCACGACGATGTGATTGTTCGTTTCAGGACAGTTCTCTTCGTTCCAGGTCGGATAAGGCTCTGTGCTGCGCCGGAGGTTCTTCATCACGGTCCATGGCCGCGTCAGCGCGTTGTCGATGACCGTGACCTCATTGTGGGCGACGTTGGGATCGGCCTTGTCGATGAAGATTCTTTCCTTGATGACGGTCAGGTTGTCGCGATGCAGCGGCAGCCCGCTCGCATCGAAGGCTCGCGGGCCACGGAAGCCGCGCGTCTCGACCTCAAGCACGTCGTAGCGGCCGTCGCCGTCGGTATCGACCCATTTGCCGATCGAAAAGCCAAGCAGCGTCGGCGTGATTTCCTTGGGCCAGGGCCGGCCGTCCGTGAAGATGCGGCGATTGTCATAGACGTGATCGGCCAGGATATGGGTCGTCTTCGGCGTCACCACAAACTCGATCTCCCCGTAGAAATTGGTGACGCGCGGCATGCCTGGCGACCAGCAGCGATAGGTCTTGTTGAACTCGCTCTGTCCGCCTTCATGCGCGTCGGCCTCGAAGATAGCCTGATACTCCGTCGTCAGCGGCGCCTGCTGCCCCTTGCCCGGAGGCTTGCTGATGTCAAACCGGCCAGGCCCGCCAATCGCGCGCCACTGCCCGCCTAAATCCGGATAGAGCTTGTCATCCCATGCCTGGCTGTCGGCAACTGTGATGAAGAGCGCTGCAAAGAGCGCGATGGCCCCGATCGATCGTCGATGAGACATGGTCGTCCTCCCTTATTGGCGGCGCGTGACTTTGCTGTTTTTCGGCCCGCTCCCGGCGGGTCGGCTTGTGCATAGGCTACACCGACGCCCACACCAAAGGGTAGTCCTTCCGCGCAGCGCGAAACCATGCGAGATGGCAGGGCCGAAGATCGCCAGTGAGGACGAGATGGACTTTGAGCTGCCCGAGGAGCTGCGACTTCTCAAGGACAACCTGCGCAAGTTCGTCGATCGCGAGCTGATCCCGCTCGAGCGCGCAGTGGTCAACGATATCGCGCAGCAGAAAGAGCTGCAGAAGCGGCTGCGTCCCAAGGTCGAGCAGCTCGGCCTCTGGCAATACGACGTGCCGGAGGAATTCGGCGGGCTTGGGCTCGGCATGCTGGCGAAAGTCATCGTCTGGAGCGAAGTCTCACGCACCACCGCACTTCCGGCCCGCCACCTCAGCCTGTTCGGCTTTCCGGTGAGCCCGATCCTCTACACCTTGGAAGGGGAAGCGCGTGAGCATTACCTCATGTCGGTGATCCGCGGCGAGAAGACCAGTTGCTTTGCCCAGACCGAGGCCGACGCCGGCTCCGATCCCGCCGCCATGCGCACGACCGCGGTGCGCGACGGCGACCACTATGTGATCAACGGCGTCAAGCGCTTCATCACCGGCGCGGACGACGCCGACTTCGCCCAGGTGTTCGCAGTCACCGATCCACAGAAACGCGCGCGCGGCGGCATCACCGGCTTCCTGGTGGACATGGATACGCCGGGCGTGAAGGTTGCCGCCTCCTACGACCTCATGGTTGATGACAAGCCGTGCGAGATCGTGTTTGACAATGTGCGTGTGCCGGCCTGGAAGCGCATCGGAAACGAGGGCGACGGCTTCAGGCACGCCCAATCATGGATCAATTCCGGCCGCATCCGCCACGGCGCGCGCAGTCTCGGCGTGATGGAGCGCTGCTTCGAGCTCGGTACCGCCTACGCCAAGCAGCGCAAGACCTTTGGCGCCTATTTGGCTGAGCGCCAGTCGGTGCAATGGCCGCTCACTGAGATCTACATGGATGTGCACAAGCTGCGGCTGATGCTTTACCACGCCGCCTGGCGCTCCGACCGCGGCGAGGATTGCCGCGAGGAAGCATTCATGGTCAAGATTTTTGGCGACGAGCGCTCGTTCTGGGCCGCCGATCGCTGCATGCAGATCCATGGCGGCATGGGACTCTCCAAGGAGCTGCCGATCGAGCGCTTCTTCCGCGACCAGCGCAGCATGATGATCACCGAGGGTGCCGTCGAGGTGCTGCGCATGGCGCTCGCCCGCATGATCCTCAACGTCAGGTAGGCACGCTACATCCCGACCGCGGCGTTTTCGAAGCGCGTGCGCTGCGCCTGGCGGATGTGCTGGCGCGCCGTCTCCTCCGCCCGGTCGGGATTGTGCTCTTCGATCGCCGCGACGATCTGCCGATGCTCCTCGTCGGATTCCAGACGGCGACTCGGCACCCGAAAGGTGGTGCTGTGCAGGAGCGCGAGCGAATCATGCAGCACGCTCAGCGTCTGTATCAGATACTGGTTGTGCGCGGCCTCGTAGATCGCCTGATGCAGACGACGATTGAGCGTCACCAGCGCCGTGGCGTCGTGATCGGGCTTGCAGAGCTCCTTCTGCAGCCGCCACAGGACCGCAATCTCCGGCGCAGTCGCGTGCTCCGCTGCAAAGCGCGCCGCCGAGCCTTCGAGGATCTCCCGCATCGCATAAAGCTGCAGGACCTGATGCTGGCTGAGCGACGCGACCGTCAGGCCGCGGCCAGCGCCGAAGACCAGGAGTCCGCGCTGATGCAGCCGTTGCAGTGCTTCGCGCACCGGCGTCCGGCTCACGCCGAGATTGCGGGCGATCTCCTCCTCGCGCACTCGTTCACCAATCGCGATGCGCCCATCCCAGATGGCGTCGCGCAGGCTCTCGTAGACAAAGTCCGCGCGTGAGCGCGTGCGCAAGGCTTCGGCGTCGATGGCAGTCAGTCGCGAGGACATGCTGGTGCTCCGGCCAGCCTCTGGATGACACTGAGGCGTCCGCTATTTACATCTGTATACAAAAGAATACAATTTGGCCAGCTTCCCGGCTAAAGCATCATATCGCTTGGCCTGCGGGCGCTTTTGTGCGTCCGCGCCAGCGTGCAAGGAGAACAGCATGACCCTCGCCGACACCGCGTCGCAATCGGATGTTCACTACCGCGGTCTGCGCGACTGGCTCGACAAGGTGCAAGGCATGGGCGAGCTCCTGTGCGTCAATGGCGCGCACTGGAACACCGAGATGGGCAGCATCACCCAGATGCTGACCGAGAAGAGCAACGGCACCGCCCCCGCCATTCTGTTCGACGAGGTGCCCGGCTATTCGAAGGGCTATCGCACGCTCTACGGCCACTTCTCCTCGATCAAGCGCGTCGCGCTGACGCTTGGGCTGCCGCTGCAGCAGGAGCGCAAGGTCGACATCGTGCAGCGCTATCACCATCGCATGGCGAACCTGAAGACGATCGCGCCGCGCTTCGTCAAGGACGGCCCGGTGCTGCAGAACGTGCTCGAAGGCGAAGCGGTCGATGTGCTGAAGTTTCCGGTGCCGCTGCATCACGAGCAGGACAAGTCACGCTATATCGGCACGGCTTGCTGCGTGATGACCCAGGATCCCGACGACGGCTGGTTCAATCTCGGCGCCTATCGTGCGCAGGTTTATGATCGTAACACGGTCGGCTGCCAGATCACCGAGGGCAAGCACGGCCGCATTCATCGCGACAAGAACTTCGAGCGCGGCAAGCCCATGAAGATCGCCATCGTGTGCGGACAGGACCCGCTGCTGTTCCTGCTCTCCTCGAGCCCGCTGCCGGCCGTGAGCGAGCTCGATATCGCGGGCGGACTGCGCGGCGAGCCGATCGACGTGATCCGCGGGCCCTATACCGGCTTCCCGATCCCGGCCGACGCCGAGATCGTGCTCGAAGGCGAGACCGTGCCGGGCCAGGTGAGGCCTGAGGGACCGTTCGGCGAGTGGATGGGCTACTACTCCGACGACACCCAGCCGCGCCCCTATGTCAACGTGAAGTCCATTCTCTATCGCAACGATCCGATCCTGTGCTGCGCGCCGCAGCACAAGCCGGTCGACGAGACCGGGCTGCTCAAGGGCATCGCGGGCGCGGCGCAAATCTGGAACGCGCTCGATGCTTGCGGGGTGCCGGAGGTGCTCGGGGTCTGGAACCACGAGGCCGGCCCGGCGACGCGCTTTACTGTCATTCAGATCCGCCAGCGCTATCCCGGCCATGCGCGCCAGGCGCTGCATGTCGCCGCGTCCTGCCAGGGTGGCGCCTATGCGGGCAAGTGGACCGTGGTGGTGGACGACGACATCGATGCCGGCGAGCTCGACCAGGTGCTGTGGGCGATGTGCACGCGCTTCGACCCCAATGTCGACATCGACATCATCCAGAAGGCCTGGGCCTCCAAGCGCGATCCGCTGTTCCTGCCCGGCAACTTCAACAACCGCATCCTGATCGACGCCTGCATCCCCTACGACATGAAGCTCAAGGGCACGTTCCCGCCCACGGTCGATGTCAGCCAGGATCTGCGCGCCAAGCTGCGGGCCAAGTTCCCGCACATCTTCCCGCCGATGTGAGCGCGCGATGCTAAGTTCGCAAACCTCCCCACGTCATGGCCGGGCTTGTCCCGGCCACCCACGACTTCCTTCAGAAAGAAAGACGTGGATGCCCGGCACAAGGCCGGGCATGACGGCGGCGAGTCTGTGCGTTCTCTCATCGATCACACTTGCTGAACCTGTTCATGCGCAAAACGTAGCGGATTTCTACCGCGGCAAGAACGTCGCGCTCGCGATCAGCTTCAGCCCCGGCGGCGGCTACGATCTCTACGCGCGCACGCTCGCGCGCCACATGGGCAAGCACATGGCCGGCAACCCGGTGATCGTGCCACAGAACATGCCGGGCGCGGGTGGCTTGCGCGTCGCGCAGTTTTTCTCTCAGGCCGCCCCCAAGGACGGACTGACCTTCGGCACGTTCACCCGCATGGCCGGCATCGCGCCGCTGTTCGATCCCACCCAGAAATACGACAGCGCAAAGTTCACCTGGCTCGGAGCGATCACGGATTCAGTCAGCACCTGCGTCACCTGGCACACCTCGCCGGTCAAGAGCTGGAAGGACTTCCTCGAGAAGCCCGTCACACTCGGCGGTACCGGGCCGGGCGGCGAGCTCGATATCTTCACCAATCTCTACAAGAACATCTTCAACGCCAACGTGAAGCTTGTGTCCGGCTACCCTGGAACGGCCGAGATCATGCTCGCGATGGAGCGCGGCGAGCTTGATGGCGTCTGCGGCATCGACTGGACCACCATCAAGGCGCAGCGCGGGCGCTGGATCGCCGACAAGAGCATCAACGTCATCGCCCAGGCCGCCTTCCGTAAAGATCCCGATCTGCCGAATGTGCCGCTGATCATGGAGCTGACCAGCGACCCCGAGAAGCTGCAGATCCTCAAGCTGTTCGTGTCGGCACATGAATTCGCCCGCCCCTATGCGGCACCGCCTGACATCCCGGCCGACCGCGCCGCGGCGCTGATCACAGCGTTCGAGGCGACGACGAAAGACCCGGCGTTCCTCACTGAAACAGCTCAGCACCAAATGGAGGTCGCTCCCGTCAGCGGCAACAAACTCGCGCAGATGCTCAACGAGCTCTACCGCACGCCGGAGCCGATCCTTGCGAAAGCTCGGATCGCGATTGCGCGCTGACCTGTGCGGGTCAACTCAAACGGAAGAATGTTCTAACAAGGCGATAGACGATGCATCAACAGACGCGAATTGGGTCGATTGTATTCGCAGCAGCGGTCGGCGGCCTCCTGATCCCTGGCCCTGGGCATGCTCAAAGTGTCGACGACTTCTATCGCGGCAAGACCATCAACCTGATCATCGGCTATAGCGTCGGTGGCGGCTATGACCTCTACGGCCGGCTGGTCTCCCGCCACATCGGCAAACATATCCCCGGCCGGCCTGCGGTCGTGCCACAGAACATGACTGGCGCCGGCAGCCTGCGCGCCGCGCAATACATCTATTCGGTCGCGCCCAAGGGCGGCACCACGTTCGGCACCTTCGGCCGCACCATCGCCACCACGCCGCTGCTGACGCCCGCAACCGCGCAGTTCGACGGCACCAAGTTCACCTGGCTCGGCAGCGTCACCAACGAGGTCTCGACCTGCGTCACCTGGCACACCTCGCCGGTCAAGACCTGGAACGACATCTTGACCAAAGAGATCGCCATGGGCGGCGAAGGGCCGGGCGCCGATCCCGACGTCTACACGCTGCTCTACAAGAATGTGTTCGGCGCCAAAATGAAGCTCGTGGCCGGCTATCACGGCACCAACGACGTCACGCTCGCGATGGAGCGCGGCGAGGTCGACGGTTTGTGCGGGCTGTCGTGGAGCACAATGAAGGCGCGCCACCAGCAGTGGATGAACGAGAAGAAGCTCAACGTCATCATCCAGGCGGCGCTACGCAAGCAGCCCGAGCTTGCCGATGTGCCGCTCGCCAGCGATCTGACGCAGGATCGCGAGAGGCTGCAGATCCTCAAGCTGTTCCTGGCGAGCCAGGAAACCGCGCGCCCCTTCGCGGCACCGCCCGACCTTCCCGCGGACCGCAAAGCCGCGTTGATCAGAGCGTTCGACGCCACCATGAAGGACCCGGAGTTCCTGGCTGAGGCGCAAAAGCTCAACATGGACATCAACCCGCTCAATGCCAAAAGTGTCGATGACATTGTCGCCGAGCTCTATGCGACGCCTAAGGCCGTGCTCGAAAAGGCCGCCCAGGCGACGTCGAAGTAGCATGCGACTTTGTAAGGCAGGCACGAAAGAGCCGCGATTGCGGCCGGCTCCCTCTCCCCAACGGGGAGAGGGGTGGGGTGAGGGGGGCACAATGACCGAGAGTTTGGTTCCCCCTCTCCCCGTTGGGGAGAGGGAGTTCCGCCGTGCCGCGATGGGAGTCCGGGCTCATCAACAGGCTCACATGAAAAAAATGAATCGCCCGTGCGGAAGACACGCATGCTGATCGGGTCGCGCACTCTCCGCATCGAGGACGAGCCGTTCCTGCGCGGCAAGGGCCGCTACATCGACGATGTCGTGGTGCCCGGCCTTCTGCACGCCGCCTTCGTGCGCAGCCCGCATCCGCACGCCGCGATCCGCAGCGTGGACAAGTCGGCGGCGCTCGCGCTGCCGGGCGTGCAGGCGGTGCTCACGCTTGATGATCTCGCGCCGGTGCTCGCCAAGCGCCGCATGATGCGACACTCGAATTCCGGCACCCCTCTCGACCGCATGTGGTCATTTGCGCTCGCCGACGGCGAGGTGTCCTATGTGGGCGAGACGGTCGCGATCGTGATCGCGGAGAACCGCTATCTCGCCGAGGACGCGGCTGCACTGGTCGCGGTCGACTACGATCTCCTGCCGACCGTGTCCGACTGCCGCAAGGCGCTCGAGCCGGGTGCTCCAGCGGTGCGGCGCGAGCTCAACTCCAATGTCGTTGCGACCTACAAGATCAGTTTCGGCGACCCCGCGGCCGCCTTCGAGAAAGCCGCGCATGTTTTTCACGAGAATCTCTGGCAGCACCGCGGCGCCGGCCACCCGATCGAGGGCCGCGGCATCCTCGCCGAGATCCACGCCGATGACTCGATCACGGTCTGGGCCTCGACCCAGAAGTCTCACGACCTGTTCCAGTCGCTGACCGCGTTGCTCGATCTCGAGGAGGCGCGGCTGCGCGTCAAGGCGCCCGATATCGGCGGCGGCTTCGGCCCCAAGCTGTGCGTCTATTCCGAGGACATCGCGGTGGTGGCCGCCGCACGGCAGATGCGCCGCTCGATCAAGTGGATCGAGGACCGGCGCGAGCACTTCACCAACGCGGCGCAGGAGCGCGATCAGTACTGGTCGATCGACATCGCGGCCTCGGCCGAAGGCAAGGTCCTGGGCCTGCGCGGGACGCTCATTCACGACGTCGGCGCCTACGCGCTACAGGACGTCAACATTCCCTTCAACTCAGCCTCGATGATGAGCGGCCCCTATATCGTGCCGTCGCTGTCGATGGACGTGACGGTCGCCGCCACCAACAAGACGCCGGTCTCCTCGATCCGCGGCGCCGGCTATCCGCAGGCCGCCTTCGCGATGGAGCGGATGATGGATCGCGTGGCGCGCGAGCTTAAGCTCGATCGCGCCGAGCTGCGGCGGCGCAATCTGATCCCGGCCGAGAAGATGCCCTACACCAAGCCGCTCAAGGCGCGCTCGGGCGCCGCCATGCAGTACGACAGCGGCGACTATCCGGCCTGCCAGGCGATGGTGCTCGACGCCGCGCAATGGGGCGACTTCCCGGCGCGGCAGGCGGCGGCGCGCCGCGAAGGACGCTACATCGGCATCGGCCTTGCGCACGGCATCAAGGGCACCGGCCGCGGCCCGTTCGAGTCGGGCGTCGTGCGGGTGTCGAACACCGGGCGCGTCACCGTGTTCACGGGCGCGGCCGCGATCGGCCAGGGCCTGCAGACCGCACTGGCGCAAATCACCGCCGACGAGCTGGGGCTGCGGGCCGATGAGATCAGCGTCGTGCCAGGCGACACCGCAGGCGTCGCGCTTGGGCTTGGTGCGTTTGCGAGCCGCCAGATGGTCACAGCTGGAACCTCCGTGTTGCTGGCCGCGCGCGTGGTCGCCGGCAAGGCCAAGAAGCTTGCGAGCCACATTCTGGAAGCCGCCGAGCACGACCTCGAGCTCAAGGATGGCGAGGTGCGCGTCGTCGGCGCGCCGCAGCTTTCGGTCAAGCTCGCCGAGCTCTCGCGCATCCTCAAGGGCGCGCCCGGCTACGGCTTTCCGGACGGGCTCGAGCCGGGCCTCGAGGCCAATGTCAATTGGCGCACCGACTCGCTCGCCTATGCCAATGCCTGCCATGCCGCCGAGGTCGAGGTCGATATCGAGACCGGCGGCGTGCATATCTTGAAGTATTACGCGCTGCAGGACTCCGGCACGCTGATCAATCCGATGATCGTGAGCGGGCAGATCCACGGCGGCGTCGCACACGGCATCGGCAACGCGCTCTACGAGTGGATGGGTTACGACGACGATGCCCAGCCGGTCACCACCAATTTCGCGGACTACCTGCTCCCGACCTCGACCGAGATCCCGATGATGGCGACGCTGTTCAAGGAGACGCCCTCGCCGCTCAACCCGCTCGGCGTCAAGGGCGCGGGCGAAGTCAGCACCATCCCGACCGCAGCCGCCGTGATCTCCGCAATCGAGGACGCGCTCTCACCGTTCAACGTGCGAATTGCGCAGACGCCGGTGCCGCCGCAGAAGCTGGTGGAGCTGATTGCGGGCGCCAAAGCGGCCGGGTGATTTGAATCAGAGTGATCTCAGTTCCGCACTAAGCGGTGAAAGCCAACCGCGTCCTTGAGACCGTCCACATATCCGCGCACGTAGTCGACGCCGTGCTGACTCAGGAGATGCTCAATGCGAGCGTCGAACGCTTGTCTGGCCTCGTCAGTGGGAAGCGTCTTTCGATAGTCCTCGAACTCGGCTTTCAGCGATCGGTCGAGCATTGGCGTCCTCGTTCCGGAGGGCACGGTCTGGATCGGCGTGGGCGGCGCAATTGCTTCGGATTGTAGTGCAAGGCATCCCTCCCACTTCTTAGAGCCCCTGATCGCCGTCCCCGCTCCCGCGCGCAGTCGCTCGGTTCAACTCAAGTCGTCGCCCGCAATCTCCTCGACAAGGTGAACGATACGTCGCCGCAGGCTTGTCTCCTTTATCTGCATGAACGCCTTGGTGAGCGCGAGCCCATCGGAGGTGGCGAGGAAATTGAAAACGTAAGCCGGTGAAGGCGCCGGTCCAATTCCACTGGGCTCCCCAGGCAGGTGCGGCGCGCCTTCGAAAAAGAACGGCACTGGGACTTGCAGAAGCTGCGAGATGTGCTGCAAGCGGCTCGCGCCGATGCGGTTTGTTCCATTCTCATATTTCTGCACCTGTTGGAACGTAACCGCGAGGCCGTCGCCTAGCTTCGTCTGGCTCATTCCGAGCATCTTGCGGCGCATCCGCATCCGGTTGCCTACGTGCTTGTCGACCGGGCTACCGGTCCTTTTTCCTATTGCTTGTTTCACGATCGCGGTTGCTGCTGTAGGGTCTGCTCCGACTGCTGCCTTTGATGGGCGGCAGTACCTTCCGGCTCAAACGGTAGGTCCATTTGCGCGTTGCGATCCGTGTGTTCAGCAAGACGCAGGTAGGCTTTAGCCAAGTTCTCAAGATCCTTGCGAAAAAGTTCGTTCTGCTCTGCCAAAGCCAGTATATCGGCCGCTCTAAGGCGGTATGAATCTCGCGCCCCCGTCATTGGCGCGCACCGATGAGCAGATTCAACGCCCCCCAAAGTCATAAAAGTGCCCCGCTAGGTCATAAAAGTCCTGATGCGCGCAATCAGTTCCCGGTTCGGCGTGGCAACAGCTAAATATTGTCAACGTGTGAGGTAAGGTGATGCTTCTTGGGCGAATAGGTCGTTGCGAAGCTTAGGATGTGTCCGGAAGCGCACAATGAAACTGTCGGAAGCAGACAGAAGAGCGCAACCAGCAAGCGGAAGATGTGGATGAGATAGACGCCGAGACATAAAGTCTCTCGCCAAATCACCTTTCCTGGGTGTCAAAGGAATGGTCTGAGCCGGCTGGAACCGATGAAACTATTCATCGCTTGGAAGGTGCTCAGAACACCGGTACCGTCATGAAGACAAGATGTGACTTTTGTTGCAGGCCTTTTGGGCTGACGCGCAGAAGATATTTTAGTCATCAGTTTTGCAGCGAAGCCTGTGAGGAAGAATACAAACATCAACGTTCTAAAATCGCCGCCGATCTGCCACCGATTATCTAGAGGTTCAGCCCGATCAGCCTTTTGGTGGGCGTGAGGGTCACGGCGCGTCCACGAGGGCGTGCGGCAGCTCAATCGGGCCCGCCCGGCCAGGCGATCCAGCCATTTTTATTGAGCTTCACCGGGATGCCCTTCGATACGAGGTGGGAAGCGAGATGCGGGCGGACTGAAGGCACAATCCCGTCCCAGCTAAAATCGTAGCAGTTGCTACAAACCATTATATCCCATTCGGGTATGCATCGTCCCGGTAGACCTGTGCCCCAAATCGAAAGGGCTGCTGGCACAAGAAACACGTTTCCATAATGGGCGCGTCGCTCATTGGATCGCTCCGTCAAGGGGTGGTCAGCAGGCCCGCCGGTGCGATCCGGTGAGTCGGACGAGAGATAACACCTAGGCAGCCCGAAAATCGAATCCAGGGGCTCAGGGGACACGAACCCGACCGGAAGCAAAATGACCCCCGGCCGTTCCTGGACAAGCCGGGGGTCGAGGCGGGTAGGTGGTGTAGGTAGGAATCGGACCTACGCTGAGGAAGGTATCCGCGCCTCAGACCGCAGCAATTATTGCAAGGTTGGCGGCGATGGCCTAAAGGTTAGCTGGCCCGCTCCGCCTTGATCAGCGAGGGACTGGCCGCTCAACTTTTGGACTCTGCTTCGGTTAGCACTCGCGACACCTTTTCAGTTGGTCGCGAATGAACGGATCAGGATCGGACCCTCGATAGCGACCCCTGATGTCGTATGCATTGCGGCTTCGATGCACCCTATGGGTCCGCTTCACTTGCTGCGCATAGGCCCCAGCCGGGCGATCATACGATTGAGAGCGCGATCCGGCTTGTGCGGGGGCCGGCGAAGTTAGCGCCGCCGTCAAAGCAAATGCGGCGACGACCATTATTGCCTTCGTTGACATGTTGGAACTCCTTTCCAAGGCTCACATGGAATATCGCTTTGGGCGCGTGAACTTCGGAATTTTGCCGGCTTAGTTTTTTGGCGGCGCCCTCAGGTTATCTGAGGCAGAGGCGCGCGGATCGCTACAGCGCAGGGACGCGAGCCCTAGTTTTGCCCCGGCACCCGCCTCGCAGCAACTTGCGCAATCATCATGGGGGAGGGGCCATCGATGCACAGCCAGGCCGCGCCGGAGCCGACCGCGATGTGCACGCCTACGAGAGCAAGCGGCCGATCGTGGTGGCATCGACCTTGTAGCTGCGGGCGATGTCGGTCTGCGTCTCGCCCGCCTCAAGGCGCGCCACCGCCTCTTGTCGTTGGTGCTGGGTTAGCTTCGGCGGCCGGCCGAACCGAACACCACGCGCCATGGCCCGCTTGCGGCCTTCACCGGTACGGGAGCGGATCGGCTCACGCTCAAACTCAGCCAGGCCACCGAGGACGGTCAGCATCAGGCGACCATGCGGCGCCGTGGTGTCCGCCCAAGCGTCGACCAGCGACTTGAAGCCGACGCCGCGCTCGCCGAGCGCACGCAGCGTGTTCAGCAAATCCCGCGTCGATCGGGCTAGTCGGTCGAGACGCGTAACCATCAGCACGTCACCCCACTAATCAACCGATCGTCTCGATTGCGCCGGCAAACAGTCGGGCGGAATCCTGCCAGGTGGGGAGCTGAGCCGCTGCCGCGCGAGCGTTCGTTGCAAGCCGCCGCCGTTCAGGCGGATTGGCGATCAGACGGCGCAATGCCTGCGCCAATGCGGTCGTATTGTCCGGGGGCACCAGCAGACCGGCCCCCGCCGGCACTGTATCGGGGATTGCGCCCGCCGTGGTAGACACGACCGGAAGCCCGTGCGCGATCGCTTCGGCGAGCGCCATTCCATACCCCTCGAAACGCGACGCGAGAACAAAGATGTCGGATGCCAAATACAGTTCGTCGATACGCTCAGGCAGCACGGCGCCGAGCACCGCGACCCTGTCACCAAGGCCGTAGGCCTCAATGTCGGCGTCAAGCTGCGCGGCGGCGGCCGGGTTGCGGGTCCGGTCACCCGCGATCGTCAGGCGCCACGGCATGTCGGCAAGTGTGACCAGCGCCGCGATCAGCAGATCATATCCTTTGCCCGGCACCACCGAACCGATCGAAAGAAGCCGAACGACGGCGTCCTTGCTGCCAGGCGCTGGGGGAACGGGATCATTACCCGGTCGGACAACGCTGACGCACTGAGGCGGGACGTCGTAATCAGCGATCACGATCCGGGCGGTTGCCGCACTAGTGACCACGACGTGCGCGGCAGCAGCGAGCGAGGCGCGCTCGCTCTCGCGGAAGACTTCTGACTGCGTGGTATCTAGACCGGGGTCCAGTGCAAGCGGTTGGTGCACCAGCGCGATGAGCGGCGTGCGGGATCGGAGCGCGCCGGCCTCGGGCAAGGCCCCGAACGCAAGCCCATCGAGGACCATAGGACAGCCGGCCGGCACCGCGGACAGTATCGCCAACGCGGTTGCGCGCTGCGCGATGCTCGGGAACGGAAAGCCGTCGCCTATGTTGGCGACGTCTACCTGCCAACCGAGCCTCCGAAGCTCCTCGATGATGCGTCGGTCATAGCCATAGCCTCCGGTCGGCGTAGCGAGATCACCGGGCACAGCGAACGCGAGATGCAGTTCATTTCGCGTCTGCACAGTCGGCATGGCGCGCCGCTCCCGGAAAATAGCTCTGAAGGCAACCAAGTAATCCAATTGCTCCACGTAAGTTCCTCGGCTGGCGCAAGATAAACACCTGACTGCCGATCTCGAAGGACCTTCCTTCATCTCTCGTACAGTTGCGCACCGCCGTTTGGACTGGCGATGC
>Ga0137409_10001280_pt1 | contig 27356 bp, 28 predicted proteins | sample CZODoug1_16funga_FD_122059 | JGI IMG/M metagenome (GOLD analysis project Ga0137409, IMG submission 122059) | Vadose zone soil fungal communities from Angelo Coast Range Reserve, California, USA - CZODoug1_16fungal (Hybrid Assembly) | ecosystem: Environmental > Terrestrial > Soil > Vadose zone...
CTGATCCGGACGAAACCTTCCGTCTTCTCGGACATTTTGTAGCGAGAACCCGGGTTTCGCTCGTCGTCGCTATTGCCTTTCTCGTTCCTCGTTGCTCCCTTTAAGCACTAACTCCACGAGAATCCGGTCATGGACGACAAGAAGATCGCGGCGCTGGCGAAAAAAAACGCCGCCAAGGCGGCCAAATCGAGCGGCCGAAAAGGCTTCGGCAAGAAATACGACAAGAATCTCGCCGACCTGCCGACCGACGAAGCGACGTTGAAAGAACGACAGGAGCACGAGCGCTTCTTCAAGGAGATGCGCAAACGGGAGTTCTGATCTAGGTCAATCCGCGGATGTCAGGGAATTGTGTCATGGATTCCCTCAACTGAAACCTTGAACAGGAGACCAGGATGATTGCTTCGCGGTCTGTCGTCCTCGCCGCGCTGGTGTTAGCCGCTGCTGATCTCGGCGCGCAGGGCCAACCAATTCCAGCCAGGCCGGCGACGCCGGCTACACAGCCAGCCCAACCAGCGCCACGAATTCCCAGAGCTACTGCAAGCACCCGCGCGTCCGTGGCAGTACTCATCGACAGCCGCTGGGACAGGCAGGAAGGAGGTTGGTTCGGTGCCCTGAATTTGGCGGGGCCCGCAAAAATCACGATCGATTACGGCCAGCCGCATTTGCGTGGTCGTAGCGTCATCGGGATGCCGGGTGTGGTTCCCTGGGACAGCGTCTGGCGCACGGGTGCCAACATGTCTACCCAGCTCAGCACCGAGGTCGACATGACGCTCGGGGGTACCTTCATCCCGCGCGGGATCTACACGCTCTTCTCGCTCCCCACACGCAATGGCTGGAAGCTCGTCGTGAGCAAGCAGGTCCTTCAATGGGGAACCGATTACGATCCGACCCAGGATTTCGCGCGCATCGATCTCCGATCACGCTTGCTGGCGGAGCCAATGGAGAGCCTCACATTCTGGCTCGTGCCCGCGATCGAAAATCCTCCTTCGACGACTTTTCCGCACGGCGTCCTGAGGTTCGCGTGGGGGACTACCGAGCTTTCAACGGATTGGCGGGTCGGCCGCTAGGGATTCGTTTCAACGCTCGCTTCGGACCCGGGGCGCCCCCTTCTCGTCGCTCTGGCTCCGAGGCGAGACGGATGGGAAACCGGAACGTAGGTGAGCTCGACGCCCGAGGTGACGCGCTGCAGCAACATTCCGCCGCGAGCCATGTCGCCATGTCCGAGGAACTCGCGCGGGAAAACGAGCCGGGCTCCGAAAATCGGCTCCAGGACGTCGACGTACTTGCCGGTCGCGATGCTTCCAAGCAGGACGACCTCACACTTCGCCCCGATGTTGGCGGCCAGCGTCGCCGCGTCGCGCTCCAACGGTAGCCTGTAGCGTTCCTCGTCAGCGTCAATCGGTACCGTCGCGAAACGCTCCAGGTCATTGAGCGTGACCATTGTCGCGGGTGAGCAGATCCCATCCGTCGAGGTGATGAGGTGAACCCCTGAGGCGAGTCGCGGGGGAGGGTCTTCGAACATCCGGGCGTAAGTCAGTTTGCCCCGGAAATAGAGTCCGCTCAGGAAGCTGAACACCTCGCCCAGTGGCGCCCCCGCTTCGGTCCGGACCCTTCTGGCGAGTTCGAAGTCGGCCTGGTCGTTGAAAAGCAGCGCGGCGCGCTTGCCGCTGGAGCTTGCGGGAGAGACCAGGAAGATCCGACGAGGTTGCATAATCGGGAGTCAAGCAAATCTTTCGCCGCCCTTACAGAGAGAGGCGCCGGGGCGTCGGGATCGTTAGAATTCGAGAGGGGGATATTTCATGGCCAGGAACAGATTACAAGAGCTTCACGACGCAGGCCAATCGATCTGGCTGGACAGCATCGATCGCAGGATCCTGCATGATGGCGAGCTGGATCGCCGCATCCGCGAAGATGCGCTCACCGGAATGACTTCGAATCCGACGATTTTTCAGAAGGCCCTGGCGTCGAGCAATGCTTACGACGACCAGATCATCGAGGCCGAGCAAAAGGGGCCAACGACGTGGCAGCTCTTCGAGCTGCTCGAGACGACTGATGTGCGCGATGCCTGCGACCATTTCGCGGCCGTCTACAGCTCGACGCGCGGAGGCGATGGCTACGTCTCCATCGAAGTGTCACCGGGAGTCTCGCACAGCGCCGATGCCACCATCGAAGAGGCGCGACGTCTCTGGAAGACGGTCGATCGTCCGAACGTGATGGTGAAAGTCCCCGGGACACCGGAAGGCGCCGTTGCGGTCCGCCGTCTCATTGCAGAGGGAATCAACGTCAACATCACGCTTCTATTCGCGATCCAGGCGCACGAGCGCGTGATCGAGGCGTACATGGCCGGCCTCGAGGATCGCGTCAAGGCGCGCCGGCCGATCGATGGGCTGGCATCTGTCGCCAGTTTCTTCGTCAGCAGAGTCGACACTGAAATCGACAAGCGTCTCGATGCTCTGATCGCCAACGCTTCGCCGCCGGAGAAAGAAAGGCTCAAGATGCTCAAGGGCCGCGCCGCCATTGCGAACGCAAAGCTCGCGTACCGGTTGTTCAGGCAGAAGTTCGCCGGCCCCCGTTGGGAAGCGCTCGTCAAGCAGGGAGCGCGTGTGCAGCGCCCACTCTGGGCTAGCACGAGCACCAAGAACCCGGAGTACCGCGACGTGATGTACGTCGAAGAGCTGATCGGCCCGGATACGGTCGACACGATGCCGCCCGCCACGATCGAGGCGTTCCGTGATCACGGAGTTGTCGAGAAGACGGTCGACAGGAGAGTCGCGGCGGCGGAAGGCCTGCTCAAGGAGATCGAGGCGGTTGGAATATCGATGAAGGATGTCACCGAGAAGCTCCTGGTCGAAGGAATTGCCAGCTTCCAGAAATCTTTCGACGAGCTCATCGGCGGGCTCGAGGCGAAGATCGGCTCACTCGCACCTGGCGGGAAGTGACCGGCATCTACACCCCCCGCACGAAGATCGTCTGCACGCTTGGGCCCTCGACCTCGACCGATGACGCGATCCGCGGCCTGATCGAGGCGGGGATGAACGTCGCCCGCGTGAACTTCTCCCACGGGACACACGAGCAGCACGCAGCGACGATTGCGCTGGTTCGGCGACTCGCGAACGAGGCAGGAAAGCCGATCGCGATCCTGGGCGACCTGCAAGGACCGCGAATCAGGATCGGCGATCTCGCGAAGCCGAGAACGCTCAGGGTGGGCGAAGACGTCGTGCTGGTGCACGAGGGTGAGGAGAAGAATAGTGAGATTCCCGTCACCTACGACCAGCTTGCGCACGACGTTCGCGTCGGCGACAGAATCCTCATCGACGATGGGTTGCTCGAGCTCGTCGCTCTCGATGTTGCGAATGCCCGCGTAAAAGCGCGCGTCCTGAATGGCGGCGAGCTGAAAAGCCACAAGGGGTTGAACCTTCCGGGCGTTCAGGTCTCGGCTCCATCGATCACGGAAAAGGACGAGGCCGACATTCGCTTCGCGGTGAAACAGGAGGTGGACTACCTGGCGCTCAGCTTCGTAAGGCGCGCGGAGGACATCGAGTCTCTGCGCAAAATGATTCCGAAGTGGCTGTTGGTTGTCGCGAAGATCGAGAAGGATGTCGCCCTCCAGAACATCGAGGCCATCGTGCGCGCCAGCGATGCGGTGATGGTTGCGCGTGGTGATCTTGGCGTCGAGCTCCCATTCGAAGCCGTACCGGGCGCGCAGAAGAGAATCATTCGCCTTGCGAACAGGTATGGGCGGCCGGTCATCACCGCGACGCAGATGCTGGAGTCGATGATCGAGCACCCGCGCCCTACCCGCGCGGAAGCGAGCGACGTCGCCAACGCGATCATGGACGGAACGGACGCGGTGATGCTCTCCGCCGAAACCGCCGCCGGAGCCTATCCGCGGCTCGCGGTCGAGGCGATGACGCGAATCATCAAGGAGATCGAGACGCATCCGCCGGTCGCCCCATTCTCCGGCGCGGAGCAGGGCGATGGAGTAGTGACGACCGAAGTCGCAATTGCCGCCGCAACGGTCGCGGCGGTCGGCATGCTGGGCGCTCCTCTCGTCGTGGTCTTCACCAAGAGCGGCTTTTCAGCGCGCGTCGTCGCGTCGAAGCGGCCACCGGTTCCTATCCTGGCGCTCACCGACGAGGAACGGACGTACCGGCAGCTCGCACTCGTCTGGGGTGTGGTGCCGGCGCTGGTGCCGCACTGCGCCGACTACGACGAGATGATGGAGCAGACAAAGAGCGTCGTAGTACAAAGAGAACTGGCGTCGAATGGAGACCGCATCATCGTCACCGCGGGTGTGCCCTTCGATCTGCCCGGGACCACCAATTTGCTCAAGGTGGAGATCGTCTGAAGCTTACCTTCCTGGGGACAGGAACCAGCTTTGGCATCCCGCAGATCGGATGCGCGTGCGAAGTGTGCAGGTCGACAGACCCCCGGGACAAGCGAAGCCGCGTCGGCGCGCTGGTCGAGACGGATGGAGGTACACACATCCTCATCGATACGCCTCCCGAGCTGCGTCTTCAACTGATCGCCGCGGGCGCAAGCACAGTCGACGCCATTTTATTCACACACGATCATGCGGATCACGTCCACGGAATCGACGATATCCGCGCACTTTCCGACCGGAGCGATGGTCCCATCGAGATGTACGGGCCGCCCGATTCGATGGCGAGACTGGCAAAGCGTTTCGCCTACATCTTCGACGACTCCATCAAGGCGCTCCCCGGCACTAGCAAACCCGAAGCGCGCTCCCACCCGGTTCTTCCAGGGGAGACGTTCCGGATCGGCGACGTGGATGTCACACCAGTCTCAATTCCACACGGTCCGATCTCCGTTTATGGCTACCGCATCGGCAATCTTGGATACATCACCGATGCGAAGGAGTTGCCGGAAGATGCGGTGCGGGCTTTTCGCGGCGTCGATGTCCTGGTCCTCAACGCACTGTTCCGCAAGCCGCACCCGACGCATTTGAGCGTGTCGGAGGCTGTAAGTGCCGCGCAGAAGATTGGCGCGCGGCAGACCTGGCTCACGCATCTCACGCATCGCACGGGTCACGCCGAGCTTGAGGCGGAGCTGCCGCGCGGTATCGCTCCTGCATTCGACGGACTCACCGTACACGTCAATTGAGATGACGCTGAGACTCGATTACTCCAACATGATGATCTCGCCCGGCGGGATCGACCAGAAAATGTGGACCGCTGCCGGAAAGCAGTTCGCGGACGCCAAACGCGCTTTCGATTCTCTGCGAGCGACGGGCACGGTTGGATTCGTCGATCTTCCGGCTGATAAGACTCTGCTCGACCAGGTTACGAGATTCTCCGCGGCGGCCCGCGGCAAGTACGATGACGTGGTGATCCTGGGCATCGGTGGGTCGGCGCTTGGCCCCATTGCCTTGCGCACCGCACTGCGGCCGAGCGGCTGGAATGTGCTCGATGAAAAAACGCGCGGCGGCTACCCGCGGCTCAATGTCCTCGACAACGTCGATCCCGAGACGATCGCCGCGCTTCTGGGACGTCTTCAGCTCGCGCGCACACTGTTCATCGTCACATCCAAATCGGGTGGGACGGCCGAGACGATGGCGCAGTTCCTCATCGTGCACGACCGACTCACGTCGGCAAAGCTGGACGTCGCGAAGCACCTGGTCTTCGTCACCGACCCCAGCCAAGGTGCACTACGGCCCTTGGCAGAGCGCCTGAAGGTGCCGGCGCTCGACATTCCGCCAAGCGTGGGCGGGCGCTTCAGCGTGCTGACGCCGGTCGGGACCTTGCCTGCGGCGCTCATCGGCATCGACGTGCAGGCTCTTCTTGCCGGCGCTGGTGAGATGGCCAGGCGTTGTGCCAACGCGGAGCTCGGGGCAAACCCTGCTGGCGTGTACGCGATTCTACAGTGGCTCTCCGACACGCGGCTGCAAAAGTCGATTGCCGTCTTCATGCCGTACTCTGATCCATTGCGTGATTTTGCCGCCTGGTTCGTACAGCTCTGGGCCGAGAGTCTGGGAAAGAAGCGGCCGGACGGCACGTCCGTGGGATCCACGCCGCTCGCAGCAGTCGGTGCGACGGACCAGCACGCGCAGGTGCAGCTGTTCATGGAAGGGCCGGCGGACAAGACCGTGACGTTCGTCGCGGTGAAGGAGCGGTCGACTGATGTCAGGATTCCGGCGGCTTTTGCCGACGTAAAAGAGCTCGGCTATCTCGCCGGCCATTCCCTCGGCGAGCTGATCGACATCGAGCAGCGCGCCACCGCCGGAGCGCTGGCGCGGCGTGGAAGACCTAACATGACGATTCATCTCGACCGCGTGGATGCGGGGCACGTCGGCCAGCTGATGATGCTGCTCGAGGTCGCAACGGCCTACGCGGGACAGCTGTACGGGATCGACGCCTTCAACCAGCCGGGCGTGGAGCTCGGAAAACAGTTCGCCTATGCCCTGCTGGGGCGTCCCGGCGCGGACGCGGCAAGAAAGGAGTGGGACTCGTTGCCGAAGGGCGATCCCCGCTGGGTTGTCTGAGGGGAAGCGGGAAGAGGGACGCGGGAAGAGGGAAGGCGGCAGCGCGATAGTACCGACTCCCGCTCCTCGTCCCAGTTCTCGCTTCCCGCTTCCCGCCTCCCGCCTCCCTCTTACCTCTTCCCGCTTCCCGCTTCCCGCTTAATTTGTCAACTGACATGCTTACCAATCCATTCTCAAAAGCCGTGACCGTCCTCGACGGTCGTGTGACCGTCCACGACGAGTCTGCCATCGCGTCTCCGGCGATGGACAAGCTGGTGTACACGGCGGTATTCGGAGAGCCCGATGATCGCGAGGACGCACGCTGGCTGATCTGGGAGATTGGACAGGCCGTGGGCGTGCAGCCCTCGTCGATTCACGATCTCTATCTCGCCCGCGGCCGAGGACTCACCGGCGGCTTCACGGTTCCCGCGATGAACATTCGCGGAATGGCTTACGACACCGGCCGCTCAATTTTTCGCTCGGCCGTAAAACTAAAAGTCGGAGCGCTCATTCAGGAGATCGCCCGGTCGGAGATTGCCTATACCGATCAGCGTCCTGCGGAGTATGTAGCCGTCATGCTCGCGGCCGCGCTGCGCGAGGGGTTTCGCGGGCCGATCTTCATCCAGGGCGATCACTTCCAGGTCAACGCCAAGAAATTCGCCGTTGATCCCGTCACCGAAGTAAACGGCGTGAAGCAGCTCGCGCGCGAAGCGATTGCGGCGGGCTTTTACAACATCGACGTCGATACTTCGACGCTCGTGGATCTCTCGAAGCCCACGCTCAAGGACCAGCAGCGCTCGAACTACGAGCAGGGAGTCGAGCTCGCGTTGACAGTGCGGGGGTTGCAGCCCCGGGGCGTGAACATCTCGATCGGCGGGGAGATCGGCGAAGTCGGCACCGAGAACTCGACTGTCGAAGAGCTCGTCACTTACATGGACGGCTTCAACGAGACGCTCGCGAAGCGCGCGCCTGGCACAGAGGGATTGTCCAAGATCAGCGTTCAATCCGGAACGACGCACGGCGGCGTCGTGCTCGCCGATGGCAGCATTGCCGATGTCAAAATCGATTTCGACACGCTGGCGCGCCTATCGAAGGTTGCGCGTGAGAAGTACGGATTGGCCGGCGCGGTTCAGCACGGTGCCTCGACGCTCCCCGACAGCGCATTCCACCGTTTCCCCCTGACGGAAACCGCTGAGATCCACCTCGCCACGAACTTCCAGACGATGTTGTTCGACAACATCCCGGACGCGCTGCGCAAGGAGATCTACGAGTGGCTGCGCGTGAACGCGAAGGACGAGCGCAAGCCAACCGATAGTGAGGAGCAGTTCATTTACAAGACTCGAAAGAAGGCGATCGGCCCGTTCAAGAAGAGGTTCTGGGATCTGCCGGCCGACGTGAAGGCCAGTCTCGCCAGGGAGTATGATGAGAAGTTCAGCTTTCTGTTCACTCAGCTGGCGGTGGTCAACACGCGCGAGATCGTCGATCGTTTCGTGAGGCCGGTCGAGCAACACAAGCCGCAGCCGCACCCCGATCTCGTCATGGTGGAAGCGGCGCCGGACGACGCGGATCTGAGTGACTGACACTCGTCGCAAGCCAAAGGAATCTCCTCAAGCGGTTCGCGAGATAATCCGGAGGGCGGGGCACGAGCTCCGGAACGCTCTCAACGGTGTTGCCGTTAATGTCGAAGTCGTGCGTAGCAGACTGGGCCGCGAAGGATCGCCATTGGAGCTCACATCCTTCGCCGAGCGCGCGTCGGCTCAGGTGGGAGAGGCGAGTGCGCTGGCGGATGGATTGCTTGCCCTGGTCGGCCCGTTGCTGGCTTCGTCGACCCCCGGAACATTGAAGGCTGCCGGTAGCGACCATGGCGCTGGAAGTCGAATAGAGCTAATGATTTATGGTGAAGGCGCGGCAGCGGTTGTGTCCGATATCGAACGCCTCGCAAGCCGTGTCGGCGTGGCGGTCGAGCAGCATGGCCGGAGCGTTATATTAACAATCTTGCCCGAAGGAAAAAGCCATTCCAAAGACTGAGATGAAGCAGCCCAGGGTTCTCATCGCGGACGACGACCGTTCTATCACAGAGGGGTTGAGCGCGATTTTGCGCGATGAGGGTTACGAGGTTGCCGTTGCTATCGATGGCCAGAAGGCCCTCGATGCCCTCGGCGCCGAGGCCTTTGGTGTCATACTCGCCGATCTCAAGATGCCGAAGGTTGATGGACTGGCGCTGCTGAAAGAGCTGCAGCTCCGCGCGATTCCGACGGAATGCATCATCGTCACGGGTCAGGCGACAGTCGATTCGGCCGTGCAGGCGATGCGCGAAGGCGCGTATGATTACGTCGAAAAGCCGCTCACCGCCGACAAACTGAATCGCCTCAAGGCGCTCATTCCGAAGGCGCTCGAGAAGTTCAACGTGCAGCAGAAAAACCGCGAGCTGTCGTCCAAGCTCGAGGGACTCACGCACTTCGGCGAGCTGACCGGGCAGTCAGAGGAAATGCGCGCGGTGTATCAGATCATCGAAGCCGTCGCCCCTTCGACCGCCAGTGTGTTGATCTTCGGCGAATCGGGCACGGGCAAAGAGCTCGTCGCGCGCGCGATCCACGCCAAGAGCGAGCGATCGAAGGGGCCGTTCTTCGCGCTCAATTGCGCTGCGCTTCCAAAGGATATTCTCGAGAACGAGCTATTCGGGCACGAGAAGGGAGCGTTTACCGGCTCGACCAACGAGAAGCCAGGCGCCTTCGAGATGGCCGACGGCGGGACGATCTTCCTCGATGAAGTGGCGGAGATGCCACCCGACATCCAGGTGAAGCTCCTGCGGGCGATCGAGTCGAGAACGATCAGACGACTCGGCGGCAAAAAAGAGATCGAGGTGGACATTCGCATTCTTGCCGCGACCAATCGAGATGTGCAGAAAGCGCTGGCGGACAACGATCTCCGCGAGGATTTGTATTATCGTCTCGCCGTTGTCGAGCTGTTCTTGCCGCCGCTGCGGGAGCGCATCGGCGACGTCAAGCTGCTGGCGAACGAGTTTCTCGCGCGCTTCGCCGACCAGAATGGCAAGCCGATGACCGGCTTCGACGATGAGGCGTGGGAATGGATTCTGTCGCACAACTGGCAGGGCAACGTTCGTGAGCTGAAAAACGCGGTCGAGCGTGCTGTGATCATGAGCCGCTCCGACAAGATCAAGGCGGCCGACATCATGCCGCGCCACCTGCGCCGCGGCCACGAGGTGAATACGGCGATGACGGTTCCACCCGGAGCGACGCTCGCCGATACGCGTCGTCAACTGGTGCTTCGCGCCTTTGCGTCGACCAATGGCGATTACGCGAGGACGGCCAGCGTGGTGGGAATGACGCCTGCCGATGTTCGCGCGGAGATTGCGTCGCTCCTCAATGGACGGGCCGGCGAGGGACAAGCGGCGAGCACAGCCAATGGCGCGCAACGTGCCGCCAAACCCGCCGATTCTGCGGCGGCGGCCGGGAAAAGTGCGAAGCCTGCGGCCAGAGGGTCGGCGAGCCCCGCCAAGGCCAAGCCCAAGAAGCGTTAACGAAGCGGAGGAAGGGAATGAGCGAGAACGACTGGTACGATGACGATGAGCCATACTACCCCGAGCCTTACGTCATTGTCGAAAAACGCGACGCGGGAATTGGTCCCTTCCTGATTGGACTCGCCCTTGGGGCTGGAGCGGCACTCCTCTTCGCTCCACAGTCAGGCGAAGAGACTCGTCGCGGTATCGCGCGAAGGGCGCGCCGGGCGCAAGAAGCCGCCCAGGATCTCGTCGAGGATGTGAGCGGCACGGTCGCGGACAAGTTCAACGAAGTCCGCGAGACCGTCGGGGAGCGCATCGACGCGACCCTCGAGGCCGTCGACGACAAGAAGCGGCGGGTGTCGAACGCGTTCCACGCCGGGCGGGCTGCGGCGCGTGAAGCGCGCGGCGAGCTGGAGCAGCGCATCGCCGAAAGCAAAGCGGCGTACAAAGACATCTAGTGCCTGAGCGCGGGCTCGCGGCCCGGCTCGGTTGGCTGCTTCGCGATTACGCGAAGCGGGTCTGGGATAACAGCGGCGAGGACAACGTTTTTTTTCTGGCGGGCGGAATTGCTTTTAACATTCTCCTCGCCGCCGTCCCATTCTTCCTGCTGCTTGCGACTGCTCTCGTGTATTTGCTCAATCAGTCGCCCGACACGACGTCGGCGGAAGTGCTCACCATCGTCGACAAATTCCTTCCACCTCACCCGCCGGGGGACTCGGGGCCGGCGGCGGACATCCTTAACCAGGTCATCAAGCGGCGCGGCTCGCTAGGGGTGTACAGCGCCATCGGCTTCATCTGGTTTTCGACCCGCCTTTTCGGATCCCTGCGAACGGTTCTCGCCGCGATCTTCGACATCGATACTGATCGTGGCATAATCGCGGGCAAGATCTTCGACATCGAGATGACTCTTGTATCGAGCCTGCTCCTCGTTGCCTATACCGTGCTCAGCGCCTATCTGGCGATCGCGACCACGCGCAGCGTGGTGGTTCTAGCCGACCTGGGCATTCGAAAGGAGCTGATGGGACAGCTGGAATACAATCTCGGGCAACTGCTCGCGTTCTCCTTCATAGCGACGATGTTCTTCTGCTTGTACAAGTTCCTGCCGCACCGAAAAATACGTTGGAAGACAGCGCTCATCGCCGCGCTGTTCACGAGCGTCATGCTGGAGGTGGCAAAACGGGCTTTTTCGGCCTATGTGCGCTCCTTTAACCCCGGCTCGTTCTATAGCGGCACGGTCGCTGCATTGGTTTTGACCGTTATCTGGGTCTACTACGCCTCCTTCATCTTCATCATAGGTGGTGAAGTGGCACAGGTATACGAGCTTCGACGCGTGCGGAAGAAGCAGCGTGAGGCGTTTGAGGATTGAGTATCACTGGCGATGTTGCCGGGTCTTCCGGCGAACACCTTTTCGAGGGGGAGGGCGTATCGTGCGCAAGGTAGCAGTTGTCGCGGCCGTACTGGCCGTAGTCTCGATCTCGGCTTGCAAGAAGACGGGAGAAGGGGAGTACCAGGTTGAGAAGCCGGTCGTTGGAACGCAGACAGATACGATTCACACGCCGACAGTCGACGTCGGCACCCAGACCACGACGGTCGCGGTCCCGAAGGTCAAGATGGATTCCGCGAAGATCAAGACCCCGACGGTCAAGATAAAGAGGTAACTCACCTACCGGGCGCGAGCGCCTCCGGTGAAGTGATCCAAGGGCCCCGTCAGCAATGGCGGGGTCTTTTTCTGGCGATTGGCTAGTGAGGACTGCGAACTAACTGCTACTCCGAACTGCGGACTAATTGAGGACTGCGGACCTACTGCGAACTGAGGACTAACGGGCAACTGTAGCGGAAGTTGTGGTTTGTCCTCAGTTCGCAATCAGTTCGCAATCCTCAATTAGTCCGCAATCCGCAATAGCAGTTGGTCCGAAATCCTCAGCAGTTAGTCCGCAGTCCTCAGTAGTTAGCGACCCGTCATTCGTGCTATATTTGATGTGCCCCAGGTCCCGGAGGGCGTGAGCCCGTTAACTCCGTCAGGACCCCGAAGGTAGCAGCGGCATGCGGTGTCTAACGTTGCTCCGTAAGACCTGGGGTACTCCCGCCTAGCAATGTCTCTCGCACTCGCCCGCAAATACCGCCCAAAGCGCTTCGCTGACGTAGCTGTCCAGTCGCACGTGTCGAACACGCTGCGTGGCGCCATCGCCAGGGGACGAGTTGCGCACGGCTACCTTCTCTGCGGACCGCGTGGAGTGGGCAAGACGACGCTCGCCCGCGTGCTCGCGATGGCACTGAATTGCGAGAACAAGCGCGATGACGGCGAGCCGTGCGGAGAATGCATCTCGTGCCAGCGCATCTGGAGCGGATCATCGAGTCTGGACGTGGTGGAGATCGATGCCGCATCGAATCGCGGCGTAGACGATGCGCGCGATCTGCGCGAGCGGGCGATGTACGCTCCTTCCGGCGATGATCGCTTCAAGGTCTATATCGTCGACGAGGCGCACATGCTGACGCGAGAAGCGTGGAATGCGCTGCTCAAGATTCTGGAGGAGCCGCCACCGCGGGTCGTATTCGTCTTTGCAACGACCGAGCCCCAGAAAATCGCACAGGCAGCGGCACCCGTTCTCAGCCGCCTCCAGCGGTTCGATCTCAAGCGCATCGGACTCGCCGACATTACCCGCCGTCTCTCGACCGTTCTGGAGAACGAGGGTGTGAAGGCGTCCGATGACGCGCTGTCGATGATCGCGCGCGCCGCCGATGGTTCCATGCGTGACGCTCTGAGTCTCACCGACCAGGTGATATCAATCGGCGAGGGAGAGGTGAACGCTGTACGTGTCCGCGAAGCTCTGGGGCTCGTGCCTGAGGATGAGTTTCTGGCGATCGTCGACATTATCGCCGGACACCGTGCGGGCGAAGTCTTCACGGTGGTGAACAAGCTGGCCGACGCGGGCGTGGACTTTGGGGTGTTTCTCTCCGGCTTCGCCGATATCCTCCGCGCTCAGCTCACCGTCGTCCTGAATGGGAAAGCCGAGGGCGTCTCGGCAACGGCTGCGGCTGCCCTCAGAGAGAGACGGGATCTCTTCACCGCTGGCGATCTGCTCCGGATGCTCAGCGCCGTCAACGCATTGGAGCCGACGTTCAAAAAAAGCTCGCAGCAGCAGCTTCTTATCGAGATGTTGTTGGTTCGCATGGCGCTTCTGGATCGCACCGTCGCGCTCGAGGATTTGCTAAAGGATCTGGGTGGGGAATCGACGCCGGGAACCCAAACAGCCGAGGTGCCTAGCGGATCGGTGCGGACCCAGCCGCCTCAGGCGTCGATTGCGCGAACGGCCCAACGTCCCTCGACGCGACCTGGTTATCCCCCTCAGCTGGACGCACCAAACGCGCTTCCGCCCGCTGTCACTCCGAAGCCGTCCGCTGCGCCCGTCAATGAGGGGCAGCTCCGCGAAATGAAGCGCGCGATGGAAACCACGGCACAGGATTCGAATCGAAGCCGAATGACACCGGAGGCCCTGAAGGAGGAGCGCATCGGAATGCTCCGCCAAAGGGATCCAGCGCTTGGCGCGGCCATCGACGAGCTCGATCTCGAGCTCCTCGATTAACTATCAATCCTGATTCCAGAGCATGGCAGACTTCACGAAAATCTTCGAGCAAGCGCAGCAGATGCAGACGCGGATGCAGCAGATGCAGTCCGAGCTGGAAAAGCAGACTGTTACGGCGGCAGCGGGCGGCGGGATGGTAACCGTCGAGGCCGACGGGAAGGGCACCATCACCCGGGTCAAGATCGATCCCAGCGTCGCCGATCCGAAGGACGTCGAGATGCTCGAGGATCTGGTTCTGGTGGCCGTCAACGAGGCACAGAAGAAGGCAGCCGAGCTCGCACAGGGAGAGATGAGTAAGCTCACCGGTGGCCTGAACCTTCCCTTCAAGCTTCCGTTCTAGCGTGGGAGCTATCGACGACCTCGCCGCCGAACTTTCGAAGCTGCCCGGAATCGGGCGGAAGACGGCGCTCCGCCTGACATATCACCTTCTGAAGCAGTCGCCTGAACAAGCCACACACCTGGCCGCGGCGCTGACCACTCTGGCGGAGAAGGTCCGGCCGTGCCCCCAGTGCTTCAATCTGACAGAGGAGGATTTGTGCTCCATCTGCCGTGACGCGCGCAGGGACACGGGAGTCATCTGCGCAGTAGAGGAAGCGTCCGATATCGGGGCGATCGAACGGTCTGGCGAGTTCCGGGGTGTGTATCACGTCCTGGGAGGTCGCCTGTCCCCGTTGGATGGCATCGGACCCGAAGATCTCACCATACCGCAGCTGGAGACTAGAGTGTCGGCTGGAGTCGTCCGCGAAGTGATAATTGCCACCAATCCGAGCATAGAAGGCGAGACCACCGCGCTGTACGTACAGCGCAAGCTGGCCCGCTATCCCCTCACGATCTCCAGAATCGCGAGGGGACTACCCGTCGGGGGCGATCTCGAATACGCGGATGGCGTGACCATTGCCCAAGCGTTGACCGCCAGGAGGGCAATGTGAGCAAACAGCGGGTGAGCTTCGTGGCAGTGGGGTTTCTGGGCGGAATAGCTGCCGGGAGCATGATCTGGAGTCGTCTGCAGCGCCAATACCGCCGCAATCTGTTTTCCCGCCACATGTTCCGGCGCGTCGCCGCGCTCGGATACCTTCGCGCGCGGCCGTCGGTGAATACCGCTCAGCTGCTTCGCGAATACGTGGCCTGGGAGCCGCGCTCCATTCTCCGCGAGCGCGGAGTGAGGATGCTCAAGCGACTCGAGGCGACGCTGTGACCGGGGGACGATGACCGCCAGCACGGCCAACTGGTCGTTCACTCAGGACGACTTCACCGGAATAACTGAATCCCTGAACCGCTTTCTGGGCGAAACCAAATCGATCTGCGCGCTTCTGGTCGATCGTTCCGGCCAGCTCGTGACGACTGTCGGTGACGCGACGGGATTGGACACGACGGCTTTCGCAACGCTCACCGCCGCGGACTATAGCGCCAACGATCAGCTGGCGAAGCTGGTTGGCGAAAGCGATTTCTCGAGCCTCTTTCATCAGGGTGAAAAGGAATCCATCTACGTCGCTGATATCGCGCGTCGGCTGCTGCTGGTAATTATCTTCGATTCGCGCACGACCGTCGGACTCGTCCGTTTGAGAATGAAGGGCGAGATCGAGGAGTTGACGATACTGATCGATCGTGTATTCTCTCGCGGACGCAACGGCGCCGCGCCTGAGGAGCATCTGCTCCGTGGCGCGGATGACGAGATCGACAAACTCTTCAACTGGTGAGGAAGAGCTAGCCGTGTCGATGATCAACTACGCCTCGCGCGAGATCAACTGTAAGATCGTTTACTATGGTCCCGGTCTAGGCGGCAAAACCACGAATCTCGAGCACGTGTACGGCAAGGTTAAGCCGGAGACGAGAGGGAAACTCATATCTCTCGCGACCGAGACCGAGCGTACGCTCTTCTTCGATTTCCTCCCTGTTGATCTGGGAACCATTCGCGGGTTCAAAACGCGGTTCCACCTCTACACCGTACCGGGTCAGGTCTACTACAACGCCAGCCGCAAGCTGATTCTCAAGAATGTGGACGGCATCGTTTTCGTGGGCGACTCGCAAGCAGAGCGAATGGAAGCAAACCTCGAGTCGATGCAGAATCTCTACGACAACATGGCCGAGTACGGATACGACCTCACGCAAATGCCGTTCGTGATCCAGTACAACAAGCGCGATCTTGCCAATGCCGCTCCGATCGAGGATCTCCAGGCTGCTCTCAATCCCGGCTGGGAAGTGGAAGACGCGAGCAAGCATCGCGTCCAACCCGACCCGTACCACGCCGGGCAGAACCTCGTCGAGCAGGTGTCGGGCGGCGAGTGGGTGGAGAGGGCGCCGTATTTCGAGGCGATCGCGGTAAACGGAGACGGCGTGTTCGACACGCTCAAGGCCGTGAGCAAGCTGGTGTTGAAGGCGCTCGCCTAGCGGCCCGGGAACCGGCGGGTGAACCTCAACCTCCCGAACACGATCACGGCCGGACGGATACTCGCCGCGCCATTCATCGCAGCACTGCCCTTCATTGCGTCGCCTGGCGCGAGACTCGCCGCGTTCGTTCTTTATGTCATCGCGGCGGTGACCGACTACTACGACGGAATGCTGGCGCGCACGCGTAATCTCATCACGGATCTTGGCCGGCTCCTCGATCCGCTCGCCGACAAGTTGCTCCTGTTCGCGACACTGATTCCGATGTTTGTGCTGATGGCGCCACCCAACGACCCGCTGGTTCCCACGCGCGCGGAGAGCATCGATGCCGCCCGGCTACAGTTTGCAACTCCCTTTGGGCCAGTCGGACTGCCATGGTGGATAGTGGCGATCGTAATCGGCCGAGAGATCTTCATGACCGTTTTCCGCCACGCCGCCGCGCGTCGCGGCGTCGTCATCTCGGCGATACCCACTGCGAAATGGAAGACCGGGTTCCAATCCGTTTGGGTCGGCTCAGCCTACTTCTGGTTTTTTGCCGCGACGCTGGCGAGAGCCGAAGGGTGGACCAGCGCTGGCTGGCGCGCGTTCGCCAACTTCAATGGCATCGTCGGAACGATCACGATGGTCGCATCGGTATTCCTCACGCTTTTCTCCCTCGGCATCTATCTCCGGCGCTACGCCGGGGTATTCGCACCTTGAGCTCTCTCCGGGTCGAGCTGATCACCATTGGTGACGAGCTCCTCCTCGGCTTCACGATAGATACGAACGCCGCTCATATATCGCGCACCCTGGCGACGGCCGGCGTCGAGATCGTTCGTCGCACCACTGTCGGCGACGAGGCCGACAGGATCGCAGGTGCGGTGCGCGAAGCGCTCGACCGGACCGGCGCCGTGATAACGACCGGTGGACTCGGACCCACTAGCGACGATCTCACCAAGCCCGCGATCGCGAAGATCTTCGGGCGCAAGATGAAGCTGGACGAAGAGATCTTCTCCGCGATCGAGCAACGGTGGAGAACGCGATTCCCCAACAGCAATTTCCCCGCGACGAACCGGACGCAGGCCGAGATTCCCGAGGGCGCGCGGATCCTCACCAACCGTCACGGCACGGCTCCCGGCATCTGGCTCGAGGATGAAAAGGGTCGATGGGTTGCGATGATGCCGGGCGTTCCCCGAGAGATGCGTGGAATGCTCGCCGAGGAGCTGGTGCCGGCAATCAAGTCGCGAGCAAAGGGTGCTGAGAGCGTCGTTCTCTCCGGTACGTTGCGTACAACCGGAATCGCAGAGTCAGCAATTGCGGAGCTGTTGGGGCCGAATCCACTGGGGGAGGCCGGCACTGAGCTGGGATCGCTTCCCCTTGCCTACCTGCCCGGAGTCGCGGGCGTCGATCTTCGGGTCACGGTGAAGGGATTGCCTCGTGACCGCGCGGAGAAACTCGTAAAGGAGGCATTACTGAAACTACGGGGCAGGGTATCGGCGTACGCCTACGGAGAAGACGACGCGGACCTCGCGGCCGTCGTGCTCGACAAATGCCGTTCCCTCGGGCTCAAGCTCGCTGTCGCCGAGAGCTGCACCGGTGGAATGCTGGGCGAGAGAATCACGAACATTCCAGGGTCGAGCGATGTCTTTCTGGGCGGCATCATCGCCTATCACAATGACGTGAAGCGGGAAGCGCTCGGCGTCCGCGGCGAAGACATCGAGCGTTACGGAGCAGTGAGCGAGCAGGTGGCACTGCAGATGGCGTCGGGTGTTCGGGAAAGAATGGCTGCCGACATCGGGGTTTCGGTGACGGGGATTGCCGGGCCCGGTGGTGGTACTTTGGACAAACCTGTCGGGCTCGTTTGGATTAGTGTACATGGATCCGACGCCAAGGCACGGCGCTTCCATATGGTTGGAGATCGCGCGGAGATCAGGCAGCGGGCTGCCCAGGCCGCGCTGGAGATGGTGCGGCGTTCTCTCTCAAATGGTTAACTTAGACGCATGAGTAGACACTCGAGAAAGAAAGGCGAGAACCCCTCACTTCCGGATCAGGATGCGATGGGCTCGGCCGACGACTATGCGCCGGGAGGATCCGCGAGCCAGGGCGACGGCCAGGGCGGCGATCCACCGTTCAGCGAATCGTCCGATCCGGCGGCCGACTCAGGCGCAGCCACCGGAGCGGCCGAATCCGCCACGGCTAGCGCGAGCCGCGGGGAATCTGATCTGCCTGGTGAGCGCGACAAATACCTTAGACTTGCGGCCGAGTACGACAATTATCGAAAGCGCGCCGCGAAAGAGCGTCAGGATGCTGGTGCCCGCGCGCAGGCCGATCTCGTTCGACAACTGGTCGAAGCGCTCGATGACGTGGCGCGGTTCGCGCACGTCGACCCCGCGACGACCGACGCCGGGACGATCGTACAGGGCGTAGACATGGTGGAGAAGAAGTTGCTCAAAGCGCTCGGCAACGCCGGGCTCGAGGTAATCAATCCCGTCGGGGAGACGTTCGATCCGGCGCTCCACGAAGCGGTTGCAACAGAGCCCACGTCAGCGCGAGAAGACGATCACGTCGTGTCGCGCGTCTATCAGCCCGGGTACCTCTTCAAGTCCCAGCTTCTTCGGCCCGCGCGGGTGGTAGTGAAGCAGTGGAACGGCTGACCGCGCGCTCGCGCTGACCGTCCATGCCACCGACGAAGGATTTCTACTCCGTACTCGGCGTAAGCTCCAGCGCCTCCCAGGATGAGATCAAGAAGGCGTATCGCAAGCTCGCGAAGAAGCACCATCCCGACGCAAACGCTGCCGACCCGAAGGCAGCCGAGCGCTTCAAGGAGATCTCGGAGGCCAATAACGTCTTGGGCGATCCCGAGAAACGAAAGCAATACGACGAGATGCGGCGGCTCGGCGCCTTCGATGGTGGTGGATTCGGCGGATTTGGAGGCGGCGGCAGATCGTCACGCGGCGCTGGAGCGTATGGAGGCGCCGCTGGCGGTGGACCGACCATCAACTTCCAGGACTTCGACATCGGCGGCCTCGGCGGGCTGGGCGATCTCTTCAGCTCGATGTTCGGTGGCGGCGACACGCGCGAGACCGCGCGTCAACGCGGACCTGAGAAGGGACAAACGGTCGAGGCAACGCTCGATATTCCCTTCCGCACGGCCGCCCGCGGTGGAAAGGTTCCGATCGATCTCGAGGTTAGCGAAGAGTGCCCAACGTGTCACGGTACGGGTGCAGCTCCAGGCGCGTCGCTCAAGATTTGCCCCGAGTGCAACGGTCGCGGTGTGATCTCGTTTGGGCAAGGCGGCTTTGCCGTGAATCGCACGTGTCCGGTGTGCCTCGGTCGCGGGCAGGTCCCGACCGAGGTGTGCCCGACGTGTCATGGCACCGGCGACGTCCACGTCAGGCGAAAGGTCTTGATCAACGTCCCTGCAGGCGTCGACACCGGTTCGAAGATCAGGTTGAAGGGACAGGGCGGGAAAGGACCGCAGGGAGGACCGGCGGGTGATCTCATAATCACCTTCAACGTTCTCCCCGACAAATTCTATCGGCGTGACGGACTCGACGTGATTGCTACCGTTCCGCTCAACATTGCGCAGGCGACGCTCGGCACCAAGATCAGCGTACGCACGCTCGCAGGGAAAAAAGTTGCCATCAAGATTCCGCCGGGAACTCCATCGGGGAAACGATTCCGCGTGCGAGGGCAGGGAATCCAGAAGGGCGAGAAGAAAGGCGATCTGATCGTCGAGGTATCGATCCAGGTTCCGGAGAAGTTGTCCGAGGAACAGGAACGGATGATGAAAGAATTCGCCGAATCCGGCGGTTTGAAGTACTGACCCGCTGGCATCCCGTGTAAGCCGATGTTGATTTCAGTCCCATGAGAATCGGAATTCTCGGAACTGGCGTAGTCGGCAAGACGTTGGGAGCGAAGCTCGCGAAGCTTGGTCACGAGGTGCGCATGGGATCGCGCGCGGCCGGCGGAGAGAAGGCAAGGGGCTGGGTCAAGGACACCGGCAGCAAATCGTCTGAAGGAACCTTTGCCGACGCCGCTGCACACGCGGAGATCGTCTTCAACTGCACGCCGGGCACAGTGTCGCTCGACGCCCTAAGGGCAGCCGGCGCACAGAACCTTCAAGGAAAGATTCTGGTCGACGTCTCGAACCCGCTCGATTTCTCGAAGGGGATGCCGCCTGCGCTCTCAGTTTGCAATACAGATTCGATCGGCGAGCAGATCCAGCGTGCATTTCCAACCGCGAAAGTGGTCAAATCGCTCAACACGGTGACCGTCGCGGTAATGGTCGAGCCGTCGTTGATTCCCGGCGTCCACACGATGTTCGTCTCCGGAAACGACGCCAAGGCGAAGGCGGAGGTAATCAACCTCCTCAAGACGGGATTCGGGTGGAAGGAGGTCATGGACATCGGTGACATCACCGGCGCGCGCGCCCAGGAGATGTATCTCCCGTTGTGGCTCCGGCTCTTCACGAAGCTCAAGACTCCGAACCTGAATATCCACGTCGCGTTCTGACCGCGGCGACTCCGCTTACTAACCGACCTGCGCGAAATGGAGACCCAGACTCCAGCGACTGGCGCACAGACGCGCAAGCACGCGCTCGCGTTCATCGCGGTCACGCTGCTGCTCGACACGATCGGCTTCGGACTCATCATGCCGGTGTATCCGAGGCTGCTCGTGGAGATTACCGGCGACAGCCTTAGTCGCGCGGCGATTTATGGTGGCTGGCTTGGCTTCGTGTTCGCAGCGATGCAGTTCGTGTTCGCTCCGATTCTTGGAAATCTTTCGGACCGTTACGGAAGGCGCCGGGTGATACTGTTCGCCGTCGGCGCGCTCGGGGTCGACTACATCATCATGGGATTCGCGCCGACGCTCGCGTGGCTCTTCGTCGGCCGCGCGATCGCGGGCGCAGCGGGCGCTTCGTTCACGCCTGCTTATGCATACGTCGCCGACATCAGTCCGCCGGAAAGGCGCGCCCAGAACTTCGGCGTTGTAAGCGCGGCTTTTGGAATCGGCTTCATCATCGGACCGGCGATCGGGGGATTGCTCGGCACTCTGGGACCACGCGCCCCGTTTTTTGCCGCCGCCGCGCTGAGCCTGATCAATTTCTGTTACGGCTTCTTCGTCCTGCCGGAATCCTTGCCGCCAGAGCGACGACGCGCGTTCGAGTGGCGTCGCGCCAATCCACTCGGCACCCTGAGCCAGATGAAGAAGCATCCCGTCGTTCTCGGCCTCTTGTGCGCGCTCTTCCTGTGGGGACTCGGGAATCAAGTGATGCCGAGCACCTGGGCGTTCTACACGAAGCTCAGATTCGGCTGGTCGGAGGCGATGATCGGAGCCTCCTTCGCGGCCGTGGGCGTTGTGATGGCGTCGAGCCAGGCGATAGTGATGCGCCTGATAGTGCCGCGACTCGGTGAGCGCCGAGCGGGGCTCATTGGCATCGCCTCCGGGATGGCTGGCTACGCAGGGTTCGGTCTTGCAACAGCGAGCTGGATGATGTTCGCCTGGCTCGCGAGCTGGTTCTTCGCGGCGATCGTGATGCCAACGACAAATTCGCTCATGTCCCACCGGATCAATCCGGACGCGCAGGGAGAGCTGCAAGGCGCGGTCGCGAGCCTTTTCGCGCTGAGTGCGATCATCGGACCGCCGCTCATGACGCACCTGTTTTCCCGTTTCAGCGCGCCGGAATCGAGCATCTACGTTCCCGGCGCAGCGTTTTTCGCAGCGGCGGTTCTCGCCCTGTTCTCGCTGCTCGTGTTCTGGCTCTCAACGCGGGAGCCGGTGGCTGAAGAGGGCGCGGCCGCGAGCGAATCGGGACTCAGTGCTGCGTAGCAGCTCCGGGACCAAAAAAGCATTGCAACTGCTTACAATCTTCGAATCCAGATATTCCTGTAGCGAACCGGGTTCCCGTGATCCTGGAGGTGCAGTGGCTCTTCCAGGGGGTGCGCAATGTAGAGCGCCGGACGGTCGTGGTACGTGATTCCGTATATCTCCACGTTGTTCTGAATCAGAACACCGTTGTGCAGCACCGTGACGCGCGCGCGATCTATCACCTTTCCCTGCTCGTCGAACTTCGGCGCGTGAAAAACGATGTCGTAGGTCTGCCACTCGCCCGGCTTGCGCGACGCGTTTACGAGCGGAGCGTGCTGATTGTAAACCGCGCCGGCCTGGCCGTGGTAGTAGGTCTTGTTTTCGTATGAGTCGAGAACCTGGACCTCGTATCTGTCCATTAGAAAGGCGCCGCTGTTGCCGCGCTCCTGCCCCTCTCCTTTCGGGATTGCCGGTGTTGCCCACTCGATGTGAAGCTGAACGTCGCCGAACTTATCAGCAGTGGTGATGTCTCCCGTGCCCGGCGCGACCTCGACATAGCCGTCTCTCACGGTCCACGCCGGCGGGCTTCCATCCTTGCCCCGCCAGTGCGAGAGATCTCGTCCATTGAAAAGAACGATCGCGTCGGACGGCGGATCCGCGCTGGTTCTCCCGGGCGTGACGATCGCTGGTTCTGTTTTCGGAGGAGGGAAGGGACCCGGCTCCTGAGCCGACATCGCCGCGGCGGTCAGCGCTATGAGTACCGGGGCGATGAAGGCGGCTCGCTTTACCATGGCAGTTGCGGTGACCGGTTGTAGTTGATGCCGAGGTAATGCCAGCGTGGTTCGTGCGTGACCACTCTCGCGCGGAAGCTCTCCCAGTCGCGCGAAGCCTGAGGCGTCCATGCTACTTCGGCGATTGCCGGCAGGCGGGGGATCGCCAGGTATTCCACGGCACCGATGTTCCGAACGGTCTCGCTCCATAACGGCGCCTCGACGCCGAAGATGTTCCGCTCCGTCACACCTGCCATGTAAGTCGCGGGATCCCAGTCGTAGGAATCGCGCACCTCGACGTAACCCGCCCAGTGAAGTCCGAGCTCCGTTGAAGGCGTGTATTTCATATCGAGATAAGCCTTTGGCGCCGGCGACATTATCAATTTGGAGCCGTAGGTCAACGCGGCCGTAACGGAGTCACTCTTCCATTGGTGCGCGATGGTGCTGGCGCTGAGATGCGCCTTCGTGATCTCTTCCCAGCCGATCATCGTCTTCCCGTATTTGCTGACGATGCTCTGGACGCGCTCGACGAATTTTACGTATTGCGGGACAGTGAGCGTTTGGACCTCGTCTCCACCCATGTGGAAATAGGGACCCGGCGTTAACGCGCTGATCTCCCGGACCACATCGTCCACAAACGCGTAGGTCTCCTCCTTGTCGACACAGAGCGTGCTCCAGCCAACATCGGTTCCGCTATAAAGCGCCGACGGGCGTGTGCTGCATGCCAATTCCGGATATGCGGTGAGCCCGGCGTTCATGTGTCCGGGCATGTCTATCTCCGGGACGATCGTGATGTAGCGGGCCTGCGCGTAGCGGATGATTTCCTGGTAGTCCTGCTGCGTGTAGAAGCCGCCGGGGCCGCCACCGACCTGCGTCAGGGATCCGATCGCTGCCAGCTTCGGGCGTGAATTGATGACGATCCGCCAGCCCTGATCATCGGCGAGATGCATGTGGAACATGTTCAACTTGTACAGCGCGAGGATGTCGATGTACTGCTCGACCTCTTTCACGGTGAAGAAGTGACGTGCCACATCGAGCATCGCGCCGCGATAGGCGAATCGCGGGCGGTCCACGATCGTGAGAGCTGGAATAGGCCAGTCATAACGCTCGAGCCCAATGTCCGACTCGATGTCGGCCGGAAGCAGCTGCCGGATGGTCTGAGTGCCGCGGAACAGACCGGCCGGCCGGTTGGCGATGAGGCGGACTGAGTCGCTCGTCACGCTCAGCTCATATCCCTCCTCCCCAAGAGCAGGATGATCTGACACGAGTCGCAGGATGATCGAGCCAACAGAGGGCGTACCGATTGGTGAGACAGTGACGGGGAAGCTAGTGGGTCGACGAATCTGGGCGGCCAGCATCTCACCGATCGAGCGTACCTCGGGGTTGCTGGCGTCCACGAAGACGCCGGTCGTTCGGACGACGTTGAACGGTCCTCCCGCGCCTGTGACCATCGACGCGGGGGCGGGAACCAGCCGTGGTACGAGCGGCGTCGGTCGCGGTGCCGGTGCGGGCGCTGGAACCTGACACGCGGCCCCAAGCACTGTACCGGCAACGACGAGGACACGGGTCGAATACCGCAGCTTCTGTCGTCTTCGCATCACAGCCTCTCCATTGGTTTGCGAGGGTTACGTGACGATGCCCATTCAGGCAAAGTCCCCGGCGAGCGAGCTAGCAACTGCCCAGGTATCAGCCAACTCGCGGCAATGTATCGTGACTGGGGAAACCAGCTGCCGAGAGTCGCACAGATTCGAGAACCGATATTCGAAGAACCGCGAAAGCCTCGTGAGAGAGAACGCCCAGCAAAAGACTTCCGTCGCGGTAAAAGATCGGGTCCTCGAACCACCCGCGTCCAGTAGGGTCGTAGGCGAGAAGGCCACTCGGCAACGCCTCCTTCAAGGCTCCCATCGTAACTGCGTTCAGCTCCCAAAGGCGGGTGCTGCGCGTCAAGTCGTCCGCGGTGCGGCCGTGCATGCGCTCACGGGTCTTTTCACCGCGTAAAAAAGGCTGCGCGACTTCGTCGAACGGCCGCCATGCTTTCGCTTCTTCGCGAGCATCGGATCCTGTGCAGTCGATCGTGAATTCGTCCGCTCCCATCGCCAGGCACCACTCGGCCAGCCGCCACGTCTCCGCGCCCGAGAAATCGGCCGGAGCCAGATATCGCTTGACTAAGTTCAAATTCCTGGAGTTGGGATTTGGGATTCCCGGCTGTTACGCCGCGAGCACAGGGAGATGCGAGCGACTTCGCCTGGCAGCCTCGATGAATCCGCCGCCCAGGACGCGCTCACCATCGTAGAACACAGCCGACTGCCCGGGCGTGATAGCCGAGACGGGCTCGTCGAGTGCGAGCTCGATCTCGTCGCCGTCGAGGCGGACGATCTCCGCCATTGCCAGCGGCGAGCGGTGCCTGACGCGAACGCTGACGCGGTCGCCGACGCTCGGCGCATCTAATAGCCAATTCACTTCACGTGCAATGATTCCGCCGCCGAGGAGCTCGTCACGTGTCCCGATCACGACGGCGCGCTGCTCGGGCCGAATTGCGATCACGTACATCGGCATCGCGAATCCGCCTGGCACACCACGTCTTTGCCCGATGGTGTAACGCGCAAATCCGTTGTGCTCGCCTACGATGCTTCCGCTCGAATTTACGATCGGCCCCCGGGAGAGCGCGGGCGCGTCGGCAGGAAGTCGCTGCTCCAGAATCCGCGTGTAGTCACCATCCGGCACGAAGCAGATCTCCTGGCTCTCCGGCTTTTCCGCGATGACCTCGAGTCCCATCGCGTGCGCGCGGGCGCGCGTCTGCGCCTTATCGAGCTCGCCGACGGGAAGGAGCATGCGGGACAGCACGCCGCGATCGATTCCCCAGAGGAAATAAGTCTGATCCTTGTTCTCATCGACTCCCCGGCGAAGCTCGCCATCGACGACGCGAGCGTAATGGCCGGTGGCGATCCACCGTGCGTCGATTGAATCCGCCTTTTTCAGGAAGTCGCGGAACTTCGTAAACGTGTTGCAGCGAACGCAGGGGATCGGAGTGCGTCCACGTGCGTACTCTTCGACGAAGTTGTCGACCACGTCGTGCCCGAAGCGGCTCTCCAGGTTGAGCACGTAATGCGGGATCCGGAGCTGCTCGCAGACTCGACGCGCGTCGTTCACGGAATCGAGCGAGCAGCAGGGGCGGTCAGGCACATCTTCACCGTGACAGAACAACTTCATGGTCGCGCCAACGACGTCGTAGCCCTGCTCGACGAGCAACGCCGCGGCGACCGATGAGTCGACACCTCCGGACATGGCCACCAGCACTCTCTCTCGCGATATCACTATTCTGCGGCCGTGAGCTGTCTCGCCTTGGCGACAAGGGCGGGGAAGACTTCGATGACGCGATCGATGGATTGATCCGTCGTGAGGACGCCGAGGCTCATACGGATGGCCGCGCTTGCAAGGTCGGGACGAACGCCGATGGCCGTCAGGACATGAGACGGGCTGATGCTTCCGCTCTGGCAGGCCGAGCCGCCCGATGCCGCGATGCCCCGGAGATCGAGCGCCATGAGGAGCGATTCGCTGTCGGTTCCCGGCACAGAGACGTTCAGGATGTGTGGGGCACGCTCCGCCCCGCGACCGTGGATGACCGCGTCGGGGATCATCGCGAGGATCCCCGCCTCGAGCTTGTCACGCAGCTTCCGGATCCGCGCGCAGTGCGCCTCGCACTCCGCGAGCGTGAGCTCGGCGGCGCGCGCAAGCCCTACGGCCGCGGCGACATTCTCGGTGCCTGGTCTCCGTCCCCGGTCCTGCGTGCCGCCGTGCATCAGCGGCTCGATGTGGGTGCCACGGCGGATGAAGAGCGCGCCAATCCCCTTGGGCGCGCCGAACTTGTGACCCGAGATGGTGAGAAAGTCGAACTGCTGCGTCTGCGCGTCGATGCGGATTTTTCCGAACGCCTGGACAGCGTCAGTATGGACGAGGGCGCCACGCTGCTTCGCCTTGGCCGCGAGCTCCGGCACCGGCTGAATCGAGCCGATCTCGTTGTTCACCCACATGATTGCGCAGACGGCGACTTTGTCGTCGACCAGCGCGTCGAACGATGCTGGATCGATGACGCCGTCGTGCGTCATCCCGAGAAACCTCTCCTCCGCACCTTCCTGGGCCGCCTGATGCACCGCGCCGAGTATGGCTTTGTGCTCGATCGGCGTGGTAACGACGGCGGTCCGCCCTTTCGGCTTGAGGGCCCGCCAGGCACCAAGAATGGCGAGGTTGTCGGCCTCAGTACCGCCCGAGGTGAAGCAGATCTCGTCCGCGCGAGCGCCTAGACATCGGCCCACTCGCTCCCGAGCCTCATCCAGCGCCGCGCGCGCTTCGCGCCCCCACCGGTGCGTGCTGGAGGGATTGCCGAAGCGGGGGCCGTAGAACGGCTTCATCGCCTCGAAAACCTCCTCCCGCACCGGCGTAGTGGCGGCGTGGTCGAGATAAACCGGGTCAATCGGCATGCGCGAAATTTAAGGGAAGCACGCGCACTGAGCGAGCAGTTTTAACCCTTGAAGAACTTGCTTCGCACTTCCCAGAGCTTCGGGAAAAAGCGCTGCGAGATCGTCTTCTGCAGGTACTTGGAGCCCAGGGTGCCGCCGGTGCCTGAAGTTCCCGGACCGATGATCCGCTCGACCAACTGGACATGCAGAAATCGCCACATCGCGAATCCCTGCTCGTACTCCAGCAGTCCCTCCGCCAGCATCTGTAGCGGTCTCTGGTGCGGTTCGGCGTAGATCTGCTCGAGCGTCACCTTGTGCGCGGCCAGCAGATCGTCGAACAAGTCCTGAAGGGTAGGTTTGGCCAAT
>Ga0137409_10001281_pt1 | contig 27354 bp, 28 predicted proteins | sample CZODoug1_16funga_FD_122059 | JGI IMG/M metagenome (GOLD analysis project Ga0137409, IMG submission 122059) | Vadose zone soil fungal communities from Angelo Coast Range Reserve, California, USA - CZODoug1_16fungal (Hybrid Assembly) | ecosystem: Environmental > Terrestrial > Soil > Vadose zone...
GTGAAAAAAATGCTCGAAGTGACGGCGGCGAAGGGTATCCGCCTCGCCAGAGTCGACGAGCTTCTCACGCGCGTACTCGCGGACCGTCTCGAGCATCGCGTACCGCGCCGCCCCGCCAGTGTCCTGCATCACCACGAGCGACTTGTCGACGAGGTGTGCGAGAAGCTCGAGGATGGCCTCGCGTTCAATTCCATCGCCGCCGCAGACGGCCTCGGCTGCCTCGAGCGTGCAGCCACCGACAAAGATGGACAGCCGGCGAAGGAGGAGGCGCTCGCTTTCGGTGAGGAGGTCATAGCTCCAGTCGATGAGCCCGCGAAGCGTCTGCTGGCGCGCGACGGCGTTTCGGCCGCCGCCGGTGAGGAGGCGGAACCGGTCATCGAGCCGTTTGGCGACCTGGGCGACCGAGAGAACTCTTACGCGGGCGGCCGCGAGCTCGAGCGCCAGCGGGATGCCGTCCAGGCGGCGGCAGATTCTTACCACGTCGGCCGCGTTCTCTTCGGTAAGCGCGAACTCCGGCTGAAACGCCGAGCACCGCGTGACGAACAGGCTGATGGCTTCGTACTCACGCAGCTCGTCAAGCGGCGGGAGTCTCTCGCCGAGCGGCAGCCGGAGCGAGGGCACAGGCATGAGCGCCTCGCCCGCGACGTTCAAGCCCTCACGACTCGTCGCGATGATCGTCACGTCGGGGCATGAGCGGAGGAGTGAATCGGCAACATCCGCGCAAGCGGCGACCAGGTGCTCGCAGTTGTCCAGCACCAGCAACACGCGCCGGCTGCGGAGCCAATCGGTGATCGTGTCGAGGGTCGAACGGCCGGGCCGCTCGCCGATGTGTGCGGCCGCAGCAAGGGTGGGAGCGATACCGGCCGGATCGGTCACCGGGGCGAGCTCGATCAGCCACACCCCATCGGGGAAGCGCTCCAGAAGATCAGCAGCGAGGTGAAGAGCGAGCCGCGTTTTCCCGCTTCCGCCCGGGCCGGTCAACGTCAGCAACCGGGTCGTTTCAAGGCGCTCAACTGCGCTCGCGAGCTCACGCTCCCTTCCGATGAATGTCGTCGTCTGCGTCGGGAGGTTGTTTGGAGTCGAATCAAGGCTTCGCAGCGCGGGGAAGCTGTCGGGCAACCCGTCGATCACGAGCTGATAGATGCGCTGCGGCCGGACCAGGTCTTTGAATCGGTGCTCACCGAGCCCGCGCAGCGTGAGCCCGGGGGCGATCACGTCCCGGACGAGCGACTCGGTCGTGTCTGAGATCAGAACCTGGCCGCCATGGGCGGCGGCAGCGATGCGCGCCGCACGGCTGACTTCGAAGCCGACGTAGTCCACGCCGCTGGCGGCGCTTGCAGGCCGCGCCTCGCCCGTGTGCAGCCCCATCCGGACGCGGACCGATGCCTGGTGCGGCCAGTCGGTTTCGTGCAGGCGGCGCTGCATCTCCGCCACGGCGGCCACCGCCTCGCTCGGACTGGTGAATACGGCGAAGAAGGAATCGCCCTCGGTCCGGACGGCAAATCCACTGTGCTTGTCGAGCGTCTCGCGAATGATGCGGGTGTGGAGTTCGAGGACTGATTCCCAGCGGTCGGCCCCCAGCGCTCTAACGCTGCCGCTCGAGCCTTCGATATCGGTGAAGAGCATCGTGACGATTCCCGCTGGAGCCTCGGCGCGGGCCGCCTTCACGGACGCATTCTATGGCTGGCCAGACCGCATCATCGGCTTCACAATCTAGGCGTGGGGCCGGAGCTGCGAACGCCGCTCTGCGAGGCGCTGGGCATCGAGTACCCGATCTTCTCCGTCGGTTTTGGCGACGCAGCCCGACCCGAGCTCGCTGCCGCGGTCTCGAACGCGGGCGGTCTGGGCGTGCTTGGCGCGAGCGGAATGGGCATCGACGTGATCCGGCGGCGGATTGCGGGTACCCGAAAGCTGACGCGGCTGCCCTTCGGGATCAACTTCATCATCGACGAGGAAGGGGACGAGGACCGCGCCTTCTTGCTGGATCAGGTGGCCACGGCTGCTGCCGAGCACGTCGCGGTGGTGGTGCTTTTCTGGGGTGACCCGGCGCCCTACGTCGCGCGCGCGCGGGGCCTGGGCGTCAAGGTCTTCATCCAGGTCGGGTCGGTCGAAGAGGCAAAGTCTGCAGCCGAGGCGGGCGTGGATGCGGTCATCGCCCAAGGCATTGAAGCTGGAGGTCACGTCAGAGGGACCACCTCGATTTGGGACCTTCTGCCCGCGACGGTCGATGCGATCGACCCGGTTCCCGTGCTTGCTTCCGGCGGGATCGGCGATGGTGCCGGGCTCGCCCGCGCATTGCGTGCTGGCGCGCAAGGCGTCTCACTCGGCACGCGGTTTGTCGCAAGCGACGAAGCCTGGCTTCACCCGGCGTACAAGTTACGAATCGTGCAAAGCACCGCGAAGGACACGGTCTACAACGAGCTGTACGACGTGTGGTGGCCCAACGCGCCGCACCGGACGCTGCGCAACAAGGCTTTTGCGGAGTGGGAGGCAGCTGGACGGCCGCCACCGGGAAGCCGCCCCGGCGAAGGGACGTCGATCGGCACGAGGACCCTCTCTACGGGAGAGGTCATCGATTGGCCGCGGTACGCAGTCGGAAGCGCATCTCCCGACTTTGACGGTGACATCGAGTACGCGCCGCTCTGGGCCGGCGAATCCTGCACGGTGGTGAATGACATCAAGCCCGCCGGCGAGATCGTCCGCGACCTCGTCCGCGAGGCCGAGGCCGCCCTCCGCGGCTAGCATGGCCACTCTGCAAGGCGAAAAGGTGACGCTGCGGCCGGCCATCGCGTCAGACGTCACGGAGCTGGTGAGGATCCGATCCACGCCGGAGGTCCTGCGCTGGTGGCGAGGTGGAGAGGACATGGCCGCGTCGGTCGCCGAGGACCTCGCGGAAGAGGGGACCGAGACTTTCGTCATCGAGCACGACGGCCGGGTCGCCGGCGCGATCCAGTGGCACGCAGAGGATGAGCCCGACTACCGGCACGCCGGCATCGACATCTACCTCGACCCAGCGGTTCACGGCCGAGGGCTTGGCGCCGACGCGATTCGCACGCTGGCTCGCCACCTCATCGTCGACCAGGGCCACCACAGGCTCGTCATCGACCCCGCCGCCGACAACTCGGCCGCGATTCGGTGCTACTCCAATGTCGGATTCCGTCCGGTCGGCGTGATGCGCGACTACGAAAGAGGGCTGGACGGCACGTGGCACGACGGACTGCTGATGGACCTGATCGCGGACGAGCTGATCGGCTAGGCGCCAATCACAAAAAGAAGAGAGCGGAGCCAGTCCTCTTCCGCGGCGTCGTCGGGATCGAGGATCTGTCCAGATGCCGCCACCTCGGCGTGCGCAGCTTCGACCAGCTCGACCGACCTGCCCCTATCCCCGTCCTCGAAGGCCAGGACGGCCGCATCGAGGAGCAGGTACGGCCGCAGCGCGTCATTGCCGAGTGCCCGAGCTTCAACCACCGCTGTCGCAAAGAGCTCACGGGCCCGATCGAGCCGGCGATCGTGGAGCTCTACGTACGCGAGGTTGCGGTGCTCGACGGCCACCATCCGCTCCTCGCCCAACCGGATGTTCAGCTCGATGCTCTCTTCGTACAGCACCCTTGCCCCGGCATAGTCGCCGCTCATCCGGACCGCAACCGCCTGCATGTGAATCGGCATCCTCTCGAGCCGGCGCTCGCCCGTCCGGCGAGCCAACGCTCGCGCCTCCCCGGCCAGGGCGCCCACGTGCTCGAGCTCGCCGCGGCGCAGCGCGACCCGCGCCAGCATGCACAGCGCGTCGACCTGCGCACCAACATCTCCGTCCTCGCGCGCCCGGCCCAACAGCTCCAGCGCAAGCTCCTCCGCCCGGCCCGTCTCCCCCGACCGAAAGGAGGTGAGCGAATCTTCGTAGCTCGCCATCAGCCCTGACGAAAGGATAAGAGCCCGGCCGTCGCATAATCCCAATCGTGGCCACCGCCCTCTCGCTGACCCACATCGGCTCGCTCATGCGCGGCGTGCGCAGCGTGGACGAGGTGGGGGCGGACGAGCGCGCCGCCTCCCTCGCCAAGCGCTCGATCAAGAAGTCCTCGAAGCTGTGGGCCCTCGACCTGGCGGTCCGCTGCATGGACCTGACGACGCTCGAGGGCTCCGACACGCCTGGAAAGGTCACCGCCCTGTGCGCCAAGGGAATCCGGCCGAAGCCCGGCGACCCGACGATTCCTTCCGTGGCGGCGATCTGCATCTACCCGGCGCGCATCGCGGAGGCGGTCGAGCACGTGCGCGGCAGCCAGGTGCGGGTGGCGTCGGTCGCGACGGCCTTTCCTTCCGGCCAGAGCTTCACCTCGATCAAGATCGCCGAGACGGAGGAGGCAGTCCGCGCCGGCGCGCACGAGATCGACATGGTGATCGACCGCGGCGCGTTTCTCTCGGGTGACTATCAGCGGGTCTACGACGAGATCGTCGCCGTCAAGGAAGCGTGTGGCAGCGCGCACCTGAAGGTGATCCTCGAGACCGGCGAGCTCGGCACGTACGACGCGGTGCGTCGCGCCAGCATCCTGGCCATGGCCGCGGGCGCCGATTTCATCAAGACCTCGACCGGCAAGATCCAGCCGGCGGCGACCCTTCCCGCGAGCCTTGTGATGATGGAGGCGATCCGCGATTTCGTGCGCGAGACCGGGCGGCCCGTGGGCTTCAAAGCGGCCGGCGGCATTCGCACCTCCAAACAGGCCATCGCCTACCTCGTCCTTCTATACGAGACGCTCGGCGCGGACTGGATGACGCCCGATCGCTTCCGGCTCGGCGCCTCGACGCTGCTGAACGACGTGCTCATGCAGATCGAGAAGGAACGCACCGGCGTGTACCAGTCCCCCGACTACTTCACGATCGACTGATGGCGATCACCAAGAAGCAGAGCTCAGAGCTCGCGAGACGCGCCGCTGAAGGCGGCGGTGTCTTCGAGTACGCCCCCGCGCCCGAAGCGATCGACCACGTCAAGATCCAGCCGCGGTACGGCCTGTTCATCAACGGAAAGATGGTCGAGCCGCACAGCAAGAGACATTTCCAGACCATCAACCCGGCGACCGAGAAGAAGCTTGCCGAGGTGTCGGAAGCCGATGAGGTCGACGTCGACCGCGCGGTCAAGGCCGCCGGCAAGGCATTCGACTCGTGGTCGCAACTGGCCCCCTCGCGCCGAGCCCGCTACCTTTTCCGCATCTCGCGCCTGCTCCAGGAGCGCGCCCGCGAGCTCGCTGTCGTAGAGACCATGGATGGCGGCAAGCCGATCAAGGAATCGCGCGACGTCGACATCCCCCTCAGCGCGGCTCACTTCTTCTACTACGCGGGCTGGGCGGACAAGCTGGAGTGGGCGTTCCCCAACCGCAAGCCGCGACCGTTGGGTGTCGCCGGCCAGGTCATCCCCTGGAACTTCCCGCTTCTGATGCTCGCCTGGAAAATCGCCCCGGCGCTGGCCGCCGGCAACACGGTGGTCTTGAAACCCGCCGAAACGACCCCGCTGTCGGCGATGGTCTTCGCGGAGATCTGCATGCAGGCAGAGCTGCCGCCAGGCGTGGTCAACATCGTCACCGGAGCCGGAAAGACCGGATCGCTCGTCGTCGCGCACCCGGGCGTCAAGAAGGTCGCCTTCACCGGCTCGACCGAGGTTGGAAAACTCATCCAGCGATCGCTCGCGGGGACGGGCAAGAGGCTCACGCTCGAGCTTGGCGGCAAAGCGGCGAACATCGTGTTCGAGGACGCTCCGCTCGACCAGGCCGTCGAAGGCATCGTCAACGGCATCTACTTCAACCAGGGTCACGTGTGCTGCGCGGGCAGCCGGCTGCTCGTCCAGGAGTCGATCGCCGAGCCGTTGATGGAAAAGCTCAAGCTGCGCCTTGGCACCCTGCGCCTGGGCGACCCCCTTGACAAGAACACCGACATCGGCGCCATCAACTCTCGCGCGCAGCTCGAGAAGATCCAGGGACTGGTCCAGTCCGGGCTCGACGAGGGAGCCGAGCTCTTCCAGCCTGAATGCCGCATTCCCGAGCGAGGCTTCTGGTTCCCGCCCACCATCTTCACGAACGTCTCGCAGTCCTATCGGATCGCGCGCGAGGAGATCTTCGGCCCGGTGCTTTCGGTGCTCACTTTTCGAACGCCGGCCGAAGCGGTCGAGAAAGCCAACAACACTCCTTACGGTCTCTCGGCAGGGGTGTGGACTGACAAAGGGTCGCGCATCCTGTGGATGGCTGAGCGCCTGCGGGCGGGCGTGGTGTGGGCGAACACGTTCAACCGCTTCGACCCGACGTCTCCCTTCGGGGGATACAAGGAATCTGGTTACGGCCGCGAGGGCGGCCTGCACGGCCTCGCCGCGTACCTGGACCTCAACTGATGGAAGTCCGCAAGACTTACAAGCTCTTCGTCAACGGGGAATTCGTGCGCTCCGAGTCAGGACGCGCATACCGGCCGGACGGAAACGTCAACGTCCCCCGCGGATCACGAAAGGATCTTCGCGACGCTGTGCGAGCTGCGCGCACAGCGTTCCCAGGTTGGTCGGCGCGTACGGCAATGAACCGTGGACAGATCCTGTATCGCGCCGCGGAGATGCTCGACAGCAGAGCGGCGCAGTTCGTCGAGCTGCTGGGCGGGGGCGCGAAGGCTCGCCGTGAGGTCGAGCAGGCGGTGGAGACGCTGGTCTGGTACGCGGGCTGGACGGACAAGCTCCCGCAGGTGACCGGCACCGTCAACCCCGTCGCAGGACCCTATTTCAACTTCACGCTCCCAGAGCCGACAGGCGTGGTCGGCATCGTCGCGCCTGAAGAGCCGGAGCTCGCCGGCATCGTGCGGCGCATCGCGCCGGCTCTGTGTGGCGGCAACGTGGTGGTCGCGCTCGCGCCAGAGTCAAGTCCTCTGCCGGGGTTGACTCTCGCGGAGGTCTTCGCGACGAGCGACTTTCCGTCGGGCGTCGTGAACATCCTCAGCGGCCAGCGCAAAGAGCTGCTGCCCTGGCTCGCTTCTCACATGGACGTGAATGCGATCGATGTGGCCGGCTGCTCCCTCGAGGAGGTCAAGGCGGTCGAGGCAGCCGCCGCTGACAACGTTAAACGCGTGATAAAAGTCGCACCCGACGAGGCGAGCCCGTTCCTGATCAGCTCCTTCATGGAGATGAAGACCGTCTGGCATCCCATAGGCGTCTAAAATCTAGGACTAAATGGCGCAGGTGCTGACCAAGCCGATCCCGGTCAAGAGTGGGGGAGCGAGCGCGGACAGGCCCGGCGCAGGCAAGCCGATGATCAGCTCGACCCGCATCGCGCGGCGCGTGCGCCAGCTGGGACGCCAGATCTCCGAGACCTACGCCGACATCGAAACTCCGCTGGTCATCGTGGTGATCCTCAAAGGCGCGACCGTCTTCGCCGCCGACCTGCTGCGCAGCCTCAGCATCCCCGCCGAGCTCGAGTTCGTTCGCGCATCCAGCTATCACGGCGGCACGACGAGCAGCGGACGGCTACAGCTCGCGCACATGGTCGACGGAACGCTGGTCGGCCGCCACGTTTTGCTCGTCGAAGACATCGTCGACTCCGGGCTGACGGTCAACGTCATCGCCAAGCGCATCAAGCGGCTGGGACCTGCGTCCCTGCGGATCGCAGCGCTGCTCGACCGTCCGGCGCGACGCGTGACCGAAGTCAAGATCGACTTCTGTGGCTTTGTCATCCCGGACCGTTTCGTCATCGGCTACGGCCTCGACTACGCGGGCCTCTATCGCGAGCTGCCTCACATCTATTCCCTGACGTAATCGCGTTCCCGGCTAGGTCTGGCGCCTCGGTCAAGAATCGCGGCGACTCGGATATTCCGAAGCTCCGGACTGCCTATTACGCTGGCGGAGATTTCACAGGCAGGAGGCACGAGGGCGCAAATGGAACCAGCGGCAATCGTCGAGGCTTGGGGCAAAGCCGTGCATGGTGGCGACTTCAACCAGGCGCGCTCGCTGGCCCGCGAGGACCTTTCTTTCCGGGGGCCGATCGACTCCTTCAACAAAGTGGACGACTACCTGGCGGCCCTGAAGCGCCTGGGCGGAATCGTCAAAGGGGTTCAGCCGGAGGCCGTGATCGCTGACGGTGGCGAGGTGGCTGTCTTCTACATCCTCAAGACCTTGGTGGCTGATGCCCCCGTGGCGGAGTGGTACACCGTCTCAGGTGGCAAGATCAGCGCCATCCGCGCTTACTTCGACGCCCGCCCATTCGCAGCGGCTGCCGGCGGTTCAGGCGGCGGTACGCCGGGGACGGCCTGACTTGACCGGGGTCGCTTTCACGACGCCGGAACGCGCCGCCTGCCGGTAGCTTCGAGGGGACGAGCCCATCTCGCGCAAGAAGGCCTTGCTCAGAGCTGCGTCTGACGAATAGCCAACACGCTCCGCGATTTCGGCGAGAGATGCATTCGTGCCACTGAGCTGACGCGCGGCGAAGGCGATACGCAGCCTCGTCAGGTAGCGCATCGGCGGCATCCCGGTGGCATTCCGGAATCGATCGGCGAGAGAAGTTCGCGATGCCGCGACGGTGCGCGCGAGCGCGTCCACGGTCCAGGCACGCTGTGGCTGTTCTCGCATGAGCCGCATGGCGGTGCCGACCTGTGAATCAAAGACATGACCGTTGCCCGCCTGGAGACTGCCCCGCACAACCTGCAGCAACAGAACGTCGGCGATTCGCGCGACGACGCTGTCAGCGCCGGGCTCGAACGAGTCGACTTCAGCCTTGACAAGGTCGAGAAGCGGTCCAAGCCATGATGCCCGGCCCTCCGATCCACGGACGAGTGCGATCGAAGGGATCGATTTGAGCACCGGCACCGCCTCGTTCTGCTCAATCGCGAAAACACCACAGACAAGATCCGTGGGCACGCCACCGCCGCCGTAGGTGAGCTTGCCCTCTGCTGGCGGCGTGCGCTCGAGAATGTCATCCAGCCACTCGACACGCGCCGACTTCTCGCTGCGCAGGCGGTGACCTGGTCCGCGCGGCAAGACCACGACATCCCCAGCTTCCAGCCTCACAGGTTCGCTGACACCGTCGACCTCGAGCCAGCACGAGCCCTCGAGCAGGATGTGGAACGCCGCGCGGCCGTGTGCCTTGACCGCGAAACCCCACGGAGCACCAAAGTCAGATCGGCAAAAGACGGTGGTGCGGATTCGAAGCGTGCGCAGCATCTCGCTCACCGCGTCGTCTGCGTGGTGGGTGGTCAAAGGTTCCACGCCACCAAGCTTAATTACGACCTCTGGCCACGCCAAGTAGATGGGATTTCCGGCGTGTGCCGGCTGCCGCGGGGTTCCGACCCAACCCAAGCCCGCGCGCGCCGGCTCAGGCGTCGAATAGCAGGCGAAACCCTATGAGCCCGTCCCGAAAAGGCGATCCCCGAAGTCGCCCAGGCCCGGCACGATGAAGGCCCGGTCGTTCAGCCCCTGGTCCAGCGCCGCGGTGTAGATCTGCACCTCGGGGTGGCGCTCCTCGAGCACCTTCACTCCTTCGGGCGCCGCCACCACGCAGATCATTCGCGGGTTGCGGCCGCCGGCCTCCTTGATCAGGTCGAGCGCCTGCGCGGCCGACCCGCCGGTGGCGAGCATCGGGTCCAACAGCAGCGGGACCTTGCCTTCCATCTTTGGCAGCTTCTTGTAATAGATACGGGCCACGGCCGTCTCCTCGTCGCGCTCGAGCCCGATGTAGCCGACGCTGACCCTGGGCAGGAGCTCCAGGACCGGGCCCAGGATGCCAAGCCCCGAGCGAAGGACTGGGATGGCGACCACCTCGCGATCCATCGAGATCGCGTCCGCTTCGGTCAACGGCGTCTGCACCTTGCCGTGCGTCACCGGGAGGTCGGCGGTGGCCTCGTAGAGCAGGAGGGTGATGATCTTGCGGGCGAGCACCCTGAACTCCTCGGGGGCGGTCGAGCGATCGCGCAGGCCGCGCAGGCTGTCGGCGACCAGCGGGTGGCTACTTACCTTTAGCGGCACGATCGGCCTTGATCAAAATCCGAAGCGCGTCCACCGCCACCTTCAGCATGCGATCCATGTAGGACGGGTCGAGGTGGTGGATCTCTCCGGCGCCGAGCTCGTCGACGCAAAGGTTGATCGTGCCCGCACGCAGATTCCGCAAGCGCGCCACGACAAACAGGGTCGACGTCTCCATGTCGTTGCTCAGCACGCCCGCGCGCGACCACATCTCCAGCTCATCGCGCACGTGCGGTCGCGGCATGGTGTCGGGCACGAGGTCGGAGTAGAGCGCGTCGACCGACCGGATGATCCCGACGTGATACGGCGCGCCTGATGCCTGAGCAGCTTCGACCAAAGCGTTCACCACGTGCAGCGAAGCGACGGCCGGGTATTCCAGCGGGATGTATCCGTTCGGGGTTCCCTCGCTGCGGACCGATCCGAGCGCGATGACGAGGTCGCCCATCTTGATCTCGGGCTGGGCCGCGCCGCATGTGCCGACACGTAAGAAGGTGTGCACGCCGAGCTCGCTCAACTCTTCGATCCCGATCGCGACCGAAGGACCGCCCATTCCGGTCGACATGGCCGAGACGGGCACGCCGTCCAGGGAGCCGGTGAAAGTGCGGTACTCGCGGCTGAACGCGACCTCTTTCGCCCCATCCAGATACTTCGCGATCATCGGCGTGCGCCCGGGGTCGCCCGGCACCAGCACGTAATCGCCGACCTCGCCTTTGCCGAGCCCGACGTGGTACTTCTTCTCGCCCGTCGCTGCCACCGGGCCGGATTCTAGCCCGCCTTGGTGACGCCGTCCTTGTCGACACGCGCCAGCACATGCGGCGGCCGCGCGATCTCGTGATCGCTCAACCGCCACGCCTTTTCCAGCCGGGGCCTGACGCGGTCGACCAGCTCCTTCGACCGCGCGTGGACGGTGACCAGCGGATCGCCCGCGCGCACCTTCGCGCCGACCGGCGCCTCGATCACCAGGCCGGCGGCGTGGTCGACCTTGTCCTCCTTGCGCACCCGCCCGGCTCCGAGCTCAAGCGAGGCGAGGCCGACAGCCAGGGCGTCGATCGATTCCACGTAGCCATCGGACGGCGATGCGATCGGCACCTGGACCGGCGCCACCGGCAGGCCGTCGGCGAGCCGGCCGCCCTGCGCGGCCAGCATGCGCAGGAACGACTCCCGACCCGCTCCCGCACGGAGAGCCTCGTCCGGGTCCATCGAAACCTCCGCCAGCCTGCACATCTCGCGCGCGACGACCAGCGAAACCTGCACCAGCTCGTCATCTCCTTTGCCGGCGAGGGCGTCGAGCGCCTCCTGCACCTCGAGCGCGTTGCCGACGGAGCGCCCGAGCGGGTTGTCCATGGCCGTGACCAGCGCCACGGTGCGGCGCCCGGCTCCCTCGCCGAGCTGCACCATCTCTGAGGCGAGCTCCACCGCGGCGTCGACGTCGGGCATGAACGCGCCACGGCCGAACTTGACGTCGAGCACGATCGCGTCCGCCCCCGCGGCGATCTTCTTCGACATCACGCTGGAGGCGATCAGCGGGATCGACGGCACCGTCGCCGTCACGTCGCGCAGGGCGTAGAGCAGCTTGTCCGCCGGCACCATGTGCGGCGATTGCGCGACGACGGCGATGCCGATCTCCCGTACCTGGCGGATGAACCGCTCGGGCTCGAGCTCGACCGTGAGCCCGGGCACGGATTCGAGCTTGTCCAGGGTTCCGCCGGTGTGGGCCAGCGCGCGGCCGCTGAGCTTGGGCACCTTGACCCCGCACGCCGCCGCGAGCGGCGCAGCGATCAGCGTGACCTTGTCGCCGACCCCTCCCGTCGAGTGCTTGTCGACCTTGATGCCCTCGATGCCGCTAAGGTCGAGCACCTCGCCGCTGGCGACCATCGCACGCGTCAGCGCGAGCGTCTCGGCACGGGTCATCCCCCGGATGCACACGGCCATCAACCAGGCTGCCATCTGGTAGTCGGGAATGTCCGCTCGGACGTAACCGGTCAGTAGAAACTCGATCTCTTCCGGGGTGTGCTCGCCGCCGTCGCGCTTGCGGCCGATGACTTCCAGGACCTGCATTCCCGCTAAGTTACATTCAAACCTGCGGTGGACTACAATCGCGCGATCCGGGAGCGAAGGCCTCCTCGGTGAGGCGGCAATGTAAATGAAGGGGGCTGGCAGCATGGGTCTTTCACGAGTTCGGTTCCTGGCCATGGCGGGCGCGGTGGCGATGCTGCTGGTGGCCTGCGGGGGTTCGTCTACCCCACCAGCCCCCCAGCTCAAGATCGGCCTGGTGACCGACACGGGCGGACTGAACGACAAGAGCTTCAACCACCTCGCCTACCTCGGGCTCCAGAAAGCCAAGACCGACTTTGGCATCAAGGCGGACGTCATCGAGTCGAAGAGCGGTGACGAGTACGTCCCCAACCTCACGAACTTCGCCTCCAAGGGCTACGACCTCGTCATCGGAAACGGCTTCCTCATGCAGCCGGCGATGGGCACGGTGGCGGGGCAGTTCCCGAACATTCACTTCGCCATCGTCGACGGCGCCGGAACCGACGCCAATTTCGCCGACCTCAAGCTCCCCAACGTCATGGACCTGTTTTTCAAAGAGCAGGAATCCGGCGCCCTGGTCGGGGCCATCGCAGCGCTGATGGAGAAAGGCGGCAAAGCCCCCAAGAACACGCACGTCATCGGCGCCGTCGGCGGCATCAGCATCCCGCCGGTCAACCACTACATAGCCGGCTACAAGTGGGCGGCGACGATGTACGACCCGACGATCAAAGTTCTCGTCGGCTACTCAAACGACTTCAACGACCCGACCAAGTGCAAGGCGGTCGCCAACAGCCAGATCGGCCAGAAAGCCGAGTTCATCTTCCAGGTGGCTGGAGGCTGCGGGCTGGGCGCGCTCCAGGCTGCTGGTGACGCCAAGGTTTACAGCTTCGGCGTCGACGCGGATCAGAAGGATGCCAACCCGTCCGTCATCGCCAGCGCCCTCAAGAAGGTGGACGTCGCCGTCTACAACGCCATCAAGAGCGTCGTCGACAAGAAGTTCCAGGGCGGCGAGTCACGCTTCAGCCTGGTCAACGACGCAACCGGCTACCAGGTTGACAACCTCGACCTCCCGGCCGACATCAAGGCCGAGGTGGACAGCTTGGCGGCCAAGATCAAGTCAGGCGCGATGACACCGCCAGCGGACATCCCCGCATAGCCAACCAGACGGAGGCGGGCCGCAGCGCCCGCCTCCGACTTCCCGCCCTGCGCGATCTCGGGCGCGGCCTGGCGGTCCCAGTCGGCTCAGTCGTCTTCGCTTTCGTCGTCGGCGGCCTGCTCGTCGCGGTCACCGGCGCCAACCCGTTCGCGGCGTACCAGGGCCTTCTCTGCGGAGGGCTCGGAGCCCTGTGCAGCGGCGGCGAGATCCCCGCCCTCCAGGTCTCGAACACCATCGTCTACCTGACTCCGTTGATCACCGCGGGAATCGCGGTCGCGCTCCCGTTTCGCGCCGGCCTGTTCAACATCGGCGCCGAGGGCCAATTGCTCGCGGGATCGGTTGCCGCCACGGTGATCGGCATCAAGTTGAGCGACTGGCCGGCGCCCGTCCTGCTGCCGGCCGTTTTGATCGGCGGGATGTTGGCGGGCTCCTTGTGGGCAGGGATCGCCGGCGTCCTGAAGGCGTTGGTCGGCGCCCACGAAGTTGTGACCACGATCATGCTGAACTACGTCGCGCAGTGGCTGATCCGCTTCCTCATCATCGGCGGGCCATTGCAAGCGCGCGGCGGTTTTTCCGCCTCTTCACCGGTCGGCGTTGGCGCGCGCCTGCCAACGCTGTTGCCCAGCGACAACTCCCTCATCCTGTTCGGACTGCCGGCGAGCGTCTACCGGGTGCACACCGGGATTTTCATCGCCCTCCTCGCGGCGGTTGTCTTCGCATTTCTGCTCTGGCGCACAACGCTCGGCTACGAGATCCGCGCGGTCGGCCAGAGCCAGCGCGCGGCGCGCTATGCCGGTGTAAGCGTTCGCCGAACCATCATCGTGACGATGCTCATCGCCGGCGCCTTCTCCGGACTCGCCGGCGCGATCCAGATCGCAGGTGTGGACCACGGCCTGACCGACAAGTACTTCAGCGACACCACCGGCTTCGACGCCATCGCGGTAGCGCTCCTCGGCCTGGGAAGCGCCGTCGGGATCGTCCTCGCCTCCGTCCTCTTCGGCGCGCTGCACGCGGGCGGGGCGGTCATGCAGAGCGACGCCGGCATCTCGAGCAGCCTGGTCGGCGTCCTGCAAGCGTTGATCCTGTTCAGCATCGCGGCCAACTTCCTCAGCGCCATCTGGCGGCAGCTTCCGGGAACTCGCAGCACGCCGCACGCCCCTCCACCTGAGACACCGGCCGCCGGGCTGATGACCGAAGCGGCAGCGCCACCACCCGAGATTCCGAGCAGCGCATGACTGGAATCAACGAGATCCTTCACCTGCTGGTGACTGCCAACCTGTGGCAGGCGGCCCTTGCGGCCGCGGTGCTCCTGCTGCTCCCCGCTCTTGGAGGCGTGATCTCCGAGCGCAGCGGCGTCGTGAACATCGCCATGGAAGGGATGATGCTCACCGGCGCCTTTTTCGCGGTCGTGGCGGACCTGGCGTGGCACAACCCCTGGCTGGCGACGCTGGTCGCCATGGTCGCCGGCGGCTTGATGGCTTTGATCCACGCGGTGGTCGCGATCCGGTTTCGCGCCGACCAGATCGTGAGCGGGATCGCCATCAACATCTTCGCCGCCGGGCTGACCCTCTTCCTGGTCAACCGGATCTACGGGATCCAGGACGTCGGTCACATCAGCCCTGCCGAGGCCCTGCCCATCTTCGACGTCCCCGGCCTCGACCAGATCCCCTTCATCGGCCAGGTGTTCTTCAAACAGAACGTCATCGTCTATGTCGCCCTCGCGCTGCTGGTGTTGGTGCACATCGTCCTGTTTCGGACCCGCCTCGGTTTGCGGATCCGCGCGGTCGGCGAGCACCCCCAGGCCGCGGACACAGCCGGCATCAACGTCTATGCGATTCGCTATGGAGCGGTCGTGACGAGCGGCGTCCTCTCAGGATTGGCCGGCGCGATGCTGGCGATCGGGGTTTCCAACACCTTCGTGCCGAACATGACCGACGGCCGCGGCTACATCGCTCTCGCGGCCATGATCTTCGGCAAGTGGACGCCGGCGGGCGCCTTCGTCGCATGTCTCATCTTCGGTCTTGGTGAGGCGATCTACGCGAACAACTCGATCATCCACATCTCCGCCTACCTGCTCAGCATGCTGCCTTACATCCTCACCCTCATCGTCCTGGCCGGCATCGTAGGACGCAGCAGTCCCCCGGCCGCAGACGGCATTCCATACGTGCCTGGCAGCGAATGACCGCTGCGACCACCGGCTACGCGGTCGAGATGAAGGGCATCACCAAGCAGTTCCCAGGTGTGCTCGCGAACGACCACGTCGACTTCACGGTCCGGGCGGGCGAGATCCACGCCCTGGTGGGGGAGAACGGCGCCGGCAAGACCACACTGATGAACGTCCTGTACGGGTTGGTGCACGCCGACTCGGGCGAGATACTGATCGACGGCAAGCCCGCCCACATCGGCGGCGCGCGTGACGCGATCACACACGGCATCGGCATGGTGCACCAGCACTTCATGCTCATCCCGGTTTTCACGGTGGGTGAGAACGTGATGCTCGGCCGCGAGCCCGTGACGGGCCCTGACTTCTACAACCACGCCAGGGCTCGCGACGAGATCGCGAAGCTGACGCGCGAGTACGGTCTTGCCCTGGACCCTGACGCCCGGATGGCGGACCTGCCGGTCGGCCTCCAGCAGAGAGCCGAGATCGTCAAGGTCCTGTATCGGGGTGCAAACATCCTCATCCTCGACGAGCCGACCGGCGTGCTCACACCACAGGAGAGCAAGGAGCTGTTCGGCGTCCTCCGCGGCCTGGTCAAGACCGGGAAGACGATCATCTTCATCAGCCACAAGCTGCGCGAGGTGCTCGAGATCTCCGACCGCATCACGGTGATGCGGCGGGGCAAGGTCGTCGGCCACCTGGTCACCAAGGACACCAGCGAGCAGGAGATCGCCACCATGATGGTGGGCCGCGAGGTCCTCCTGCGCGTGGACAAGAAGCCGGCCAGGCCCGGGCCTGTCACCTTCAAGGTGGAGAACCTCACCGCGAGCTCAGACCGCGGCGTCCCCGCGCTCAAGGGAGTCTCGTTTGAGCTCAGGCAGGGCGAGATCCTCGGCATCGCCGGGGTGGAGGGGAACGGGCAGAGCGAGCTGGTCGAGGTGCTGGCCGGCACGCGCCGCGCCACGGGCGGGCGGGTGCTGCTCGCCGACAAGGACGTCACCTCGTTCGACGCCCGGACCGAGCGCGACGCAGGCATCGCATTCATTCCCGAAGACCGGCGTGGCACCGGCCTGGTGCTCAACTACTCGGTGGCCGACAACCTGATCCTCGGGCGCCAGCGCACGCCGAAGTTCGCCTGGCGCGAGCTTGTGCTGCGGCTTCTCGCGATCAGGGAGTGGGCCCGGCGCCTGGTCAAGGAGTTCGACATCCGGACGCCGAGCATCGAGACCGCGGCGCGCAACCTGTCCGGAGGCAACCAGCAGAAGATCATCGTCGCGCGCGAGATGGCCAGCCGGCCGAAGGTGCTCCTGGCCGCGCAGCCGACGCGAGGGGTCGACATCGGGGCGATCGAGTTCATCCACCGCCGCCTGGTGGCCGAGCGGGACGAAGGGACCGCTGTGCTGCTCGTCTCGGCCGAGCTCGACGAGATCCGATCCCTGTCAGACCGGATCGCGGTGATCTACGAAGGCAAGATCGTGAGCATCGAGCCGGGAGACGCGCCTGAGGAGCGGCTGGGGCTGCTGATGACTGGCGGCGGGGTCGCGCGCGCCTCTTAGAGCTTGTCCAGCAAGCGGCTCAGCTCGCTGATGCTGTCGATCCGGTGCCACCCTTCGCGCGGAAGCGATTCCTCCGGCAGATGCTCGTGATGCCAGGTCACGTGGTAGGGGATGTGCACCGCCCGAGCACCTAGCTCGAGCACCGGCGCCACGTCGGAGCGCAGCGAGTTCCCCACCATGACGAACTCCTCCGGCTTGATCGCGCGCCGCTCCAGGATCCGGCGATATGACTCGACGTTCTTCTCGCTCACGATCTCGACGCCGAGAAAGAGGCCGGCCAGACCAGAGCGCGCGAGCTTGCTCTCCTGGTCGAAAAGGTCTCCTTTGGTGATCAGGAGCAGGTCGTAGCGCTTGCCGAGCAATTTGAGCGCCGCCTCCACGCCTTCCAGCAACTCCGTGGGCTCCATGAGCATCCGCTTGCCCCAGCCCAGGATCACCGCGAGGTCGGTCGCGGGAATCCTTCCGTGGGTGACCTGGATCGCCGTCTCGATCATCGACAGCGTGAAGGCTTTGACGCCGTAGCCGTACATGCCGAGGTTTTTCATCTCAGTCTCGGCGAGGTGCGCATCGACGTCGGCGTCAGGGACGTGGCTACGCAGGAGGTCGCGCAGCTCACCCTGCGTGACGTTGAACCGCGTCTCGTTGTGCCAGAGGGTGTCGTCGCCGTCCAACCCGACGACAGTGATGGGCATCCACCGGATTATCCGGGTGCTAGGTCCCCGGCGTTTTGATCATCACCCAGTGCAGTCCGCCGTCGGTGGTCCGCTGAATGCTGCCACGCACAGTCGCGTAGCCGATAAGCGGATCGCCGAAAGTTGTCTGGGGCGCAACCGGCGCCGCTTGCGAGTAATCGGTCTGGTACGCGTGCCACGTGCCGCCCGAATCCGTCGTCTCGGATGATTGATCGGGTTCGACCAGCTGCAGCCACCTCGACGCCGTGACGATTGCAATCGAGGTGGTCGGAGCTGGAATCTTCGCCGCCACATCCCAGCTGGCGCCGCCGTCCGCGGACCTGAAGACATATCCATCGAACTGATGTGTCGTGGAATTCATGCCCCAGGCGGGCACCAGCAGAGTCGACCCAAATTCGCGGACTGACCCGGCTTGAAGAGTGAAGCCTCCCGCTTGGGTGACGAAGCCCGATGGATCGGGCAAGGTGATTCCCTTCCACGTGCGCCCGCCATCAGATGTTCGGTAGATGCTCGGTTGCCGGTTTTCATCCCCGGCCGCCAGGAATCCATGTTGGGCATCGACAAATGAGAGGCTCGTCTTGCACTGGGCATGCCCGATGCCCGTAGTGGCGAGCCTCTGCCACGTCGCGCCTCCGTCGATGGTGTTCCAGATCGCCGTGTCCTGTCCATTGCATTGGGTTTCCGGTGAGCCGCTGGTCGAGTACCAGCCGTTCTGTGCGTCGACAAACGAGATCTCCGGCCAAACCCCAAGCTGACCAACCGGCAGCGTCCGGTATTCCCAGGTCTGACCGCGATCGTTCGACCGATAAAGAGCAACCGCCCCGACGTAGGCCCACACGACATCGCCAGACGGAGCGCTTATCTCGACTGTGGTCGGCATGGCAATCGGCGTCGGTGATGGGGTTCCGCGCACGGGACCCTGGGCAACGTGCCCCGCACCACGTGACATCAGAAGAATGCCGATCGAAGCCACGGACAGGACGATCACCGCGACGAGCGCGACCAGTTGCTTCGAGCCGGCACCTGGGCGCCCCTGCTCCAAAGATCCACTCAGGCGCGCACGGAACTCCGGCGATAGTTCTCCGCTCCGTGCCTCGAGAGCACCGCGGAGCTCGGGATCTTCGGGGATCATGAGTTCGCCTCCAGAGCCATGCCGGGCCGCAGTGCAGCCAATGCGCGGTGGATGCGCTGCCTGGCACCGCCGGCAGAACAGCCCAGCACCCGAGCGACCTCCTCGATCGGAAGGTCGAGGTGGTAGTAGAGCGTCAGCGCGAGCAGGTGGCGCTGAGGCAGGCGGTCGAGCGCGGCCTCGAGATCCATTCGATCCGCCAATCTCCAATCCGACGCACTTCCCGACCTCACGTCCGGGAAGCGAAGTACGCGCCACCACCGCCCACGTCGAACCGTGCGGCACTCGTTGGCGACAATCGCCAGGAACCAGGGCCGGAACTCGGCTCCTGGCCGGAACTGGCCAAGCTTCCGCCACGCCTTGAGCGCAGCCTCCTGGACGGCGTCCTCCGCCATGGTTCTTTCGTTCAGCATCGTCATCGCCAATCGAAAAGCCGGATCAAGGACAGGCGCGAGCAGCTCATCGAAGGCGCGTTCGTCACCCGCCTTCGCCCGCTCGAGGCGATCCCGTACCTGGTGCTGATCCAAACTTTCGTACCGGTTCTACGCCCGGATCGGCCGATCTGTTACGGGCGGAACAAAACTCATCCGGATTTGGGTAGAAATGGTTGGACATGGACAAGCTCGACGGAATCCACCACATCAGCGCGATCACGGCCGACGCGACCCAGAACCTCCTCTTCTACGAAGGCGTGATGGGCCTGCGGCTGGTCAAGAAGACGGTCAACCAGGACAACCCCAGCGTGTACCACCTTTTCTATGCCGACGAAGACGGCAGCCCTGGCGCGGACCTCACTTTCTTCGAATACCCCGGCCTGGAGCGCGGGCGTGCCGGCGCGGGCATGATCCACCGCATCGCGATGCGGGTCAGCTCGCACGAGGCCCTCTACTTCTGGGCCAAGAGGCTCGCGGGGGCTGGGATCGAGACCACCCTCGAAGGCGACAGCCTGCGTTTTGAGGATCCGGAGGGACTGGGACTCGAGCTGACGGCCGAACCGACCCCCGACCATCCCCTGGTGGCGGAGCATCTCGAGATTCCCGCAAAGTTCGCCCTTCAGGGCTTCGCCGGCGTGCGCGTCTACACGCGAAACCCGGAAGCGAGCCGCCAGTTCCTCGGCGAGACGCTGGGCTTCACGGGCTCAGCCGCGGCATATGAGTCCCGCGGCGATTCGCGCGGCTCCTACTACGTCTACGACAACGCGCCCGAGGCTCGCGGCATCGGCGGCTCGGGCACCGTCCACCACATCGCGTGGGCTTCGACGACGGCCGACCACCAGGCCTGGCGGGACAAGGTCATCGCCGGCGGTGGCAACCCGACGCCGGTGATCGATCGCTTCTACTTCCGGTCCATCTACTTCAGGGAGCCCAGCGGCGTCTTGTTCGAGATCGCGACCAAGGGGCCCGGGTTCACCTCTGACGAACCGAAGGAGCACCTCGGCGAGAAGCTCTCGCTGCCGCCCGACTTCGAGCACCTACGCGCCCAGGTGGAGGCGAACCTCAAACCGCTGCCGAACCTCCGGGCTCACGCCGCCAGCCGCAGCGCCGGCACAGGCTGAGAGCGGCAGCCCCGGAGGGCCTCCACGGCATCCTCGATCGTCACCGCGCGACGCCGGAAATGACGCAGGGCGAATCGGTCGCATGCTGTCTCGGCGCCTGAGCGTCTCCCGTGAATCTCGCGTAGGTACCAGTGCAGCCACTCGTGGCAGTACAGGAAACGAAGCACCTCGCGGCGCGTGCGAAACCGCACCGTCTCGGAGACCCAGACAAAGCTCAAGCCGGGCACCGGCTTGCGGCGTGCCGAGTGGTAGACCAGCTCGTCAAACGGAAGGAACGGCTCAGGGACGCGCAGGATGATGCGGCGGACATCGAATTCGCACAACGCCGACAGGTTTGGGCGCTTTCGATAGTGCAGGGGCTTGATCACCACCTTGTAGTCACCCGGTGAAGGCAAGCCCGCCAGCGCGCGGCGAGCGTCGGCGACCGTAAAACCCACAAGATCGCTGCGCACGGCTGGGGTCTCGCGACGCAGCGGCTGAAGGGTGACGACCGCCATGGTTATCAGATAGATAAATGCTCACCAACAGCGGTCTACCCGACGCCCCATCATTGACCCCGATGGGCGTCCAGCAGGTCAGGCTCGAATCAGTCCGGCGGAAGTCGGGCGGGCGGATCCACCTCACCCCACGCGTCCCCAAAAGCGGCCCGGTCACCACCCTCTGCGGCCAGACGCTGGAGGCCGGCACCTTCGCGGCCGTGCACGGGCCGGCGGACTGCACCAACTGCCAGCGCCGCTCCAGGGACCAGGGCAGGATCTCCGGCGCGTTCTTCGCCCAGGAGGAAGGCTCCGAGCTGCTCAGGCTCTCGCTGGAGCAGGCCCGGGCTCGCAAAGCGCCGCCATCGAGCTCGCCGCCACGCCTGACTGTCGTCAAGCCCGTTGCCTGGCCGGCGCCCAAGCCACCGCCCGAGGTGATCCCCGACCGCCTCGGCGAGCTGGTCACCAGGGGCTTAAAACCGTCCGGCGAGGGCGTCTGGCGCAGCCCAGGCGGCGTCATCGTGAAGATGCGCAAGCACGGTAAGGAGTGGCGGTTCGTGGAGCTCGTCTTCGAGGGCTCGATCATCGCCACCCGCGTCGAAGGGGGTTTGCGCCTCAAGGCGGGTGACGTCGAGGTCACGCCTTCGGAAGATGGCGTCGAGGTCCAGCTGAGGAAGAAATGAAAAGACCGGGCCGCCGGGCCCGGTCCTTTTCGCAACAGCTGAGTTTTAGGCGACCGCCTTGTCAGCGAACTCGTTCGTGTAGGTCTCGCTGAGGTTTGCCGTCTTGCCCTTGAAGCTCGGCACGTACTTCTGGTCGATGCTCATGACGGTCTCGGGACCGCCGGCCGGCATCTTGCAATCCGTGCCGAAGATGGACAGCTGGTTCTGAAGAGCCGCGACATAGAGGGCCTTGTCGTTTGCGTAATAGGCCTGCGGCATCTTGTCCGCGATCTCCGCGGCTGTGTGGGAGTGGATGAACTTCAGCGTCTTGACGTACGCGTTGACCAGCCGCTGCGCGACGTTCTTGTGGCTGTCGACCCAAGCGTTCTGCGCGAAAATTCCGATGAAGGGATAGTCGCCGCCGAGGGCGGCGCGCGTGTCAGCCGGCGTCATCAGGCTGACGAGGATCTTGCCCTTGCCGCTCGATACCAGGCGGGAGATGGTGGGCTCGGTCGTCATGCCCCCGTCGATTTTCCCCTGGTCGATCGCGGCGATGAAAGTGTCGCCCGCACCGACGGCGACGAAGTGCTCCTTGGTGGGGTCGAGCCCGGCCTTGCCGAGGATGGCAAGGGTCAAGGTGTGCGTCCCGGAGCCGATCGACGTGACGCCCAGGTTCTTGTTGAGCAGGTCCGCGGGCGACTTGATCGAGCTTGCTTTCCTGGCGTCAATGACCTCGGCCTCACCCGGCGCGATGCCGAACTGGCAGATGGTCTCGATCTTCTTGCCGAGGGGGTTGAGCTCCATCGGGTGCGAGTAGGCTCCTGACCCGGCGTCGACGTTGCCGGCGACGACCTCCTCTTCGGAGCCTTGCCCAGAACCCTCGTCGATGAGCGACACGTCGAGGTTCTGGTCTTTGAAGTAGCCGAGCCGCTCCGCCAGCATGTTCGGCAGGTAGATCTGCTTGTTGAGGCCGCCGACCATGATCTTGAGCGACACCTTGCCCGGCCCGTTCGGAGTGCTGGAGCCTCCGCACGCGGCCAGCATCGCGAGCATCGCGAGCGCTGTGAAAATCCGCCGACCATGAATACCCATACGCCGTTCCTCCTTCAAATCCGCGTTTCCGTGGCGACCGGCGGCCGCCACTTGATCAGACGGTCCTCGAGCGCTGTGATCAGTGCCTCTGCCACCAGCGCCATGGCAGCGAGCAAGCCCATGCCGGCGAACACACCGGCGGCGTCGAACTGGTTCTTCGCGTTGTAGATCAGCTCCCCGATGCCCTGGGTCGCGCCGAACAGCTCGCCCACCACCGCGCCCACCAGCGCGAGCCCGAAGCTCGTGTGGAGGCTGGCGACGATCCAGGACAAGGCGGAGGGGATGAGGATCTCGGTGGTCAGCTGACGGTCGCCGGCCCCGAGGATCCTGGCGTTGGCGACGAGGGTGCGGTCCACCTCGCGGACGCCCTGGAAGGCGTTGAAGAACACGACGAAGAAGACGAGGACCGCGGCGGTCGCGATCTTCGACTTGATGTCAAGGCCAAGCGAGATGGCGAAAAGAGCGCCGACGACCACACGAGGAATCGCGTTGGCCGCTTTGATGTACGGCCCGAGCACATCGGAGAGCAGCCGGCTGCGGCCAAGCGCCACGCCGATGATGACGCCGAGGATCGAGCCGACGATAAAACCGCCGACCGTCTCCTCCATGGTGACCAGCGCCTGCTCCCACAGCGGGCCCAGCTCGGTTCCCTGGGTGATCCAGTAGACGAGCTTGGCGTAGATGGCAGACGGCTGCGACCAGAAGAAGACGTCGATCCATCCCAGCCGCGTCGCGAGCTCCCAGCCGCCGAGAAATACGACCGCGACCAGCAACCGGAGCCCGGCTACGTTCAACCGACGTCGCTGCGCGTCGCGCCTCCGCCGGGCGGCGAGATCAACCGGCGGCCGCGCGGCCTGGTCGCGAGCGCTCATGCGGACGCTAAGCTGCGCCGCTGCGCTTCTGACGTTCATAGCTCACCAGGACCTCATCCCGAAGGTCGTTCCAGATCTCCTGGTAGATCTCGCCAAAGCGCGGCTCGAAGCGGATCTCGGCGACGTTGCGGGGCCGCGGAAGGTCGACCTTGTAGTTGCTCTTGACCGTGCCGGGACCGGCGGTGATGACGAAGACCCTGTCGCTCAGTGAGATGGCTTCTTCGAGGTCGTGCGTCACGAACACGACGGACGCCGAGCTGGCCGCCCAAAGGCCGAGCAGCTCGTTCTCCATGAGCGAACGCGTCTGCACGTCCAGCGCGCTGAAGGGCTCGTCCATCAACAGGATTCGCGGGCCGTTGATCAGGCTCTGCGCCAGCGCCACGCGCTTGCGCATGCCGCCGGAGAGCTGGTACGGGTATCGGTCCTCGAAGCCGCTGAGCCCAACGCGAGAGATCCATTCCCGCGCCTGCTCCCGCGCTTCGCGACTCGAGCTCCCACGGTACCGCGGCCCGGCGGCCACGTTCTCGAGCACCGTCTTCCAGGGAAAGACAGCGTCGGACTGGAACACGTAGCCGATCCCCGACCCGATGCCAGTCACGGGTTCGCCGAAGACATCGACTTCGCCTTCACTCGGGGGCTCCAGACCCGAGATCAATGCCAGCGTGGTCGACTTTCCGCAGCCGGTCGGGCCGACCACCGCGCAAAACTCGCCCGGCTCGACCGACATGTCGAGGTTCTGAAGGGCGGTGAAGACCGCGCCGGAAGGGGTGAGGAATCGCTTCGTGACACCGCGAAGCTCGATGGCGGGAGACATCAGATCCGACTCTGGATGGCGGCGGGCGCACGCGCAATCCATGCGGTCGTTGTGGCCGTTTTGGTCGTTTTGGTCGCCGCGCCCCCACGGTTGGACGGACTAGGATCACCAGGGAACACCACGGTGAAGACACGGCTTCCGCTCGCCTACCAGATCCTGGTTTTCCAGGTTGCCATCATTCTGCTGTCCGCGTTGATGGGGGCCGGCGCCGCCGTGTGGCAGGCGAGCCAGGGCCTCGACTGGCAGTACGAGCAGCGCTCGCTGGCGATCGCCCAGACGGTCGCGTCCAACAGCGCGGTTCAGGACGCGTTGCTCAACCGCGATCCGAGCGGTCTCATCCAGAAAACCGCAGAGCAAATTCGCGCCTCAACCGGGGCGACTTATGTGGTCGTCACCGACCGCGACGGCATCCGCTACTCGCACACCAACCCCGCGATGATCGGCAAGCCCGTGGACGAAAACCCGGCCACCGTCCTCGCGGGCCACACCTGGGTCGGTGTGCAGCGGGGCACGCTGGGTATCTCTGCCCGTGGCAAAGCGCCGATCTTCTACCAGGGCAACGTGATCGGGATGGTGTCCGTCGGCTTCCTCGAAACCACGGTTTTCAACCGGCTCCTGACCGAGCTCCCGGGGTTCGCGGTGACGCTGCTGCTCGCCCTCGGCCTGGGCGTGGCGGGATCGATGCTGCTGGCGTCACGCCTCAAGCGCCAGACGTTCGGCCTCGAGCCGTACGAGATCGCAGGTCTGCTCGAGGAGCGTGAGGCGAGCCTGCAGGGAATCCATGAGGGCGCGATCGCCACCGATCGGGACGGGACGATCACGCTGGCCAACGACGAGGCGCGCCGCCTCCTCGCGCTGCCGTCCGACTGCGTAGGCCGCAAGGTTTCGCAGGTGCTCCCACAGGGGCGGCTGTTGAAGTTTCTGTCTGGCGGCTTGAAGGACGAGGACGAGGTGCTGCTCGCGGGCGACCGCGTGCTGGTGGCGAGCCGCCGGGCGATTCGGGTTCGCGGGCGCGAGATCGGCCACGTCGCCACCTTGCGCGACACGACCGAGCTCACCGGGCTCGCGCGAGGACTCGGCGTGGAAAGCCTGACCGATGCGCTCCGAGCTCAGGCGCACGAGTTCGCAAACCGGCTGCACACGATCGCGGGCCTGGTCCAGATGGGCCGTGGCGATGAAGCGATGAAGCTGATCGCGCAGACCTCCGGCGTGCACCAGGAGCTCACCGAGGCCCTCCTCGAGCGGGTAGGAGACCCAGTGCTCGGAGCGCTGTTGCTGGCGAAGGCCGCGGTTGCGTCGGAAAGAGGCATCGAGCTCCGGGTTAGCGACGACACCGTGATGACACGCAGCGCGCTCGACAGTGAAGACCTGATCACGCTGCTTGGAAACCTTGTCGACAACGCGCTCGACGCAGCGGCGTCTTCCAGTCAGGACCGTTGGGTCAGCGTCTCGGTCACCGAGCACGCCGGCGAGCTCGTGATGAAAGTGCACGACTCGGGACCGGGCGTGCTCGAAAGCCTCAACGGGCAGATCTTCCAGGAGGGCTTCAGCACCAAGTCCGGTCCGGGCCGCAAGCGCCGCGGGTTCGGCCTCGCGCTGGTGCGCCAGGTCGCGCGCCGCAACGGCGGCGACGTCACCGTGGTCAACGCCGGCGGCGCCCTGTTCACGGTGCGCCTTCCCGTGAGGGTTGCAGCGCGTTGATCCGCACGCTCGTGGTGGACGATGACTACCGCGTCGCCGAGCTTCACTGCGCGTACGTTGAACGCGTTTCGGGGTTTGTCGTCGCCGGGCGCGCGCACGCGGGCAGTGAAGCGCTGCGGTCTGTCGACCAGCTGCGGCCGGATCTCGTGCTCCTGGACATCTACCTCCCCGACATATCGGGGCTGGAAGTGCTGCGCCGGCTGCGCGAGGATGACCACCCTCCAGTCGACGTGATCTCGATCACCGCCGCGCGCGAGATCGAGAGCCTGCGCGCGGCGATGCGCGGCGGCGTCGTCCACTACCTGATCAAGCCGTTCCTGTTCGCGACCTTCGAGGAGAAGCTGCTGTCCTACGCGGCGGCCCACGATCGGATGAAGCGTCTTGGCGAGGCGCAGCAAACGGACGTCGACCGCATCTTCGGCGCGCTGCGGACAGCTCGCAACGAACCGCTGCCCAAGGGCCTGTCCGACGCCACGCTCGACTTGATCGTCCAGGCCCTCAGCCAGTCGCAGTCAGGTCTGGCCGCAACCACAGTGGCCGACGCGGCGGGCGTCAGCCGAGTCACCGCCCGCCGCTACCTCGACCACCTGTGCCAGCTCGGCAAGGCGGAGCTGACCATGCGCTACGGCGGACCCGGCCGCCCCGAGCACCGCTACCGCCTGATGACCGGCGCCACCGCCGCCTCAGGAAAGGAATAGCAGCCGCCCGCGGCTGCTTGTGTTTGGTATGGCGCAGACAGAAGCCAGGTCGATTTACGAGATCGAGCTCCCCCGACTGAGCGGCAAGCCGGCCAAGCTCTCGGAGTACGCAGGCCAGGTCGTCCTCGCCGTCAACACAGCCTCAAAGTGCGGGCACACCCCGCAGTACTCTGGCCTCCAGGCGCTGCACGATCGCTTCGCGGAACGCGGCTTCACCGTGCTGGGCTTTCCGAGCAACCAGTTCTTCAACCAGGAGCCCGGCTCAGCTGAAGAGATCCAGGAGTTCTGCACCATCAACTACGGCGTCACGTTTCCCCTGTTTTCCAAGCTCGACGTCAAGGGCGGCGACCAGCATCCGCTGTACGCCATCCTGAGCGAGTTCCCGGATGACGCAGGCAAGGCCGGCAACGTGAGCTGGAACTTCGAAAAGTTCCTCATCGGCCGCGACGGACGCGTGGTGCGTCGCTTCCGGCCCAAGGTGCAGCCGGAAGACCCCACCGTCGTCGCAGCGATCGAGTCCCTGCTCTAACTCACATCACCGCGTCGACACCTGGGCCCCTCGCGAGCTGCCCGTATAGATCCAGCCGAGGCGGTACAGCCAGGAGCTTGCCACCGTCGGTCTTGACCAGCTGCCAGTTGCCCTCGTGGACCATCCAGTGATGTCGGTAGCAGAGCAAGACAAGGTTGGACAAATCCGTCGGACCGCCCTTGGTCCAGTGCACGAGGTGATGGCCGGAGGTGTAGGTGGCCGGCCGGTCACAGCCGGGGAAGCGGCAGCCCTTGTCGCGA
>Ga0137409_10001282_pt1 | contig 27335 bp, 23 predicted proteins | sample CZODoug1_16funga_FD_122059 | JGI IMG/M metagenome (GOLD analysis project Ga0137409, IMG submission 122059) | Vadose zone soil fungal communities from Angelo Coast Range Reserve, California, USA - CZODoug1_16fungal (Hybrid Assembly) | ecosystem: Environmental > Terrestrial > Soil > Vadose zone...
GGCGTGGATGATTTCCTCGCGCAGGCGACGCCCGAGGACAAGCTGAAGCTGATCCGCGACGAGCAGGCCAAGGGCAAGCTGGTGGCGATGTGCGGCGACGGCACCAACGACGCGCCGGCGCTCGCCCAGGCCGATGTCGGCGTCGCCATGCATACCGGCACCAACGCTGCCCGCGAGGCCGGCAACATGGTCGACCTCGACAGCGACCCGACCAAGCTGATCGAGATCGTCGCCATCGGCAAGCAGCTGCTGATCACCCGCGGCTCGCTCACCACCTTCTCGATCGCCAACGACGTGGCGAAATACTTCGCCATCATCCCGGCGATGTTCGCCTCGGTCTATCCGGGCCTGAACAAGCTCAACATCATGGCCCTGCACAGCCCGACCTCGGCGATCACCTCGGCGATCATCTTCAACGCCCTGATCATCGTCGCGCTGATCCCGCTGGCCCTGCGCGGTGTCCGGTACCGGCCCTCGTCGGCGTCGGCCATGCTCCGCAGGAACCTGTGGATCTACGGCCTCGGCGGCCTGATCATCCCGTTCATCGGGATCAAGCTCATCGACCTCATCCGTAAGCAGTTTTGGGTGGGGCTATTCGACGAGTGGGCTCTAGAGGCGATCTGGAACTCATTCGGCAGCAGGATCGCGGAGGCATGGGCTGACGACGGCGGTGACCGTTGGACGCATTGCGTTGCGAAGGGTGCCAACCTGTCGCGAATTGCAACATTGAAGACGGACATGGATCTGTTTGCCGGCGACGTGATTGATCTGGCCTATCACTACCTCGACGACAACGCAGATTTCGTGAACCACGAAAAGGAACTGATGAACCTTCCCGACCGACCGGCTGAGTCGCCATCTGGCGGCGTACCTCAAGAGGCGACTTCTGGCGGCGTGCCAGATGCCGGAGTGAGATCAGCCGGGGCATCCGATGCGGGTGTGACAAAAGGCCGGCCATTAACGGATCCGGCCGTGGCCAGCGCTCGCCTCCAAGAGGTCCAAAACTTGGCGACCCAGGCCGCACAGGCCGAGTCCATCCGGAACGTACTTCTCAACACTGTAGTCGGAACCAAACAGACGTTTAGGCACGGCGCCGGCCATGAGCCCATAGAGGTCACGGTCGATGTGAGATTCGATCCAGTCCAAAAGCCCGAATCCGAACCGACAGCGCAGGCGCTCGCCAGCCACCATGCTCGGACATGGAACGACGTCAATGAAGACAATAAGCTCGTCAACACCATCATCCGCGGTATAGGCATCCGCTCGCCAGCCGTGTATGCCGCGATACAGCAAGGACGTGTTGCCGAACTTGCTAGCCCAGCTACTGCCGCCGACACTGCGAGAGACGCACTCAACGACGTGCTCGTTCACATACGCAATGCCTATGTGAAGCTGGGATCTGGTGATCTCGACTATCGAGACATGCAGCCGCTGCATGAGCAACTCTTTGCGGGGGGCAAGACCAAGAGCGGCCACGACTGGACGAATGCCTTCTATCGCTCGATGGTCGCCGCTGAACTCGAGACCCACGGTACTGAGGAGATGCTCAAGACTTTGGGCCTGGCCACCATCGAGGCAGCCGCATTCATTCTGTCCGAGCTGGCCACTGGCGGCCTGGCGACTGGGTTTTGGGTTGGGGTAGGCATCGGCGCCGGAACTGTGCAAGCAGCCTCGTCCTGGGAGAAGGCGAGCGCTCTGACGGCCCTAGGAGGCGCGGCTGCGAGCCCAGAACGTGAGCTGATCGCCAGCGGCAAAGCCGCGGCCGCGCAGATCCAGGCAGTCCTCGACACCCTTGCGCTTGCCGTGGGTGTCGTCGGCGCGGTAGGAACTCTCGCAAAAGCCGGCGGTGAGGCTGCGCAGATGGCGAAACTGATCGACGAGCTCGGTGTAGCAGGCGCCATGGAAAGGTCGGGCAAAACCTCGGCAGAACTCCTTGAAGTCGTTGGGAAGGACTCCCGGCAAGCAGCAGTGATCGAGGACCACATGGTGGACGAGGTCTTCGCCAAACTCGAGAAGGGCGAGATCTCCCAACAGGAGGGAGTTCTGCAGATCGAGCGCCGCGCCAAGGGAAAACCGGCCGACCCGACGCAGGTTCCGGATATAGGCCGTGGCGTAACCAGGGAGCTCGTGGCCAAGGTTCGGAACGTGACCAACAAAACGATTTCGCAAGCCCCCAAAGAAGTTCAGGAAGCTTGGGCAAAGGCGGCAGACTTTGCGCGTAAGAAGCTTGGAAGTGACGCGTCCAAGGAGGCCATGGCCGAAGCCTATGACATAGCTCGAGACCAGTTCTGGGCTAGGGTGCGGGCGGATACCACTGCGAAGACGTGGTTCGAAGAGAGTGGAATGATTTTCGAAGGATCCTCCGGCGCGCCGTACATCGAGGCAATCAAGGACTTCGGGACGACAACGACCATCAAGCAGGAATTCCGCATCTCACTTGACCACATACTTCCGAAGGGGCAATACCCGACTTTCGCTCTGGACGCCGGAAACCTCCGATTCGTCACTCACTGGGACAACTGGCTGCTAAATGAACTTGCAAAGAAGCTCGCGCAGATACCTAAGTAGACGGCTCAGGTCAGGCGAGTCCCCCGCAGCAGCGCCCGCCAGCGCCCAAATCAGAAGGCATTTTGTCGCCTAGCAGCCGAACTTGCCCATCGAATTTGGCTCCGGGACACGAGTGCCCCTGAATAGCACTAATTAGCACGTCTTGTCACGGGTGTTGTTACGCGTGGCTCAGGCTGCGGCCGGTTCCGTGTGACTTGGCGACAAGCGCCGAGTTCAGTCTTTGTTCGAGCTCGCGGGAGGACTCGGCGGGCTTGACTCGTCGTTGCGAAGAGCCTGTCGGAATTCCTTTATGCCACGCCCCACCGAACCTCCAACACTGGGCAACCTTCCCACGCCGAAGAGGATCAAGACGACTACAAGCAGCGTGACCGCCCAGAGCGGATGGAGTCCAAAGGGCATCGTTCTACCTCAGCGTCAGTATGAACCTTGGCCGCCGCGTCCTTTCGTCTTCGGCCGCGATACAGCTACAACAGCCTCAGAATCGGCGCCGCCTTCTCGAAGGCGTCCGCGTCGATCTCCCCGTACGGGTCCGGCGAGAGCGAGAGAATCACATGTTGCGCCCCGGCTTGCGCATAAGCGCCGATCACCTCCGCGATCCTTTCGGGCGATCCGACCGCGACCTCAGGCTCGCGGAAGCCGCCCTGGATTTCACGCCAGCCGTCCACTACACACGCGATGCTCGCGCTGACTTCCACCTCGTGGCGGTCACGACCGGCGCGATCGAGCGCTGCATGAAGCCCACCCATGGCGGCTTTGAATCGCCCCGTGTCGTCGCCACCCCAATAAGCGTGGTTCCATCCGTCGGCCCGTGCGGCCAGCGCCAGCATGCGGGGACCTTCGGCGGCGATCCACAACGCAGGCGAGGGAGCAGTCACGGCGATGGAAGCCTCGAACATGTGCAGCCACCTTCCATCCGCGCTCGCCAGCTCTCCCTTGAGCAGCCGCTGGAGGGGTTCGACCGCCGCTTCGAGACGGCTCACCAGATGGTCGAAGGGCAGGCCCAACGCGTCGAATTCAGGCCGGTGCCATCCCGTGCCCACGCCGAGGATGAAGCGGCCAGCGCTGAGGTCGGCAAGGGCAGCCGCTTCACGGGCCAGCTGCCCGGCGTGACGAAAGGCGTGACTCAGCACGAGGCTGCCGAGGGAGATTTGTGTGGTAGCCGCAGCCACGGCGGCGAGACAGACCATCGGTTCGTGCGACAGCACACGGCCACCCGCTCTCTGGATGAAGACGTGGTCCATCACCCACACAGAGTCGAAACCAACCTCCTCCGCCAGACGCGCCTGCTGGGCGATCTCAGCCAGCGCCTTGGGCCGGTAGGTGGCGTAGTCGTACATCTTGAGCGTCACGCCGACCTTGAGTGAACGCATCGGACGAGCTGGGACTATTTCGTCGCAGCTCCGGCCGCCAGGGTCCGTTTGGCGTTGTCTCGCCCGACCCGCCTGAGATGCGTCTCGAGCTGGCCGGCGGCGGGATTCCAAATACCCCGCAGCACGATCGCGGTATAGATCTCGGCTATCTCCTCGAGAGACAGCCGGCCGCGGGCCGAGTACCACGCTGACACCCAGGTGGTCATGGCCAGGATGCCGTAGGCGGTGATCTGCACGTCGACCGGAAGGAATTTGCCCTGCCGAATGCCGTCCTCGAGCTCGTTCTGAAACATCTGCTCGTACTCGTGCCGGAGGCCGACGATCCGAGTCCGCTGGCCGCGATTCAAGCTCCGCAGCTCGCTGTTGCCTATGAAAACTTCCTCTGCACGCTCGCCATGGAACTTCACGTGGTGATAGACGAGCAGGCGCATACGCTCCACGACGTCCGGTGTCTGCGCGACCTGGCGCTGGTCTTCCAGCAGGTCCAGCATGACCGTCTCCATGATGTCGAAGAGGAGGTCGCCCTTTGAGGTGATGTGGTTGTAGAGGCTCCCGACCTGGATGCCCACGCGAGCGGCGATGTGCCGGAGCGTGGTGGCCTGAAAGCCCCTCTTGTAGAAAAGGTCGAGAGCGACCTGACGGATTTCGTCTGCAGTGTTCTCACCCACAGACCGGCCGCGGCGGCGCGTGACCGCCATCAGCGAAAGTGCTCGGTTTCCGGTCCGCCGCCGCACACGAGCACGGACCAGACCTTAGTTGGGCTTACACCCGCTGTCAACCTTTCGTTTGGTGAGCGATCGCTAGTTTGTTTAATCTGGGGCCGCCAGTGCTCACCGTCAACGATGTTCTGCGCCGGAACCGGTCCCGTAGGCCCTACTCGCCGGCGGTTGTCGACCAGTCCGGGCGGCTTACCCATCGCGAGCTCACCGAGCGTGCGTGGGCGGTCGGTCAAGGCTTGATTGCCACCGGCGTGCGGCCAGGCGACACCGTCGCCATCCTGTGCGGTAACGGCATCTTCAGCGCCGAGACGATCCTCGGGACCATTGCCGCCGGGGCGATCGCGGTGCCCTTGAGCTGGCGCTGGTCGCGACCTGAGCTCGAGCACGGGCTCAACGATTGCGGTGCCCAGGTGGTGCTGGCCGACCGGGAGTTCGGCCCTGCCGTCACCGTGATCGCCCGCGAGGGAAAGGCGGCGTCGGTGAGGCAAGTGATCGTCGAAGGTCCGGCCTACGAGAGCTTCCTCCAGGCAGCCACGATGCCGGACGTCGTTCCGGCTCCCGAGGCGCCAGCCGTCATCCTCTATACGGGCGGCACGACGGGTGCGTCCAAAGGCGTGCTTCTCTCACACCGCAATGTCATGGCCAACGCGATCGACGAGATCGTCGATACCGACATGGAAGCCGATGACATCACGCTGCTGATCGCGCCGATGTATCACTCGGCGTCACTCTTGTGCTGGTTCCTGCCCCACCTCGTCGTGGGCGCCTGCAGCGTCTTCATGCGCCACTTCGACGAGGAGGAGGCCGCGGCGCTGATTGAGTCAGAGCACATCACCAATGGCTTCTTCATCCCGAACATGGTGCGGCGCATGCTCATCAGCGGTGCGTGGGAGAGGCACCGGATGGACTCATTCCGCCGCCTGTACGTCGGCGGTGCCACGTTTCGCTTGCCCGACAAGGAAGCTGTCCGAAGAGTGCTTCCGGCGGTGCGGATGTACTTCCAGTACGGGCTCACGGAAGCCGGCCCGATCGTGACAAGGCTCCGGCCGGAGGACATGTTCAATCCCGACCTGGACGGATCGATTGGCCAGGAAATACTGCTCAACGATGTCTCGATCCAGGACGACGGCGGTCGGGAGGTCGAAGATGGGATCGCGGGAGAGATCTGCGTTCGCGGACCCAACGTCATGGTCGGCTACTTCAACCGACCCGAGGCCACAGCTGCGGTTTTCAGGAACGGGTGGTTGCGAACGGGGGACCTGGCGTCCCGGCAAAACGGCTACTTCATGTTCCACGATCGCTTGAAGGACATGATCAAAAGCGGCGGTGAGAACGTGTACTCCGCCGAGGTGGAGCAAGCCCTTTACTCACATCCAGCCGTCGCGGAGGCCGCCGTCATAGGCGTGGCGAGCGATGCGTGGGACGAGGAGGTGCGCGCCGTGGTCGCGTTGAAGCCGGGGATGGAGGCCACCGAGGCCGATCTCCAGGACCACTGCCGGACGCGCATCGCTGGGTACAAGGTGCCCAAACGAATCCTTGTCGTCCCGCTGGACCAGATCCCGGTGAATCCAAGCGGCAAGATCATGAAGCGCGAGCTCCGGCAGCGACCCCTCTGGCCAGACGTCGTTCCGATGATCCGATGAAAGCTCTGCGCGAACCCGACTCGATCACCCTCGACGACGTGATTGCGGCTCGCAAGCGCATCAAGGATGCGGTTCCACGCACGCCGTTGATCCGGATCGAGGGAGTCGGCCGGGACGAACTGTACTTGAAGCTGGAGAACCTCCAGCCCATCCGGTCTTTCAAGGTTCGTGGGGCCGACAACGCGATGGCCATGCTGAGCACCAGCGAGCTCGCCGCCGGCGTCTACACGGCGAGCGCTGGGAACATGGCCCAGGGCCTGGCATGGGCAGCCCGGCGGCGGGGAGTCCGCTGCACGGTTGTGGTCCCGGAGGGCGCGCCGCAAACCAAGCTGGATGGCATCAAGCGGCTTGGAGGGGAAATCGTCTCCCTCGCGTACGACGATTGGTGGAACATCCTGGCGACGCATCGATACGAGCCGCTCGAGCCGGCCGTTTTCATCCACCCGGTCAGCGATGTCGGAGTGATGGCCGGCAACGGGACGATCGGGCTCGAGCTACTCGAAGACCTGCCGGACGTGGACGCCGTGCTCGTCCCATTTGGCGGCGGCGGGCTGAGCTGCGGGATTGCGGCGGCCATCCGAGGCATGAGGCCTGAAGTCCGGGTCTACGGCTGCGAGGTGGAGACGGCCGCCCCACTCGCGGCGGCGATTGCAGCCGGGCGCGCCGTCGAATGCCAGCGGACACCTACTTTCGTCGACGGCATCGGGGCCCGCACCATGCTCACCGAGATGTGGCCTCCGGCCCATCGCCTGCTGGCCGGATCGTTGGTGGTGAGCCTGGCCGACGTCGCCGCCGCGATCAGGATGCTCGTCGAACGCGCGGCGGTGGTCGGCGAAGGAGCCGCGGGCGCCGCGGTCGCCGCGGGCATGAGGGCAATGGCCGGCGATGGGCGAGTGGTCTGCGTCGTATCGGGCGGCAATATCGATCCGGCGGTGCTGTCGAAGATCCTTGCGGGGGAAGTCCCCTAAGGCACCCGGGCGGGAGCTCGACCAGATCGGTAATCGGCGAGCACGCCCAGGCCGGCAACGAGCCCCGCACCGATCACCACCGCGACCGCGACCGTCTGGAAAACGGCGATCAAGCCGAACGCCTGGGCGATCACGCCGAGGGCGATGGGGCCGAAGAAGTCTCCAAAGCTTCCTGCCATCCAGAACAGGCCTACGGCCGCGCCGCGATTGGTCTGGCCGGCTGTGGCGGCCACGGCCAGCTGTCCTGAGACGAGGAAAACGCCAAAGCCGATTCCTTCGAGGATCAGCAGTGCCGTGAGTGCGAGCGGAGAAGCTGAGCGCGAGATCGCCAGGTCGATTCCGGCTTCGACGACGAGGACCGCCGCAAGCGTCCAGTGCGCGGGCAGCCGCGACGACAGCGGGCCCATGGGAATGCGCCCCGACGCCGATGCGATCGACCTCCAGGCGAAGAGGCTGCCGATGGCCACTGTGCTGATCCCGACTCCGCGTGCATAGACCGGGAAGTACGTGAAGATCGCTCCCGTCATGGAGAGCGTCATCGCGATGTTCGCGACGCACGCCATTACCATGGCGGGCTGCCGGGCGAGCGCGAGGAGCGCCGGCACGTCGACGAGGCGGGGCGCCACCGACACCTCAGCCGGAACCACCTTCTTGCGGACCAATCGCACGGCGCCATAAGCGGCGCCGCCGACGGCGATGATCGCGCCCCAGAGGTAGGCGGCCGGATATCCGGCGAAGGACGCGACCCAGCTTCCGAGCAGCGGACCGACCGCGAAACCTGAACCCATCGCCGCGGTGTAGACACCGACTGCCGCTCCGCGGTCGCGGGTCTCGACGACGTCGCCGATGTAAGCGATCCCGAGCGGAAAGGTGGCGACCATCGCTATGGCCTGCAGCGCTCGGGGGACGGCAAGCCAGGCTGCGTTGGGTGCGAACGCGTACGCGACGAAGGACAGCGCGAACATGATCATCCCGCCCACCAGCACGGTCTTGCGATCGAGCCGGTCCGAGAGCATGCCGATCGGGAGCGCGCTGGCAAGGCGTGCCAGACCGAGGACGGCTGTGATCACGCCGAGCGTCCCCAGGGACGCGCCGAGGCTGATGGTGTACAGCGGGAACAGCGGGATCTGCACACCCGTGACCACGTCCGCGATGAAGATCAGGACGCAAATGTCCACCACCTCGCGCCGCAGGAGGCGGCGGTAAGTAGCAGAGACGCCGGACACTCCGTGGAGATTAAAGTACTCGACGAACGAACGTGCGTTTTCGAATCGGTTTCGCTGCACCACTGACCACACCGCAGGCCATCGTCGGGTTGCCCATGCTGCGCACAGTCGAGCTGGCTGTCGCCGACGCACGCGCGCGGGGACTGGACATCGCAATCCGAGCGGTGGATGACAAAGAGGATGAAAGCGTGGCCGCGCAAGCCGCCGCCGAGCTTGTCGCCGATCCGTCGGTCGTCGCGGTGATCGGCCACAAGAACAGCGGCCCGAGCGGAGCCGCCGGGCCCGTCTACGCCGAAGCGGGGCTCGCTCAGCTCACCCAATGCTCGACGGACAACGCGCTGAGCCGCGCCGGTTGGCCGACCTTCTTTCGCCTGTGCGCGGACAACGAACGCCAGGCGGCGGTCGCCGCCGAGTTCGCCCATACCCACCTGCCGTCCGCCTCCGCCGTGGCTGTGCACGACGGCACTGATTACGGACGCCCCCTGGTCCAGGCTTTCGCCTCGCGCCTGCAGGCTCTCTCGGGCCGGCCGGTCAGGGTGCTCGCCATGCACGTCGGCCAGGAGGACTTCGCGGAAATCGTCCAGGCGATACGCGACGCTCACCCGGACATCGTCGACTTCGGCGCGACTGAGATCGAGAGCAGCAAGCTGATGCGCGCCCTGCATGCGGCGGGCGTGAGGGCACAGGTGATCAGCTCAGAAGGCGGGCCGGACAACCCGCTGGCGCGGCTCGCCGGGCCTGCCGGCGAAGGCAGCATTCACACGTACGCCGGCGCGGACCCGCTGGCGACGCCGGCATCTCGCAGCCTCGTCCGGCGCTGCGAACAGGAGATCGGCGAGACGCCTTCTTATGTGGTGGAGTGCTACGACGCGGTCAGCGTCATCACAGCGGCACTGGAAAAGGGGGCGGCCACACGCAAGGAGGTCAGAGACGCCATCGCCTCGACCGACTTCGAGGGCATCGGTGGAAGGATCCGCTTCGACCCACACGGGGATCGCATCGACGCTCCCGTCAGCCTGTGGCGAGTGGTGAGCGGGCGCATGGTGCCGCTCGCTGAGGGAGCCCTCCGCTAAGCGCCCACCGGCACCTGGAGCTGGTGGCGCACCTGTCCAAGAAGCCGGATCGCCGTGGAAACGCGCTCGTGTGGCACGCCCGGGTACTTGACGCGGAACATCACGTGCAGCCGGTCGCCGGCGATCGACTGAAGCCGGCGAAGATTCTCGGCCAGCTGCTCCGGCGTCCCCAGCATGATCTCGCTGCGTCGCGCGGCCAGCTCGTCCTCAGACATGCGGTCTGGATACCAGTCGGCGTAGTCCGCCGGCGGAAGGCCGTACCAGGACCCGTATGTACGGCGCGTGAGCATGTAGGACTCCTTGACCTGGTCCCACGCATCGTCAGCCCCCCGCTCGGAGATGAACCCTCCAAGCGTCATCGCGAACTCCTGATCCTCGTAGCGCTTGCCCTGCTTGGCGAGCGCGGCTTTGTAGCGGTCGACCATGTCCTTCACCCGCCAGAAGATGTCGCGGTTGTATCCGCTGGCGCCGAATGATTTCGAATCGGTCCCGCCATCCATGATGAAGCCGTCGCCCAATCGCGCCGCCCGGTCGAGCGAGGCGTCGACGTACCCGGCGATCCACACCGGGGGCCCGCCTTTCTGCAACGGCTTCGGGTACACATCAACCTCGTCAAAGCTCCAATGGCGGCCGTGGAAAGTGACCGGCTCGCCCTTCCACGCAAGTTTCATGACCTGGACCAGCTCCTCGGTCATGGGAGCTCGCGCCGAACGCCGGACGTTGAAACCGGCGTATTCCACGTCGCGATAGCCCAGACCGACGCCAATCGTGAAGCGACCGTTGGAGAGCACGTCCAGCATGGCGCACTCCTCGGCCAGCTTGATCGGGTTGTGAAGCGGGGCCAGCACCACTGATGGGCCCAGCTGGATCCGGGAGGTGACCGCGGCGACGGCGGCGCACATCCCCATCACGTTGGGATTCCAGTTGAGGAAGTGATGCTCCGTGTACCAGATCGAGTCCAGCCCGACCTGCTCCGCGAGCCTGGCCTGCTCGAGGTCGTTCGCATACACCTGGTGATGCGTGACGCCTTCAGAAGGGATCCATTCCGAGCTGTAGACGCCAAGTCCAAGCTTCATTTCGCGCTCGTTTCCACCATGGTGAGCTTCATCTGGACCTGGTCGCGGGGCACCAGCGTCGGCCATAACGAGACCGACGGCCGCGGCTGCGCCGGTGAGAGGTATCCCGTCCCAATTCCACCCAGGGTCCAGAGGTGCGTCGACTCGCGCTTGACCGTATCCGCCTCTTCCTTGGTGTTCGTCCGCGCGGCGACGCGAAGTCCAACTTCATTCATCTCGCCTGGAGGCGGCGCCACAGGGCCATGAAGCGCGTTGACCCCGATGTAGTCGAAGTGGAGCTCGATCGGTTCCACGCCGAGCAGCTTCAGGCGCTCGCGGATGATCTTCTCGCCCCGTTTCGCCTTCTCGTAGGCGTCGGGCCAGCTGAAGAGAAGTGAGCCCTCCCCCTCCCAGCCGTCGCGGTAGCCGATGCAGACCTTGAGCTTCTCCGGCAGCCCTCTGCCGGTCATGTTCGAGAGCTTGACCCGTTCGGGAGCAATCTCCTCGACCCTGACCGTTGTGAAGTCCGCGATGCCGTCGGGCATGTAGTAGTTGTTGGGGTCGCCGATCTCGTAGACCAGCTGCTCCTTGACGGTCCACTCGTTGAGGATCCCGCCGGATCCCTCGACCTTCGAGATGACAGCGGTCGCGTCCTCGCTCACCTCGGCGATCGGGTAGCCGGGGCGCCAGGGATCCTTAGCCTGGCGCCAGAGATTCGAGACTGCGCCAGTCGCAAGGGCCGCGCACTCGACCGTATGGCCGATTGTGATCGCAGCCCCCATCTTGTCGTTGTCCTCTGGGGCGTAGCTCCAACCGAACTCGTGCATCATCGGGCCGATGAACAGCGCCGTGTCTGAGACGCGGCCGCACACGACGACGTCAGCACCCTGCGCGAGGCCCCTGGCGATGTGCTCGGCGCCGACGTAGGCATTCGCCGCGACGATGTCTTTGCGGATGCGGTCGATGTCCCCCTCGCCGGTGTCCAGGTTGGGAAAGGTGATTCCCAGCGACCGCATCTCGTCGAGGTCAGGAAAGATGTCGTCTCCGGTGACCACGGCGATCTTCAACCGGCCGAGGCCAAGGCGCTCGGCGACCTCGATCACCTTCTGCGCGGCGGCCGCCGGGTTGGCGCCGCCCGCATTGGTCACGATCTTGAAACCCTGCTTGCGCGCTTGCGGAAGCGTCGCCTCGAGCCAGGGCTCGATGTCCTTGATGTATCCCTCGTTCGGATCCTTTGCCTTCTGCCGTTGAAGCACGGCAAGGGTCAGCTCGGACAGGTGGTCGAAGCAGAGGTAGTCAAGCTCACCCTTGTCGGCCAACTCCACGGCGGGCTCGAGAAGATCGCCCCAGTAGGCGCTTCCCGCGCCCAGTCGGATCTTTTTCATACCGGGATCACGCCGTTCCGGCGGTTGTGCGGCAGGACGTCTTTGCGGCAATAGATCTCGTAACGGCGGATGAGCTCGTCGCGGAGCTCGTCGCTCGGGATGACGGCCTCGATCGAAAAGTCGGAGGCGACCTCGTAGACGTCGATGTCCTCCTCGTACTCTCGCCGCTTCTGCTCGATGAACGCCGCGCGTTCTTCCTCCGGCAGCTCGTTGATCTTGTTGAGGTAGATTGCGTTGATGGCGCTCTCAGGCCCCATCAGCGCGGGCTTTGCTGTCGCCAGCGCCAGCACGGCGTCCGGACCCATCGGCGAGCCGCTCATGGCGAGATAGCCGCCGCCATACGCCTTGCGGACAAGGACTGCGATACGAGGGACTCGCGCCTCGGCGACGGCGAACAGCATCTTGGCGCCGTGACGGATGATGCCCGCCCGCTCGACCTGGCTGCCGACCATGAAGCCCGGGATGTCCTGCAGGAAGAGCAGCGGAATGTTGAAGGCGTTACACGTCCAGATGAAGCGGGCGGCCTTGTCGGACGAGTCCGGGAACAGCACACCGCCCTTCTGGCGCGACTGGTTCGCCACGATGCCAACTGAGCGTCCGCCGAGGCGTGCGTAACCAGTGACGAGCTCCCTGGCCCAGAGCTTCTTGACCTCGAGCCAGCTGTCTTCGTCGACCAGCGCCTTGATGAGATCGACCATGTTGAAAGCGACACGCTGACTCGTGGGCACGATGTCCGCGATGCTCTTGCCCCGAGCAGGTGGTCGCGAGTCCTGCATCGGCGGCTTCTCCGACCAGTGGCCGGGAAAGTACGAGAGGTACTGCTTCGCGACCGAGAGCGCCTCCTCTTCGTTGGCGCACAGGAAGTCGCCCAGGCCACTCACGCGGGCGTGCATCTCTGCACCTCCCATCTCCTCCATCGTGACCTTCTCGCCGGTCGCCATCTCCGACATGCGAGGCGACCCGATGTAAGCGGTCGCGTTGCCCTCGACCATGATGCAGACGTCGCAGAGGGCGGGCTGGTATGCGGTGCCCGCCGGCGACGGTCCGAGCAGGACGCACACCTGCGGCACGACTCCGGAGAGCTGAACCTGGTTGTAGAAGATGTTTCCCCATGCCTTGCGGCCGGCGTAGCTGGCACGCTGCTCGTCGATGCGCGCCCCTGCAGAATCGACCAGGTAGACGAGAGCGCTCTTGGTCCGGCCGGCGAGCTCCTGCATGGCGGTCATCTTCTGGAAGGTGCGCAGCCCCCAGGTGCCGGCCTTCACCGTCATGTCGTTCGCGATCACGCAGACCGGGCGGCCGCCGATGTGTCCGACCACGGTGACCACGCCGTCCGCCGGGAGCTTGCCGTCCACGTGCCTGGCCAGCAGCCCGTCTTCGAAGGACCAGCCTGGATCCATGATCCGTTCGATCCGGTCGCGAACGAAGAGCTTGCCCTGCTCGCGAAGCTTGGCATGGTACTTCGGCTCGCCACCGGCGCGTGCGGTTTCGATTCGCCGGCGGAGGTCGTCGTCGGGCGTGGCGTCGGGCTTGGGTGTCACGTCCGGCTTGGGGTCAGCGCTCAATCCGGCACCTCCATGCGCAGTAGCGCGGTGCTGAACGACTTGCCAGTCACGTCGTATCGCAGCGTCTTGGTAGCCCCCCCGCCCAGTGCGTTGTGCAAAAGCAGGTTGAAGCCATTGATGTTCGGCATCGGAAAGACCTCGATGCCACCGCGCACCCAATCGCCGAAGTGTGCCTTGAGCCGTTCCGGTGTCAATGCCATCTGCAGCTTCTGGTAGGCGGCGTCGTCAAGCGCGAGCACGCCAACATTCACGACGTCTCCCTTGTCTCCGGATCGCGCGTACGCGATGTCCTTTACCTGCACTTGCTGAAACTCCAAACGAACGAACGAACGTTCACTTTAGTTTTGAAGGAGTCTATCGTAAGCTGCGCGCTCAGAATTCCCGCCTGCTGATGAGGAGACTAGCCATGGCCACCCGATCCCTCCCAGCGATAGCGTCCGGCCCGGCAGAGGCCGCTCATTCTGGTATCCGCGAGGTGGTCAACCTGGCCCTCGTCACGCCCGGCTGCATCCGGCTGGAGGTTGGCGAGCCGAACTTTCCCACACCAGCTCACATTGTGGAGGCGGCGATCGAGTTCGCGCGCAAGGGCCAGGTGAAGTACACGGCTACAGCCGGCTTGCTCAGCCTGCGCGAACGCCTTGTGTCCAAATTGGACCGGGTCAACGGCATCAAGGCCGGCGTCAACAACATCAACTGCTCGATCGGCGGGGTCGGCGGCATCGCGGCCGCCATCGCTGCGCTGCTCGAGCCTGGCGATGAGGTGCTGGTCCCGGACCCTGCTTGGCCCAACTACCGGCTGATGCTGGCCTGGGCTCATGGGGTGCTCGTGCCCTACGCGTGCCCGCCCGACAACGAGTTCCTGCCGAATCCGCAAGCGATCGAACGCCAGATCACCCCGCGCACCAAGATGATCATCGTCAACAGCCCGTGCAACCCAACGGGGGCGGTGTTTCCGCGGCATCTGCTTGAGCAGCTGGTTGACGTCGCGGTACGGAACAACCTGTATTTCCTGTCGGACGAGTGCTACGACGAGGTGATCCTTGACGGCGAGCACCACAGCCCTGCCTCCTTCTGTACGGACGGGCGGGTGATCTCGGCGTTCACATTCTCCAAGACCTACGCGATGACCGGCTGGAGGGTGGGGTACGTCGTGGCCAACGAGAAGATATCCGACAGCGTCACCAAGGTCCTGGAATCGAACTCGTCTTGCGTGCCGACGATCTGCCAGAAAGCAGCGGAAGCTGCGCTCGACGGTCCGAGGGAACCGCTGCGCGAGATGGTCAAGGCGTACCGCGATCGCCGCGACCTGTGTGTGGGTCTTCTCGAAGAGGCGGGAATGCTGATCAGCCGGCCCGAGGGCGCCTTCTACATCATGGCCGACGTCACCCGATCCGGCATGGCGTCGCGCGAATTCGCGTTTGACCTCGTGTCGAGCAAAAAGGTTGCCGTCGCACCGGGGACCGCGTTCGGCGAATCCGCGCGCAACGCCGTCCGGATCAGCCTCGCCAGCTCGCCTGAGGACCTCTCGGTCGGGATCGGCCGGATGATCGAGCGGATCGAGGAGCTTTCCTAACCTCTACTTGAGGAGCAGGCCGCCGTCGACGACCAGCGCCACGCCCGTGATGTAAGACGAGTCTGGCCCGGCCAGGAACACGACCGCCCTGGCGACCTCTTCATAAGTGCCCTGCCGCCCGAGTGGAACTCGCGCGGCGGCACCCGTGGCCCGAGCCGCCTGTTGCTCTTCGGTTAGATCTTTGCGCCGGTCGGTCATGACCATCTCCATGTAGCCAGGGCAGACGCAGTTGGCGCGGATCCCATCCGCCGCGAAATCGAGGGCGAGTGCGCCTGTGAGCGAAACCATGGCCGCTTTCGACACGCTGTAAGCGGTCTCATCCCCGGCGGGTTTGAGGCCGGCGATCGAGGCGGTGTTCACGATGGATCCGCCACCCCTTTCGCGCATGAGCGGGACGGCCGCGCGCGACATGAGGTAGGCGGACTTGACGTTCACGTCGAGGATGCGGTCCCAATCCGCAACCTCGGTCTCGATCACCGAGCGCGCTCGCAGGGGATCAATGCCCGCGTTGTTGAAAAGGATGTCGAGCCGGCCGAACACAGACTTCGCCAGCTCGACCGCAGCGGTCGCCGTGGCCTCCTCGGACACATCGCCGCGCAGACTTCGAACCTCTCCACCCGACCGCTCGATTTCGGAGCTTGCCGCCTCAAGGCTCTGCTCATCCCAATCGACGAGCACGAGACTGGCTCCGCTGCCGGCCATCTGGCGCGCCACCGCCAGGCCCAGTCCCGAGGCGCCGCCCGTGATGAGGGCGACCTTCCCCGCCAGGACATTCACAGGATGGCGCGCAGGAAGGCCTGGGTCCGCTCGTTCTGCGGGTTCTTGATCATCTCGCGAGCGGGACCTTCTTCCACGATCAAGCCTTCGTCCATGAACATCAGACGGTCACCGACCTCGCGCGCGAAGCCCATCTCGTGGGTCACCACGATCATGGTCATGCCTTCGAGGGCGAGCTTTTTGATCTCCTCGAGGATCCCGCCGATCAGCTCGGGGTCCAGGGCCGATGTGACCTCGTCGAACAGCATCAACTGCGGCTTCATGGCGAGCGCGCGGGCGATCGCGACCCGCTGCTTCTGGCCGCCGGACAGCTGGCTCGGATAGCTCTTGGCCTTGGCGCCAAGGCCCACCCTTTCGAGCTCGGCCATGGCGCGCTCACGCGCCTGCTTGCCGGGCACTTTCAGCACGCGGGTCAGGCCCAGGGTCACGTTCTGCAGCGCGGTCATATGCGGAAACAAGTTGAAGTGCTGGAAGACCATCCCGATGCGCGTGCGGAGCAGGTTCAGCTCACGCTCATATTTCATGCGATCGACGGGGTGGATGCGTGGGACGTTGTCCTTGGTCCACTTGCGCCCGAGGAAAATCACCGTTCCCGTTTCCGGCGGGGAAACGAAGTTGATGCATCGCAGCAGGGTGCTCTTGCCGGACCCCGACGGTCCGATCACGACGAGGACCTCGCCTCGGTTCACCTCCAGGTTGATGTCCTTGAGGACGTGCTGGTTGCGGAGAGTGCCACGATGGAACCACTTGTTGACGCCCTCAAGGCGCAGGATGGTCGAGCCCTGGGCTTCAGGGAACCGCAGGTCAGAGCCGTCGAGTCCGCTTGCTTCCATCCCCACGGCCGATTCTAGCCGCCAAACGGGTACTCATCGAACGAGCGTTAGTTTGGCAACGCCGATTAAGCTGGCTGGCGTGAACGCCATCGGCTTGCTGGCTCAGCAGCTCGAGACCGTCAATGTCCGCCTGCATCATTCGGCGAGCGACCTATCCGCAGAAGAGCTGGTGGCTCGACCTGTGCCCGGCGTCAATCCCATCGCTTTTCTCGTGTGGCACATGGCGCGCAGCCAGGACTGGGCGGTGAATACGGCCATCCGCGATGTCCCGGAGATGATCATGCGCGAGCCCTGGTCCAGGAGCCCGCTCGCCGTGCCCGGCATTGGGACGGGGTTCGAGCTGGAAGAGGCGGTCGCGCTTGCGCCCCGTTTCCACCGGGCAGACCTTTTGGCCTATGCCGACGCTGTGCACGCGGACACGCTCTCCTGGCTGCGCACGGTCGACGAGACGATCCTCGACCAGATTCCCGACGTCGCCGCCCACGATGCTCGGCATCCCGAATACCAGACTCCTGGGTTTCGGGCGGAGATGGATAGCGGCCCCGAGCACGACGAAGCAGTCGGAAGTAGAGGCGGCCTGCCCGTCTGGATCTTCTTGACGTCGGTGTCGATCACACACCTGCACCGCCACCTCGGCGAGCTCGACCTGCTCAGGAATTTGCTGGAGTTGAAGCGGACCTAAGCCCTGCGGACGAGAGTGAAGTAGGCGCCGCGGCGAGGTAAGTCTCCGGAACGTGCAGGTCGCCATACAGCCAGCCGAGATACTCGGCGCTCGAGACGGCGGCTCCGGCACGCTGATCCGACTCTTGGACGAGGTGCCTTCCCAGCCAGTACGTGTACTGATATGTGCCCCATAGTGGGTGCTCGATCCGATTCAACTCCAGGCTGGCGCGGTCCTGGTCCATGTGCCCCATGAGCTCGAGGTGGGAGAGGACGTCCGCGCGAGGTTCGGCATGCTGCCGGCGGCGCACGGCGGCAGTCAGGCAGGCGCCGCGCCGCAACCATTCGACCTTCCAGGCCAGCTCCTCCTCAGCACTGTGGTCTGGCTCGAGGCGGAACGGCGCCAGCTCCTCGATGCCTTCGGCGATCACATTCTCAGGCGCGTTTTTCAACTTGATGCACGCTGCGAGCCGGCCTTCCAGCGCATACGTTCGTTGGCTCAGGATCGCCATGTGGAGGTAGTCGCCGGGATAGATGTTGTGGGCGACCTCGTACTTGATCGTGGCCGGCATTCGCGGGACGCTAACGTTCACCTCGAAGACCATCCGGTCGGGCTCGCGCCACAGGAGATGCACCGATGCGATCGGATCCCTCGTGCGGCCGATGTCCAGCTCTTCGCGAAACGCGATCGGAAACTCCTGCAGCGCCCATCGGCGACCGGCTCGGTAGGCATCAAGCGCGGTGTCCCACTTCTCCTCACCGTCGATGAGACCCCTTCGCTCGTGGTCGCGGACAGGATCTGCGCCCGAGTTTCCGAGCTGGCGGGCCAGCCCGGTCACCTCGCGTTCAAGAGCCTCGAGCTCGTCCTGGTCCGGAGGCGTAAAACGGCAAGCCAGCAATCGTTCAACCAGCTCGATGTAGCCGTAAACCTCTGGATCGGCCGCGACTTCGATCTGGGTGGCGATCGCCCTGGCCTGGATCGCAACGTAAGCGTCGCCACCCGCCTCAGCCTGCGTGGCGAGAGCCTGTGCTCTGAGGAGCAGCTCGCCGAGGTTCACCTCCTGCCTCCTGGATTCGAGGAGCCACTCATGCGGTCCCATGTAGTCGGCCACCAGGTTCGGCAGGTGTGCCCAGGCGGCGAGCGAGATCTTGACGAGCTCAGTCCCGAGGGGATCGCGCTCCACGGCATCGGCGAGTGCAGTCATCGGAACTCCTCCAGTGCTCAAGCAAGGTGTCGCTGAAGGCGCCGCTCGAGACGGGCCGCCAGCTGGGCGACGATCACGACCATGACGAGGTAGATTCCCGCCACCGTCGTATAGAACTCGAATGGTCTGTGGTAGAAGCTCACCCGCTCGATGGTCTGGTACATGAGGTCGGGCACACCGATCAAGGCCACGACCGATGAGTCCTTGATGATGTCCGTGAACTGGTTGACCAGCGACGGCAGGGCGATCCTCCAGGCCTGTGGAAAGACAACATTGACGAACGTGCCGATGCCTCCCAGCCCGAGACTGCGCGCCGCCTCGCGCTGGCCCGGGTCGATCGCCTGGATCGCCGAGCGATAGATCTCCGCCATGTAGGCGCTGTTGAGCAGGGTCAGCGACACGACGCCCGCCGGGATCGGGTCGAGGTTGAGGCCAATGGCCGCTGCGATGCCGAAATAGATGAAAAGAATGTAGACATACAGCGAAAGCGCTCGGAAGACCTGGATGTAGAGAAAGCCGATCAGCCCGATCGGGCCGGGCACCATGCGGATCAGCGCGACCACCAACCCGAGAACCAGGGAGAAAGCCACCGAGAGGAGCGCGATGCGGATGGTGACCAGAAGGCCGCGCTCCAGGAAAGCCGCGGAACGTGGGATGACGCTCCAGTCATATGAGTAGGCGAGCAGCAGCGCAGTCATACGATTCGCAGCCTCCGCTCGAGCAGGTACACGAGGGCGGAGAAAAAAAGCACCAGCACGACGAGGATCCCGGCCACTGCCGCGAAGACCTCGAAGGGCGTGAACAGCGTCACGTTGAGCTCGTTCGCGAGGAAGACCATGTCAGGTACGGCGATCACGGCCATGATCGTGGCGCCCTTCAGCAACCCGACGAACGTGTTGCCCAGGGGCGGGACAACGATGCGGAAGGCTTGGGGCAAGACCACATGGCCGTATGTGTGGACCCGGCTCAGGCCAATGGATCGGGCCGCCTCCATCTGTCCCCGGTCGATGGCGCTCAACCCGGCGCGGAAGATCTCGGTGGTATAGCCGGAGCCGGTCAGGGCGAGGGTGATGATGATCGCCTGGAACGAGGTGAAAGTGATTCCGGTGATGTTGGCGACCCCGAAGTAGATCCACACCAGCATCACGTACAGGGGCACCCCCCGCATGACCTGCACATAGAGGAATGAAGGCACGCTCAACGCACGCATCCCTGACGTGCGAAGCAGAGCGTTGACCAGGCCGATCGCGCACGCCAGCGAGAACCCGACCACTGCGACCCAGAGGTCAACCCACGCACCGGCCACGAACTGGGGCCACCGATCGGTGACCACGCGCCAGTCGAACTGGTAGGCGAGCGCGATCATGGGCTCAACCTGACGACAGAGGTGGCCGGCTGACGCATGCCGGCCACCCTGTCAGGACTCGGTCAGACCTTGACTTCTACCGGCTCGCTCCCGGGTCCCACGCCGTACGTGAGCAGGTTGTATTTCTGGAGACCTGGTCCAAGCCACTTCCTCCAGAGGCTCGTCAGCCGCTGGTGGGTCGCGTTGTAGCGAAGCCAGTTGTTGACCCAAGCCTGGAGCTTGTAGTCACCGAGCGGCATCAGGTACGTGTTGGCGTCGACCCACAACGGAGGGCCGGCCAGAAGCTTGAGGGTGGGATGCGCCTTGAGGGAGTCTTCGACGTCGAACTCGGAGAGCACGGTAGCGTCGGCGCGGCCTGTTGCCACTTCGTTGACTGCGTCCGCCAGCTGGGCAAACGGCGAGAAGCCGGCACTGCTGAAGATCAGCTTGCTGCTGAACTCCTGCGAACTACCCTGCAGGACTGCGATCTTGGTACCTGATTTGTTGAGCTGGTCAGCCGCCGTGACGGTGGATCCAGGCTTGAGGATTACCACAATCGACTCGTAGAAGACCGGGAAGCTGGCAAACAGACCTTTTAGCGCGCGGCTCGGAAGGATGGTCGCCGAGATACCCATCATGTCGAACTTGCCGGCGACCAATCCGGCGAACAGCTGGCCGAAGGGAATCTCCACGTACTCGGGCGTTACGCCGAGGTCGGCCATCATCGCCTCGGTGAGCTCCATCTGGTACCCGGTGGGCTTGCCGGCCGAGTCCTTGTATTGAATCGGTGGGAAGGTCAAGTCGACTCCGAGCTTCGCCTTCTTGCTCGAGATCCACTTGTCGAGCACCGACGCATCCGCGGCTCCTGCGGTGGTGCCGGGGTTGGATTGTTCGCATGCGGCCAGGGCGAAAGCGCCAATACCCAGCGCGGCCGAACCGCCCAGCTTGAGCAGCTCTCGCCTGCTGGGGAGGGGCATCCGACTGGCCGGTGGAGCTTCTATGGCTTCCTCGTCGATCGACATTGAATGCCCTCCTGATGAGCGCCTCTGCACGCGCCCGGCTATGGCCCAACCAACAATGTGGGTGTCGGCGTAAGAATAGCCAGATCGATCTCAGTGTCAAGGGTCAAACGAACGGGCACTAGTTCGTAAGTGGATGATTTCAAGTGGCCGAGAACAGCCGCTTAACAGCCTGTGGCAGAGAGAGCCTTCTGGGCGGCGGATCCCCAAAGCCGCACCTGCTCCGCAACTGCGAGATCGGACATCCCGGGGTAGTTGCAGCGCAGGATGACATGCACCCGATCGCCGTAGCGGCGCACGTACTCCCTCGCCTGCTCCGCCACCTCATCCGTCGTGCCCAGCAGCAGCCGGTAGTGACTCGGTGGCAGCTCACGCGTCGGCTCACGCCCCATCCACCGGTCGTAGTTGTGGCGCATGTAGCGAAATCCATCGGCCACTTCGGACCAGGCCGCCTCTCGGCCACGCTCAGAGAGCGCACCGTACGTGAACAGCACCAGCTCGCCACTGGTGTTGCCACGCTCGTGGTCGAACGTCGTGACGGCCTCGTCGACAACTTCCCAGGGCTCTGTGGGATCGACCATGAGCATGTCGGCGAGCCGCGCCGCTCGTGCTGCGCCATGATCGCCGTCCGCCGCGATCATGAGCTTCGGTCCACCGGCCGTGAGCGGACGAGGAGTGATGCGCACCTGGCGGCCGCCGATGTTGGGTGTGCCGTGGTCAAATGCCGCGCGCAAAACTGGAACCAGCTCTTCCAATCGTTGCTCATCGGTCGATGCCTCAACTCCGAAGCCGCGGAATTCCTCATCCCTGTAACACAGCGACAGGCCGAGGATGAACCGCCCACCACTCAGGAGGTCGAGCGCGATCGCATCCTCCGCAAGTCGGATCGGGTCGTGCAGCGAAGCCGCGAGGCGGTCGGTCGCCACCGTGATCCGGCTGGTGCGCGCAAGCAGCGCGGCCACGATCGGAATCACCGCCGGCATGTAGCCGTCCTCAGCAAAGTGGTGTTCGGAGACCCACATCGAATCGAGACCGGACGCTTCAATCAGCTCAGCCTGGTCGAGCAGCTCGGCGTACAGCTGGCGGTGGGCCAGGGGCGATTCGCTCGGACGCTGGCCGCTGAAGTCGCCGACCCCTAACCGCATTTAGACCACCCGGTTGGGACGTGCGATCAGACGCTCGGCTCCGAACGCCACGCCGGAGAGCTGCCACGCGGCGCGATAGGCCGCGTCGGAACCAGTCCAGGCGAGCGCATCCTCCGGCGAGGCAAACCAGAGCATGTCGATCGCCTGAACCGAGAACGGCGGCCTCCCGGCGCGGTCGGCAAGCGTGATGAGAGCTTCGTGGGGCAGAGCGCCCGCTTCGGACACCGCCTCGGAATAGGGCCCCATAAGCGCCTCGGCCAGAGCGGGTTCGGGTGCATTCGGCGCGCGCCTCAACAGCGTGATCAGCTTCACGGCGTCTGGGCGAGGGCGGCCGTCCGAAAGGAGATGTCGCGAAGTCACCGCAACGCCCGTCCGGGACGTGTCGATGAAGTTGGCCTCATCGGCCACCGAGTCCTCCTCGTGGGCGGGTGAATCGATGGCGGCATCCATCGCGGCGAGGTCTTCCCAGTCGAGCTCCGGCATGATGTCGAAGCCGGGATAGGGCAGCAGAAACCGCCCGCCAGCCAGCACACCGTGGTTCTGCACGTACGCGCGCACGCCCGGGAGGCGCGCGCCGATCGCTGAGTGGTGGCCGCGCCAGTGTGCCAGGCACGCCTCAGTCGTGAGGTCAGACCGGCGCGCGGCGAAGAAGACCCGAGTGATCATCTCTTGGGTCCACCGCGCACGTGAATTGCACGGCCGAGGCTGACTTCGGCTGCCTCCATCAACGATTCGGCAAAGGTCGGATGCGCGTGCACGGTGAGCGCGAGGTCTTCGGCGGTGGCGCCCATCTCAATCGCGAGAACCATCTCAGCGATCAACTCAGTCGAGCGGGGGCCGGCCAGGTGAGCTCCTAAAAGCGTTCCGCCGTCCTTCGCGAACAGCAGCTTGGCAAAACCTGAGGTGGACGATTCGATCACCGCCCGGCCGAGCGCGGCGAGAGGGAATCGGCCGATCGTGACCTCGACGTCTGCGGCGTGAGCCTCGGCTTCGGTCAGGCCGGCGGCGGCAATCTCGGGCTCAGCAAACACGATGCGTGGGATCGCCCGGCTGTCGAAGGCGGCCGTCTTGCCGCCGAGGATGTCGCCGGCGACACGGCCCTGCATCATCGCGCGATGAGCCAGCGGGAGGCCGTCTGTCACGTCGCCGATCGCGAACACGTGGCGGTCGATCCTCAGCTGAGCGTCCACGTGCAGCATGCCTCCGGAAGGCGTCAGGCCCGCCAGCTGGAGGTCGAGCTCGTCGAGATTCGCTCGCCGGCCGGCGGATACGACGACGCGCGCGCCTGCTGGGCCCACCGATTTCAGATCGGAGGAAGTGACGACGTTCACCCCGGCCGTTTTCGCCCCGCGCTGAGCAGCGGCCGAAAGATCCTGGTCGAAGTCGGGGAGCAGCCGCTCGCGGGAGGCGAGCGTGACGCGGCTGCCGAGCCGCGCGTAGGCGACGGCGATCTCGAGCGCGATGTAGTCGCTCCCCACGACCAGCAGGTCTGCTGGGACCTCCTTCCACTCGAAGGCGCGGCTAGGTTCCACCACCCGATCGCCGTCGTAGGGCATCGTTTCGTGCGTCAATGCGCTTGAGCCGGTGGCGATCACCACGTCCTTGAAGTCGAAGTAGCGGACGGACTCCTCGCCGATCTCGACGCAAACCCGCGTCCGTCCGACAAACCGGGCGCTTCCGGTGACCACCTTGACCCCAGCCGCCTCCAGCAGCGACGTGACTCCTTTGACAAGAGTGCCGACGGCTCCGGCCCGGCTTTTCTGGTACGCGGCCATGTCGGGCAGACCAGACAACGAAGGCATGCCGGAAGCCGCGAGCTTTTCCGCGGTGGACTTGGCCGCGGCAAAGCGCGCCACGTGCTTGCTTGGGATGCAGCCCTCGTTGAGGCAGACACCGCCGACGCGTCCGGATCGCTCGACCAGCGTCACCGACCGCCCGAGCTGGGCCGCGCGCAGCGCGGCGACGTAGCCTCCTGGGCCCGCCCCCAGGATCAGGACATCAGCTGGGTCGCTCTGGTCGCCGGCTACCAATCAGGCACCAAGCTGTTCGGGTTTTTCGATGAGGCTCCTAAGCGTCAGGGCAAAGCTGAGACCCTGCTCGCCGTCGATCATGCGATGGTCGAACGTGACCGACATCGGCATCACCGGCCGAGCCACCACGTTGCCGTCGCGCACGACTGCTTTCTCTTCAATCCGGCCGAACGCGACGATTGCGGCCTCTGGCGGCCGGATGAGCGAAGTCCCCAGCCCCCCTCGCCACGCGCCCGTGTTGCTGATGGTGAACGTGCCGCCCTGCACGTCGGAGACGGAGACCTTGCCTTCGCGCGCCGCAAGCGTGACGCGGTCGACGGCCGCCGCCAGCGCGTTGAGGTCGAGGGTGTCTGCATGCTTCACCACCGGAACGATGAGCCCGTCTGGCGTTGCGGTCGCGACTCCGACGTTGACGTCCTCGTGCATGACGATCTCCCCTCTCTCGTCATCAAGGGAGGAATTGAAGATCGGGTGGCGTCGCAGGGCAATCGCGGCCGCGCGTACCAGCAACGTATCGAATGGAAAGCGAGCTCCCTTGCTTTCCGCGTCGCGGCGCAGCCGCGTCACAAGATCGGCGAATGCTCCGGCATCGAGCTCGTGAAAGCCGGTGACGTGCGGGATGGTCCGGGCCGAGAGCGTCATCGTTTCGGCCATCCGCTTCTGCACGCCGCGAAGCCTCACGCGCCGACCCCCCGCCGCGGTCGCTGGGGCGGCGGGCGCCGCGGCGGTGTGGCCCTTCACATCCTCTGCCGAGATGCGGCCGCCGGGACCGGTGCCCTTGACGGCTGCGAGGTCGACACCAAGTTCGCGAGCGAGCTTGCGCACGGCGGGAGGGGCGAGCACCCCGGCGTTTTCCGACACCGAAGCGGTCGCGGGTGCGGACCGCGACGGCTCCTCCGCATGTGTTGAACCGCCGCCGGCCGCGATCTGCGCATCGGTCTCGATCACGTAGAGGACCGCCCCGGTTTTCACGACGTCTCCCTCCGCCACCCTCTGCTCGACGACCACGCCTGCCCCGGGCGAGGGCAGCTCGACCGTCGCTTTGTCAGTCATCATCTCGACGACCGGCTGGTCTTCGGTCACACGATCGCCCGTTGCGACGAGCCATCTCGCCACCTCGGCCTCGGCGAGGCCTTCGCCGATGTCGGGCAGCCGAAATTCGAATCGCGCCAAGCTACTCGCGGGTGGTGGCGACGATCGCCTCGAGCACACGCTCGGGGTTGGGTAGGTACTGCTCCTCGAGCATCTGCACCGGGTAGGGCACATCAGGTGACGCGACGCGGCGGATGGGCGCCTGCAGTGAGAAGAAAGCCTCCTCCTGGATGGTCGCCACGACCTCGGCGCCGAAGCCTGCGGTGAGCGCGGCCTCCTGCAGCACCACAGCGCGGCCCGTCTTGGTGACTGAGGCGGCGAGCGTCGCCGCGTCGAGGGGGACAAGCGTGCGAAGGTCTATCACCTCGACCGAGATGCCCTGCGCCTGGGCGTCGTCTGCCGCTTGAAGCGCCAGCTGGACCGCTCCGCTCCAGGCAACCAGCGTGACGTCGGTGCCTTCGCGCGCGATGCGAGCCTTGCCGATCTCGACCTCGTAGTCGCCATCAGGCACCTCGCCCTTGACCTGGCGGTATCCACGAAGAGGCTCCAGGAACAGAACAGGATCCGGGTCGCGGATGGAGGCCAGCAGCAATCCCTTGGTGTCGTAAGGCGTCGAAGGCGCGACCACCTTGAGGCCCGGCGCGTGGGCGAAATGGGCCTCGAACGCATCCGAATGAAGCTCCGGGGCACGCACACCGCCGCCGTACGGTGCGCGGATCGTGACCTGCGCGGAAAAGCGCCCGGCCGATCGATACCGGACGCGGGCAAGCTGGTCGACCACCTGGTTGAACCCGTTGTGCACGAATCCGAGGAACTGAATTTCGGCCACCGGTACCCAACCCGCGAGTGCCAGGCCGATTGCGGCGCCCGCGATCACGCCCTCAGACAGAGGTGTGTCGATGACCCGCCCTGCGCCGTGCTTGCCATACAGGCCGTCGGTCGCGCGAAAGACTCCACCACTCAGACCCACATCCTCGCCAAAGACGATCACGCGCTCGTCCCGTGCCATCTCGAGCGTCAGTGCACGGTTCACGGCCTCGACCACGGTGAGCTCAGCCACGGTCGCCCTTGTCGAAACGCTTCATCTGTCGCTGCAGGCGCTGGGACTGGTCGGCGTGAACCTTCCCGAAGTAATACGTCGGGTCGGGAGCAGGTTCTTTCTGCGCTTCCTCCCACGCGACACGGAGATCCTCCTTGACCTCATCCTCGATCCGATCGAGTCCTGCCTGGTCCACAACTCCGCGTGCCGTGAGATGGATCTGCATCCGACGGAGCGGGTCTCGGTTGACCCACAGGTCGTGCATCTCGCGAGGCTCGTAACGGCTGGGGTCGTCGGCTGTCGTATGAAGGCCAAGCCGGTAGGTCACCGCCTCGACAAAGGTCGGCCCTTCGCCTTCACGGGCACGCCGCGCCGCCTCGAGCACTGTCGCGTAGACCGCGAACAGGTCGTTGCCGTCGCACTGGATGCCGGGAAAACCGTAGGCGACGGCCTTTTGCGCCAGTGTCTCTGACGCGGTTTGCTGGGCGATGCTCGTCGAGATGGCCCAGCCGTTGTTCTGGCAGAGAAAGATGATCGGCGCCTTCATGACCCCGGCGAGGTTCGCAGCCTCGTGAAAATCGCCCTGTGACGTGCCGCCGTCGCCGAAGATCGCCAGCACTACTCCCGGATCGCCTTTCAGCTTCAGGCCCCAGGCAAGCCCCACCGCCTGAGGCAGCTGACCGGCGATCGCGGCCTGGAACGGGAGCATCTTCAGATCGCCCGGCACCTGGAACGCGATCGGATGGCCGACGTGCCACAGGAACGCCAGCCTCAGCGGGTAGCCGTGCCACAGCTGGCCCGCCAGCTCGCGGTACTGAGGCACGAACCAGTCGGTTTTCGCATCGACGGCCATCGCGGCTCCGACTGTGGCGGCCTCCTGCCCGATGCCCGGCGCAAGCGTGACCATGCGCCCTTGACGCTGTAGGCTCACTGACCTCTCGTCGAACCGGCGGCCTCTCAACATCACTCGGTAGCCTTCGAGCGCCATCTCGTCGCTCATCGGCTGCTCATCGACGAGAAGCTCGCCGTCCTCGTCGAGATACCT
>Ga0137409_10001284_pt1 | contig 27306 bp, 23 predicted proteins | sample CZODoug1_16funga_FD_122059 | JGI IMG/M metagenome (GOLD analysis project Ga0137409, IMG submission 122059) | Vadose zone soil fungal communities from Angelo Coast Range Reserve, California, USA - CZODoug1_16fungal (Hybrid Assembly) | ecosystem: Environmental > Terrestrial > Soil > Vadose zone...
AGCGCAGCGATCACGTACGCCCAGAAGCCGACCGGGTCGTTGTCGGCGCCGTCGAGTGAAAGCCAGGCGAAGTCCGCGTCACCGCGCGCGCACCACTGCGAAAGCAGCGTCGTCTTCCCCCAGCCGGCCCCGGCGCCCACGACGACCAACCGTGCCTGACTCACCGGAAGCTGCTCTAGCAGCCCAAGGCGGGCGACGAGTTCCGGGCGCGCCCGCGGCGCGTGCAACTTGGTCGCGAGGAGAACCGGCCCCGAAGGGGCCTCTACGCAGCCCCCTCCGTCACCCGACCAACCCTACAACCGTCCCGCGCCCGACACCAGCGCAGCAAGTTCACCCGGATGAAACCGAGCTACGGGTGATGACGTGTCACCCGCTCCGCCGTCAGGCTCGCCGACATGGAACCACTGAGCTACCGGACCATCGTCCGCGGGCGGCTGACAGATCGCTTCGCAACGAGCTTCGACGGCATGACCACCGAGGCCGGCGACGGCGAGACAGCCCTTGTCGGTCACGTCCGCGACCAAGCGCACCTGTACGGGATCCTCGAGCGCCTGCGCGATTTCGGGCTCGAACTGCTGCGCGTCGAGGAAGGCGCGCAGTGACCAGCGTCGCCGTCGACCAGAACGAGCGCGCACTCGTCCTCGCGCTCCGCTCGGGTGATGAGGCGGCGTTCGCCCATCTGATCGACCGCTACGGCCCCGGCTTGCTGCGCGTGGCTTCGAGCTACGTGCACAACCGCGCTGTCGCAGAGGAAGTCGTTCAAGAAGCGTGGCTCGGCGTGCTCCGCAGCATCGACCGCTTCGAGGGCCGCTCGTCGCTGAAGACCTGGATCTTCCGCATCGCCGTCAACGTCGCCAAGACGCGCGCCACCCGCGAAGCACGCTCCATCCCGTTCTCGGCACTCACCGACGAGCCGGCCGTCGATCCCGAGCGCTTCACAGACCGCCGCTGGCGGAACGCGCCGACCAGCTTCGATCGGCTCGAGCAGCACGACGCACTCCGCTGTCTCAAGGCGACCATCGCCGGCCTGCCGGCACAACAAGAGCGGGTGATCACGCTCAGAGATGTCTGCGGACTCTCCTCCACTGAGGTCTGCGACCTGCTCAGCCTGACACCCGAAAACCAACGCGTGCTCCTGCACCGCGCTCGGGCCAAAGCCCGCGCCGCCCTCGAGCAACTCCAGCTCGACGACCGGGCGCTGATACCCGTCGCGAACACACTCGGCGCGTCAAGCGCAGAAGGGACCTGACCATGAACCCGACTCGCCAAATCATTCGCGCGACCGCTGTAGCGATCGCGACGATGGCAGTGCTCAGCGGTGTCGCCGTTGCAGCCGACGCACCCCGCTCGAGCAGACCGCCGAACCTTCAGACGTCGCTCGCACAGCTCGTGGCAGCGGGCGCACCAGGCGCGATTCTGCTCACCCGGGAGGGCAACCGCACTACGAGCCTCAGCAGCGGCCTCGCCGATGTCGACGCAAAGACGCCGATGCGCACAGACGACCGGTTCCGAATCGCGAGCCTCACCAAGTCCTACGTCGCCACCGTCGTCCTCCAGCTGGCCGGCGAGCGGAAGCTGTCACTGAACGATCCCGTCCAGCGCTTCCTCCCCGGACTCCTCCCCAACGGCAGCCGAGTCACGATCCGCGAACTGCTCAACCACACCAGCGGCCTCGTCGACTACGAGCGTGACCCGCGCGTACTCAAGCCCTACCTGCGCGGCAACCTCTCCTACCACTGGCCGCCGCGCACGCTGGTCAAGCTCGCCCTCGCCCACACGCCACTCTTCCCGCCGGGCGCCAGGTACTCCTACTCGAATACGAACTACATGATCGCCGGACTAATCATCGAGGCGATCACCGGCAAACCGCTCGGAAGCGAACTGCGCCGCCGAATCTTCATGCCCCTTCACCTGAATGCGACGAGCTTCCCGCTGACGCCGCGCATCCCAAGCCCGTACGCGCACGGCTACTACCTGCTCGGCCAACCTCCCGCGACCGACGTCAGCGGGCTCAGCCCCTTCCCGTGGTCCGCCGGCGCGGTCATTTCAAGAGCCGGCGACGTCGCCGCCTTCTACCGCGCACTCCTTACCGGACACCTCCTGCGGCCAGACCTCCTGCGCGCGATGGAAACAACGGTCGCCGAGGGCCGCAACCAGTCCGACATTCCGGGCGAGCGGTCCGGCCTCGGCCTCGAGCAGTTTCCAACGCCCTGTGGGGTGGCCTACGGCCACAACGGCACCTTCCCCGGTTACCTCGTCTACGCCTACACCAGCAAGGACGTCGTCGATGCGATGAACGCGAAGGCCGGCCTGGCCTGGCAATGGGGCGCGCTCGACTTCGCCGGCGGCACGGTGGTGCACATCAACTCCGGCATTGCCGGACTGGTGGGCGCCTACCTGATCGGCCGCAGGATCGGCTACGGCAAGGAGGCGATGCCGCCGCACAACCTGACGCTGACGATGATCGGCGCGGCGCTGCTCTGGACCGGCTGGTTCGGGTTCAACGCCGGCTCCGCCCTCGAAGCGAACGGCACCGCGGCTCTTGCCTTCATCAACACCTACCTGGCGACCGCCTGCGCGGTGCTCTCGTGGATTGCCGGAGAAGCGGTGTTCAAGGGCAAGCCCTCGATGCTGGGCGCGGCTTCAGGCGCAGTGGCAGGGCTAGTGGCGATCACGCCGGCGGCGGGCAACGTCGGGATTCCCGGCGCGTTCGTCATCGGCACGGCCGCGGGCCTGGTCTGCCTCTGGGGCGTGAGCGGGCTGAAGAAGCTGCTCGGCGCAGACGACTCGCTGGACGTCTTCGGCGTGCACGCGATCGGCGGCATTCTCGGCGCGCTGCTCACCGGCTTGTTCAACTCGCCGAGTCTCGGCGGGCCGAGCTTCCCGGTGGACTGGTTCGTCGCCACGGCAGTGCCCGCGAAGGACTACTCGATCGCGGGCCAGGTCTGGATCCAGGCCAAGGCGGTCGGCGTGACGCTGCTCTGGTCGGGCATCGTCGCCGCGGTCTCGTACAAGCTGGTCGACTGGACGATCGGTCTGCGCGTCTCGGAAGAAGACGAGCGCGAAGGCCTCGACACCACGGCGCACGGCGAAGCCGCGTACCGGATGTAAGCAGCAGAATCCTCTCTGAATCAAAGGGCGCTTCGGCGCCCTTTTTTTTGGCTCAGTCGGCCAGCTTGGCGAGCAGGGCGAGCAGTTGCGCGCGCTCGGCGGCGGTCAGGTGCGCAGCGACGCGCCGTTCGTGGCTCTCGATGCGCCGCTTGAGGCGCGCGACGAAGGCGCGTCCCGCGCTCGTCAGCCAAAGGCCGTTGGTGCGGCGATCGTCGCCGCGGCGCCGCTCGAGAAGGCGGCGCGACTCGAGCGCGTCGATTACGCCGACCATGGTCGAGCGGTCCAGGGCGACCGCTTGCGCGAGCGCGCCCTGCGTCACGCCCGGGTTGGCGTCGATCAGGAGCAGCATGCCGGCGCGCCCGGGAGAAATCTCGGCGACGGCGGAAGCGAAGTCGCGGAACACCGCCTGCTGCGCGCGGCGCAGTCGGTACCCTAGCAATCCGGGAAGCACGCCCGGCTTGAGCGGCGCGGCGCGAGACATTGGTTTGAATTCCAAAAGCTGTGGCGATGCTAGCGTAAAATCCCGCCTTTTCGAGGACAGCATGGCTCACGCAATCCCCCTGTGGACCCCGCCGGCGCTGCCGGTCTCGGGCAGCTCCGACACTTTCCCCGTCCGCCGCATCTTCTGCGTCGGCCGCAACTATGCCGAGCACCAGAAAGAGATGGGCGGCGACGGCCGCGAGACGCCGTTCTTCTTCCTGAAGAGCGAGTTCGCGCTGATACCGCGGGGGGGCGACGTGCACTACCCGGCAAAAAGCTCCAACTATCACTATGAGACCGAGCTGGTGGTGGCGCTGGCGAAGGGCGGGCGGCGGATCGATGCGAAGAAGGCGAACGACCACATCTTCGGCTACGCGGTCGGCCTGGACATGACGCGCCGCGACCTGCAGCAATGGGGCAAGGACCACGGCCGCCCCTGGGACTTCGGCAAGAATTTCGACGAGTCTGCGCCGTGCGGCGAGCTCTACCGAGCCGCCAAGATCGGCCACCCGGCGAAGGGCGGCATCTGGCTCCACGTCAACGGCAAGCAGCGGCAGAAAGCCGACCTCGCCGACATGATCTGGTCGGTGCCGGAGCAGATCGCGTTCCTCTCCGAGCATTACACGCTCGAGCCGGGCGACGTGATCTTCACCGGCACGCCGGCCGGCGTCGGCCCGGTAAAGCCCGGCGACGAGCTGCATGCCGGCATCGACGGCGTCGGCGAGCTGAAGGTGAAGATCGTCGCCGCGCTTTGAAGCTCTACACGTACTTTCGCAGCTCGGCAGCGTTCCGCGTCCGCATCGCGCTGAACCTGAAGGGCCTGAAGTACCAGCCGCTGTTTGTCCACTTGCCGAAAGGCGAGCATCGCGCCGCGGAGTATTCGCAGGTCAACGCGCAGGCGCTGCTGCCGACGCTCGAGCTCGACGACGGCACGCGCCTCAACCAATCGCTCGCGATCATCGAGTACCTCGACGAGAAGCATCCGCAGCCGCCGCTGGTGCCGAAGGAATCGCTGGCGCGCGCCCGGGTGCATTCGCTCTCGTACCTCATCGCCTCGGAGATCCATCCGCTCAACAACCTGCGCGTGCTGCAGCACCTGAAGCGCCTCGGGCAGACGCAGGAGCAGATCGACACCTGGTATCGGCACTGGGTCGCCGATGGACTGACGAAGCTCGAAGCCGAGCTGGCAGGCAAGGCCGGCAAGTTCTGCCATGGCGACGCAGCGACCATGGCCGACTGTTGCCTGGTGCCGCAGATTTTCAACGCCAAGCGCTACAACAGCGACCTGGCGCCGTATCCAACCACGATGCGTGTCTTCGAAGCCTGCATGAAGCTCGAGGCTTTCGACCGCGCGCAACCTTCGAAGCAACCGGACGCAGAGTAAGTCATGGGCAAGCCGAACGCATACGACGACATCCCGGGTACCACGGTGTTCGACGCGCAGCGCTCACGCCAGGGTTACCACCTGAACATGTTCTGCATGTCGTTGATGAAATCGGAGAATCGCGCGGCCTTCAAGGCGGGCGAGCCGGCCTACCTCGACCGCTATCCGATGAGCAAGGCACAGAGGCAGGCGGTGCTCGACCGCGACTGGAACCGGATGATCTCGCTGGGGGGCAACATCTACTACCTCGCGAAGCTCTTCTTCAACGACCATAAGTCTTTCCAGCATGTGGCGGCGATCATGACCGGCAGCACCCAGGAGGAATACGCGGCGATGATGCTGAAGGGCGGCCGGCCGCCGGAAGGCAACCGCACGCTGGCGGACTGGAAAAAGCGGGAGCGGAAGAAGCATGGCTAGGATCGTCGCCGGCGTCACCATGTCGCACGTGCCGGCGATCGGCGCCGCGCTCGACAACGGCAAGAGTGGCGAGCCCTACTGGAAGAAGGTGTTCGACGGCTTCGAGCGCTCCAAAGAGTGGATCCGCAAGATCAAGCCCGACGTCATCCTGCTGGTCTACAACGATCATGCCGTCGCATTTTCGCTCGACATCATCCCGACGTTCGCGCTCGGCTGCGCGGCGGAGTTTCCGGTCGCCGACGAGGGCTGGGGGCCGCGGCCGGTGCCGAAGGTGATCGGCCATCCCGAGCTCGCCGCGCACATCGCGCAGTCGGTGATCCTCGACGAGTTCGACCTCACGGTCGTCAACAAGATGGAGGTCGACCACGGGCTGACGGTGCCGCTGTCGCTGATGTACGGGCAGCCCAAGGCGTGGCCGTGCCCGGTCATTCCGCTGGCGGTGAACGTGGTGGTCTACCCGCCGCCGACGGCCCACCGCTGCTACCAGCTCGGGCGCGCGATCCGCAAGGCGATCGGCTCCTACGAGAAGGATCTGCGAGTGGTGGTGTTCGGCACCGGCGGCATGTCGCACCAGCTGCAGGGGCCGCGCGCGGGATTCATCAACAGCAAGTTCGACCGCCGCTTCCTGGATCGCATGACGAAGGATCCGAAGTCGCTCACGCGCATCACACATCTCGAGCTGCTGCGCGAGGCGGGGTCGGAGGGCATCGAGCTGGTGATGTGGCTCATCATGCGCGGCGCGCTCGACGAGAAGGTCAGGGAAGTGCACCGCTTCTATCACGTGCCCGCCTCGAACACCGCGGTCGGGCACCTTATCCTGGAGAACGTTAAATGAAGGTCTGCGTGGCAGGTCAGGGCGCTTTCGGCCAGAAGCACCTGGAAGGCATTCAGAACATCAAGGGCGTGGAGGTGGTCTCGCTCGCCGGCGGCAACCCCGAGGCGACGAAGGAAGTGGCGCAGAAGTTCAAGGTGCCGCACTGGACCACCGACCTCGCCGAGAGTCTGAAGCAGCCCGGCCTCGAGGCCGTAATCCTGGCGACGCCGACCCAGATGCACGCCAAGCAGGCGATTCAGTGCCTGCGCGCCGGCAAGCACGTGCAGGTCGAGATCCCGATCGCCGACTCGCTCGCCGACTCGCGCGAGATCGCGAAGGTGCAAAAGGACACCGGCCTGATCGCGATGGGGGGACACACACGACGCTTCAACCCGAGCCACCAGTGGGTGCGGAAGAAGATCCTCGCCGGCGAGCTGAAGCTGAAGCAGCTCGTGGTCCAGACCTTCTTCTTCCGCCGCACCAACATGAATGCCGCCGGCAAGCCGCGCAGCTGGACTGATCACCTGCTGTGGCATCACGCCTGCCACACCGTCGACCTCTTCGCCTACCAGGCGCGCGAGCCGATCGCCAAGGCACGTGCGGTGCAGGGGCCGATGCATCCCAAGCTCGGCATCGCCATGGACATGAGCATCCAGATGGCCACGCCTTCGGGGGTGGTGTGCTCGCTCGCGCTCTCGTTCAACAACGACGGACCGCTCGGCACGTTCTTCCGCTACATCTGCGACAACGGCACGTACATCGCGCGCTATGACGACCTGTTCGACGGCAAGGAGAACAAGATCGACGTCTCGAAGGTCGATGTTTCCATGAACGGCATCGAGCTGCAGGACCGCGAGTTCTTCGCCGCGATCCGCGAGAAGCGCGAGCCCAATGCGAGCATCGCGCAATGCCTGCCGGCGATGGAAGCGCTCGATCGCCTGGAGAAAAGTCTCTCTGCTCCTTGAACGCTAGCGCTCGCTGAAGAGCGCTTTCAGCGCCTCGGGGATTGTTTCGCCCTTCAGCGGTTTTCCGGGGGCAGCGCGCCCCCATACCCGGGTTTCCGCGCCCTTCGCGAGCGCCGTGTCGTCGTTGCGCATCATCTCGTGCGCGACCACGAACGACTTGCCGCCGAAGCGCGTGATGCGTGAGCGCACTTCGCAACGATCGCCGTGCTTTGCCGGCGCGAGGAACTGGCAGTCCGCGGAGACGAGCGGCATCGAGAGGTGCTCCTCGCGCATACGCTTCGGCGTGTAGCCCACCGACTCGAAGAACGCCCAGGTCGCCGCGTCCATCCAGCGGAAGTAGGTCGGATAGAAAATGATTCCCGCGGGATCGCAATCACCCCAGTGCACCTGGCAGGGAAAAACACCGACGATCGAATGCTCCATTTGGCGGGGGCGATTATAAGCGTCGCGGTTGACACCCCGGACACGAGTGGGCAGACTCCCACTTCTGCGCCGATTTGATGTTCAGCTTGCGGGGCGCCGTACAAATTCCGCTAAAGAGACGCGCGTCGCGAGGGGCCCGTTTCTGCGCAAGCTGAGCGGGCCTTTTTCTTTCATGGGGTGCCGGTAGTGGCGGAGACGCAGCACAAGCAACAACTCGAGAAGCTGCTGGCCGAGCGCATCCTGCTCCTCGACGGGGCGATGGGCACGATGATCCAGCGCGCCCGCCTCGCGGAAGAGGACTATCGCGGCGCGCGCTTTCGCGACTGGGCGCGCGAGCTGCGCGGCAACAACGACCTGCTCGCGCTCACGCAGCCGGCGCTGATCCAGGACATTCATGCGCAGTACCTCGATGCCGGCGCCGACCTCATCGAGACCAACACCTTCAACTCGACCTCGATCGCGCTCGCCGACTACGGCATGCAGGACCTGGCGCGCGAGCTGAACCGCGAGGCTGCGGCGCTGGCACGCACTGCGGCGCGGCGCGCCGAGGCGAAGACGCCAAAGCAGCCGCGCTTCGTCGCCGGCGTGCTCGGCCCGACGAACAAGACGGCCTCGCTATCGCCCGACGTCAACGACCCCGGCTTCCGCGCGGTGAGCTTCGAAGAGCTGGTGACGGCGTATGGCGAAGCGCTGCAGGGGCTTCTCGAGGGCGGCGTCGATCTGTTGCTGGTCGAGACCGTGTTCGACACGCTGAACGCGAAAGCCGCGCTGTTCGCCATCGAGGACACCTTCGACAAGGTCGGGGTGCGTCTGCCAGTGATTATTTCCGGAACGATCACCGACGCGTCGGGGCGCACCCTCTCCGGCCAGACCACCGAGGCGTTCTACAACTCCATGCGGCACACGCGTCCGCTCGCGATCGGTCTTAATTGTGCGCTCGGCGCAAAGGAACTGCGTCCCTACGTGGAGGAGCTCTCGAAAATCGCCGAGACGCGCACCTCCTGCCACCCGAACGCCGGCCTGCCGAACGCCTTCGGCGAGTACGACGACACGCCCGAGTCGATGGCGGCGCACATCGGCGAATGGGCGAGGAATGGCTGGCTGAACATCGTCGGCGGCTGCTGCGGCACGACGCCGGAGCACATCCGCGCGATGGCCGACGCGGTCGCGGGCGTCGCCGCGCGCCCGGTTGCGCAGCGGGCGCACGCGCTGCGGCTCTCGGGCCTCGAGCCGCTCAACGTCGATGACCAATCGCTGTTCGTCAACGTCGGCGAGCGCACCAACGTCACCGGCTCGAAGGCCTTCGCCCGGCTGGTGCTGGCCGGCGACTACGCCGGCGCGCTCACGGTCGCGCGCCAGCAGGTGGAAAACGGCGCGCAGGTGATCGACGTCAACATGGACGAGGCGATGCTCGACTCGGAAAAAGCGATGGCGACCTTCCTGCGCCTCGCCTCGGCCGAACCCGACATCGCGCGCGTGCCGGTGATGATCGACAGCTCGAAGTGGAGCGTGATCGAGGCCGGCCTGAAGTGCGTGCAGGGCAAGGCGATCGTCAATTCGATCTCGATGAAGGAGGGCGAAGCGGAGTTCCTGCGCCAGGCTCGCCTGTGCCGCCGCTATGGCGCCGCGGTCGTGGTCATGGCCTTCGACGAAGCCGGCCAGGCCGACACGCTCGAGCGGCGCACCAAGGTCTGCGCGCGCGCGTACAAGCTGCTCACGGAGCAAGCCGGCCTTCCGGCCGAGGACATCGTCTTCGACCCCAACATCTTCGCCGTCGCCACCGGCCTGGAGGAGCACGCGCGCTACGGCATCGACTACATCGAGGCGGTGCGCTGGATCCGGCAGCACCTGCCGCACGTCAAGACCTCGGGCGGCTTGTCGAACCTTTCCTTTTCGTTCCGCGGCAACGACCCGGTGCGCGAGGCGATGCACACCGCCTTCCTCTACCACGCGGTCCGCGCGGGCATGTCGATGGGTATCGTCAACGCCGGGCAGCTCGGCGTCTACGAGAAGATCGAGCCCGGGCTGCGCGAGCGCGTGGAGGATGTGCTCTTCAACCGACGCGCCGACGCCACGGAGCGGCTGGTCGAGGTCGCCGGCAGCGTCAAGTCGGGCGTGAAGGAAGGCAAGCAGGACGAAGCCTGGCGCGGCGGTACCGTCGAGGAGCGCCTGGTGCACGCGCTGGTGAACGGCGTCGGTGCGCACATCATCGCGGACACCGAGGAAGCGAGGCTCAAGTACCCGCAGCCGATCTCGGTGATCGAAGGGCCTTTGATGGACGGCATGAACGTAGTCGGCGACCTGTTCGGCGCGGGGAAAATGTTCCTCCCCCAGGTGGTGAAGTCGGCGCGCGTCATGAAGCAGGCGGTGTCGCACCTGGTGCCATTCATCGAGGAGGAGCGTGCGAAAAGCGGCCAGGCCGCGCGTTCCAAGGGCCGTATCGTCATCGCCACGGTCAAGGGCGACGTGCACGATATCGGCAAGAACATCGTCGCGGTGGTGCTCCAGTGCAACAACTACGAGGTAGTCAACCTCGGCGTGATGGTGCCGGCGCAGAACATCATCGACACCGCGCAGAAGGAGAGCGCCGACGTGATCGGCCTTTCCGGACTGATCACGCCCTCGCTCGAGGAAATGTCGCACGTGGCGCGGGAAATGGAACGCGCCGGGCTGAAGCTGCCGCTGCTCATCGGCGGCGCCACCACCTCGCGCACCCACACCGCGGTGCGCATCGCGCAGAACTACTCCGGCCCGGTCGTCTACGTGCCCGACGCATCGCGCAGCGTGCCGGTGGTGCAGGGTCTCCTTTCGGCCGAAAACCGGGACAGCTTCATCGCCGAGGTGCGCGCTGACTACGAGCGCCTGCGCGCGGCGCACAAGGAGAAGAAGGGGCCCGGCCCGCTGCTGACGATCGCCGATGCGCGGCGCCGCGGCTTCAAGACCGACTGGGGTGCCTACCGACCCGTGCGCCCGCGTCAGACCGGTGTCGTTGCCCTCGAACGCTATCCGCTCGCGGAGCTGATCGACTATATCGACTGGTCGCCGTTCTTCCAGGCCTGGGAGCTTTCCGGGCCCTATCCGAAAATTCTCCAGGACCCTGTAGTCGGCGAGGCCGCGCGCAAGCTGTTCGCCGAGGCGCAGGAGGCCCTGCAGCGGATCGTGCGCGAGAACGCAATCACGCTGAACGGCGTCTTCGGCCTGTTCCCGGCCGCGCAGGTGAGCGACGACGACATCGAGATCTACGCCGACGAGAGCAGACGCGACGTGTTGATGACCTGGCACAACCTCAGGCAGCAGAACGTGAAGCCGAGCGGCCGGCCGAACCTCTGCCTGGCCGATTTCGTCGCCCCCAAGGCAAGCGGCGTCCAGGACTGGGTCGGCGCCTTCGCCGTCAGCGCCGGCGGCATCGAGGCGCAGGTCGCAAAGCTGGAGAAGGCGCACGACGACTACGCGGCGATCATGCTCAAGGTGCTCGCCGACCGCTTCGCCGAGGCGTTCGCCGAGCGGCTCCACGAGCGCGTGCGGCGCGAGTTCTGGGGTTACGCCGCAGACGAAAAGCTCGGCCGCGAGCAACTCATCGCCGAGGGTTATCGCGGCATCCGGCCCGCGCCGGGCTATCCGGCCTGCCCGGACCACACCGCCAAAGGGCCGCTGTTCAAAGTGCTCGATGCCGAGCGCCGCGCCCGCATGCGGCTCACCGAGTCGTTCGCCATGCTGCCCGCGTCCGCGGTGTCGGGCTTCTATCTCTCGCACCCGGAGTCGAGCTATTTCGCAGTCGGCAAGGTCGGCCGCGATCAAGTGGAGGACTACGCGCGGCGCGCAGGCATGCCGCTCGCCGAGGCAGAAAAATGGCTCGCACCTTACCTCGCGTACGAACTCGAGACCGTATAATCGCCGCCATGGGAAAAGGCGATAAGAGAACGCGAAAAGGCAAGATCTACCGGGCGAGCTACGGCAAGAAGCGGCCGCACCGGCAGAAGAAGAAAGACAAGAAGACCGCCTGAAGCCGTTCCTGGCGATCGGCGCGCTGCTCGGCGCCGCGGCGGTTGTCCTCGGTGCTTTCGGCACGCACGCGCTGAAGGCGCACGTGGGCGGTGAAGCGCTGTCGGTCTGGCAAACAGCGGTGCAGTACCACTTCTGGCATGCGCTTGCGCTTCTCGCGACGCCCCAGCTCGCCGGCGCGTGGGCGAAGGCCGCGGGCTGGCTCTTCGTCGCCGGCGTCCTCGTCTTCTCTGGGAGTCTCTACGCGCTCGCGCTCGGCGCGCCACATGCCGCCGGCATGGTGACGCCCCTTGGGGGGCTGGCACTGATCCTCGGCTGGTTGGCCTTCGCGGTCGCCGCGATCAGGGCGTAGTCAGGTTTCTTCGCGCCTGCCGACGGGCAGGCCCAGCGCTTTCAGCTTGCGATAGAGGTGCGTGCGCTCGAGTCCCGAGCGCTCGGCGACGCGCGACATGCTGCCGTGCTCGCGCGCGAGGAGGTGCTCGAAGTAGATGCGCTCGAAAGCCTCGCGCGCCTCGCGGTAGGGTCGGTCGAAGGACACCTCGGGCAGCGTACTCTGCGGCTGGCGGCCAGCGAGCACGCGCTCGACGTCGTCGAGCCGGATCTCCTCCTCGAGCGAGGTGAGAGCGAGATCCTTGATCACGCTCTCCAGCTCGACCAGGTTGCCGTGCCACGGGTGATGGCGCAGCGCATTGAGCGCGGCGATCGCGAGCCGCCGCTGCGGGCAGGCGCGCGCCTCGACCAGCAGGGCGAGCATCAGCGAGGCGAGATCCGGGACGTCTTCGGCGAATTCGCGCAAGGTCGGCAGTCGCAGCGTCAGCTCGCCGAGCCGCGCCGCGAGCTCGGCGTCGAATTCGTGCTTTTCGCACAGGGTGCGCGCATCGACGGGCGAGAACGAGACCACCCGCGTCTTGTGCTTTTCCGCGCGCGCCAGCACGAATTCGAGGTTGCGCTGCTCGGCGCGCTCTAGCCTGGTCAGGTCCGGCACGAAGAGAATGCCGCCGGCCGCGCGCGCGAGCAGATCCGACAACGGCTCGGCGCCGGCTTCGCCGCCGGCGATGAAGGGCGCTCCGGGCGCGGCGAGCAGGCGGGCGAAAAGCTCCGGCCGCATGCCACGCTCGCCCCTGAGCAGCAATGGCGCGCTCGACTGGGCGAGCTGCGCCATCCGTTTCTTGGTATCGGCGAGCGCACTGGAGCGACCGAGCGCCGCGAGCGCGAGCGGCGGCGGCGCCGCGGCCTCCGGGTTGCGCAGCGCCCGCTTCACGGTGGCGAGCAGCCGCTGCAGCGCGATCGGTTTCTCCAGGAAGTCGAGCGCGCCGATGCGGGTCGCTTCGACCGCGGTCTCGATGGTGCCGTGCCCGGACATCATCACCACCGGCATGGTGAGCTGGCCGCTCGCGGCCCATTCCTTGAGCAGCGTAATGCCGTCGGTGTCCGGCATCCAGATGTCGAGCAGTACCAGGTCGGGACGCTGGCTCTCGCGCAGCCGGCGCGCACCGCCGGCATTCTCGGCGAGCAGCACCTGGTGGCCCTCGTCGGCGAGGATCTCCGAGAGCAGCTCGCGGATTCCGACTTCGTCGTCGACGACCAGGATCTGCGCCATTGCTAGGCCGCCCGGGAAAGAGGCAGGAGCACGCTCACCGAAGCGCCGCGGCTGGGACGGTTCTCGATGGCGATGCTGCCGTGGTGCTCGTCGACGATCTTCTTGACGATGGCGAGGCCGAGGCCAGTGCCGCGCGACTTGGTGGTGACGTACGGCTCGAAAATGCGTGCCATCAGCTCCTCGGGGAAACCGCCGCCGTTGTCCGAAACCGCGAGCCGGACGCGGTCGCCGGCGAGCTCGGTGCGCACCTCGATGGTCGCAGTCGTTGCCTGGTTGCGCATGTTCTCGAGGGCATCCTGCGCGTTCTGGATCAGATTGTGGATCACCTGGCGAATCCGCGCGCCATCGGCCCACACCGGCGGCAGCCCTTCGGCGAGACGCTTCACGATCGGCACGCTGGAATTCTCGTAGAGGCCGAGCACGTCCGCCACCAGGGCATTGAGATCGAGCCAGGCCGGTTCGGGCGCGGGGAGCCGTGCGTACTCGGTGAAGTCGTTGACCATCGCCTTCATCGCCGAAACCTGGTTGACGATGGTCTGCGTCGCGCGGCGCAGCGTCTCGGCTTCCTCCGGCTGCAGGCGGCCGCCGAGCTTCACCTCCAGACGCTCGGCCGAGAGCTGGATCGGCGTGAGCGGGTTCTTGATCTCGTGCGCGAGGCGCCGCGCCACCTCCGCCCAGGCGGTCGCCCGCTGCGCCTGGATGAGCTGCGTGATCTCGTCGAAGACGATGACGTAGCCACCCCCGGTGGCCTTGGGCAGGCGCGCGCCGCGCGCGTGCAGCATCTTGCCCGTCCCCTTGAGCTCGAACTGCAGCTGCCAGTCCTTGTCGCCGTGCTCGACGAACTGCCCGCGCATCGTTTCGGCGAAGCTCTCCAGCTCCGCGTCGAGGATCGCGGCGGCGCCATGGTTGGAGATCGAGAGCTTCAGCTCATGGTCGAACACCAGCACCCCGGCCGACAGGTTGGCGAGAATGCTCTCCAGGCGCGCTTTCGCCGATTCGAGCGCGACGCGGTTGCTCTCGACCACGTGGCGCGCCTCGTCGAGCTGGCGGATCATCGAATTGAAGCTCTCGGTCAGCACGCCGAGCTCGTCGCGCGTCGTCACCGGCACCTGGCGGGAGAAATTGCCGCGCGCGACCGCTTGCATCGCCTGCGCGAGCCGCGCAAGAGGCTCGGCGAGCAGATTGGACTGCGTCGCCGCCACCGCGACGGCGACGAACAGCGCCATCAGCAGGGCGAAGCTGAGCGTCACCACGTAGATGCTCTTCAGCTCGTCGCGTGAAATGGCGAGCTGGCGATAGTCGCGGTATGCCGCCTCGATCGCTTCGGCGCTGCGCGCGAACGCAGGCGGCACGTTGGCGCGGAGCTGGAGGTAGCGCGCCTCCAGCGTCCCCGCCTCGACCGGCACGATCACGCGCAGCGACAGCGGCTGTCCGGCGAGCGAGTCGGTCGACGCGTAGACGCGATGGTCGCGCGCCTGGATGAGTAGATACGGGGGCGGCGCGTCGGGCACCAGCTTGGCGATGTCCTCGCTGCTGCTCGCCAGCACCCTTCCCCCGGGGGTGACGAGCATCGCGTCCTGCACGCCCGCCTGGCTGCGCACGCGCTGGAATTGCGACGTCATTTCGGTGGCGGGCAGGGTGGACAGCTCCTGCGCCATCGCCTGCGCCCGGGCCTGCAGGTCGACCAGCATCTGGTCGATCGCCTGCTGGCTGACGTTGATGCCACCCTCCAGCGCGGCATCGACCTTGACGTCGAACCACGACTCGATCGATCGCGTCAGGAACTGCACCGACACCGCGTACACGATCAGCCCCGGCAGGACGGCAAGCGCGGCGAAGCGCAGCAGCAACCGCAGGGTGAGCCGCGTCCCGAATACGCGTGCCCGGTAGCGGCGCACGAGCGCCGTCAACTGGACTCCGAGGAGGATCGCAAGCAGAACCGCCAGAACCGCGTTCACGCCGAAAAGCAGGGAGTAGTGGCGGGCCAGCAGCGGCGTCTCGCCGCTCGCGGTCGCAAGCAGGAAGAGGCCGATCGCCGCGATCGCGCCGCCGATGATGAGCAGCAGCTTCATCGCGCGGCAGCCTTCTTGGGCTCGACGCTTTCGACCGGCGCCGGGACCTGCTGCGGCGAGCGCAGCACGAAGCGTTTCCATGGCGACTCGAGGTGCAACTCGCGGCTCGTCAGCGCCGAGAGCTGGAACGGCTTCGGCAGCAGCGTAGTATCGAGCCGCATGCGCACCGCCGCGTCGTAGTCGGAGCGCGAAATACCCGCGGCACGTTCCAGCACCAGCCAGCTGCGCACGCGCTTCAGCACCTTGAGCGCGTCCTCCAGCGTCGCAAAGTTCTGCTGCAGCATGAGGCGCTCGGGTTGCGTGCCGACGGAAAGGCGGTAGTGGCGCGACAACGCATGGTAGGAGAGCCTCATCAGCAGGAGCCGCGATGCGGCGCGCTCGTCGAACCAGTACCAGCGGGGGCGCGTGAGCTCGAACTCGACGCGAAAGTAGAGTGGCACGCCGTTCGCCACCACTTCGGCAAGCCGCGGCGTCAACTCGAAGTCGAAGTCGGCGTCGAGAACCAGGCCCTCTTCCGCCGCGCGCAGGGCGACGTCGCGCACCTCGATCGCGTCGGCGCGCGCCGCGCCAGCGGCGAGCAGCGCAAGGAACCCGGTCAGGAGAGCGATGCGCCGCATCGCGCTGGGTCAGGCTGCTTTTTCGATCAGCGCGTAGTAGAAGCCGTCATGCTCCGCGTCCGGCAACCATTGCGCCGCCCCGCCGTCGGGCAACGGCAGGCGGCGCGCTCCCGCATTGCGCGCGACGAAGGCGCTGATCACGCCGTCGTTCTCCTGCGGGAATACCGAGCACGTGGCATACAGCAATTTACCATTCGCGCGCAGCGCCTGCCAAAGCGCGTCGAGGATTGCCGCCTGCCGCGCGGCGAAGGATTCCAGGTCCTCAGCGCGCCGCAGCCACTTGATGTCCGGACGCCGGCGCGCGATGCCCGAGGCCGAACACGGCACGTCGGCGAGGATGCGATCGAAAGGCTCGCCGCGCCACCAGTCGGCGAGCCGCGTGCAGTCGCCCTGCGCGAGCTGCGCGCGCAGCGATAGCCGCTCGAGATTGCGCGCGAGACGCGCCATACGCGCGGCGTCGGTGTCGAGAGCGGTCAACTCGACGTCGCACATCTCGAGGATATGCGCGGCCTTGCCGCCGGGCGCAGCGCAGGCGTCGAGGACGCGCTGTCCGGGTTGCAGATCGAGACAGGCGGCGGCGCGCTGCGCGGCGGCGTCCTGCACCGAGACCTCGCCGGCGTCGAATCCCGGTAGCCCGCCGACCGCGACCGGCCGCTCAAGCAGCAGTCCGTGAGCGCTGAACGCTCGCGCGGAGATGCCGGCAGCGGCGAGGCGCCCAAGATACTCCTCGGCGCTCGCCCTCCGCTGGTTCACCCGGACTGCCATCGGCGGATGCGTATTGCCTGCGGCGAGCGTCTGCTCCCAGCTTTCCGGGTAGGCGCGGCGCAGGGCATCGATCCACCACGCCGGATGCTGGTAGCGAGCCTGCGGATCGGCGGCGATGCGCGCCTCGAGCGAGCTGCGCTCGCGCAGCTCGCCGCGCAATACCGCGTTCACGTAGCCCTTGGCATTCCATTTCTCGAGCAGGCCGCAGGCGCGCACCGCCTGATCGACGACGGTGTACGAGGCATATCGGCCGGACTCGAGCGCATAGAGAGCACACCACAGCAGCGGCTCGACCAGATCGTCGCCCTTGCCGCGATGGGAAAGCTCTCGCACCACGGCCTGCACGCGACCAAAGCGTCGCAATGTACCGTGCGTGAGGTCGAGCAGCGCGGCGCGCGTGGTCGAGCGATCGCCGCTGTCAAGCTCGTCCGCGAGGCTCTTGCCGGCGGCGACGCGGCTGACGACGCGCGCGGCATCGGCGAGCGCCGGCGCCAACGCGGCGATGCTCATTCCAGCCGCGCCCCGGCCGACAGCGGGCGCCCTCGCAGAAATGCCTGCACCGGCATCGGCTTGCCGCCCGCGCGCTGCAGCTCGGTAATCGCCAGCGCTCCCTCGCCGCAAGCGACGACGAGGGAATGCTCCGCGGCGAGGACCGCGCCCGCCGGGCCCTGGCCGTCGGCCAGGTGCGCGTGCCAGATCTTGATTCGCTCCCCGTGCAGAGTCGTCGACGCGCCAGGCGAGGGCCGCAGGGCGCGCACCGTTCGCTCCAGCACGAGCGCCGGCAGTGCCCAATTCAGGATCGCGTCATCGCGACCGATCTTGCGTGCGTAGGTCACCCCCTCTGCGGGCTGGGGCACCGCGCTTGCCTTGCCCGCATCGAGCTGCGCCAGTGCTTCAACGATCGCGTCGGCGCCGAGCGTCGCGAGCCGATCGTGCAGACTAACGGCGTCGTCGCCTTGCCCGATCTGCAGACGATGCTGCGCGATGACGGGGCCGGTATCGAGTCCCGCGTCCATGCGCATGATTGAAATCCCGGTCTCACCATCCCCGGCCAGGATCGCCCGCTGGATGGGCGCGGCGCCGCGCCAGCGCGGCAGCAACGAGGCATGGATGTTGATGGCGCCGTGCGGCGCGAGATTCAGGAACTCCGGAGGCAGCAGGACCCCGTACGCCGCTACGACAACCGCATCGGGCTGCAGTGCGCGCCACTCGCTCGCCTCCGACGCGCCGAGCCGCGCGGGTTGCGCCACCACGAGCCGTCGCGAAAGCGCCAGCTGTTTGACCGCGCTCGCGGCCGTGCGCATGCCGCGTCCTGCAGGGCGGTCAGGCTGGGTGACGACGAGCGGAACTTCATGGCCGGCTTCGAGCAAGCGCTCGAGCGCCTGCGCGGCGAATTCTGGTGTGCCGGCGAAGACTAGACGCAGGAAGGCAAGGTCAAGCCGACTTGCGCAGCTGCTTGGCGAGCTTGGCGCGGATGCGCTGCTGCTTCAGCTGCGACAGATGCTCGACGAACACCTTGCCTTGCAGGTGATCCATCTCGTGCTGGATGCAGACCGCGAGCAACCCTTGCGCCTCGAGCGTGAAGGCCTTTCCGTTCTGGTCGTGGGCGCGTACCTTGACTCGTTCCGCGCGCTGCACCAGCTCGTAAATACCCGGGACCGACAGACAGCCCTCTTCGATGTCGGACTCGCCGGTCGCGTCGACGATCTCGGGATTGACCAGCACCACCAGCGAGTCGCGCCGCTCGGAAACGTCGACAACGATGACCTGCTTGTGCACGTCGACCTGGGTCGCGGCGAGGCCGATGCCCGGCGCGGCATACATGGTCTCGGCCATGTCGGCGACGAGCTTTTTCAGCGCCTCGTCAAAGACGGTGACGGGCGCAGCCAGCTTATGGAGGCGTACATCGGGGTAGCGGAGGATGTTCAAAATCGGCATTTCAGGTTGTTTTCGCTTGCAATTGAACAAATTATGTGGACAATCTCAGGTGACGTATAAGCACTTCGGCGGTTGTGCTACATTGCGTTAGACAAACCGAATTACAAGCCGGTCCAGGAAGCCGCGAAAAGGGACGGGGTGCCATGGTCCAGCAGTTGCGTAAGTGTATCACAACACTCGTTTTCTTGGTGTCTGGGGCGACCTGGGCACAGGCCCCTACCTCGCCGCTGGCGATCAAGCCGGACGCCCCGGATCGCTACATCGTCGTGCCCGGCGACACTCTCTGGGGAATCTCGCAGCGGTACACCGATTCGCCCTGGCGCTGGCCCGAGCTGTGGAACATGAACAAGGAGCAGATCCGCAATCCGCACCTGATCTATCCCGGCTACGTCCTGCTTCTCGATCGTGCGCGCGGCCAGCTGACGATCGCCCAACCCGGAACCGGAACCGAACCCGGAACCGAACCCCGAACAGGAGCGCGCGATGGCGATGCCGGCAGTCAGGGCAGCGCGCCGGTGAGTGCTCCGCCGAGCTCGACGACGGCCGATCCCGGTATCGTCAAGCTGACCCCGCACTTGCGCGCCGAGTCGCTCGCGCGCCAGGGCATCCCGAGCATCCCCGCCAACCTCATCGAGCCGTTCCTCACGCGGCCGCTGGTGATCGAGCCCGAGGGATTGGACAGGGCGCCAACGATCGTCGGCACACAGACCGATCGCGTGATCATTTCCGCGGGCAATTCCGCCTACGTGCGCGGCATCTCCGGGTCGAAGGAAGACACCTGGTTCGTCTATCGGCGCGGCGGCCCGCTGGTCGATCCGGATACCAACCAGACGCTCGGCTACGAAGCGATCTATCTGGGCACCGCACAGGTCACGCGCGCGGGCGATCCGGCGACCATCGTTCTGACGACGGCGGTGCGCGAGATCGGCGCGGGCGACAAGCTGGTTGCCGCGAGCCAGCCGCAAGCGATCAGCTATGCGCCGCACGCGCCGGGAACGAAGATCAACGGACGCATCATGTCGATCTACGGCAGCGGCCGAGTCGGCGAAGGCGGCCCGCAATCGATCATCACTGTGAACCGCGGCCGCGCCGACGGCCTCGAGGTCGGCCACGTGCTGGCGCTCTACACGCGCGGCGGCACGGTGCGCGACATGAGCAAGCCCAAAGGCGCCGAGAATTCGACCATCAGCCTGCCCGACGAGCGCGCCGGGCTCGCGTTCGTGTTTCGGGTCTTCGACCGGATCTCCTACGCACTGGTCATGCACATCACGAGGCCCGTCAGCCCGCTGGATGTGGTTCAAACGCCCTAGCGGCGCTTCTCATCGGGTCGCCCTGACCCAGGCTGCACCGCCCGCGTGACGCAGGACCCGGGGCTGGCGAGCTGGTTGCAACTCACGCTCACTCCCGGGCTCGGCAGCGCCGCCATCCGCGCCATGCTGCGGCAGTTCGGGCTGCCGCACCTGATCCTCGCACGCAAGTCCTCGGACCTCGCTCAGTACGCGGCGCCGTCGGTGCTCGAAGCGCTGCATTCGGAAACCGTGCGCCGCGCAGCCGACGCGGCGCTCGCCTGGCTCGAACGGCCCGGCAATGCGCTGGTCACGCTCGCGGACCCGACCTATCCGCGCATGCTGCTGGAGATTGCCGATCCACCGCCGCTCCTCTACGCGCGCGGACGAGTCGAGCTGCTGCAGCGTCCGGCGCTGGCTGTGGTGGGCAGCCGCAACGCCACGGCGCAGGGCGCAGCCAACGCCGAGAGCTTCGCCAAGGCGCTGAGCAGCTCCGGGCTCACCATCGTTTCGGGTCTCGCACTCGGCATCGATGCCGCAGCGCATCGCGGCGGGCTTGCCGCAGCAGGCTCGACCATCGCCGTGCTCGGCACCGGCATCGACGTCGTCTATCCGCGCACCAATGCCGCGCTCGCCGCGCAGATCGCGGAGGAGGGTCTGCTGATCTCGGAGTTCCCGCTGGGCAGCGGCGCGCTGGCGTCGAACTTCCCGCGCCGCAATCGCCTCATCAGCGGCCTCGCGCAAGGCTGCCTGGTCGTCGAGGCGGCGCTCGCCTCGGGCTCGCTCATCACGGCGCGCTCGGCCGCCGAGCAGGGGCGCGAAGTGCTTGCCGTGCCGGGGTCGATCCACTCGCCGCTCTCGAAGGGCTGCCACGCGCTCATCAAATCGGGCGCGAAGCTGGTCGAGTCAGCCGAAGACGTCCTCGCCGAACTTGGCGGCTTTCGTGCCAGCGGGTCCGCGTCGACGATACAGCCGGCCGATGTCGCGCGCGCCAGCGCCGAGGGCGCGGCCCTGCTGGAGCACATGGGTCACGACCCGGTGGACATCGACGCTCTATGCGCACGCGCCGGGATGTCGGTAGAACAGGTGGCCTCCGAGTTGCTGCGGCTCGAGCTCGCCGGCCGGGTCGCCGCGTTGCCGGGCGGGCTTTTCCAACGCCTCGAGAAGCGCAGCCGATAGGTAAACCGCCATACGCCCCAGCGCGTTATAACAATAAGGAGGCTTCATGTACGAGATCCTGGTCTACCTGTTCGAGAACTGCCAGCAGCGCGAAGTGGCGTACGAACGGGAGCGGATTGCGAAGAAGCTGTCCGCCGCGGGTTTCGAGCACGCCGACATCAGCGAAGCGCTGCACTGGCTCGCCGGCATGGGCCGCGCGCCGCAGACCGGGCCACTCCAGCTTCCCGATCCCAAGCGCAGCTTCCGCGCCTTCGCGCCGCGCGAGCTTGCCAAGCTCGACGCGCAGTGCCGCGGCTTTCTCATCACGCTCGAGCAGTCGGGCATCCTGACGCCGCAGAACCGCGAGCTCGTGATCGAGCGAGCGCTCGCGGCGTCGGGCGCCTCGCTTACCCTCGAGCAGCTCAAGCTGATCGTACTGATGGTGTTGTGGAACCAGCAGACGCCAACCAGCCAGCTAGTCGCTGAAGAGCTCTTCGGCGAGCAACAAGCCCGCCTGCCGAACTAGCGAAACCGCCCGCGCCTCGCGCGCGTAGGCCGCCGGCTGCATTCAGCGGTTGAAGCGCCTCGCCCTTTGCACTTATCATCTGCGGCCTTTCGCGCCGCATGGCCAAAAAACTCATCATCGCCGAGAAACCGTCTGTCGCCGCCGACATCGCGCGCGCGCTCGGCGGCTTCGCGCGCAAGGGCGACTACTTCGAGAGCAACCAATACGTGTTGTCGTCGGCGGTCGGCCACTTGCTGGAGCTCATCGTTCCCGAAGCCCATGAAGTGAAGAAGGGCAAGTGGTCGTTCAAGAACCTGCCGGTCATCCCGCCGCATTTCGATCTGTCGCCGATCGAGAAGAACGAGGCGAGGCTCAACCTCCTGCTGCGCCTGATGAAGCGCAAGGACGTCGCCGGCCTGATCAACGCCTGCGATGCCGGGCGTGAGGGCGAGCTCATCTTCCGCTACATCGCCCAGCACGCGCGCGCGAAGAAGCCAATCGAGCGCCTCTGGCTGCAATCGATGACGCAGCAATCGATCCGTGACGGCTTCGGCAAGCTGCGCCAGGACAAGGACATGCGGCCGCTCGCCGACGCGGCCAAGTCGCGCTCCGAAGCCGACTGGCTGGTCGGCATCAACGGCACGCGCGCCATGACCGCCTTCAATTCCAAGGAAGGCGGCTTCTATCTGACCACGGTCGGCCGCGTGCAGACGCCGACCCTGGCGATCCTGGTCGAGCGCGAGGACAAGATCCGCGCTTTCACGGCGCGCGCCTACTGGGAAGTGCACGCGCGCTTCGAGGCGAAGGCAGGCGAGTATCCCGGCCGCTGGTTCGACCCCGACTTCAAGAAGAACGACGAGGACGCCGAGCGCAAAGCCGAGCGCCTGTGGGACGCCGCATCGGCGGCCAAGATCGTCGCCGCCTGTCGCGGCAAGAAGGGTATCGCGACCGAGGAGTCGAAGCCGGCGACGCAGATTTCGCCGCTCCTCTTCGACCTGACCAGCCTGCAACGCGAGGCCAATGGGCGCTTCGGCTTCCCGGCGCGCATGACGCTGTCGCTCGCGCAATCGCTCTACGAAAAGCACAAAGTCCTCACTTATCCGCGGACCGACTCGCGCGCCCTGCCCGAAGACTATCTGCCGACCGTCAAGGACACGCTGAAAGAACTCGGCGGGACCGCCGCCTTCGGCACGTTCGCCAAGCAGGTCTTGAAGCAGGGCTGGGTGAAACCGAACAAGCGGATCTTCGACAACGCGAAGATCTCGGACCACTTCGCCATCATTCCGACGCTGCAGACGCCGAAGCACCTGAGCGAGCCGGAGCAGAAGCTCTACGACCTGGTGGTGCGACGCTTCCTCGCGGTGTTCTTCCCGGCTGCGGAATTCCTGCAGACGACGCGCATCACCAAGGTCGGCGAGCATCACTTCAAAACCGAAGGGCGCGTCCTGCAAAGTGCGGGCTGGCTGGCGATCTACGGCCGGACGGCCGGCGACGAGGAAAAGACGCTGCCGGCGATCGCCGCGAACGAGCAGGTGGCCGTCCTGGAAGTCGCCGAGCAGGCACACGAGACCAAGCCGCCGCCGCGCTATACCGAGGCGACGCTGCTCTCGGCGATGGAGGGCGCGGGCAAACTGATCGAGGACGACGATCTGCGCGAGGCGATGGAGGCCAAGGGCCTCGGCACGCCCGCGACCCGCGCGGCGACCATCGAAGGTCTGATCCGCGAGGAATACATCCATCGCGAAGGTCGCGAGCTGGTGCCAACGCCTAAGGCGTTCTCGTTGATCTTCGCGCTGGGCATGCTGCACATCGTCGAGCTCGCATCACCCGAGCTTACCGGCGAGTGGGAGCACAAGCTGCGCCTGATCGAGCAGGGCAAGCTGACCCGCGACGTGTTCATGAAGGAGATTTCCGAGCTGGTGGGCAAGGTCGTCGGTCTCATCAAGACCGGCGAGATCCCCGACGTGGTCTACGCTACCGTCTCGGCGCCGTGCCCGAAGTGCGGCAGTGTCGTGCAGGAGAACTACCGCAAGTTCCAGTGCCAGAAGTGCGACTTCAACATCTGGAAGGTGACCTCGGGCCGCGAGTGGTCTGCCGAGGAAGTGGCAACGCTGATCACCAAGCGCGCAATCGGGCCGCTCACCGGTTTTCGCAGCCGCATCGGCCGGCCCTTCGCGGCGGTGATGCGCCTCACCGACGATTTCCGCACCGAGTTCGATTTCGGCCAGGACAAGGACGGTAACGAGGCGGCGCCGGACTTCAGCGGCCAGGAGCCGCTCGGCTCATGTCCCAAGTGCCGTGCCCGGGTCTTCGAGCACGGCATGGCCTACACCTGCGAGAAGGCGGTGGGACCCGGGAAAACCTGCGACTTCCGCTCGGGCCGCATGATCCTGCAGCAGCCGATCGAGCGCGAGCAGATGAAAAAGTTGCTCGCGACCGGCAAGACTGATCTTTTGACCGCGTTCGTGTCGAAGAAGGGCCGCCGCTTCAAGGCCTTCCTCATCAAGCAGCCCGACGGCAAGATCGGCTTCGAGTTCCAGGCACGGGCAGCGAAGGACAAGGTCGAAAAACCGGCCCCACGGCAGGCGCCCGCGGAGAAAACTACACGTCCAGGTTCCGGACGCCGAGCGCGTTCGACTCGATGAAGGCGCGGCGAGGCTCGACCTCGTCGCCCATCAGCTTGGTGAAGATCTCGTCGGCAGCGATGCCGTCCTCGATCTGCACCCGCAGCAGGCGCCGCGAGCCGGGATCCATGGTCGTCTCCCAGAGCTGCTCAGGATTCATCTCGCCCAGACCCTTGTAGCGCTGCAGGGACATTGATTTCTCGACCTCGGCGAGCAGCCAGCGCATTGCCTCGGGGAAGTCGCGCACCGGCTGCTTCTTGTCGCCGCGCTGCATGTCGGCGCCATCGCCCACCAGATCCTTCAGCATCGCGGCCGTCTGCCGGATCTGCCCGTAGTCGCCAGAGAGGATGAACTCGTTGTCGATGGTGCTCATGCGCACGTTGCCATGCCGCGTCCGCTCGATCCGCACCTGGTAGCGTTCAGTCTTGGCGTCGAAATGCGGCGCGACTGCAATCCCGTTGCCGCCAATCGCCTTCTCGAGCGCCTCGGCCGAAGCTTCGGCGGTCTCGCGGCGCGAGAGGTCGACATGAACGCCGCGCAGCAAGGCCTGCAGCACTTCGCGGTCGATCAGCCGCGACACGCGGTCGATCACCGCCTCGGAGACGAGATAGGACTTGGCCAGCTGCGCCAGGGCGTCGCCCGCGATCGCCTCGCGACCAGCTCCCGGATAGAGGGCAGCGTCGACCAACGCCTGCCGCAGCATGAATTCGTTCAGCTCGTGCTCGTCTTTGAGGTAGCGCTCTTCCTTGCCGAGCTTCGCCTTGTAGAGCGGCGGCTGGGCGATGTAGATGTGCCCCCGCTCGACCAGCTCGGGCATCTGCCGATAGAAAAAAGTAAGCAGCAGCGTGCGGATGTGCGAGCCGTCGACGTCCGCGTCGGTCATGATGATGATGCGGTGGTAGCGCAGCTTGTCGGCGTTGTACTCCTCCTTGCCGAAGCCGCAGCCGAGCGCCGTGATCAGCGTGGCGATCTCCGCCGAGGAGAGCAGCTTGTCGAAGCGCGCGCGCTCGACGTTGAGGATCTTGCCCTTCAGCGGCAGGATCGCCTGGTTCTTGCGGTCGCGCCCCTGCTTCGCCGAGCCGCCGGCCGAGTCACCCTCGACCAGGTACAGCTCGCACAGCGCCGGGTCGCGCTCCTGGCAGTCCGCGAGCTTGCCGGGCAGGCCCATGCCGTCGAGCACGCCCTTGCGGCGCGTCATGTCGCGCGCCTTGCGCGCCGCTTCCCGGGCGCGCGCGGCATCGACGATCTTCGACGTGATGATGCGCGCGTCCGCCGGCCGCTCGGCGAGGAACTCGCGCAGCCGCTCGGCGACGAGTTCCTCGACCACCGGGCGCACTTCCGAGGAGACCAGCTTTTCCTTGGTCTGCGAGGAGAACTTCGGCTCCGGCACCTTGACCGAAAGCACGCAGGCGAGGCCTTCGCGCATGTCGTCGCCGGTGGTTTCCACCTTGGCCTTCTTGGCGAGGTCGCCTTCCTCGATGTACTTGTTCAGCACGCGGGTCATCGCGGCGCGCAGGCCGGTGAGGTGCGTGCCGCCGTCCTTCTGCGGAATGTTGTTGGTGAAGCAAAGGACACTCTCCTGGTAGGAGTCGTTCCATTGCATCGAGACTTCGACCGTGATGCCGTCCTTGAGCCCGGTACCGTTGAAGATGTTCGGGTGCAGGACGTTCTTGGCGCGGTTCATGTACTCGACGAAGCCGCGTACGCCGCCGGAGAAGGCGAAGTTCTCCTCCTTGGCGGCGCGCTTGTCGATCAGCACGATCTTGACGCCGTTGTTCAGGAAGGAGAGCTCGCGCAACCGCCGGGCAAGAATGTCGTAGTGGAAGTCGACGTTGCCGAAAATCTCCTGCGAAGCGAGAAAGTGCACCTCGGTGCCGCGCCGTTCGGTGCTGCCGACCTCTTTCAGGGGCTCGACCGCGACGCCTTTGCGGAATTCCATGTGGTGGGCGCGCCCTTCGCGCCAGATGGTGAGCCGCATCCACTCCGACAGGCCGTTGACCACCGAGACGCCGACCCCGTGCAGGCCGCCAGAGACCTTGTAGCTGTTGGAATCGAACTTGCCGCCGGCATGCAATTCCGTCATGACGATCTCGGCGGCGGAACGCTTCTGCTCGTCGTCCTCCTTGATGCCGGTCGGAATGCCGCGGCCGTTGTCCAGCACCGAGATCGAGTTGTCGGTGTGGATAGTGAGCACGATCTCGTCGCAGAAGCCGGCGAGCGCCTCGTCGACTGCGTTGTCGACCACCTCGAACACCATGTGGTGCAGGCCGGTGCCGTCGGAGGTGTCGCCGATGTACATCCCCGGGCGCTTGCGCACCGCGTCGAGGCCCTTCAGGACCTTGATCGAGTCCGAGCCGTACTCGGAGGTCGCCTCCGGCTTGGCGTTGGCCTCGGGCTTGCCCGAGTCTGGTTTTTCCTGTTCGGACAAAGCGCTAGATCCTCATCGGCATGACGACGTACTTGAATCCCTTTTCGGCTGCGTAACTGATGAGCGCGCTCGACGAGGCGTCGCCGAACGCGCACTCCAGCTCGGCGCCGGGGACGTTGTTCAGCACATCGAGCAGGTAGTTGACGTTGAAACCGATGTCGAGCGCATCGCCGCTGTAGCTCACTTCGAGCTCCTCCTGCGCCTCCTCCTGATCGGCATTGGAGGAAATGATCTTCAGGCTGCCGTCGCTCAGCACCCAGCGTACGCCGCGGAATTTCTCGTTCGAGAGGATCGCTGCCCGCTGCAGCGCCTGGCGCAGCGGCTCGCGCCCGGTGCGAAGGCGATTCTTGTGCTGCGCCGGGATGACCCGCGTGTAGTCAGGGAACTTCCCGTCGACCAGCTTCGAGACGAGATCGATCGCGCCAAAGCTGAAGCCAGCCTGGGTGGCGGACAATTCGATGCGCACTTCGTCCTCGGTGTCGGTCAAGAGCTTCGTCAGCTCCAGCACGGTCTTGCGTGGCACGATTGCCTCCTGGCGCGGCAGGCTCGCGGGCAGCTCGAGCGAGCTGAATGCCAGCCGATGCCCGTCTGTGGCTACCAGGCGCAGCTCGGCGCCGTCGGCCACCAGCAGCAGGCCATTGAGGTAGTAACGGATGTCCTGCTGCGCCATGGCGTAGTGCACGAGGCCCAGCTGCCGGCGCAGGAGCTTCTGCGGCA
>Ga0137409_10001285_pt1 | contig 27294 bp, 27 predicted proteins | sample CZODoug1_16funga_FD_122059 | JGI IMG/M metagenome (GOLD analysis project Ga0137409, IMG submission 122059) | Vadose zone soil fungal communities from Angelo Coast Range Reserve, California, USA - CZODoug1_16fungal (Hybrid Assembly) | ecosystem: Environmental > Terrestrial > Soil > Vadose zone...
GTGAGCATGTTCCCGTGGAAGGAGCCCAAGGAGCGGATTCCCCTGGCGGTGCGCCAGATACGTTCCTTCCTCCGGGCGCATCGACCTGCTTCTGCTTAGGAATTCGGGGACAGTGGGAATTCGGGGACAGTGAGCAATTAGCGTCTCAAAATTTCGGAATTGCTCACTGTCCCCGATTTTCCTGTCCCCGATTTTCCGAAGCACCGTTTCCAGGTAGATGCACGCGTTCCTCTACTTGGAAACTGTCGATGAACTGCAAACAAATGGCAGAGGTTACTTTGGAGTGTTCGTGCGGCCGTCAAGCGGCCTTCGGTGCACCTGTCCTTCCTGGCTTGGGAATTCTCAATTCACTCTGAGGCCAGAACTGGCGGATACGCGCCGGGAGGAGGCCTTTGATATCTTCGACCTCACCCGGAGAGATACGGCTTTGAATGACACGAAACACCGCCGTCGCAACAGTCTTGGGATCCACGGCGGGTCGCGTCTTTTCGAAGGCGGCTCGGATCTGCGCGAGAAATGATTCTGCATCGCGCTTTCGCAGCGGGGTATGAGTTGGGTCCCAACCTTCGTAGTACACACCTCGGACAAAAGTAGGGAGTTGTGCTCCGAATTGCGCTATCTCATCGAGCGTCAGGCGGTCGCGCAAGGAATGCAGAACTGCGCGCAGAGCGGTGTACGCGCGTCGCTCATCCATCCCTGTCAGTTCCCTTTGTACGGCATGCACCCATTCGTGCGTCTTTTGCACTGTCCGCTCCAAACCTTTGATTTTACCCATATAGCTCCTCACTACTTTACTCGCGCCCATTATCGAGGTTTGTATTCCCGTAGTAAGTAGTTAGACCCGCCATGATCGTGTCAGAGGATAGGATTTTCAGTCGTTCCTACGAAGACTCGGCCATCGTGCTGACAAGCTCGAACAGTGACTCGCGCTAATGTATGGTCGAGGTGTCTGTCATGACCAAAGTTGAACCGATGAATGTAGCCAAGTTTGAGCGGTTTTTTCGCGCTGCAGCCGGTCTGGATGTCGACAAGAGCGATCTCAGACGGTATAACGATTTCGTCACCCAGAAGACCTACGATCTTCTTATTCGCGGTAAGGCTGTGGCGAAGGCCAATGGCCGCGACATCATCCAGCCTTTCGACCTGCCTATTACGAAAGGGCTCCAGGAGAGCATTCACATTTTTAACGAGATCGACGAGAAGGGTGAGCTCCTGCCCATCCTCGATTACATCGCCGGGCTGCCCCAACTCGACCTGGCCTACAGCGATGATACGAAAACAGAGCTTCCGCGGATCGTGGGTGGACTTAGTGTCGCGCTTGCCCGTGCTTTCAAAATCATCGATCCCGAGCTCAAGAACCCACAAACCTTGCATTGGGAACGCGCATTCAGCATCTTTAAGCTTCTGCTGTAGGATAAATCCGCCTCCTCTATTTCGAACACAGCCGTCTAATTTCATAATGAGAACAAATTAAAAGGAGGGCGGCTTGTGCTTTTTCAGGACCGCTCGGAAGCCGGGCGTCTGTTGGCTGACCGGCTCAGAAAATACCAGGACCGGCCGGACGTTCTCGTCCTGGCTCTGCCGCGTGGCGGGGTTCCCGTTGCTTACGAAGTAGCAAAGGCCCTGAATGTGCCTCTGGATGTTTTCATCGTGCGGAAACTCGGTGTACCGGGATACGAAGAACTGGCGATGGGTGCCATTGCCACAGGCGGCATTCGGGTCCTCAACGAAGAGCTCATACGGCAACTGAACATACCGAAGAAGTTCATAGATGTGGTTGCAGCGCAAGAGCAGCAAGAACTCGAACGTCGCGAACGTCTCTATCGTGGCGACAGGCCTGCACCGGATATACATGGAAAAACCGTGATCGTCGTCGATGACGGGCTTGCCACAGGGTCAACTATGAAAGTGGCTCTCTCCGCTCTGCGGCAGCAGCAGCCAAAGCAGTTGATCGTTGCAGTGCCGACTGCGCCACCCGATACATGCGACAGCCTTCGCGAGGTCGCAGATGAAGTAATTTGCGCCGTGACACCCGAGCCTTTCCTGGCTGTAGGCAGGTGGTACCGGCGTTTTGATCAGACCACCGATGACGAAGTCCGCGAGTTGATCAGGCAGGCAGCCTGAAGCACAGCCGCCGTTGTTTATGCGGGTTGACGATCGTGTAGATCTGGAAGGCCTCAAAAACAAGGCCTGGCCTCTCAGAGGCGCCAGGGAAGATTACGACCCATTATTGGAAAGAATTGGAAATTCCAGTTTTGCCCTGCTCGGCGAAGCTTCACACGGTACGCACGAGTTTTATCGCCATCGCGCAGAAATTACGAAGCGCCTCATCACGGAGAAGGGTTTTACAGCGGTCTGCATCGAGGGAGATTGGCCGGATGCGTATCGGGTGAATCGCTTCGTGCGGGGCGAACCGGGGTTCAGCGAAGCTGTCGAGGCTCTGTCGGGCTTCAAACGTTTTCCGACATGGATGTGGCGAAATGCCGATGTACTCGACTTCATCGGATGGTTACGTCAATACAACGATCAGCTCGCAGGGGGTAAGACACAGGTCGGTTTTTATGGGCTCGACCTCTACAGTCTTTACCAATCGATACAAGCCGTCCTTCAATACCTCCAAAAGACCGATTCCGAAGCGGCGCGCCGCGCACGCTATCGGTATTCCTGTTTTGACCATTTTGGCGAAGATGTCCAACGCTACGGATATGCGGCACAATTCGGCCTGAGCCCGTCATGCGAGAATGAAGTCGTCGAACAGCTTGTCGAACTGACGCAAAAGGCAGCTGAATTTGCTCAACGCGATGGCCGAATGGCCGCCGACGAGTTCTTCTTCGCAGAGCAGAACGCCCGCGTTGTCAAGAATGCGGAAGAGTATTACCGCATCATGTTCCGCGGCCATGTAGCTTCGTGGAACTTGCGTGATCGCCACATGACCGAGACTCTGGAGGCGCTTTTCAATCACCTGCGGCACCGTGACGGCAATGCGAAGCTGGTGGTTTGGGCGCACAACTCCCATCTGGGTGACGCGCGCAGCACGGAGATGGGGCGCCGCGGGGAGTGGAACATCGGACAACTTACTCGCGAACGTTATGGACAGGAGAGCGTTCTCGTCGGTTTCACTACGTATACGGGAACGGTTACTGCCGCATCCGATTGGGACTCTCCTGTTGAACGAAAGCGTGTTCGACCTGCGCTGCCCGACAGCTACGAGGCACTGTTTCATTCACTGGGCATCTCGGATTTCCTGCTCACTATTACCGACGGTTCTTCACCCGTCATCGATATTCCGGAGCCGCTGCTCGAACGAGCGATCGGCGTGGTTTATTTACCCGAAACGGAGCGCGTCAGCCACTACTTCCAGGCCAAACTCGCCAGTCAATTCGATTCCATCGTTCATTGTGATGTAACCCGGGCCGTCGAGCCGCTGGAGCTCAATCCAGAATGGGAATCAGGAGAATGGGAAACATTCCCCTGGGGCTGATCAAGATCAAAGGGGCGGCCCGGTCTAAGCGGCTATCGCAATTTGGTTTTCCACCTGTGTGACACCCGGCGCCTCCCAAGCCACGCGCTCGGCTTCCTTCCGTTCGAACCAGGAGTGAACCGTACCTTTCAGGATGACCTTGCTGCCGCTGGTCTCAACCTGGATGCGTTGGGCATCAACTTCTGCGTCGCGTTTCAACGCTTCTTCGATTGCCTGTTTCACGACAGTAGTATTCACGCCGGGTTGAACTTCTATCAGGTTGATAACGCCTTTCTATATTTCTCCTTCCGTTTGACATCGCACTGGTGCACGTTGCATAGCATCAACCGCTTCAATCACGCGCAGACTGACAAGGTCGTCAAAGTCATGGATTCTTTCAATATCGACTCGTGGCAAGCTCGGCATCAATCGGAAAAAATCTCACAAACGTTGTCAGTAGTTACCGGACTTACCCATTCTCCGTGAAGTCGTACAGTGAAATGAGGAGCGTATTCCAGATCTCGAAGTCCCTACCCCGGAAGTGGCAATGAGAAGCATCCGTACAATCCCGCCGGAAGAGTTGCGAGGAAAGCGTGTCGTGGTACGGATCGATCCGGATGACGCATTGCAGTTGCGCGAATCATCGGCTACCCTCGCTCTTCTTTCGGCAGCCGGCGCTTCTGTCATCCTTGTGACATCGGAACGCGGGGAAGGGATCAGCGTATCCGACATCTACTGCAACGAAGCTTTTTCCTTATCGCACGAAGCCAGAGCCTCAACGATAGACGCAGCCAGAAAGGCCGGGCTCGCGGTCGCCGGGCTGGCATTCGAGCGGGAATTCAATCAGCTCGAAGCCGTACTGGCCGATTCGCAACATCCCGTAGTCACTGTGCTGGGAGGCGAACTTTCAAGGGACAAGCTGTTACTCGTGGAGGAAATCGCCAGGCGGTCCGACCGGGTTCTTCTAGGTGGCGAATTGTGCATTCCTTTCTTGCGGTCGAAGGGAATTCCCTACGACACGCCGCTGGTCACCGACGAAATGATGCAGATCGCCGAGCGAATAGTGACAGAGGCACACAATGACAAACGATTCATAATCACGCCCACGGATTTCACCGTGGCCGATGAAGCGAACTTCAGGCGATTGTCCCGCGGCGAAGCGTTTGCCCTCGAGCCTCCTGTGCGGGATGTAAGAGAAGATCAACTGAGGCGCGGCGACATCATCGGTGATATCGGTCCGATCACGCGGTGGAGCTGGAGCGATATCTTCCATCTTTCTCGACTCTTGTTCTGGCACGCCCCACTGGGCATCTTCGAAATCCAATCGTTCTCGAAAGGGACGCGATTCCTGGGAGCGGAACTCGCCGCTTATTCCGACGAAGGGCATCGCGCCATAGTGTGCGGCAACAGCCTTGTTGCCGCGATCCAGGGCACCGGCTTTCCCGGCAAAGTCAACCAACACGTCACCGCCGCGGGACGTGCGGCATTGCACTACTTCGCAGGCCGTCCTCTACCGGCCGTGGAGGTTCTGCGAATCAAGGGCAGGGGCCGTGCCGAGCCTTGCCGCATCCTGATTCCACTCTTTGGAAAGGATAGTGACACGAGCATCGTCAAAGCTGCCGCAAGGATGGCCACGCACGATGCGGAGATATTCCTATTACACGTTCGAGCAGGATTTGACGAAGAGCAATATCCCGATTTGGCGGCCACGATGACCGTACCTGAAAGATATAAGCGTGGAGTCGAGTCGGAACGCCTCTTTGCGCAAGCAAATGCCGTCCTGGCATCCCATGGCCTTGTCTCGGCCGGCCAGTCAACGGCGCAGGGCAAACCGGCGGAGGTCATCCTGCGCCGTGCAACGCGTATTAGAGCAGAGGTGATCGTGTTGGCGGCCGGAGCGCAGCGCATCATGAAGGACGGCGTGCGCGCCGCACTGGTTGCGTAAAACACCGGGAGTAGGAGCGACATGGACAAGCTGCTGATCAACAAGTTACCCGCGGAGTATCTGCGGGGCAAACGCGTTTTTGTGCGCATCGATGTCGACGGGGAGCAGACGCCGGCCGGCTACCTCTTTGACGAACACAAATTACGAGTATCGCTGCCGACGTTCGAATATCTCACCTCTGCCGGTGCTCGGGTGATTATCGGCACTCATGTCGGGGATCCCACCGCCAGCGCACTCGATTTCCTGCGGCTGGATCTCGTCGGTACGGCCCTGTCCCGTTTGTTGGACAAGCCCGTTCGCAAGCTTCACGACGTGATAGGAACCCCGGTCCTCCGTGCGTTGACGGAGATGGAGGACGGCGATCTTATCCTGCTCGAAAATCTATTCTTTCATCCCGGAGAAGAAACAAACGATGCGGAGTTTGCAAGGGAACTGGCGCAATTGTGCGAAGTGTACTGCAACGATGCGTTTGCCCTCGCCTGCTGGCCAATGGCTTCGACGATAGGCATTACCCGACATGTACGTCCGGCGGTAGCCGGCCTGGCGCTTGGGCGCGAACTGATGATGTTCGAAGCGTTGCTGGACAGTCCTGACCCTCCGTTTCTCGGCTTAATCGGGGGAGCCCGCATCACAGAGAAGCTGCAGATCCTCGAGTACCTGATTCAGCGGCTGAATGTTCTCTTCATCGGAGGAGCGCTGTCATTTACATTTCTAAGAGCGAAGGGATATGAGGTCGGCGCGAGTCCGGTCGATAACGACTTCGTTCCTCTTGTTCGGGAGTTTCTACGCAGGTCGAAAGGAAAGACTGAGGTGGTGCTTCCTGAGGATTTCATCGTTGTTCGCGCGATCGATTTCAGAGATTTTGCGAACGGCATTCAGTCACATTTGCCGGAATCGAGAGAGGTGCGCGCCGAGGAGATGCTTCCGTCGGACCTCGCGGTCGACATTGGACCTCGAACGCTCGAGCGCTTGAAGGAGTTGATCGGTTCTGCGCGCACAATTGTTTGGAACGGACCCATGGGAATGTGGGAGTTCGAACCCTTCGCTGCAGGTACGCTAGGAGTAGCGCGGGCGTTGCTTGAAGCCTTGCCGCACCACCAACAACGCACTGTGATCTGCGGTGACAGTCTGGCGCGCGCGATTCGGAGCTCTGATCTTCCATTTGAGCAGTTCCGGCATCTGACCACCGGAGGAAAGTGCGCCTTGCAAATGCTTGCGGGAAATCCTTTGCCGGCAGTAGCTGCTTTGGATGGTGCCACGGAGCTGATACCCCCTGCCTGGGCTCGAACTCGCCGCGTTTTGCTGGTAGTGGATAGATCGGAAGGTTCGCTCGAGGCGGCCCAAAGGCTGGGCACTCTCATCGAAGCGGAGGGAGCGGAGATCCACCTCCTCCACGTACAGAAACCACTGGTCTCCCTCCTCAAAGCTCTGTGGATTGATGCGGAGGAAAGACACCGGCTCGAGATCGAGCGCCGGCTCGAAGCCGAAAAGATTTTCATGGCGGCGAATGCGGCGCTCGCACAGCAGGGACTGGTTTCACATCATCAACTCACTGCCGAAGGTGATCCAGCGAACGAGATTGTGAGGTGTTCCGAGGAACTCGAGGTGGACCTGATAGCCATGGGTGGGCACGGCGGTGTATCCCACAAGGTGTCGAGTCGGTCCGAACGCCCCGTACTGATTGTGCGAAAGCCCGACCAGGAGACCGCGTCGTTGCGGGCCTCCTAGGCCGCAGCCATGAATCTCCTTTTCCTGCTTGCAGCTACTGTTTCAGAGCGAGGACCGTAATGGTCGGATTAGATCCGCCAAGATCAGGGGCCGCCTGGTTGTAGACGCCGACGTAACCCGAAACCACGGCAACGTACTGTTTTCCTCCGGACGCGTAGCTTATCAACCCGCCGCCTATTGGTCCGCCGACATTGTGTGTGTAGAGCACGTTTCCGTTCCTGGCGTTGAATGCACGCAAGTCACCGGTCAGCTCACCTGTGAATACAAGATCGCCCGCAGTGGCGACCACGCCGCCGATCATGGGCTTGCCGGCTTCGTACTTCCACAACTCCTTGCCGCTCGAAGCATCGAACGCGGTCAGCCATCCCTTTGCGTTCGCCCATGGTTCATACTTTGTGTCCCCGCCGAAGAAGAACGGACCGCTTTCCTTTTTCATGTGCTCGAGATCGGGTGCCGTTGTCCCGCTGCGGATCTGGGTGCACCAATCGGTGGCGGGCACAAACAGAGCGTTGAGCATCGGGCTGTATGAAGAGCCATTCCATTCGTGTCCACCCAGAACGCCGGGGCAGATACGTACAAAGTTTGTGCCGATCTTTCCGTCGGCGTTTTCCCTCGTTGTGAACGGAACCTTATAAAGCACCTTGCGAGTGTCGCGATCGAACAGGCGGAGCAGGCCATCCTTGCCGGTTAGCGCAATGACCTTATGTCTGGCGCCCAGGAAGTCGGTGGTGAATACGGGAGACGTATGAGTGAAGTCGTAGTCACGGACGTCATGAGGAGTCACCTGGTAATACCAGGCCAGTTTTCCCGTGCGCGCGTCGAGCGCGACGATCGAGTTGGTGTAGAGGTTTGCGCCGGGACGGTCCTTATCGTAAAAGTCCGGGGCGGGATTGCCGACCGGGACGTAGACGAGGTGCGTTTCCGTGTCGTAAGACATCGGCGTCCACACGTTACCTCCGCCGGTCTTCAGTACTTTCGGGTTGCTGCCCCAGGTGTTGGCGCCCGGTTCACCCGGGTCCGGAACGGTGTTGAACTTCCATACCTGATCACCATTCGAGAGTTTGAACGCAGCAATCCAGCCTTTGGCAGCCCACTCGGCTCCCGCTGGGCCAATCAGTACAAGGTCGTCGACGATCATCGGCGGCATACTGATGAAGTATCCGTCGCGTGAGTTCGCGATTTGCCGTGACCACACCAATTTTCCGGTCATCGCATCCAGGGCGAGCAGCCAGCCGTCGGCGGTGCCACGCACGACCTTACCGTCCTTGATGGCGCCGCCTCGTTGGGTATTCAACGTCTCTGGTCCCTTCGGTTGCCACTTGTGCAGCCACATTACCCCGCATGTGCCACCGTCCATCGCCAGCGTGTAGTGCGCCGTTGTGGCATAGACGACACCGTTGTAGGCGATCGGCGCCGTCTGCGCGGGCTCCTTTTCAGGAAACGTATGGCTGCAAACCCTCACGAGTTGCGTGACGTTCTTTGTATTGATCTGGTCAAGGCCACTAAAACGGGTGCCGTGATAATCGTGGTCCGCGTAGATCCAGTTCGCGCTGTCGTGAAAAGCCTCATGCAGTTCCTTCTGCGTCGGACCCGGCAATTGGCGAGGAACCCCTGATGCCAGCGCCAGCATCAGTCCGAAAACGCACACGGAAACGATCGCGCGAGAACGATTGTTTGTCATGTTTTATCCCCCGCATCGATTCTGCAGTACGCGAGAGATGGAGTTGAGTCGGCCTGCTACTACAGCCGGCGTAGGAATAGAACACGCTCGCTAAGTCAGCTGGAACAGAGCGAGTGATCGTGCAGTCATTTCAAAGATGTGCCGGGAAGAAATGATTTGACCATTGGCAACGAAGCCGTTTTCGTCGACCGTGTCCAGAACGAGTTTCCAATCGAGATTCTCCTGGCCGGGCAACGTGAATGGCACCATATCGTAATGAGCATTGAGCATCAGCAGAAAAGTCTGGTCTGGGATCGGCCGGCCTTTCGGATCGCGCACGTCCATTGCAGCGCCGCTGAGAAGCACTTCGAGGCAGCGGATGTACCATGATCCCCATTCAACGTCGGTCATCTCGGTTCCAGTCGAGTTGAACCACATGATGTCTTTGATTCCTGCACCACGGATAGGGCGGCCCTGAAAAAATTTCGGCCTGCGAAACACTGGATGGATTTTCCGGAACTGGATTAGCTTGCGGGCGAATTCGAGGAATTGTGTAGCTTCGGCGTCCAGATCATGGTGCAGCCAGCTGCACTCGTTGTCCTGACAGTATGCGTTGTTGTTGCCATGCTGAGTCCGGCATAACTCATCTCCTGCGCAGACCATCGGCACTCCCTGGGAAAGAAACAAGGTGGCGAGAAAATTGCGGCGCTGTCGAGCGCGGAGCCGTTTGACGAATTCGTCGTCCGTCGGTCCCTCCACGCCGCAATTCCAGGAGTTGTTGTTATTGTCGCCGTCGCGGTTATTTTCGCCATTGGCTTCGTTGTGTTTATGGTTGTAACTCACAAGATCGTTTAAGGTGAAACCGTCGTGCGAGGTGATGAAATTGATGCTCGCGTAGGGGCGCTTGCCGGTGGTCTGGTAGAGATCGGAACTACCGCTCAATCGATACGCGATTTCTCCGACGAATCCTGGATCTCCTTTCCAAAATCGTCTAACCGTATCACGGTAACGTCCGTTCCACTCCGCCCATAAGACTGGAAAATTACCGAGCTGGTATCTAAGCGTGATACAGGTGTCGGTGCAGTTTCAAAAGGCCCTACATGTCCTTTCCAATCTTTCCGAAGAGCGAACCCGTCAGCGGACGGTGGTCGCCGGAAATGTAAAAGCTCCTACATTCTTTGACGTATCTTGCCGAAGAGCGAATCTGTCAGCAGGTGGTAAACAAATTAAATGGGGGTGATCGACATGCGTGTTTATCTGGTGGATGCCCAGCCTGTCTTTCGCGAGGGTCTCAAGAGCGTCATGAGTAATGCACGCGATCTGACGGTCGTGGGCGAAGCTGATACCTGCAGCGATGTAATGCAAAACGGGCGTATGGAATGTGATCTGCTCGTCCTCGACGGTGAACTCGACTCCCTGGCTTTTCTTCAGTCGCTGGAGAAGACGCGACCGAAGGGACGACCACCATTCACTCTGGTCTTGACCAGACACACTGAAAATCAACATGCGATTCAAATGCTGGCGGCAGGAGCCGATGGATATCTGAACAAGGCCAAAGCCCCGGAGACAATCATTGACGCGATGCGGAAGGTCTCGAAGGGAGGCAGATTCGTTAGCAGAGAACTTGCCGAAACGGTGCTGTTTAACCTGGAGCGAATCAACAGACCAGCCCGGCTGTCGAATCGTGAATACCAGGTGCTTTATCTGTATGCATCCGGCCTGGCCATGAAAGAGATCGCGGGTCAGCTGGCGCTTAGTGTCAAGACGGTCAGTACGTATAGATGCCGTCTTCTGGAAAAACTCAATCTAAGCACCAATGCACAGCTGATGCGTTATGCCTACAAAGAAGGAGTTGTCAATGAGTAGTCCGTAATTGGTTTGAGAGAACAAAAAGGAGGTAAGTGACATGGCGATTGTTCGATGGAATCCTGCACGGGACTTAAACCGAATGGAGCGCGAATTGAGGCGTATGTTTCGAGATTTTGAACAGGGTTCGGAGGAACCCTCGAGCGTGGCGCTCTGGACACCGCCGGTCGATATTTACGAGACGGACAATGAAGTTGTGGTCCGGGCCGATTTGCCGGGTGTCGACCAGAGGGATCTGGATATCCGGCTCGAAAATAATGTGCTGACCATTAAAGGCGAACGAAAGATGGAACAGGAGGTTAAAGAAGACAACTATCACCGGATCGAGTCGGCATATGGCACATTCGTCAGGTCCTTCACCCTGCCTGCAATCGTGGAGGAAGACAAAATCAAGGCAGAATACAAGAACGGAGTTCTCAAGATCGTCCTGCCCAAGAAAGAACAAGCCAAGCCGCGTCAGATAAAGGTCGCGTAATCGAGTACTGCAGCCGGCGTTAGCCGTCTGCAGTACTACCTGTCTGGGGAAGGCGAGCCACGCCGAGCCTCTCAGCCATGCGGACAAGGTCCGCAAACGATCCCGCCTGCATCTTGTGCATGACCTGACCCCGTTGCAACTTGACTGTCACCTCACTGGTGCCGAGTTCACCCGCTACCTGCTTGTTGAGTAATCCCGACACGACGAGTTTCATGACCTGGCGTTCGCGGCGGGAGAGCGATCGAAAACGTTCGCGCAGTTCTTCCAGTTCGGCCTGTTGCCGGCGCCAAAGACGGTCGCGCTCGAGTGCTTGTTGGATTGCGTCCAGCAGGTCCTGATCGCGAAACGGCTTGGTGAGAAAGTCCACCGCGCCGCCCTTCATCGCACGTACCGACATCGGGATGTCGCCATGACCCGTGATGAAAATGATTGGAATATGGACGTCATTCTGGGTTAATTCTCGCTGCAAGTCGAGGCCACTCAGTCCTGGTAATCGCACATCGAGTATCAGACAGCCCGGCGCGTTGGGCAGCCTGTTCAGGAAATCCCGCGGAGACGCATACGTCTGAGCGCGAAATCCAACGGATCGCATCAGGCTGTCCAGCGCCGAGCGGACAGACAAATCGTCGTCAACAATGTGTATGACAATATCTTTTTTGGCTTTTCTAGCTTTTTCAGCTGTTTTCAAATTGCGCCACCGATCTAGTGATGCCGAACTTGCGATTACTGATATAAGTGATTATCCGTGAGCAAAGCAAGAAAGAAGACGAAATCCGTGGCCGAAGTGTTCTCTAAATCTCGAACAGGAATAAAAGGTCTTGACGAGATCACGGGCGGAGGCTTGCCTGCAGGACGCCCTACGCTGGTCTGCGGCAGTGCGGGCTGCGGGAAGACGCTCCTGGCCCTGGAATTTCTAGTGCGGGGCGCGACTCTTTACGACGAGCCAGGCGTTTTTATGGCGTTTGAAGAAACCGCCGACGAACTGACGAGCAATGTCGCTTCCCTGGGTTTTGATCTCGGCGACCTGATCGCCCGCCGGAAACTTCACGTTGATTATGTCCACATCGAGCGAAGCGAGATTGAAGAGACGGGCGAGTTCGATCTCGATGGGCTGTTTGTCCGGCTCGGCCACGCGGTGGACTCGATAGGCGCGAAGCGCGTCGCCCTCGATACTCTCGAAACGCTGTTCGCGTCGCTGTCCAACGAAATGATACTCCGCGCGGAACTTCGCCGTTTGTTTCGCTGGTTGAAAGACAAAGGCATGACGGCAATCATTACCGCCGAGCGCGGCAATAACTCGTTGACACGGCATGGAATCGAAGAGTATGTCTCGGATTGCGTGATTCTGCTCGATCACCGGGTCACCGAACAGATCTCGACACGGCGCTTGCGCGTTGTCAAGTATCGCGGCTCACTTCATGGAACAAACGATTACCCGTTCCTGATCGATGAGCAGGGCATTGTCGTTCTGCCCATCACTTCGATTGGGCTGACTAATGAAGCTTCGGACGAAAGAATTTCCTCGGGGATTCCGCTTCTCGATGCCATGCTTGGAGCCAAGGGGTTCTATCGCGGAAGCAGCATTCTCGTTTCAGGCACCGCGGGAACGGGCAAGACAAGCGTCGCTGCGCATTTTGTCAACGCTGCCTGCCAGCGCGGCGAGCGGTGCCTCTATTTCAGTTTTGAAGAATCCATGAGCCAGGTCGTTCGCAACATGCGCTCGATCGGCATTGATTTTCAGCGCTGGATCAAATACGGACTCTTAAAGTTTCACGCGGTGCGGCCCAGCGAATACGGCCTCGAAAGGCACCTTTTGACAATGCACAAGCTGGTGGACGAGTTCAAGCTGTCGGTTGTTGTTGTGGACCCGATAACGAACCTGACTTTAACGGGGTCGCTGGGTGACGTCCAGGCGGCTTTGATGCGGCTGATCGATCTTCTGAAAACCGAGCAGCTGACCTCGCTGTTTACAAGCCTTTCTCACGTCAGCACAGGGCTTGAGCAAACCGTGGTGGGCATGTCATCGCTCATGGACACATGGATTGTGCTGCAGGACATCGAGTCGGGAGGCGGGCGCACTCGCGGAATCTGCGTTTTGAAATCTCGCGGGATGGCGCATTCCAACCAGGTTCAAGAATTCCGCTTCACCGACCGGGGATTGCAACCGACGAAGTCTCTCAATGAAGAGAAAGCGGAAAATGGCAGACTTAAATGAAAAAGCCAAAGGCGTCAACGAAAGCGACATCGAAGGTGGAAGATTCTGAAGCAATCTGGGTCCTTTACTTGTACGTCGCCGGGCAAAGTCCAAAATCATTGACGGCGTTCGCCAATCTCAAGAAGATTTGTGAAGAGCATCTTGCGGGCAAATACAGAATCGAGATCATTGACCTGCTCGAAACTCCGCAGCTTGCCAGCGGAGACCAGATTCTGGCCATCCCCACCCTTGTACGAAAACTTCCGGAGCCGGTCAAAAAAATAATCGGCGATCTGTCCAACACCGAACGCGCGCTTGTCGGCCTTAACCTCCGCCCGGTGAGCTGAACATGACACCCACAAAAAATAACCTCGAGGAATTTGAGCAAGCCCTTTCCAGGCAGGCTGATCGCGTTTTCGTCCTGCGGCTGTACGTTGGCGGAACGTCGCCGAAGTCTGTCGAGGCAATCAACAACATAAAGAAAATATGCGAAGAGCACCTGGCGGGGCATTACGACCTTAAGGTGGTTGATATTTATCAACAACCACAAGTCGCCGTCTATGAGCAGGTCGTAGCTGCCCCGACGCTGGTTAAACAATCGCCGCTGCCTTTACGAAGGTTGATCGGCAATCTGTCGAACACGCGACAAATCCTGCAAAGCCTTGGATTGAGCAATTAGAGATGACCGACGAAGTACCGCGCACCATCGAAGAACTCAACGCGCGGCTCGAAGAGGCCGAAGACATATTGAACGCCATACGCGGCGGCGAAGTCGATGCCCTGGTCGTTTCAGGACCGCACGGCGACCAGATCTACACCCTCAAAGGCGCTGAGCATCCTTACCGTGTCATGGTCGAGGCAATGAACGAAGGGGCTGTGACCCTGACCGGCGATGGCACGATCTTTTACTCGAATCGCAGCTTCGCCGCGATGCTCAAGCTGCCGCTCGAAAAAGTGATCGGTTCGGCGATGGGCCGGTTTGTGTTGCCGGAGGATCTGCCGAGCTATGAGACCCTCATTCGTCAGGGACAGGAAGGCAGCAGCAAAGGGGAAGTCCGGCTCCAGGCGGACGGAGGTCCGGTTGTGCCGGTCCATCTGTCGCTCAGCTCATTGGAATTGAATGCGACGCGCAGCGTCTGCGCGGTGGTCACCGACCTCACACAGCATAAACGCAACCAGGAATTGATAGCCTCAGAGGAACTGGAGCGCACGCTGCGCGCCGAGGCCGAAGCGGGGCGGCAGCGCATGGCCAATATTTTCGAAAGCCTGACCGACTTCTTTTTCGCACTCGACCGCGAGTGGCGAATTACGTATGTCAACGGGCGGGCTGCCGCGATTGTTGGAAAAACGCGAGACGAACTCATCGGCAGAACGTTCTGGGACCTCCATCCGCCGGAGAAGGTCACCGAGGCCTTTGAGGAATATCGTGCGGCGATGATGGAGCGAGTCCCCGTTCACTCTGAAGGACCGTCCAGAATCGTAGAGGGCAGGTGGTTCGAGACGCACATTTATCCGACGGAAGGAGGCGTCGCGGTTTACTTCCGCGACATGACCGAACGTAAGCAGGCGGAAGAGGAACTGCGAGAGGCTCACGAAAGAATCGCGATGATCCTCGACAGCATAAGCGACAACTTTTTTGCTTTGAGCAAGGACTGGCGATTTACATATTTGAACAAGCGTGCTCAAGAGCAAATGAGGCTCCTCCTTAAGGATCCGGCGGGTCTCATCGGGAAAGTCGTATGGGAGGAATTCTCGAGCGTGCCAAACGAGGAAGCAGTCCGTCGCGTCATGTCTGAACGAGTAGCGATCACCGAGGAGCTTTACTATTCTCCGTTGGGAGAGTGGCTGGAGAATCGCACTTACCCGAGCAGTGACGGGGGGATTGTGACGTTTCAGAGGTATATCACCGGGCGCAAGCGGGCGGAGGAGCGCATGGCCTATCTGGTCAAAGTGCTCGCCAGCGTCCACGATGTCATTCTCGCGACGGATGATCAGTTCATCTTGACGGCCTGGAATCACAAGGCCGAGGAAACATACGGCTGGAAGGCCGACGAGGTAATTGGTCGTAAGGTGACGGACGTGATTCGCTCGGAATTCACCGACGAGCAACGGTCAGAAGCGGCAAACGCCCTCGCCGAGGCCGGCCACTTCTATATCGAAGTGGGCCAATACACCAGAGACGGCAGGCGGCTCTGGATGCAGGGGCACACTGTAGCCTTGCGCGATGAAACGGGACGAATCACTGGCTACGTGCTCGCAAATCGCGACATCACCGAGCGGAAGCAGGCGGAAGAAGAGCTGCGTCGCAGCGAGGCGCACCTGGCAGAAGGGGAGAGGCTGAGCCACACCGGCAGTTGGGCTATGAATATTTCCACCGGAGAGCTGTTCTGGTCACAAGAACATTTTCGCATCTATGGCCTCGACCCTGAGAAAGCGAAGCCGTCCTATGCGCTGGTCCTGCAATACGTTCACCCGGAAGATCGTTCCTCTTTGCAGCAGACCTTCGATAACGCGGTTCGCGAAAGAGCCGATTACGCACTACATTTTCGGATTGTTCGTCCCGATGGAAGTATCAGATATATCCAAAGCATGGCCCATCCTGTGTTCAATGCCTCGGGCGACCTCACGGAATATGGCGGAACGATCATAGATATCACGGAGCGTAAGGTCGCCGAAGAAGCTCTGCGCGAGGCGCACGCGGAGCTTGCGCACGTCACCCGTGTGACGACGATGGGAGAGCTGGCAGCCTCGCTGGCGCACGAATTGAATCAATCACTGGCTGCCATTATGACGAACGGTAGCGCTTCTCTGCGCTGGCTGGAGCGTCCCAGGCCCCAACTCGAGGAAGCGACGCGCTCGGTGCATCGCATCATCGAGGACGCCAAACGGGCCGGCGGCGTGATCGCACACACACGCGCTCTGCTCAAAAAGTCCGTTGGGGAGAAGGCTCTGCTCGACACAACGGAAATGGTTCGAGAGGTTCTCGTCCTGGTAAAAGGGGAGCTCAGCAGGCAACGGATTGCCTTCCACGACCACCTTGAAAAAGATCTTCCCGCCGTTCAGGGTGTGCGCACACAACTTCAGCAGGTGATGTTAAACCTGGTTATGAATGGCATCGAAGCGATGGTGGAGGTGTCGGACCGGGGCCGCGAACTCGTGATCCGATCGGAGCGCCATGAATTCGACGGCGGCTCTGGCGTCCTCGTTGCGGTTCAAGACGCCGGCATCGGAATCGCGCGGGAGAACTTCGATCGTATCTTCGAGGCGTTCTTCACAACAAAAGCCCAGGGGCTCGGTTTAGGGCTCTCGATCAGCCGGTCCATTATCGAGGCGCACGGCGGATTCCTGTCGGCCCAGCCGAATGCCGGCCACGGCACGACCTTTTATTTCGTTCTGCCATCCGCTGTTGACACAGCGCAACTCTGACCCGCGTCAGCGTCCATCCTACTCCCGGCAATACCAAAGTATAAGCGGACCTACACCAACAGGTGATGGTGCGCCCATTCGACGAAGAGTAGGGTCCTACAATGGTGAGAATGGTCGCCACATGGAAAGTGACGAACCTCCACATCGCAGCACTGCTAGGCTAGTGACGAAACGCTCAGTGAATAAAACCAGGACGGCACGGATGAATGCCGTTCAAGTCAGCAGGAAGCCTAATCCGATACAGCTTAAAAGGGAGAATCGACATGCGTGTTTATCTTGTCGATGCACAACCCGTCTTTCGCGAAGGTCTCAAGAGCATCATGAGTACTGCACGCGACCTGACGGTTGTCGGCGAAGCGGATACATGTAGAGATGTCATGCAGAAGTCCGACAGGGAATGCGATCTCCTTGTCCTGGACGGTGAATTGGATTCTCTGGCTTTCCTTCAGTCACTGGAAAAGACCCGAGCCAAGGGACGACCACCATTTACGTTGATCCTGACCAGGCACAACGAGGATCAACATGCGATTCAAATGCTTGCTGCCGGCGCCGATGGGTACCTGAGCAAGTCCAAGCCGCCGCAGACCATCCTCGAGGCCATCCGGAAGGTATCCCGGGGTGGCAAGTTCGTAAGCAGAGAGCTTGCGGAAACGGTGCTGTTCAGCCTGGACCGAATGAACAGGGCAAACCGCCTGTCGAATCGTGAATACCAGGTGCTATATCTGTTTGCAACGGGTTTAGGCATGAAGGAGATTGCAGGTCAGTTGGCGCTGAGCATCAAGACGATCAGTACGTATAGATGTCGTCTTCTCGAAAAACTCAATCTGAGCAGCAATGCCCAACTGATGCGCTATGCCTTTAAAGAGGGAGTTGTGAACGAGTAGACGTGGCCGCGGGCTTTATGCCCGCGGCTACGAATCCGCGCGTAGGATTTTAGGAAGTCCGGTAAAAATGTGGCCCGTCTAGATTGCGCGACCTTCACGCGCGAGTCAAAATGAAGTATGAAGTTCAAACGAATACTGTGTGGTGTGGATTTCTCGGAATACTCCGTCAAGGCGTTCAAATCTGCCGTCGAGCTTGCGCGATTGTTGAAGGCCCACCTTCACGTCATTCACGTCATTGAGGCCAATCCTGCGATCCCCGGAGATGCGCTGACTCTTGAAGAAAAGGCAATCACCGCGCTGAGCGCTCTGGTCACGCAGTGGGCAACTACGCTGGACAGGGACCAGGTGACAACAGAAGTTACGACTGGACGAGCTTCCACTGAAATCATCAATTCCGCGCACACCCGCGAAGTGGACCTCGTGGTGCTTGGAGCAAAGGGAGTGACCTTGCTCGAAGAAGCCTTCATTGGGGGCACGATGGAGCACGTGTTGAAAGAGGCTCGGTGTTCTGTTCTGGCTGTTCGAAACTGATTGCTGATTGCGCATCTTATGGCTAATCGCTTTCCCGACGTGTCTTCCGGCGGCGTGGATTGGGAACCTCAACCCTCTTCTCCTCGAAGCTTGACCGTCGTCGGTTACCGTTTTTCACCTCAATGTCACGAAACGCGCGACTTTCTTGTGCGCAACTGCGTCCCTTTCGATTGGCTCGATATTGAACGCGACGAAGAAGCCCGCCGGCTGATGATCGCCGCAGGCCTGAAGTCTTCGCAGTTGCCGCTTGTTCTGTTTCCGGATGGGACGCAGTTTGTCCAGCCAACGAATGCAGAAATCGCGAAAAGGGTCGGACTGCAGGTGCGTCCGGTAAAAACTTCTTATGATCTTGTAATTGTCGGCGGCGGGCCCGCGGGCCTGGCTGCCGCCGTTTACGGAGCAAGCGAGGGGTTGCGGACCGTGATGATTGAGCGTCAGGCGCCCGGCGGTCAGGCCGGCCTGAGTTCGATGATCGAGAACTACCTGGGATTCCCGGCCGGCCTCAGCGGCGCCGATCTCGCCCGCCGCGCCGTCGCGCAGGCCAGGAGGTTCAAAGTCGAAATCGTTACTCCGCAAGCAGTGACAGGATTGTGGGTGGACGGCCCTTCGCGATTCGTCAGACTCGATGATGGCCTGGAGCTGCAGTGTGAAGCCGCGCTGCTCGCTATGGGAGTCGAGTGGCGCAGGCTCGACGTTCCGGGCATCGAAAGGTTGACGGGCGCCGGTGTGTATTATGGAGGTACCCTCGCCGAAGCTGTTTTGTGCCGCAATGAAGACGTGTTTATCGTGGGAGGAGCGAACTCGGCGGGCCAGGCCGCGCTGTACTTCTCCCGTTACGCCCGGACTGTAACGATGTTGGTTCGCGGAGACTCTTTAGCCAGATCCATGTCGCAGTATCTGGTCGACCAGATTGGCGCGACGAAGAACATCCAGGTCCGGCTGCGGACAACGGTGGTGGAAGTCCACGGGAGCGATCGGCTCGAGGCCATCACGATCCTGGATGCCGCGACAGGTCAGAAGCAAAAGCTTGCCACAAACGCGCTTTTCATCTTCATCGGCGCAAACCCGCACACCGAGTACCTCGAAGGCACCGTGGAGAGAGACCGCCACGGTTTCATTCTGACAGGACCCGATATTGCGGTGTGTGCACTCGAGCGGGAGCCCTACTGGCTGGAATCAAGCATTCCAGGAGTGTTTGCGGCAGGTGACGTGCGTCACGGTTCCGTGAAAAGAGTGGCTGCTGCTGTCGGCGAAGGCGCTGCAGCGGTGCAGTTCGTTCATTACTATCTGAACTCAACTTTGTCAGGCTAGGAGTCAGAAATGTAGGGCCCGGCTTTAGCCGGGCCGAAGGACAGCACCTCGCGCGGGTCACGCGATCACTTCGATCTGGTTTTCAACCTGCGTCACACCGGGAGCTTGCCAGGCCACGCGCTCGGCCTCCTTTTTTTGCCACCAGGAGTGAACGGTGCCGCGCAATATCACCTTGCTTCCGATGGTCTCGACCTGAATGCGCTGAGCCTCGAGCTCGGCACTGCGCTTCAGTGCCTCATCGATCTTGCTCTTCACGACGTCCTTGCTTACCGCGGGCCGAACTTCGATCTGGTTGATGACCCCTTTGACTCCAGTGAGGTGGCGCACCGCGTCCTCGGCGGCCACTTTCTGGAAATACCACTCTACATTGCCTTTGAGTGTCACCCAGCCGTCGTTTACTGCCAGCTTGATCTGGTCTCGCGGTATACCGGTCGTCCAGTCGAGCGCTTGTGCCGCTCTTCGAGCGATGTCTTCATCGGTGCGTTGGCTTGAAGTGGGTAAACGGACTTCAAGGCTATTCACTACCGCCTTTACTCCGGCAACACCAAGGGCTGCCCGCTCGGCCGTCAATTTTTCGGCGTAGCTCTCAACGTAACCGGTAAGCGTAACAATGCCGTCTTTGACACGGACGCCGATAGCGGCCGGCGATTTGATGCCTGGCTCCCAGTTGAGCTCTGCTTCGACGTTGCGCCTGAGATCAATGTCAGTCATTACGGTTGCCATTCGGTTATCTCCTTTCTCAAAAATTCTGAACCGGCCGAAGTGGAAAGGAAGTAGGACCAGCAACCGAATTCCCAGTAAGACAATGGGAGATGGAGCAATTTCAATACATGTTCGAGTGCACTCTTCAATCGCGGTTGCTACGAAAACCTTCAGCGTGCCTGGGCTCCGGCAAGTACTCGACTGTCGGTTGCCGGCGGACGGGTTGCGGGTAGAGACTCATGAGATCGAGGACTTCCGGCGGAATGTCCGACCGTGCCGGCAGACCAAACTCTTTTGCGGTCTCGAAAGTGATCGGGTGATCGTGGGTCCATCTCCCTTCGGACAGCATTCGAGACAACTCCTCGGCCTTCTCAGGTGAAGTTTTGGTGATCAGCAACTGCTTCACACTCTCACGCACCTGGTTTAAAGCCTTTTCGGCCTGGTCCGCCAGAATCAACGTGTCGTCTTTGATCTCGGCAATGGGCTTCCTGGCCACGACCTTCAGAATGGATGCCGCCGGATATTGACCGAGCTGAGGATCCACCGGTCCCAGCACCGCGTCTTCGCTCATGATGATTTCGTCGGCGGCAAGGGCAATCAGTGTCCCTCCCGACATCGCATAATGCGGCACGAACGCGGTGACCTTGCCTTGATGCTTGTGGATGGCGCGAGCGATTTGAAGCGCTGCCAGCACGAGTCCGCCGGGAGTGTGGAGCACGATGTCGATGGGAACTTCGCGATCGGTCATGTGGATGGCGCGCAGGATTTCTTCAGAGTCGTTCACATCGATGTAGCGATACACCGGGAAACCGAGAAAGCTCATCATCTCCTGACGATGGACAAGCAGGATGACGCGGGAGTGCCGCTTGCGCTCAATTCGAGCGATGAGACGCTGCCGCGATGCTTCCAGCATTCTTTGTTTCAGGACCGGCTGTAAGGCGGAAAATACAAAGAAAAACCAAATCACATCTCCAGGTGTCATGGTCGGAACCCCTTCCAGTAGCCGATTGGAACCCAGGCATTTTCAGTTTGATACTCATCACGTGATAGTGGCCGGAACGTGCCCTTTGCTTTTACAAAGAGGAACTGGAGCAGGATCCCAGCTATGAAGCCGCCGACATGGGCCGAAAAGGCAACACCTCCAACGTTCTCAGGACCCGCCAGCGAAAGAACGCTGGCGAACACCTGGGAGAGCGCCCAAAAGCCGATATACGCGACAGCAGGCACCTCGAAGAAAAAAGGAAAGAAGAAAACCGGCACAAGAACGATAATTCGCGCGAAAGGAAACAAGAAAAAGTATGCGGCCATGACACCCGCTATAGCTCCGGAAGCTCCGACCGCAGGGACTGTCGAGTTTGGATTGAGGATCGAGTGCACGATTCCGGCGGCAAGCCCGCACAGAAGGTAGAAAACGACGAAACGTCCCGGGCCCATGCGATCTTCCACGTTGTCACCGAAAATCCAGAGTGTCCACATGTTGGCGATGATGTGCATCCAGCCGCCGTGGAGGAACATGCTGGTCAGGAAGGGCCAATAGTCGTCGATGGGAAGACCAATCCAGAGCGCCCACTGCGGGTGCGTGTATCGAGCCGGCACGACGCCGAAGAGATAAAAGAACCGCTCGATCATGGCATCCGGCATTCCCAGCTCGAGCAGAAACACGATGGCATTGACGAGGATGATGAGCCACGTCGCGATGGGCGGATTCTTGCTCGGAACCGTGTCCCGTATTGGAAACATGTTGGTGAGTCCTAAGCGGCTATGGAGATTTGGTTTTCCACTTTGGAGACGCCCGGTGCTTCCCAGGCCACGCGTTCGGCTTCCTGTCGTTCAAACCACGACCGGACGGTACCGCGCAGGATCACTTTGCCCCCGCTCGTCTCAACCTTAATGTTTTTGGCGTCAACTTCGGCATCCCGCTTCAGCGCTTCTTCGATAGCTTTCTGAACAATCGCTGTCGTTACCTGGGGTTCGACTTCTATGAAATTGGTGACCCCTTTTACTCCGTACAGGTACCGCACGGCTTCTTCGACTGCGGTCTTTTGATATTGCCAGTTCACGGTTCCTTCGAGCGTGATCCAACCATCACGCACCGTAACCTTTACTTTGTCCGGAGGAACAACGCTCGTCCATTCCAAAACGTTTATGGCCGCGCGGGCGATATCTTCGTCTGTGCGTTCGCTGCCAATCGGGAGACGAACCTCGAGGTCATTCGCGACCGCCTTGACTCCAAACACCCGAGTTGCGGCGCGCTCAGCAGCAATTTTTTCGGAGTAGCTCTCCACGCGTCCCGTTAGCGTCACAATGCCGTCTTTCACGGCGACGCCGATTGCGGCGGGTGATTTGATGCTGGGTTCCCAATTGAGCTCGGACTCCACCGCTCTCTTCAGTAGCTGATCTGTCATCAGGATTCTCCTTCCAGCCTTCTCAGAATTAACGAGCAGCACGCAGCCCACCACCGCCAACCAGCGTTTGTAGGCCAAAACGGAAGTCTGAGCTCAGAATTACGGCCATAACCGCAAGGCGCCGCGGCGGCGTCAAACAATGTATAGAGCTTGCCCGTATTCAACGGGGAGATTCATGTGCTACATATTTTCGAACTGTCCAATGTCCGGGGAATTCTCCGATACCCCGGGAATTCCTGTCCGTGCGAGTAACACGCGTCGTTGAAAAGCACCGCGTGTTCGGTTTTCGTTCTGCGTAAAGAATTCAGGAGGCACCTACCATGGCGAAATCTGTTGGTATTGATTTAGGAACCACGAACTCTGTTGTTGCGGTAATGGAAGGCGGAAAGCCGACTGTCATCGTCAACTCCGAAGGCAGCCGGTTGACTCCGTCCGTTGTGGCGTTTACCCGGACCGGCGAACGTTTGGTCGGGCAGCTCGCCAAGAGGCAGGCCGTCCTTAACCCGGAAAACACCATTTATTCAGCAAAACGATTCATCGGGCGCCGGTATTCCGAAGTGCAGGCAGAAATAAAGAACGTCCCATTCAAGGTTGTTGCGGGGGAGAACGATGCCGTTCGCTTCGAGATTATGGGCAAGCTGTACGCGCCTGAGGAAATCTCGGCACAAGTGCTTCGGAAACTTGCGGACGACGCGACCAAGTATCTGGGAGAAAAGGTGACGGATGCGGTCATTACCGTTCCCGCCTACTTCAATGATGCGCAGCGGCAGGCCACCAAGGATGCGGGAAAGATTGCCGGGCTTAATGTGCTGCGAATCATCAATGAGCCCACAGCCGCCGCGCTGGCCTACGGCCTCGATAAAAAGAAGAACGAAACGATCCTGGTCTTCGATCTCGGTGGCGGAACTTTTGATGTCTCGATTCTCGATGTCGGCGACGGCGTCTTTGAAGTCAAGGCCACATCCGGCGACACGCATCTAGGGGGCGACGATTTCGATAAGCGTATCGTCGACTGGTTGGCGGAGGAGTTCCAGCGCGAGAACGGTATTGATTTGCGGAAGGACCGCCAGGCGCTGCAACGTCTGACGGAGGCCGCGGAGAAGGCGAAGATCGAGCTGTCCAGCATGATGGAAACACACATCAGCCTTCCTTTTATTACTGCGGATGCCACCGGGCCGAAACATCTGGACAAGAATCTGAGTCGAGCAAAATTCGATCAGCTTACCCACGACCTGGTCGATCGATGTGTCGGTCCCGTCAAGCAAGCCCTTTCCGATGCGAAACTCACCGAGAACGACATCGACGAGATCATCCTTGTCGGCGGGGCCACGCGCATGCCTTCCATACAGGCGCTTGTCCGCCGCTTGATGAAAGGAAAGGAGCCCAATCAATCGGTTAACCCCGACGAGGTTGTGGCTGTCGGCGCCGCGATTCAGGCAGGCGTTCTGGCGGGTGAGGTGAAGGATGTTGTGCTGCTCGACGTAACACCGCTTTCACTGGGTCTCGAAACCCTGGGCGGCGTGATGACGAAAATCGTCGAACGGAACACGACGGTTCCGGTTCGCCGCACCGAAGTTTTCTCGACGGCAGATGACAATCAGACAGCGGTGGACATTCATGTGCTGCAGGGTGAACGAGAGCTTGCCCGAGACAATCGCACCCTCGGCCACTTCAGGCTGGAAGGTATTCGGCCGGCGCCACGCGGAGCTCCTCAGATCGAGGTGACCTTCGACATCGACGCCAACGGCATTTTGACGGTAACCGCAAAAGATCGCGACACTGGAAAAGAACAGAAAATCACCATCAGCGGATCGACTCAGCTCTCGAAGGAGGAAGTCGAACGGATGGTCCGCGACGCTCAAGTGCATGCGGAGGAGGATCGCCGCCACCGCGAGGAGGTGGAAGCGCGAAACAACGCCGATGCGATGGCTCACCAGGTGGAAAAGCAATTGCGTGAGCTTGGAGACCGAGCGCCGGCCAATGAAAAGGCGCGGGCGGAGCAGATGATCAATCAGGTCCGGGAACTGGTGCGCACGCAGTCGACGGATATCGCTCAGTTGAAGCAGCTTACCGGCGATTTACAACAGATCCTTTACGGCCTGACTTCCGCAGCCGCAAGTCAGAACCAGCAAACCGGACAGCCCGGGCAGGAAGAGCCGCGCGGTCCGGATGATGTCGTCGACGCGGACTTCAAGAAGGCGGGATAAAACATGGAACGCACAATTGAAGATGTAGAACAGGAGCTGAAAACAGAGCATGGCCTGTATCTTCGCGCGCTTGCCGACTTTGATAACTATCGCCGCCGTATGGATCGCGAGCGTTCTCATGTTGGCCGGGAAGCGTTGCGGGGATTTATCCTGTCGCTCCTGGATGTTGTGGACGATCTGGAACGGCTGTTGAATGTTGCGGAGAGCACACCTTTCCTCAAGGAGGTCCGGATGGTGCACCGCAAATTGATGGACCTTCTTGAAAAGGCAGGCGTGCACCCGTTCGAAAGTGTCGGAAAGCCGTTCGACCCCTCGCTTCATGAGGCTGTCGCCACAGCGCCTGCGGGCGAGCGCCCTCCAGGCCTTGTGGTTCAGGAGGTGAAGCGAGGGTACCTTTGGGATAACGATCTGCTGCGCACGGCGCATGTGGTGGTGGGCGTGTAATGGCGGTCAAGTACAAGGACTACTATGACGTCCTCGGAGTTTCCCGCGGCGCTACGGAAGATCAGATTCGTAACGCCTACAGGAAACTTGCGCGCAAGCACCACCCCGACGTCAATCCCGGCGACAAGACCGCCGAGGAGAAGTTCAAGGAAATCAACGAGGCATATAGCGTCCTCTCTGATCCGCAAAAACGAAAACAATATGACGCACTCGGCCAGAACTGGAAACAGGGGGCGGAATTCAGGCCCCCGCCGGACTGGGGATCGAACGTTCATGTCGAGTATGGAGATGTTGGCGAAGATTTCGGCGGATTCAGCGATTTCTTTGAAAGCATGTTCGGTGGAGGGCGACGTGCCGGCGGCAGGGGATCTGCAAGGCGGGGCGCCGACGTCGAAGCTCAGGCCACGATCACGCTTGAAGAAGCGCATCGCGGCACGACCCGCAGCGTTTCTCTTCGTGGTCCGGACGGCAAGCCGAGGGTGATCAAAGTCAACATTCCGGCCGGCGTGTCGGACGGAGAAACGATCCGGTTGCCGAATGAAGGCGAGAGTGGAGCCGGCGGTGGCGGCTCCGGCGACCTTTTTGTAAACGTCAGAATCGAGCCTCATCCTGTTTTCAAACGCGTCGGTGATGGCAACCTGGAGGTCGAGCTGCCGGTCATGCCGTGGGAAGCCGCCCTGGGCGGGCAGGCACGTGTACCAACAATTGACGGCCCGGTCGATGTCACGCTTCCTCCGAATACACAGACCGGCCAGCGACTGCGTTTGCGTGGTCAGGGAATGCAGCGGCGGGGAGGCGGGCGCGGCGATCAATACGTTCGAATCAAGATCGTGAATCCGCCCTCCCTGTCACCAAAACAACGCGAGCTGTACGAAAGGCTTGCCGCAGAGTCTCGTCAGCTGTAGCGGCGGTCTATGACCGCCGAAAACCGGCGCTCATAGAGCGCCGCTACAGTAAGAACCGGCAACAAGGGGAAGGCATGAGAGCAACGAAATACGAAATCACAGTTCTAAAGACGCGCCGGGATTTCATGAGTCTGGACGAAGTTGCGGCGCGTTTTCGCATTCACCCAGACCTGGTGCGCCGATTCATCGACGCCGGTCTGATCGAACCGGCCGAGGTCATTGGCGGCACCATTATGTTGGACCCGGGAGCCGTTCATCGAATTCGCGTGATTCAGGGTTTGCGCTGCGACCTGGGAGTCAATCTTGCAGGAATTGCAGTGATCCTGGAACTGCTGGATCGCCTCGGCAAATTGCAGCGCGGAGGTGCGAATGGATATCAATAAGCTGACCGAAAAACTGCAGGAAGCGCTCAGTTCAGCACAGAGCAAGGCAGTCCAATACAGCCATCAGCAGGTCGACGTCGAGCATCTCCTGCTCGCACTGCTCGAACAGGAGCGCGGCCTTGCAACTTCGATTCTGAACAAGGCGAACATTGAGGTCGACAACCTGCGTCAGCGTATCGAGCAGGAACTCGCGAAGGTGCCGAAGGTGTCGGGATCGGCAGGCGGTCCCGACCAGGTTTACGTTACCGGCCGCCTGAACAAACTGCTGACGCAGGCAGAAGACGAAAGCAAGAAGATGGGAGACCAGTTTGTCTCCGTGGAGCATGTCCTGCTTGCGATGACCGACGATTCGGGCGCAGCCGGACGCACCCTCAAACAGTTCGGCCTCACGCGTGAACGGCTGATGCAGACGCTGCGCGAGGTACGCGGAAACCAGCGGGTCACGTCGCAGAATCCCGAAGCGACTTACGAAGCACTCGAGAGGTACGGGCGCAACCTGACCAAGCTGGCCGCGCAAGGCAAGCTGGATCCTGTGATCGGACGCGACGAAGAAATACGACGCGTCATTCAAGTGCTCTCGCGCCGGACGAAGAACAACCCTGTGCTGATTGGAGAGCCGGGCGTCGGAAAAACCGCGATCGTGGAAGGATTGGCTCAGCGGATCATCCGCGGTGACGTTCCCGAGAGTTTGAAGAACAAGGAAATCATCGCTCTTGATATGGGAGCGCTGATTGCCGGAGCCAAGTACCGCGGAGAATTCGAGGAGCG
>Ga0137409_10001287_pt1 | contig 27262 bp, 25 predicted proteins | sample CZODoug1_16funga_FD_122059 | JGI IMG/M metagenome (GOLD analysis project Ga0137409, IMG submission 122059) | Vadose zone soil fungal communities from Angelo Coast Range Reserve, California, USA - CZODoug1_16fungal (Hybrid Assembly) | ecosystem: Environmental > Terrestrial > Soil > Vadose zone...
GAGCTATGAAACGTGATCTTTACGCAGAAGTATCGACGCGCATTGTTGCAGAGCTAGAAGCCGGTGCCGCCCCTTGGGTCAAGCCATGGTCTGCAACGGCCGGCATGAACACGCCATGCAACGCCGCGACCAATCGGCCTTACTCAGGATGCAACGTCTTGTTGTTGTGGATGGCACACACGGCCGGCTATCGCACGCCTCGCTTTCTGACATTCAAACAGGCTTTGGAGTTGGGCGGCAACGTGCGCAGGGGCGAGCACGGCACGAAGGTGTATTTCGTGAAGCAACTCCAGGTTCACGATAAGGGATCGGACGATAACTCTGCAACGCGCTTAGTCCCGATGATGCGTGAGTATACGGTTTTCAATGTCGACCAATGCGAAAACCTACCCGATAGCATTTATACGGGGAAGCCAATGCGCGTTCGTAATCCCGACATGCGCGACGAGTTTGCCGACGCATTCTTGCACTCAACTGGCGCTGATATTCGCGAAGGCCAGGGTGAAGCGTTTTATGTGCCGAGCCGCGATTTTATTTCGATGCCGGCGTTCGATGCGTTCAAGGGCGCGGATCATTTCTACAACGTGGCCTTCCATGAACTCACGCATTGGGCGGGACACAAGTCGCGCCTTGATCGAGATTTGAAGAACCGGTTCGGCGCACGCAACTACGCGGCGGAGGAATTGATTGCGGAGTTGGGTGCTGCATTCCTGTGTGCGGAATTTGGCTTCGACGGTGACGTCAGGAATGCGGGCTACATCGCGTCCTGGATTGAGCTTTTGAAGGCTGACAAACGGGCATTCTTTACAGCGTGCAGCAACGCTTCCAAGGCTGCCGACTACCTGCGCGGCTTAGCCCTTGCCGAGCCCGCGGAAATAGCGGCGTGAGGGGTGCCGGTGATGACCAACTGTTAATCGGCGTGGGGTCCCGACGCCGATCGGCGAGCTAAGCCGTTGATCTGCCTCACGGTGGTGGGGTCACTGTTGTACGCTTATTCACACCTTGTCGCCAGAGATTAAGGTGATATGAATCGCATGTTGAAGCGGCGGTCAGTTTTCAATGACTGCGTTCAGCCGGATCACAGCCGCTGAACAATTATGCAACGCGCGGGTCGCTGCGACCGCCCCGGCGCCAAGTGCGGAACGACAACGCCAGAGCTGGGAGGAGAGAATGGCAAGCGCTTCCGAGCGACGGAAAGTGGTTCGTGCGGCCTGCCCGCATGACTGTCCGGATACCTGTGCCATGCTGGTGACCGTCGAAGATGGACGGGCGGTTGATGTTCGAGGCGACCCAGAGCATCCCTTCACGCGCGGAGGGCTATGCGTGAAGGTCAACAACTATGAGCAGCGGGTCTACAGCCCGGAGCGACTGCTCCATCCGCTTAAGCGCTCGGGGCCGAAAGGCAGCGGCCAGTTCGAACGTATCGGTTGGCACGAGGCGATGGACACAATCCGGCGTCGCTGGACCGAGATTATCGATCAATTCGGAGCGACCGCCATCCTGCCCTACAGCTATCTCGGCACCGAGGGCATCCTCAACGGCCTCAACGTCGGCGATGCCTTTTTCAACAAGCTTGGCGCTACCATTAGCGAGCGGACCTTTTGCGATTCGGGCTCGTGCACGGCCTACTTCATGACCATCGGTCCCTCGCCCGGCATGGATCCGGAAAGCTTCAAGCATTCGAAATACATCATACTCTGGGCCTGCAACACGATCAGCACCAACTTGCATCACTGGCCGTTCATCGCCGAGGCAAAGAACAAAGGTGCGAAGTTGGTCGTGATCGACCCGTTCAAGACACGTACTGCCCGTGAAGCCGATTGGCATATTCCTATTCGTCCCGGGACCGACGCGGCTCTGGCACTCGGCTTGATGAACGTCATCATCGGCGAGGACCTAGTCGACCACGATTACGTCCAGAACTACACGACCGGCTTTGACGAGCTCAAGGAGCGGGTCAGTGCCTACCCACCGGAGATGGTTGCGAAGATCACCGGGATTCCGGCGCAAGACATCAGGACGCTCGCGCGCGAATACGCGACCATCCAACCGAGCGTGATCCGCATCGGCGTCGCGATAGAGCGCCACGCCGGCGGCGGCCAGACGGTGCGCGCCGCCGCTTGCTTGCCGGCACTGGTAGGTGCTTGGCGCCGTGTTGGCGGCGGCATGTTGCAGTTGCCGATCTGGGCTTTCCCGGTCAAATGGGAGAACTTGATGCGGCCGGACTGGATCAAGCCCGGCACGCGCGTGCTGAACCAGTGGCGGCTGGGACCGGCACTGACGGGCGAGGAACCGCTGGATCCCCCTATCAAATCGCTGTTCGTTTACAATTCAAATCCCGCCATCGTGGTCCCGGAGCAGGAAAAAATCATCCAAGGCCTCAAGCGTGAGGACATTTTTACGGTGGTCAGTGAGCAATTCCTCACCGACACGGCCCGGTACGCAGACATCGTACTCCCTGCCACCACGCAGCTGGAGCAGTTCGATTTGATGTTCTCGTGGGGGCATCTCTATCTGTCGCTGAACCAGCAGGCGATCGCGCCACTCGGCGAATCAGTATCCAACACCGAGCTCTTCCGGCGCCTTACCCGCACCATGGGCTTCGATGACCGGCAATGGCAGCGGAGCGACGAAGAGATGGCAGTGGATGCCTTGGATTGGGCGAACCCGGCCCTTCAGGGAATAACGATGGATCTTCTGAAGGAGAAGGGCTGGGCGCGCCTGAATGTAGGAACGCCGGAGACGTACGCGCCCCATGCCAACGGCAACTTCCTCACCCCGTCCGGCAAGTGCGAATTCAAGGCGTCGATGGCGGCAGGCGGCAACTTCGTGCTACCGCTCTTCCGTCAAGGCTCGAACGAATTCCAGGCGGGCGAGCCGGTCGATCCGCTGCCAACCTACATTCTACCTAACGAGTCGCCGGCAACCAACGCACGGCTCGCCGCCCAATATCCGCTCAACATCATCTCCCCGAAGAGCCACGCATTCCTCAATTCGTCCTATGGCAACTTGCCGGGTCAATTGCATCACGCCGGGGAGCAGTTCGTGCTTGTCAATCCGAAGGATGCCCTCGCACGGAATGTTGGCGAAGGGAGCCCCGTTCGGATCTTCAATGATCGCGGCAGCTTCGAGGCGATCGCGAAGGTGAGCAGCGACGTCATGCCAGGTGTTGTCGTCGCCCCTATGGGATATTGGCGCAGCCTGAGCCGAACGGGTGCGACCGTAAATGCTCTCAACCCGTCAGCCTTTGCAGATCTTGGACGCGCGCCAACCTTTTCCGACACCTTGGTCGAAGTTGCGATCGCCGAGTCAGTGATAGCAGCGGAATGATGAACCAGTGCGGCCAGGGTCACCTGCCTAATCCGGAAGATGTCCCTTGGGTACTGCGCGGGGCGTAGAGGCCTGGCCCGCATTGCGATCTTCCGGTCGGCATGCGGGCCCAACGTCATGGATGCTGGCCTCGCCATCCCAGCGTGACCGTTCTCGGAGTAACCGAGAAGTTGTGGCTCGTCAGCCGCGGGACGAATCCGAGGGGCGGCTCAAGATAAGAAGCATCGAAAAGTGAACGATTTCAATGCAAATTGGAGAGGGAGGGACTGTCCGCAGATTGCAAGAAACTCAATAAAATCAGGCCTTTTCGATCCGCCCCCGGAGGGCGTGTGTACCAGTAAAGTGTCCCGAAGTCGACGGGATTTGCTGGGAACCTCGCTCCAAAATCACAGCGATCTCGATGCACCCATCTGATGGGGCAACCGCTATATTAAAGAACCCCCACCAACTAACGAACCAACCATCCGCCTCCCAATCCACCAACCACTCCCCCAGGATATTTGATCACCTACGGAAGTCAGATTTTCCAAATGAACCTCGTGATGACCTCAATCGTCGTTCTTGTGGCCATCTCATCTGTACTATTCATCGCAATCCAGACGATTGAGACAATCGTCCTCCGGCGCAATGGTTCGACCCGCTCGATCAGCTGACCAAATCGCTCTGCCGCTGCATGCGAAGTCATCTGTCCTGTCGCTCGTCGGCAATCCTGTCTCTATCGTCGGATCAAACTCTATTCGGCACCGAACCGATTTGTGATGCAGTCCGCCGAGAATTGGACGGCAAAGAATGCACCCTGCCCTCTCAACGGTCCGCGATAAGGGCGCATCCTTATCCAAAGACAGGTGCATGCGCGTGTCATTATAGTAGTTCGTATACGACAGCAGCATGTGACGAAGATGCCTGTGTGTACCGAAAAACCTTGAATCCGACCATAGTGGTGATGAGGTCCGCCCAGGATGGCGCGTGAACCAATGACACCGGTGCGCTGTACCGAGCGAGAGACTGGTGCATCCTTGTTCAAAGACCGATGCGTTCTGACGCCGTTGCAATAGTCAGCAGAGGATTTCAGGATCCGTCGCAGATGCGCTTCGATCACCGAATTATCGAACCGGATACAGCCATGACGACAGCAAAGACGCAAGGTCCCTCAAAGTGGCAACGCCGATCGAGCTCTAATGATCTCGCTCTAAGTCGGAACCTATGCGAGAGAAGCCTTCAACGCGCTGCAATAGTCAAAGCGATCGATAAAGGCTCTTTGGCGAACGAGTTGACTTTGGCGCCCCTGACAAACGAACAGCGAACGACATTGATCGATCTTCTCATCAAAATCGCACCAAGCGAGGATATTCTTGAATAGTCGAAGATGACGAAAGGGGTCTGCTCACCACCGATGGTCGGACTGAGAGCGGCCGCCCTCTCGACCAGAGTTTATCATATCAAATCGCCAATCAGGCGGCCCGCTTGCTTTGAGCAAATGGTGATAACTCGCGCTTGAGAAACGAACCATCACCGGGGGCGCCCAAAATTTTTCCCTCTTCCACTACGACTTTCCCCCGCAGTACGGTCATGACCGGCCAGCCGGTTACGGCCAGCCCTTCGTACGGAGTGTAATCTGCGCCGTGATGCATCAACTCCTGCCGAATGATTTCCTTGCGGTTAGGATCCCAAATCACGATATCGGCATCGAAACCCGGCGCGATGGATCCCTTTCTTGGGTACAGCCCATACATCTTCGCGTGGTTTGTCGAGGTAAGCGCCACGAATTCGTTCAAGGTGATGCGGCCTTCCACAACGCCTTTCGAGAAGAGAATCTGCAAACGCGTTTCGACGCCCGGAATTCCATTCGGAACCCAACGGAACGACGTGCGCGCCTTCGGATTCAATTTTCCTTGGACGCTGCCGTATGTGAAGGGGCAATGGTCCGATGAGAAGGTCTGGAATACGCCGGTGCGGATACCCTCCCATATGGCTTCCCAGCTTGCTTCATCCCGCGGCGGCGGGGAACAAACGTACTTGCCCCCCGTCTCGTCCATATTGAGGCCCTTTAGATCGTTTGCCGTGAGCGCGACGTATTGGGGACAGGTTTCGCCATAGATCTTGAGACCTTTATGCTGAGCCCAGCGGATCTGCTCCATCGGCTCACGTCCCGACACATGAACGATCATGATGGGCACATCAGTTAGCTCGGCGTGGCTGATGGCGCGGTGTGTCGCTTCGCGCTCGACCGACTGCGGCCGCGAGACCGCGTGGTAATAGGGCGCGGTTTTTCCGGCTCGTTCGAGCCGGTCTGTCATGAAGCGAATTGCATCGTATCCTTCGCAATGAACCATCACCAGCGCCCGACAGCCGCGGGCACAGTCGAACACCTCCAGAAGCTGCTGATCGTTGAGCACGAGGTCGTCGTAGGTCATGAAAACCTTGAACGACGTGTAGCCGTCAGCAACCAAGGACGGGAGTTCCTGACCCAGCACGCTCGCGGTCGGGTCGGTAATGATGAGATGAAATCCGTAGTCCGCGTAGCACTTCCCGTCGGCTTCCTTATGGTAGTCGACAACGCTGGTGCGCAGCGAGGCACCCCTTGGCTGCAAAGCGAAGGGCAGAACCGTGGTGTTGCCGCCTGCAATTGCCGAACGCGTGCCGCTTTCGAAATCGTCCGCCATCGCAGGTCCGCCGAAGGCAGGCTGCGCAAGATGGACATGACTATCGATTCCGCCGGGCATCACCAATAACCCGGATGCATCGATCTGACGCGTCCCGCCTTCCAGCTTCGCTGCAACGGAGACGATGCGGCCGGACCGGATGCCGACATCCGCAACGACGGTGTCGGCTGCGGTGACGACCGTTCCTCCACGAATAACCAGATCGAATTCACTCATCTGTTCGTCCTCCTAGGTTTGTTCTGAGAGTCAGGCGGGCTGCGCAATGAACGACAGCATGACATCAGCCCCTCTGTTAGGCGAAGCGTTGACCCGGCATAGAACGCACCGGTGCCCGAAGCCGGCATGAACTCGCGCGAGAGCGCTGTGCCTCGCTCTGTTAATGGGCAGCTCGGCTGCGAGCAACATCCTGGTGTATTCCTCCACGGGATGGCGAAGCCTCCCGCGACCCTGCTTCAACGACATGGCGGGCGCGGGCAGGAAGGCCGGTCAGCGAAGTAACGCAAGGATGGCAGCAAGCTTTTGGGATCGAACCCCCTGCCGATAATGACGATCGAATTGTCTTTGCCGTCAACTTTCTCGCCACCGTCGGGCAGGATTTCCGGCGATTGAACCACGTGCCGCACGCTTTGAAGGAGCAGCCGGCCGGCCGGGGTTCGCACAACGCCCTTTACGCGCATGATGTCGTCGCCTCGCGCATACAGCAGCGCGCTGAGCCAGACGCTGAAGGCAGCCCAATCTATGGTTTCGTCGATGTCGATGGAGGTCGCCTTAATCGGAGCGGCGGCATCTCCCGGCAGTTCGGGCAGCGGCACGGCCGTTTCATGCGCGAAATCGGGAAGGCTCATGCCGCTGCCCATCGCAGCGCCCGAAATCACCGCGCCCGGATTGAGCGCCTTGAGCGTTCCGAGCAGGGGGCGCAGCGTTTCCTCTTCTGCCGCATCCACCTTGGTCACGACAAGCCTGTCGGCGATCTCGACCTGCCGTCGCCCCAGCGGCTCGCGCTTGAGTTGATCCAGTCCGTGCAGCGCGTCCACCGACACCACGATCTCGCTCACTACAATGTGGTGAATCAGTACCGGATCGGATTTGATGGCATCGACAATCGCGCCAGGGTCGGCAAGACCACTTGTCTCCAGCACGATGCGATCGATCCTCTCGGCTCGATCATCCGATGCAACGCGTACATCGCAGACGTCGCGCAAGAGAGATATGAACGCGTCGCGGCCCTCGCAGCAGGCACAGCCCCCGGCCAGAACCGCCAGATGGGGAGAACGGCTCAGCAAGACGTTATCGACTGGCACCTGGGCAGCCTCATTGACCACCACCAGCGTGCCTTCGGTCAGTCCATGATGCAATTGGTGGCGAAGCCAGGTGGTCTTGCCGGCCCCCAGGAATCCGCCAAGAACGGTGAGCCTCATGCGTCCATCAGCTGAGCCGGGCATCTATCGGGACCCGTTCTCATCCCCAGCGTCGGCGCACGCGAAGCGCGGATCGAGAGGATCGATGACCTTCCCACCAATGCGCTCCGCCGCCGCCCAGAATTCCGTCAGGTCGGCCACCATCACATGATTTCCCGTCCTCGTTGCAACAGTAATGCCGGGGATTATGCCGTCATCGTGAGCCGTCAGCCCATAGCCGGGCAATATTGCCTGAAGTACTTGCGCGCGGCGAAATCGCGCGCGCAGCCTGTCGGGCGCGGTGGCCGCGCCCGCTTCTGTCCAATGCCCCGGTGCAGCGGGAAAACCGCAATTTGCGCACATTATCCCACCTCCCAGAACCGTGATGCTCGGCCGATCAGATGACTGGCGGCCGTTCCTTCCCTTCGAACGGATAGCGCTTGCGGAAGTCCGCGGCAATCTCCTCGAAGGGCGCCCAGCGTACGCCCTCATGTCCGCTGATATATTCGATCAGACGCTCGAGCATCAAAATGACCTGCGGGCGACCACTGACATCCGGATGAATCGTGAGGCAGAACGCGGCGTAGTCCATCTCGCGATAGACCCAGTCGAACTGATCGCGCCAAAGCGATTCGATATCGCGCGGATTCACAAAGCCGTGGCTGTTCGGCGACTTCTTGATGAACATCATTGGCGGCAAGTCATCGACATACCAATTCGCACCGATTTCGACGACATCGATCTCCTTGCCGTGCTCAAGCGGCTTCATCCACTCTTCGGCCTTCTTGGAGTAGTCGATCACGGTCCACTTGTCGCCGACCCGGGCGTAGAAGGGTTGGAAGTCCCGGTAGCCTTGGCTGTGATCATATTTGAAGCCGTATTTCTGGAGAAGCGCCGCCGTCGAGGACGACATTTCCCACCACGGCGCCACATAGCCGCGCGGGCGTACGCCGCTCAGCTTTTCGATGACCTCGACGGATTTGGCAAGTACGGCCTCTTCCTGGGTGGGCGTCATCGCCACTGGATTCTCATGCGAATAGCCATGCGCGCCGATCTCATGTCCCTCGTCCACGATCTGGCGGCACTGTTTCGGGAAGGTTTCGATGGAATGGCCGGGTATGAAGAAGGTCGTCTTGAGACCGTATTTCTTGAAAAGCCTGAGCAGCCTGGGAACGCCGACCTCGCTGGCGAAGACGCCGCGCTGGATATCGGATGGAGAATCGCCTCCACCATAGGACCCGATCCAGCCCGCAACGGAGTCGATATCCGTTCCGAACCCACAGATGATTTCTTTTTTTGCCATTACAACTCTCCTTTTTTTGCTGCGTGGCGGCTCAACCGGATGCGCCAGAACATTCGTCGGGTCCAGGGGGGCCGAAGCCCCACCCGCATTCGTTTCGCCACTTAAAACAAGGCGACTTCAGACAGGGGCTCGCTCGATCTCTTCTTGGCGCATAAACTTATCGAAAAGATCTGCACTCCCGGATCAGGCCCGGGATATGCTTTTTTGAATCATGCTTCAGGGAACCGGGATCGGCTTTACCTTATTGGGCTCAAGCCAGTCCTTCGCCGTCTCGCAACTGCCGCAGTTGATGCCGGCGAGATTGTCGGCGTTATGCACCTCCGGCAGGGGCTGAATGGTGGCGCCAGGTGTGGGCGTGCCGTCCTGAACAGATTTAAGGCTGAGTTCCGGCAGAAGTTCGCCATTGAGTGCGGTGTCGATGAACAAGGGCGGCACCTTGTCGGCCGGGAAGGTGTTGCAGCCATCCACGAAGCTATCGCCCTTGCACACCTTGACGTCCTTCGGCTCGACCCAGGGCAGCGGATATTCAATATTGTTCCCGCTGAGCTTCTTCTTGCCGGTGAGGACTTCCATCATCAACTTGAAAGCATAGCCGCCGACCGCCGGTCCGGCGCTTGAAGAGACGCCCTTCAGCCCCTTGGCCTGCATGGCCGGGTCGGCGATTGCGAGGCGATAGCCGTTGTTGGATTGGCCGGCGATAGTGACCAGCCGATCGGGCCGTTTATTTATGACGGCTTGGAGGGAGCCGTAGGTCCCGTCGACGGTCCAGATGCCGTCGACGTTGGGATGCGCCGCCAGAATCTTGGCGACTTCCTCCTGCGAGGTCGCGTCGTTCCAATTGCCATAGAAATCGCCGACGATCTTGATGCCGGGGTATTTCCTGAAAACGCCATAGGCCTGTTCGTCGTAGGTCTTGGTCACGGTGGTGCCGGCAACGCCGTGATTGAAGATCACCTCACCCTTGCCGCCCATCTGGTTGACCATCCATTGGGCCGTATTGGCTCCGTAGTGGGCGGTGATGTTGCTGACGTTGTTGGCACAGGGCTCCGTGACCGTGCTGTCATAGGCGAACACCACGACGCCCTTGGCACAGGCTTGCTTGATGACGCGATTGAGCGCGGTGGGCGAAAGAGGATAAAGGATGATGGCATTCGCGCCGGATGCGACCATGCTCTGCAGATCCGATATCTGGTGCTGGACATCGGTGCCCGAAATGACGGTCTTGAACTCCACCGATTTATCATAGGGCGGCGTGGAGGCGAGCGCCTTGATGCCATTGGCCGCGGCCGCCTGCCACGTATTGCCGCTGTAGCTCATGTCCAGGAAGACCTTGTAATGGTCTTCGGCGATCGCCGAGCCGGGCGCGAGCAAAGCAGCGAGCGCGACGGCCGGAGCGAGGCCAACGAATAATCTCCTGTGCCAATCTGTCTTCATGTCGGATTTTCCTCTCTGTTTTTCATTTGCGTTCGCCATGATCAGCGGCTTCCCACGATCAACCGCCCGCTCTGGAGGACCAAAGCGATAAGGATAATCCCGCCCTGGACGAGATCGCGGAACCCTTGTGAAAGGCTAAGAGTGGTGATGACGGTGGAAAGTGTGCTGAGAAACAGCGCGCCGGCGAATGTGCCGAGATAGATGCCGGAGCCACCCGTCACCCGCGCGCCCCCGATCACAACAGCCGCTATGCTCGGCATCAAAAGCGCATCTCCCATGTTCAGGGTGGCGCTCGACGAATAGCCGGCCAGGAGGATGCCCGTGATGCCGGCGCACAGGCCGCCGATGGTGTAGACCGCAATCGTCAAGGCCGCGATCGGCAAGCCGAGAATTCGGGCCGCGCCCGGGCTGCTGCCGATAGCATATAGCTTGCGCCCTTCCGCGGTGCGGTTCTGGAACAGCCAGGCCGCCAGCACGAACAAGATGATGAACAGGATCGGACAGGGTATTCCCAGAAAGCTGCTGTTCATGAATTTCTGCAGGGCCGGAGCCACCGACTGCTGGGAGCTGCCAGCGGTCAGGCCGAGGGCAACGCCGGAGAAGGTTATCCCCGACGACAGGGTGATGATGAACGGGGGCAGCTTCGCAAGCGCGACGCCGATGCCGTTGACCAGCCCGATCCCGGCGCAGCAAAGCAGCGTCGCCGGTATGGCCAGGAGCAATGCGTCATCGCTGCCGCGCGTCAAGCCGGCGATCATCATGCCGCCTATCCCGATCACGACGCCCAGCGACAGATCGATGCCGCCGAGCAGAATGATCAGACCTTGGCCGAACGAAGCGACGACGAGGAAGATCGCGGTCACCATGATAGCGGTGAGCTGATCGAACGAGCCGAAGGAGTGGTTGGCGATCTTCATGCCCACCACCAGTACCATTGTGGCGGCAAAAACCATGAGGGCCGGCAGGAGCTCGGGGCCGATCAAGGCGCGGCGGGCGGCGGGTGTCTTGCTCACGGCCGCATGTCCGGCGGGTATCGGGGGCTCGTGCATCCGCATCAGGCTTTCCTCAGCCGTTGTGCACCTGCCAGAAGTGCCGAGAGCTGCCCGAAGAAGATCGCCAGGATCATGATGATTCCGTTGAAGATGTTCGTGTAAAAATCGGCGACGCCAAGCGCGAACAGCATCTTCTGCAGGATGGTGAGAATGCCTGCGCCGGCAAGGGTGCCGATGACCCCGCCCCGGCCGCCGTTCAGCGAGGTGCCGCCGATGGCAACGGCCGCATACATGAAGAGCAGGAAGGAATCGCTGATGCGCGGGTCGCCCGAGCCGATTTCCGCGCAATACACGTAGCCGGCCATCGCGTAGCACATGCCCGACACGACAAAGGCGAACAACTTGGTCGCCCGTACGTTCACGCCCGACAAGCGGGAAGCCTGCTCGTCCGTTCCCACGGCGTACAGCCAGATGCCCATCCGCGAATGCTTGAGCAGAAGCCACAGGCCGCCCACCAAAGCGAGGACGATCGCCGGAGCCGGAATCCCAAAGAAATCGCCGCTCAGCGTGTTGACGATCGCGTCGCTCACCTCCCCGCCGGGCGCCGGAAGAACCAGAAGGGCGATGCCCTGGCAGGCGATCAGCGTGCCCAGACTCACGGCGAGCGATTGCAGCTTGAGATAGGCGACCAAGAAGCCGTTCACGCAACCAACGGCTGCGCCGATTGCGAGAACGGCTGCCAAGCTTCCCCCAGTCCCCAGAGTGCCGGTGCTGGTCGTGGCGACCACGACATTTGCAATGGCGATAACCCCCGGACCGGACAAATCCAGCTCCCCACAGAGCACGACGAGCGTGAGGCCCATCGCTGCCAGCGCCAGCACGACGGTGTTATTCAGAACATTGCCTATTCCGAACAGAGATAGCGCCGAGGGCTCGTGCAGGGCGTAGATTACGAACATGACGCACAGCAGCGCTGAAGCCGCCGTGGCGCCGCCACCGGCCATTTTCCGGATCAAGGATATGGACTTTGCCATCGTCACGCTCCGCCCGACGATGCAATCGCACGCGCGCCGCCGGCATAGCCCGAAGCAAGCGCGAGAATCCTGTCCTGCGACAGCCCCTCAGGCCCGAGTTCGCCGGCGATGGTGTTGCGGTAGAGGACGAGGCAGCGGTCGCAAAGGTGGACCAGTTCGTCAAGCTCGGTCGAATAAAACAGGATAGCCCCGCCCTCGCGCACGAAGCCGCGCATCATGGCGTAGATGTTCTGCTTGGCGCCGACGTCGACGCCGCGCGTCGGATCGAACAGGAACAGGCAGCGCGGTTCGGCGAGAAGCGCACGAGCCAGGATGGCCTTCTGCTGGTTGCCGCCGGACAAGGCGCTGATGCTCAACGGCAGATAACGCTCTGCCAGGTTCACCGTCGGCGTGACCTTTTCCACTAGCCGCCGTTCGGCCGCCCAGTTCAGAAAATGAAGCGGGCTCGCCTCGTTGATCACGGGCAACGAGATGTTGGCTTGAGTGCTGAGATCGTTGAACAGGCCCTCGGACTTGCGCTCCTCGGGCACCAGGACCAAGCCGAGCCGGCGCGCGTGACGAGGCGAACGGATCATGGTAGGCACGCCTTCGATCGCAATGGTGCCCTGCTCCAGCGGTGAAAGGCCGACCAGCGCCTTGAAGAGCCTCGACTGGCCATGTCCTTCCAGACCGGCGACGCCAAGGATCTCGCCCGGCGCCAGCGAGAAGCCGATGTCCTCGATGCCCGGCCCCTTCAGATGGCTGGCCTCCAGCACCGGTGTCGCCCCGGGGCGAGCAGAGGAAGACTGACGTGTGGAAGTCTCGACCATGGAGCGGCCGGCCATGCTGCTGAAGATGGCCTCGTCGCTCATTTCCGCTACTTCGTCTTCAAGCACTTTCCTGCCGTTGCGCAGAATCACACAGCGACGGCACAGGCGGCGGATTTCATCGAGCTTGTGGCTGATATAGAGGATCGAGGTGTTCGCCTGCAGCATCCGGTCGACAAGCCCGAACAGCCATTCCCGGTCGGAGAGGGCCGCTGTTGCTTCATCCAGCAGCAACACCGCGGGGCGGCGCCAGAGTGCCCGGACGATCTCGATCCTCTGGCGCATGCCGAGAGGCAGATCTTCGACAAGTGCCGCGGGGGAAATGTCAGTGACGTCATGCGCCTGCAGGATCTGCTCGGCCTCCTGCTCGATCTGGCGCCTCGGGACGAGGCCGAGGCGGTTCAGCTTGGGCCGGGGCAGGAACATGTTCGCGGCGACCGAGAGCGTCGGGACCAGACTGAGTTCCTGAAACGCGGTGGACACGCCATGGGCGCGGGCATCGACAATGCCGCGCGGGCGAAAAGGCTGCCCGGCGATATGGATCTCGCCGGCATCCGGCACGACGATCCCACTCAGGATTTTGACGAGCGTCGACTTGCCGGCACCGTTCTCGCCGAGACACCCGCAGACCTCGCCGGCATGCAGCTCGAACGAGACATCGTCCAACGCCACGGTCGCCCCATAGCGCTTGGAAACGGAATTAAAGTCGAGCACGGGTTGGCGCCGGTCTTTCATTCCTTCCCTCTCCCAGCCCGACTAGTTTGGTCAGACCAAAACGCGCTAACATGACTAAATTTGGAAGACAACCGGCCAATTTTCGTTAGCCCGGGCAATATCGATGGTCTGACCATAAAAGATGCAATTGCCTCGTGCCAACGCCCCGTTCGTAGGCGATCCGGGGCACCGCGAAGGGTACGGCGGATCGTGGGCGAGCTGGATCGGGCGCTTGAGGCCGCCGGGGCGAGCGCGATGCCGATCCTCGTCGCCTCGGTGGGACGCCCCTTGGTATGCAGCATAGATACCATGGCCTTCAGAACGACAAGCGCTTCGGGAAGCGAACCCCGCTTGCAGGGAGAAGCGCGCCGAAAGGTCGCGCTCGCTCCGCAGCCTGGCGGAAATTCGGCGGTTGCGACTACGGTCTGAACGCACGGCACGGCTGATTTGGCGGCAGTAACCCGCAGTTCAATCGGAAAAATCGCGGTTGGGACGGCCTGACCAATAAAAATATGGTCAGACCAAAATTGAGTTCCGCTCATTGTACCGGTCAACGTCCCTGATTGATCCGAAGCCCGGTCATTACGGCAAGAACGAACAACCGTTCTGACCTTCCGTTTTGCTCCCGCCGCACGATTGGCGGCCAGGAACCCTAGCAAAAACCTTGCCAGCAAATCTCTCGAAGGAAGCAAGGCAAAGCGCCGAATACTGTCGAGACCAATGCGGCTCGTCACCGTCTCCTGGATGACGGCTTCGCGCTCGGTGCTCGCAAACGTGGCGCCCCGACCAATGAATACGGGTTCCCTCGAACGACGAAGAACTCGATGTCGCCCGCCACCGGCTCGGGCAGCGGCGAGCGAACGCCGGGCATCCGCCTGACCGGTCTCAGATTGACCTATTGATCGAGTTGAATTTGATGAGCGCCCCGCAGCGAAGCATGATCCTGCGCGATAAGAGGCCGGCCGATCGCCCAAAAAAATCGCGTCAGGGCCGCCGGTCTGCGCTTTCCATTCCTCCGGCATGACGGTGCTCGGCCTTGCATCAAGGCGCCGACACGTCCGCATCGACGCCGCGACCGGTATCGCCTTGGTCATATCGATCCTTTTGTACAGGTGGCGCGCATCTCTAAACTACGGCAGCTCGCTTGCTGACAAACCGGCTCGGGAGCCTGCCATGCTGATATGTTTGCGCATGTAGTAGCTCGCACCATCGGGGTCGTTCATCGCTATAGCCTCGAGAATGCGCTCGTGCTCGGTAACGGCGTTCCACAGATTGCCGCGTCGCTCGGTCGGCAAGCGCTGACTTTCGAAAAGAACACTGGCAAAGGTATGGTGCATGTCCATCAGAAGCTTGTTGCGGGAAGTTCGCAGAATGATCTGATGGAAGTCGAAATCGGCCTGGGCATAGGCAGCGAGGTCAAGCGCGCCGGTGGCCTTGCGAAAGGACTCGATGCTTTCCTTCAGCTCCTCGACTTCCTGTTTCGTATGGTCGATCGCAGCAAGATGGGCTGCATAGCTCTCGGCGATATAACGAAACTGGTAGACCTCACGCAGGGAATAGCGGGCTGCGAAGCGCCAGGAGGGCGTTGCGAGGGTATCGTCCTCCGGGCTCACAACAAACCCGCGCCCGCTCGGCGTTGCCACGATCTGCCCGATCGTGGCGAGTATCGAGAGCGCTTCGCGGAGCGTTGCGCGGCTGATATTCAGGTCGCGAGCGAGGTCACGCTGTGGAGGCAGCGCCTCTCCAGGCTTGATCCGGCCGTCCCGGATCATCGTCTGAAGATGAGTGACAGTCGTTCGGGTAACACCAACGGCATAGTCGCGTCTTCCCCTCGGCTTATCCTCAGCCATCAGCGCGGTCACGTCTGGCTTGTGGTCGTCGCTACCCGTGCGGGCCATACTCGCTTCTCTTGATTATCGCCGTTTCAACTTGCCGGAGCCAATCGAAAAGCGACGCTGGGTCAAAGCATGACGTCACCGCCATTGGGGTTCATTGTCGCGCCGACATAGTAAGCCCCTTCTTCGGAGGCGAGAAGGACCGCGGTGGGCGCAATTTCCGTCACCTGGCCCGCGCGCCTGATCGGCAATTCGTTGAGCTTGGCCTTGCGCCACTCCTCGGGTAGTCCGCGGTAGAGCTCGGTTTCGATCGGGCCGGGGCAGATGGCATTAGCGGTCACACCATCGCGGGCGACTTCATACGCGAGCGATTTGGTGAAGCCGATGACGCCGGCCTTGGCCGCTGCATAATGGGCCATTTCCGGCGCGCCCTTATGCCCGAGCTGCGAGGCTATATTGATAATGCGGCCGAATTTGCGATCGATCATCGGCTTCAGCACGGCACGGGTGCACAGGAAGACGCTGCGCAGATTGACCGCCATCATCTCGTCCCACATCGAGGTACTCATCTCGGTGACAACAGATGTCGTGTCGATGCCGGCATTGTTCACGAGAATGTCGATCTGGCCGAGCCCCTTGATCGCCGCCGCCACGGCAGCCTCCACCTGGGCTTCGTTGCTGACGTCGGCGCCAACCGCCACCGTCTTGACGCCAAACTGCTTCAGTTCGGCGGTCTTGGCTTCGGCGTTCGCGATTTTGAGGTCGAGCACGGCGACATCCGCACCCTCGCGCGCGAAGGCCGTCGCGATCGCGCCGCCAATGCCGCGTGCGCCGCCCGTAACCAGTGCTTTCTTTCCTTGAAGACGTCCTGCCATTTTTTGTTTCCTGATGTTCAACGCGGTTGGGTTTGAAGAGGGGTGTCGTGGCTGTTGCGGCTAAGAATGCGTTCCGCCTCCCGCATGAAGACGTTGAAGGTGTCCGATGCCGGAACCGAGGCGGCAACGTGCTCATGGCGGAAGCAATGAACGAAATGCCCCTCCCCCACGATCGACATCGGCGGCATTTCCGTGCGGCAGCGTTCGATCACAAAGGGGCAGCGGGAGGCGAGGAAGCAGCCTTTCGGCAGATTGATGGGGCTTGGAATCTCGCCCTTGAGGCTGACTGTGCTCTCGATTTTCAAATGCGGGTGCGGCAGCAGGACGGATGAAAGCAGCCCGCTGGCATAAGGATGGTGCGGTCGGTTGAAGACAGTCTCGGCCGCGCCCTGCTCGACGATCATGCCTAGATACATCACCGCCACCCGATGGCTGATGAAGCGCACGGTCGAAAGATCGTGCGAGATGAAGAGATAGGCCGTGTTGCGTTCGGCCTGGATGCGCTGCAGGAGATCGATGATCTCGGCCCGTGCCGTCGGATCGAGCGTCGAGGTCGGCTCATCGAGCACGACCAACTCGGGCTGGGTGACCATCGCGCGTGCAATTCCCACGCGCTGCTGCTGGCCGGCGGAAAGCTCGGAGGGGTAGGCATCGAGCAGATCCGGATCCAGGCGCACCAAACCGATTGCCTCCAGCGTCTTGCTCTGACGTGTGGCGCGGTCGAGCTTCATCGGCAACAAGGGCTCGCTGATCGATTGGCCGATCTTCATGCGCGGGTCGAGGGATTCCGCTGGTTCCTGGAAGACAAACTGGACCTTACCCTTGATATCACCGCGCGAGCCCCGCTGCCCCGAAATCGGCTTGCCGTTGAATCTGATCGTGCCGGCGCTCGGTTCCAGCAAACCGATGATGCAGCGCCCGACAGTGGTCTTGCCGGAACCGCTCTCGCCCACAAGCCCCAGTGTCTCGCCGGGTTGGATCGAAAGATTCACGTTGTTGATCGCCTGCACGACCTGTTTGGAACCGACGATCGGAAAGCGCTTGTAGAGGTTTTCGACGGTGAGAATGGCGCTCATTCGGGGCTCACGGGAAAATGGCAACGCGCGAAATGGCCGGGCCCGATCTCCGCGAAAGGCGGGCGGCGCTCGCTGCACGTCGGCTGGGCCAGGGGACAGCGATTGGCATAGCTGCAGCCCCCTACCTGTATTTGACGCCGGCCTGTTTGGGGAACGCTCCAGGTGTCGCGCAATTTCGGGCTATGCGAAAAGGCTGCCAGCAGCGTCAACGTATAAGGATGGGCCGGTTTGAGGAACAGGCTCTCGCGGGGCGCGAGCTCCATGATCTCGCCGGCGTAGAGAACCGCGACGCGGTCGCAGAAGTGGGCAGTGATGCCGATATCGCGCGTGATGAACAGCAGGGAGCTGCGATGACCGGTGGCAAGACGGCTCAGCAATGACAGGATCTGCGCCTGCACGGTGACGTCGAGGCCGCTGGTCGCGTCGTCGGAAATGATGAAGGCCGGATTGCAGATAAGCGCCATGGCGATCACCACGCGCTGCGCCATGCCGCCTGACAATTCATGCGGATAGGCGTTCATGCGCCTTTCCGGATCGGGGATTTGCACGTCGCGCAGCATTGCAAGGGCAAGACGTGCCGCCTCGGCCCGGCTGACGCCAAGGTGAATACGCGCCATGGCGCCGATCTGCCGGCCAATGGTCATGGTCGGATTGAGCTCGGCGCGCGGATTGGGAACCACCACGGACAGGCGGCGGCCCCGCAATTTGCGCAATTCCAGTTCCGGCAAAGCGAGGATATTGCGGCCGTCGAAGACGACCTCGCCGGTCCTGATGCGCCCCGGCGCCGGCGGAACCCCCAGGATCGAGCGCGCGAGGGTCGTCTTGCCTGCGCCGCTTTCGCCAACGAGCCCGATGATCTCACCGGGCAGCACGGACAGGCTCACGCCCTTCAGGACCTGCTTGGGTTCGTCCGCGCCCGAAAAATCCACGCGCAGGTCCTTGATGTCGACAAGCGGGGCCGCCGCTGTCCGCGGCCTGCTCTCCAGTCCCTGTTCGGATGTAACGGCGAGTTGCGACATCCGTGACCTCAATTGCTGATGCGCGGATCGAGGAGCACGTAAATCAGGTCGACCACGATATAGACCATGAGGGAAAAGATCGCGGAGAACAGCACGAAACCGAGAACCGGATAGATGTCGGAGTTCAGGACGCCCTGCACCGCATATTGCCCTGCTCCGCCCCAGGAAAAGACAATTTCCACCAGCACAGCTCCACCGATCAGATAGCCATAGAGAACGCTAATGATAGTGACAATCGAAGGCAGTGCATTCCTCAGCGCATGGCGGACGACGAGATTATGCGGCACGCCGCACAACACCTCGTAGCGGCTGAAATCAGAATCCAGCATCTTCTCCACGGTCGCCTGCGTCATCTTCAAAATGGGTCCGGCATTGAGCAACCCGAGCGCGAGGACCGGCAGGACGAGATGGGCCAGCGCGGAGCCGAAGGCATCGAGGTCGCCGGCCAGAAGTGCGTCGATGGTGTAGGCCCCGGTTATCGGCTCCGGCGGGATGACGATCATGTCGATACGCCCCAGCGGCGCCGGCGCCCAGCCGAGCAGCGTGTAAAAGACGAAGATCAGCACGAGCGCGAACCAGAAATCCGGAAGCGCACCAGCGCTCAAGCCATAAAGATCGGCAAGGCGCGCGACCCAGCCGTTCGGCTGCTTGGCGGCAAAGACACCGAGGGTGACGCCCACCACGACCGCGAGCAGCAGTGACAGGGTCACAAGCTCGAGCGTTGCGGGGAAGCGTTGCACCAGATCCTCCAGTACCGGCCGGGTTGTCTGCCAGGAAGTGCCGAGATCGCCATGCAGGATATTTTTCACATAGATGAAGAATTGAATGTAAAGCGGCTGCTCGAGTCCGAGCGATTCACGCAGGCTCGCAACGGCATCCGGCGTCGCGGTCGGTCCGAGCATCAGCACGGCGGGATCGCCGGGAATGCTCTTCACCAAAAGAAAGCTGACGAGCACGATGCCCAGCAATTGCGGGATGACGAAGACGAGGCGCTTGGCAAGATAACCCAGGACCCGCATCATCAAACCTGCTCCAGGGATTGACGCTTGGATGCGGCGGCAGCACGGCCCGCGGGACGCTGGCGCGCATCGTTCAGCAATTGGCGGCGCTTGGCGGGATCGGCCAGGACTTCGATCGAGGCGCCAACCAGCGAAAAGCCGAAGACGGTGATGGCAAGCATGGCGCCCGGGAACATTGACGGCCACCATTGGCCGGTGACGACGTTCTGGAAGCCCATGGCAATCATGCTGCCCCATTCCGGGGTGGGCGCGCGCACACCGGCGCCGATGAAGGACAGGGCCGCGGTCAGCAGGATTCCCCAGCCGACATTGATCGAGAGCTGCGCCAGAACCGGCGCCATTGCATTCGGGATGACATGGCGGGTGATGGTCTGGAAATCGGAAAGGCCGTTGACGGTGGACGCCTCGACATAGCGCATCGAGCGGAGGCTCAGCACCTGTGAGCGCATCAGGCGCAGATAGATGGGTGCGTTGACGAAAGCGATGGCGAGCACGACCGTCTGGATGCTCTGCCCAAGGCTCGCCACCAAGGCGATCGCGAACACAAAGACCGGAAAGGCTTGCAGCACGTCGGCGGCGCGCATTACTGCGAAGGAAACCCAGACGCGGATGCCGCGCCCGCTGCTGTAGTAGCCGACAAGCGCACCGATGGAGCCGCCCAGAAGCGCCGAGAGCACGGTGCCGAGAATGGCGATGGTCAGATCGATGCGGGGTGCGTAGATCGCTCGGCTGAAAATATCCATGCCGACATTGTCGGTCCCGAACAGATGACTGCCGCCGGGCGACTGCAGGAAGTTAGTCGAGTCAGCCTCTGTCGGCGAATAGGGCGCGATGAGCGGGGCCAGGATCGCGAGTATGGCAACGATGGCGACGATCAGATATCCGACAGCGAAACGCGGTCTGATCACCGCTATGCGTGCGCACAAGCTAACAATGGCGAGCATGGGCGCCCTTTGATCAAAAGGCCCCTCCGGAGCAGCCCCGGAGAGGCGAAGGCCGTCACCTTCGGGAGAAGTCCTGGAAGCGCAGATTGTTGGACGTGTAGTAGGTAAAGCCCTTCAGATTTGCTTTGCGAGCCAGCGTATATTTGGGATAGGCAATGAATCCCCAGGGCGCATCTTCCATCAGCGTCTTCTGGACTTTCTTGTACTTCTCCAGACGGATCGCGTTGTCCAGCGTCCCCAGCCCTTCGGTAATGAGAGCATCGACGTCGGTGTTGATGTAGTTGGAATAGTTTACGTAACTTTTCGAGTTGAAATAGAGGTATGTGGAATAGCCCGGATCCGGCGTCCAAGGCGAATCCAGATAGAAGATCATCGGCTTGGCGCGCTTGGTGACGTTTTCGTAGAACACACCAGCGGGAAGTTTTTCAAGCGTCAGCTCGATGCCGATCTGGCGCAGCGATGTCTGGATCAGAAGCGCGATCGGCTCCTGGGTCGGATCGCCCGCATTGTAGGAAAGCGTCGTGTTGAGCCCCTTGCCGGCGCCGGCTTTCTCGAGCAGCGCCTTGGCCTTGGCCAGATCGTAGTTGAAGGAGAAGAAGCTCTTGTCGGCCATCGGGTAGATGTAGGGCATCGGCGCCGTCTGGGGATCGGCATACCCGTAATAGATCGTGCGAATGATCTCATCGTGCGGAATTGCCATGTTGACGGCCCGGCGCACATCGACATTGTCGAAGGGCGCGATCTTGGCGTTGAGCTCTAGCCAGATCATGTAGGACGAGTTGACCGCATCGACCGCCACGGTCTTCTGGCTCTTTAGTGCTTCCAGTTCGCGGGGCTGAAGGAACTGGGCGATGTCGACGGCGCCACCCTGCAGCAGGGAGAAGCGGCTCGCCGATTGCGGCACTTCGCGCATGATGACGCGCTTCATGGCCGGCTTGGTGTCCCAATAATCGTCGCGCGCCTCGAAGACGGCCTGCTGGCCGCGCACGAGCTGGGCCAGCTTGTAGGGTCCGAAGCCGGCGCTGTCGTTCTTGAGGAAGTTGACGGCCCACGGATCGGCCGAGCCGCCGACCGCAGCACACTTCGTTGCGTCGTAGATCGGGTTGGCAAGGTTGCATTGCTGCTTCAGCAGGAGCGGATTGGGCTTGTCGAGATTGAAGGAGAGCGCATAGTCGCCCTCGACCTTGATCTGGTCGGGCGAATTCAGGCCGAGCACGGCGGTCTGGAAGAGGCCCTGCCCTTTGAGGTTGAACTTGCGATCCCATGTCCATTTCACATCCTTGGATGTGAACAGATTGCCCCAGTTCGATTTGACGCCCTCGCGCAGCTTGAAGGTCGCACTGCGACCGTCGGGCGAAACATCCCAGGCCTCGGCCAGACGGCCCTTGAGCGCCATGTTGTTGGGCTTGTCGGCATGAACCGACGTATCCTCGCGCAACACGCCCGGCGCGTTGGGATCCTCGACCTTCTCGTAGGCGAGCATGTACTCGTAAAGAGCGCCCAGCGAATCGATGGAGCCGATGCTGACGTCGAATTCGATGTCGAGCCCCTGCGGCGTGGCTGGCGCGGCGATGACCAGGGTGTCGCCGGCGCCCTGCGCAAACGCCTCGCCCGTTCCCGGTGAGGCGGGCAACATCGCGGCGCCACCGGCGGCCGCCACCGTCTGCAGGAATTGTCGACGGCTTGGTCCAAGCTTCACTCGAGTAAACAGGTCAGACATTGACGACCCCTATGCACATGGCGCTGTTGTTGAGTTGTTTTCCATTTGGTCCGACCAAAATCGGTCAATACGATGAAACCACCATATCGGTCAGGCCGTCAACGGTAAAAAATGAGCAAAAACCGCCTAAATCTTAGCGTTTTTGGGAGAAGAATAGGCTTTGATTGATTTTTCGGTCAGACCATAATATTCAGGAGGCGAACGCAAGAGAGACAAGGCTAGATGAAGAAAATTTGCCTGATCACCACCGGCGGCACGATCGCTTCGCGGCGCGATGAGAAAACGGGGCATGTCGTTGCGGCCGTCAGCGGGTCGGAACTACGCGCCACGCTGCACGACCCGCTGGCCGGCATCGAACTCAAGGTCGACGAATTCTGTAATCTCGGCAGTTTTGCCTTCGATCTTTCTCTGGCTTTCGCCCTCGCCACTCGCATCAACGAAAGGCTGAACGAGCCCGATTGCGACGGTGTCGTCGTCACCCATGGCACCGACACGATGGAGGAGAGTGCCTATATGGCCGATCTTCTCGTCAGCTCCGACAAGCCTGTGGTTTTGACCGGTGCCCAGCGCGCTGCTGATCAGCCGGATAGCGACGGTCCGCGCAACATCGCCGATTCGGTGCGCCTTGCCGCCTCTCCTGCTGCACATGGGCTGGGGGTGATGATCTGTTTCGAACAGGAGTTTCATGCGGCGCGCGATGCGACGAAAACCCATACTTCCCGCGTCGACACCTTCATGTCCGGCGAGCATGGCAAGCTGGGCGAGGTCGACGCCGGACAGGTTTTCGTGCATCGCAAGCCGACCTTGCGCCGGAACTATGCGCCCTCCGGAATCGATCCGAATGTCGAACTGATAAAATTGGTGATCGGATCGACCGACGGCTATGTCCGCTATGCCGCCGATAATGGCAGCAAGGCCATCGTCCTCGAAGGGTTTGGCATCGGCAATGCGCCCCCCGTCGTCACCAAGGCCGTCGCCGAGATCATCACGCGCGGCATTCCCATCATCATGACCTCGCGGTGCCCGAAAGGGCGCGTCAAGCCCGTCTATGGCAATGGCGGAGGCAAGGATCTCTTTAACGCCGGTGCGATCTTCGCCGGCGATCTCAACGGTCCCAAGGCCCGCGTTCTCGCTTCCGTCCTTCTCGGCCAGGGCTGGGACATGGACAGGCTGAGAACGGAGATCGAGCTTCTCGGATGTGGTGCAACAAGCGCCGTGGGCGCATCTTCGGGAATGAGCGCCATTAAGAATGGCGGCGAAATGTCGAGCGGAGCGGAATAGTGGAGCGGAGGCGGTGAGGATTTCGAAGGTTTAATTCTGCGATGCGATATACGATGGAAAAGTTGCCGGGTCGCGACTTGTGGGCAGTTATCGATTCTGTCGCGCGCAAGCCTGCGTTGGTGAACGACGTGCCGCAGATCGACCTTGATCTTGATGACGCTGACGATCTTACCGACTTGCTCAACAAGCTCGACCGAGAAGCTTCAGCAAGCGCTAAGCACTGACGAGCAGCGTTCGTTATGATCACCAGGAGCTAACTTGCTAACCACGTCCGTGGGCCGTGGGGCTGAACGAAGTAAATCAACTTCCGCTGAGGACCCTGACCTTCTAACATCGCCATCATGTTCGTTCGCTCGGCGCCATCGATATGGAACGCTATCTCACATTTCACTCGATCGATTTCTGAATTCTACTCGAGAGCCAGGACACCATTGCTTTTTTTACCGGTTTTTCGTGGAGGTTATTGTCCTGCCTTGCATGGGGTTGATCCCTAGAAATCTTGGGGTCCCCCACCGTTGGCGGCTAGCCAAGATGCGCAGGGCACTCAAACGGCACCATAACTACAGGACGCGCACTGATCAGAAGAGATTCCCCCACGGGACACTGAGGGGGGCCACGGGAACCCGCGCGCATTCGAAACAATCGTGCAACGGAGCATTGAAGCGATCAAACCGCATCCGCTGATCAACGTGGAACGACGCGTTAGGCAGACTGTGATCTGGACTAGGCTCTACAAAATCACTGTGTTCAAGAAGCACTTCAAACGTCAGTTCGAACGATTGCCGGAGTGGGAGTGTCTCGTGATCGGGGCTGATTTGGAATGGGTCAAGCCTGTGCAGGGCGTGCGCGACGGGGTGGGGAAATTGCGTCCTTTGTTACAAGCCCCCTCTAGACCGCGTCCTCAGAGGGAGAGACTCGGGAGAGACTCTAACTTCAAGCCCGCGCACGGGAGCTGTCGCTCAGAGCCGAATTGATGAAGGTCGCGAAGTCTGAAATCAAGAATGGCTTGCGGAGTACCGGCTTGTCTTCGAACAAGACTGGCCGTCCGGCCGGCCCGTAGCCGGTGACGAATATAAACGGCAGACCTCGCGCAGCAACGATCTCCGCGATGGGACTGATATTGAAGCCAGCGATATTAATGTCGAAAACCGCCAAATCGAATACGGACGTGCGGGCCAATGGCTCTGCCGCTTGAATACTGCCGGCCTCGGCAACTACTCGATGCCCAAGCTCCTCGAGCATCTCGACGATCATCATTCGGATCAGGGCTTCATCTTCAACCAAAAATATCGAAACCCCCTGCATGTCAGCCCTCGATTGTCGGCGCGCCCTTGTTCAGAAGCTGGGAAACGGCAGTCACGAGTTGGGCCGGAGCAAAGGGTTTCACGAGCAAGATGCTGTTGGGCACGCCGTGCGAGGCCCAATCGTCCGCAGCGGCACCTGTTATGTAGACGATCGGAAACTCAGGTTCGATCTGTCGGGCCTGTTTCGCGACCTCCCATCCGGTCATACGTCCCTTGAGGTTGATATCCGTGACTAGCGCCCGGTAATCCATGACCTTGCCCTTTAACAAGGTCACGGCTTCTTCAGCCGACGGCGCGATGGCGGTCTCAAACCCACCCTCCATTAACGCGTCCTCAACAATGCTCTGAATTGATTCGTCGTCCTCGACTATGAGGACAATCGGTAGGTCTGCCACTTCTTCCCATCCTGCGAAAGTTCCATGCCCGAACGTCGCAGGGGGACGTTTGTTCCGCATGAAAGTACAAAAGTGAACATTGAACTCCGCGGTCCCGACGTCCCAAACCCCGGCACAGGGCAGGGAGTGCGATAAACGCGATCGAACCGTCCCCGACACCCCCAAAACGCCGATAGCCCCACCCAAAACCGCCCTAATCGACGGCATTCGACACCCTGGTCTAGTCAGCGGGGCGAAAGGCGCTACGCCCATAACCCTCGACAATCACGCAAACGAGGGACCTCAAATGTCATTCGATCAGAACAACGACTATTCAGCCGGGGGGCCGGGTGCCAAACGAAGGCGCGAACGGCTGACCGTGGCGTCAATCCCCAAGCGCATCGCGAAACCCAAACCGTACCTCCGCAAACCGACGAACGAAAAGCGCAAGGGTTCGAATGACGAAATGTCGGACGGGTATCGAATGTCCGTGGAGTCAAACAACGCATTCGACATTTGGTGCTCGATCACGACATGGGCTTCCTCGTCCGGCGCAAACGCAAGGAAGCCGAAGCGGAGACTCGTGCGAGCGACTGGGTAAACCACCGGTGACACCCTTCACCTCTCACCGTGAAAAGTTCCGCTACTAGTCCTTAGAAAAATAGCGTTCATGTTGCGCAGAAGTTTCACAAACTCGCGCCGATTTGCAATCGCCTCAGCCGTATAGTGTCCGTGTTTGAGCGCGTTCCTGTTACCTCTTGGAGCGCCGGGCGATAGTCCGCCGTGCATCCGGCAGCGGCCGTTCGGCATTGCCGGTGATATTGTGAAACGCGGCGGATCCGACTGTGATCAGATAAATGATAAGCAAAATAGAGGCGGCCATCAATCCGCAGTGGGAAAGTACCGTATTCCGAATTCAATCTGACCGTCGGGAAGTTGCCTCCAATTGTAAACGGTCGACGTGAGGCCGTTCCGTGGGACCTGATTGATAACTTCGCGGGCTTTGCGGCGAGCCGCGTCAATGGGCAACCGAAATGTCTCTAGGTACTGCGCGGCAGAAACTCGCACCGCTAAATCGCTGGGACGAACCATATCTGACCTCCAAGGTGCTGCACCACACAATCGTGAATGTCCGTATGTGGAAATTTGCAATTGCAATCTTATTTTTGTCCCCGCTGTCCACTGCGACACGCCTTCAGATGATCGCAGTCACCAACCTGCTGGCAGTATCGACGTAAATCCAGACGGTCATCACTGATCTCTCTTCAGCTTCCGCTTTCCCCAATGGGTATCTTTGCGGTCGGGATTAGCTGCCTATTTTAGACGCGACCGTAAAATCACGGTGAGAAGGTTGCGCTGCACAACATTCTTGCATGCGTAAACAGCGTGCAAATTGGAAAAAGCGCTATTGAAAAGCCTTATTCTACGCCCGATTTGAATGACGATTAACCGCTAATCATCAATCATGATGAGGACCATCGTGACACGAAGCACTTTGAACGCATTATCCATCGACGAACTTTGGGCGCTTCGCGAAAGAATTGCGGCGGACCTTGCGGCAAGATTGATTGCTGAGAGGAACGCGCTTGAGCTTCGATTGAAACAACTCGATCGTGGTAGTCACGGCAAGCAAACCGAGCCATCGATAGAACGCCGGCCATACCCAAAAGTTTTTCCAAAATTCCGAAATCCCGACCACCCATCAGAAACCTGGGCTGGTCGAGGCAAACAGCCGCGCTGGCTGACTGCGCAGTTGAGAACTGGCAAGCGGATCGACGACTTTCGAATTGAACGGGCGGCTGCGTAAGCCGGTCAGTGCATCGCTCTTCTGGCTTCAGCTTCCCGAACTTTTTCGCGGAGCGCTTGCACTTCGGCCATTTGCCTTGCGAGGTTTGGGAACGGCCGGGTTGGCTTCCTTGAAAGATACAGCTTTCGTTCGCATTTGCGCAACTCCGAAATCTACGTTCAAGGATCTGACGCCGGCAAGATCCACACGAACAACTGATGTCCGTGGCAATAAAGGACTGCCCAAATCGTTCCCTTTTATTGACTTTTGTGGGGCGGCACCGGAGCGCCCGAGCGGGAACCCGGCAGATTGGCGAGATAGGGTATCTCTTCGCGCGAATGTGTTGAGCCGTATAC
>Ga0137409_10001288_pt1 | contig 27231 bp, 27 predicted proteins | sample CZODoug1_16funga_FD_122059 | JGI IMG/M metagenome (GOLD analysis project Ga0137409, IMG submission 122059) | Vadose zone soil fungal communities from Angelo Coast Range Reserve, California, USA - CZODoug1_16fungal (Hybrid Assembly) | ecosystem: Environmental > Terrestrial > Soil > Vadose zone...
AACGGCCGCTGACTGTGGCGCCTGCCACACGGCGCCGCGCGGCCGGTCCTTTGCCGGCGGGCTCCCCATCGCGACGCCGCTTGGTACCATCTATTCGACCAATATCACGCCGTCGGCTGATTTCGGGATTGGGCGCTACACGGAGGAAGAATTTTCGCGGGCGCTCCGTCGCGGAATTCGGCGCGATGGCGCCAACCTCTATCCTGCAATGCCGTACACCTCCTACGCGAAGTTCACCGAAGCGGACGCGCATGCGCTCTATCTGTACTTCACGCAGGCGGTAAAGCCCGTCAAACAGCGTCCGCCGCCGACCGAGCTTCCGTTCCCCATGAACATACGCGCGTCGATGATCGCCTGGAACCTGCTGTTTCTGGACTCGGCAACCTTCGCGCCGGACCCGCATCAATCGGCTGAATGGAGCCGGGGCGCCTATCTCGCGCAAGGCGCCGCGCATTGCAGCACCTGTCATACACCGCGCGGCTTTCTGATGCAGGAGGAGGGGAGCCGTGCTTTGTCGGGCGCGCAGGTCGGCCCCTGGTACGCGCCGAACATCACGCCGGATTCGATCAGCGGCATTGGACGCTGGACCAAGGAAGAACTCGTGGCGTATCTGCGCACGGGACACTTGTCCGGAAAGGCGCAGGCGGCCGGAAGCATGGGCGAAGCGGTCGAACACAGTTTCCAGCACCTTGCCGCCGCAGACCTTGATGCTATCGCGACGTATATCAAGAACGTTCCATCTATCCACGACCCAGCCGACCAGGTTTCCCGCTTCTCGGCCGGAAAGATGTTCTCCGAGCTCGCAGCGTTGCGCGGACGTGAAGCCGTCAGGTCCGATAGCGAATCCGATCCCACCGGCGCAGAGCTGTTTCAAGGCAATTGCACCTCCTGCCATTCGGCTGAAGGTCAGGGCAGCAAGGACGGTTACTATCCGAGCCTGTTCTCGAACTCGGCGACTGGCGCGAAGAATGCGACCAACCTCATTGCTGCCATCCTGTATGGCGTGAATCGCACGACATCACACGGACAGGCCTTCATGCCCGGCTTCGGGGGCCGCACGACCGATACCAATGCACTCCGCGATCGCGACATTGCGGCGCTGGGCAACTACGTGCTCACCCACTATGGGGCGGCCGATAGCACCATCACCGAACAACAGGTCGCCGAGGCGCGTCGGGGCGGTCCTTCCTCGCCGCTGCTCGCGCTCGCCCGCGGGGGCATGGCAGCCGCGGCGGTCGTCGTGTTTCTGGGCATTGTCCTTCTCATCTTCCGGCGACGGAAGAATTCCGTTTCGTTCCAGCGCGGGCAGCGAGTCTGAGTTCTCGATAAGCGAGGACAAGTTCGTCGAATGAGAAGCCGCGGTTGCGTCCACTCGGATTGGGAAGGACCCATGCGCGCGTACTGCCGAACAGTTCTGTCTGCCGGCCCCACTCGACGGTTGATCGGTAGACGATCGCGCTGTAGGCCTTCTTGCCCAGGAACGCGACAAAGCCCGGTTTATGCGCCTCGATTTTTCGCTTGAGGGCGGCCGATGCGCCAACGAATTCATCGACTGAAACCTGGTCTGCGCTCGCTGTTGGGCTGGCAACGACGGTCGTCAGTCCGCAGCCTTCGGTGAGCAGCGACCGGTCGTCGGTTGGCTCGAACAGCCGCGGTGTGAACCCAGACCTGAAGAGCACCGGCCAGAACCGGTTGCCACGGCCGACAAAGTGGTGGCCGGCGTCCGCGGCGCCAGGTGCATGGCCCGGCCGCGGGTCATCGCGGCGAACCTGGCCCCAAAGGGCCGTGAAGCACTTGAAGATTTTGCTCAGCATGATGACGGGTCAGGGCGCGGTCGTGAATCAAGCGGGCCGTGACGCGGGCGGGCTCATCGTGCCTAACCATACCCACGTCCTGCGTATGCCTTCCTCGAGATCGACCCGTGGCGTCCATTCCAGGCGCCGGCTCACGCGCGTGATGTCGAGCACTATGCGTTGTACGTCCACGGCGCGTCGTGGACGGTAGCGCACCCGCAACGGCTGCCCACACACGCGTTCGACGAGTGCGCGCACCTGATTGATGCTGTAGCCCGCACCCGACCCAACGTTGTAAGTGCCCCGGTCGTCCGGCAACTGGATGAAGCGGTGGCATACCTCGACCATGTCGTCGATATACAGGAAATCCCTCACGGCTTCCCCATCCCCCCAGATCTCGAACTCCGTGCCGTTGCGCGCGTGTTCCAGCATCGTTCGAATGACGCCAAATCCGGCGCGTAGCGGCTGGTACGGGCCGTAAAAGTTGGCAGGGCGTAACACGGTGAGTGCGCTGCCCGACCGGCTGGCCTGGGCGCCGAGGAGCGCCTCGATCGCCGCTTTGCCTGCTCCATGGTAGGAGCGGGGCGCGACCGCGGCGGCTTCGGTTGCGGGCTGTAGCTCCGTGTCCCCGTAGAGCGCTCCGCCTGTCGACAGGTATAGCAGGTGGATGGCAGGGAATTCCTCCAGTACTTTCAGGAAGCGCACCGTGGGAGCGATATTCTCGTCGACTTCCAGCAGTGGATGATCGGCCGATACGGAAGGCGTCGTCGTGGAAGCCAAGTGAATCACTGTGCCGCAGTGAGGGAGGAGCGCACGCAACGCCGCCTCGTTGTCGAGCCCTCCCGTGTGCACTGAAACGCCGGACGGCATGCCGCCGGCGCTGCGCCGGGCCAACAAATACACGGGGCGGCCCGACGCAACGACCCGTGCCGTCAAGGCACGCCCCAGAAAGCCGGCGCCGAGCAGCAGCACTGCATCCAGGCTCATGCTGAAGATCCTTCAGTCATTGGGATTGGAAGGCGTCGCGGCCGACGGTTCCCAGCGAAACGCTCATCACCGTGCTCGAAGTCAGTATCGCGGACATCACCATGCCGCGCGCCGCCTCGATCTGCTCGCGGCAGATGCGCTCTGCAGTGCCACTGTCGCCACGCACCAGCGCCTTGACCAGCGTGCGGTGCTCACGCTGCATTTCATTCGAGCGGTTGCGCGGGCCCAGGCCCAGGTGGAGCAGGCGCGTCATCTCGTCGAGCAGCTGCTCGACGGCGTCGGCGAGGCGCGCGTTGCCCGCCGCCCGCGCGATTTCCACGTGAAAAGCCTTGTTGGCTTCGAGAAAGCGCGACGTACTCTTCGCATCGCCCGGTTGATAGCCCGCGCGGCACACTTCGTCGAGGGCGCGCAGGCGCTGGGCGTCCACCTTGCCCGCCGCCATGCGCGCCACGGCGGGCTCGAGCATCAGCCGCAGCTCGAAAACGTCATGAATGTCCTTGAGTGTTACCGGGGTGACCCTATAGCCGCGGCGCGGGATCGCGCGCACCAGGCCGTCGTGCGAGAGGCGATTCAGCGCCATCCGCACCGGCGCCTTGCCGAGCTTGAAATGCGCGCACAGCTGCGCTTCGGAGATCTCGGTGCCGGGCGCTATGGCGCAGGTGATGATCTCGTGGCGGATGCGTTCGTAGGCGCGGTCCGACAGCAAAGGGATTGCGCGCACATCGGCGGGAGGCCTGCCGGCCGGGGAATGAGCCATGAGCGATTCGGGAGAAAGGGAATTCATTGAAATTCTATGAAGGCCACCGTGACATGTCAAAAGATCCACTTCATGCCCACAGTCTGGACGAAACGCGGACGTGTCGGACGGATTCACTGTTACCATGCGTTCATCCGGGCGCCGCGCGCCGGATCGATTCTGTCCGGAAAACCCGCATCGTATGCCCGCCTTGCAGCCCGTTCCCGCCTGGCTAGTAGTGCTGGTGACCACTGCCGCGCAAATGGTGGTGGCGATGGCGAACGTCGTGCTGCCCACCATCGCGCCCAAGGTGGCGGAGTCGCTCGGCGTCGACCCGGTCATGGTCGGCTATCACGTGGGTTTGACGTTCGGCGCTGCAACGGTGGCGTCCGTCTATGCCGGGGTCATCGTGCCGCGCTGGGGCGCCGGGCTGATGACGCAGATGAGCATGGTGTTCACCACGCTCGGACTGGGTTTCTTTGCCCTGCCGCACGTTTTTTTCACGTTGCTGGGTTCCATTGCAGTGGGCGCCGGTATGGGATTTGCCAGCCCGGCTGCGGCGCTGCTGCTGGTCCGGCACACGCCGCCCGGGCGCCGCAACCTGGTGTTCTCGATCAAGCAAACCGGCGTGCCGCTGGGCGGCGTGATCGTATCGCTCACTGCACCGGTGCTGGCGATCTCGTTCGGGTGGCGCTGGGCGCTCGCGCTGATCGCGCTGATCGCAATCGCCACGCTGCTGGCGGCGGAGCGCGGCCGGCCGTCGTGGGACCGCGACCGGCAGGCCGAAAGCGCGGCGCGCAGCGAGCCCTTCGGCGGCGTGCCGCTGGTCTGGCGGATGCCGGGGCTGCGCTGGATTTCGCTTGCCGCCGTGCTGTTCTCGGCCATTCAACGCGTGCTGCTGACGTTTACCGTCGTCTACCTGGTAGCTGAGGGCGGCTACGGACTGATCGAAGCCGGGATCATGCTGTCGGTCGCTCAGGCTGGCGGTGCGGTATCCCGCGTTCCCTGGGGCTGGCTGGCGGACCGCCTCAGGAGCGGGCTCGCCGTGCTGACGATCATTTGCGTGGTGATGATTGCGTCTTCGATCGGGCTGGCTGGGCTCACCCCGGACTGGCCGACGCCGCTGGTCTACCTGCTCTTCCTGGTCCTGGGCGCGAGCTGCAACGGGTGGAACGGCATCATTCATGCCGAATGCGCGCGCCTGAGTCCGCCGGGCCTGATCAGCCTGGTCGCCGGCGGCACGTCGTTCTTCATCTACGGCGGTGTATTGCTCGGCCCGCCGGTGTTCACGGTCGTCTATGGAGTGACTGGCTCCTACAGCGCGACTTTCGGCCTGATGGTCGGAGCCGGCGTGATTTCGCTGGGCATGCTCCTATTCGCGCGCCGGAACGGATGACGACGCGGTAGCGCCCATGCTGGAAGGCCTCACACCGGTTCAGATCGCCATCTCGGGCTGCATCGTGTTCGGTGCGTTCGTCGTGCGCGGGATGTCGGGATTCGGCGCGGGCATGATCGGCATCCCGCTGCTCGCCTTCGTGATGCCGGTGCACACGGCGATCGCCATGTTCGGGCTGCTGGTGTTGTTCCTGTTCGTGTTCCTCAGCATCCGCGACTGGGGCGTGGTGGTAAAGGACGAACTGAAACGCCTGATGCTGCCGACGTTGCTGGGTGTGGTGGCGGGCGTGATGCTGTTCAGCCTGCTCGACAACCGCCTGCTGCTGCGGCTATTGGGCGGCTTTCTTATCGTCTACTCGCTTTATGTGCTGGCCGTGCACTACGTCGGGCTGCCGGAGTTCACCTGCTCGGCCCGCTGGGCGATCCCGGCCGGTTTCGCCGGCGCGTTCATCGACACGATGTTCGGCGGGGGCGGCGGCACGCTGGTCGTGATCTATCTCCACATGCGCAAGGTGGGTCGGGCCGCTTTCCGCGCCACCGTCGCGGTATTGTGGCTTGCCGAGATGATCGCGCGCATTTTCGGCTACGGGGCCGCGGGCTATTACACGGCGGACACGCTGCTGCTGTGCGCAATCCTGCTGCCGCTGATGGCGGCGGGCAGCTGGACGGGGGAGCGATTCGGCAATCGCATCAGCCAGGAAACCTTTTCCAGGCTGATGGCGCTGCTGCTGTTGATGACGGGGACGAGCTTGCTGTTGAAATAGGGTAAATCCGGACCGCTGCATGCGGCCGGTTTACCTGCGCGCGTTCGAACAGGCAGAATGACTGCCGTTCAACGCGCGCGGCTACTTGAGTAAGATGACGGCGGGGAACGTCGCCACCGCCAGCACCAGCACCAGCCACTCAAGATTGTTGCGCTTGAGCCACCCGGTAAAGTGCAGGATCAGTATGATCAACGCGATGACATAGAAGGCGTAGAAGGCCATTCTCTTTTGCTCCTAAAAGTCCCCCCGGACTCCGGCTAAATCCAGAACTTACGCTGCGACACGAGGGATTTTAGCGGTATTACCCTGCACAAGAAAGGGGCTGGTGCCGGGCCGACAATTTGACACAATGTAGGCCTTACTCCCCACCACAGCACGCATGAGCTCGATACTCGCACTCGACCAGGGCACCACCAGCTCGCGCGCTATCGTTTTCGACTCGACGGGCGCCATCCAGGCGATAGCGCAGAAGGAATTCACTCAGATTTTTCCACGGCCGGGCTGGGTCGAGCACGATGCCGAGGAGATCTGGGGGACCCAGGTCGCGGTGGCGGGTGAAGCGATCGCGCGCGCGGGGCTCAAGGCGCGTGACATTGCGGCAATCGGCATTACCAATCAGCGCGAAACCACCATCGTGTGGGACCGCGCCACGGGGCGACCGGTGTGCAATGCAATTGTGTGGCAGGACCGCCGCACGGCGGAAGCCTGCGAGGCGCTCAAGGCACGCGGCCTCGAGCCGGGCGTGACCGCTAAAACCGGTCTGGTGCTGGACGCGTATTTTTCCGGCACCAAGCTGGCGTGGATCCTCGACAATATCCCCGACGCGCGCCGCAGGGCCGAGGCCGGGGAATTGCTGTTCGGGACCGTGGACACGTGGCTCGTCTGGAAGCTCTCGGGCGGTGCCGCCCACATCACGGACCCGAGCAACGCTTCGCGCACGCTGCTCTACAACATTCACACCGGTGCCTGGGACGAGGAGCTGCTGCAGATGCTCGATGTCCCGGCGAAGATGCTGCCGGCGGTTCGCGCATCGAGCGGCGCTCTCGCCGAAACGGCGTCCTCCATTCTTGCCGCGCGCATCCCGATCGCAGGCATCGCCGGCGACCAGCAGGCAGCACTGTTCGGACAGCGCTGTATCGCCCCCGGCATGGTCAAGAGTACTTATGGCACCGGCTGCTTCATGCTGATGCATACCGGCGACAAGCCGATCCGTTCGCGCGCAAAGCTGCTGACGACCGCGGCATGCCAGGCCGGCGGCGCGCGCGAGTACGTGCTCGAGGGCAGCGTGTTCATCGGCGGCGCCGTGGTGCAATGGTTGCGCGACGGACTCGGCATTATTCGCAAGTCAGCAGATGTCGAGGGATTGGCAAGCAGCGTGCCCGACAACGGCGGCGTCTATTTCGTGCCCGCGTTCGCGGGCCTTGGCAGCCCGCACTGGGACCCCTATGCGCGCGGGGCCATCGTCGGCCTGACGCGCGGTGCCAGCGCGGGGCATGTCGCCCGCGCCGCGCTCGAGTCCATCGCCTACCAGACCGCCGACCTGCTTGCGGCGATGGAAGCCGACTCGGGAATCCGGCTGAAAGAGCTACGGGTGGACGGCGGCGCGACCCGCAACGACATGCTGATGCAGTTCCAGGCCGATGTGCTGGGGGTGCCGGTGGTGCGCCCGCGCATTTACGAAACCACGGCACTGGGTGCCGCCTATCTGGCCGGGCTGGGCGTCGGCTACTGGAAGAGCGCGGACGAACTCGCGGCCCAGTGGCAGGCCGAACGGGTGTTCAAGCCGGAAATGGACCGGGGCAGGGCGGGAGCGCTGCTGGCCAGTTGGCGCAAGGCCGTCGAGCGCTCCAAGGATTGGGAAAAACCGTGACGTGAAGGGTGAGGAACCCGTCACCCGTCAGTTGTTAGTCGTCAGCCATCCGGCAGGCAGCTTGTCGAACTCCGGCGCGTATTTCACCATCGTTCCCGGTGTCGGGTGCGCCCCGGCCTCGAGCATGAACACCATGAATTCGTCTTCCACGCCGAACGGGTTGCGCAGTCCGTGCCGGCTCGCGCGTTCAAAACCGAAGCGGCCGTAATACGGCGGGTCGCCCAGCACGACGACCATGCACGCGCCGCGCGCGTGGCATTCGGCGAGACCGTTCTGGACCAGCCGCCGCCCCACGCCGTGTTTCTCGTTGCCGGGTACCACCGCCATCGGGGCGAGCCCGAACGCAACAAGGCTGGCCGGCGGATCAAACGTCACCGGGCTGAAGAGGATGTGCCCGACGATTTCGCCGTCCGCCTCGGCGACGAGTGATACCGCGACCTTGTCGCTCTGGCGCAGGCGGTCGACGAGGTCCGCTTCGGCGGCGGTTGGGAAAGCCGCTTCATGGACGCGCCTCACGGCAGGGATGTCGTCAGCCCGCTCTGGGCGAATCTCCACCAGGGTCATGGCATCAACCTTACCGCAGAATCATGGCGTTATCGCACCATGCGTGATAACGATTTGTCATAACAGCAGGAAAAAAGGCCTTGCCAACCGGAAAGTGCCAGTTTACGCTTGCAACCCCTTGATCGGTGAAGATTTACGTGGCTAAAGTCGCGGTATTCAATCAAAAAGGGGGCGTTGGTAAAACTACAACGACCCTCAATCTGGCCGCGCTGCTCGCCAGGCGTGGCGCTGATCCGTTGGTGATGGATCTCGATCCGCAGGCCCACCTCACCGGTATCTGCAATGCTATCGTCGCGGCGCCCGAGCGCAGCCTCTACGGATATTTTTCGGTCGGGGCTTCGCTTTCCGGGCTCATCAAGATCACGAGCGGCGGACTCAAGATCATTCCTTCCCACCTCGACCTCTCGAAGGTGGACACGCAGTTCGGCAAGGGGCCCAATGTCCTCAACCGCCTCAACGCCGGCATCATCAAGGAAAATCTGAACACCGACCGTCCGATCCTGATGGATGCCTGCCCCATGTTGGGTACGCTGTCGTTGAACGGGATCTTTGCGGCTGACCGCGTGCTGGTGCCGATCTCCTCCGACTACCTCGCGATCAAGGGCGCGCTGCAGATGGAACGGACGCTGAAGGCGCTGGAGCAGGTGCTGAAGAAACGGGTCGAGCGGCGTTACGTGCTGACGCGTTTCGACGGGCGCCGCAAGATGTCGTGGGATATCGACCAGCAGCTGCGCGAGCGCTTCGGCAGGGACGTGTGCGAGACACGGATCGCGGAGAACGTGAGCATTGCAGAAAGCCCTTCCTGCAACCGCGATGTGTTCGAGCATGCACCCGGCAGCCGTGGCGCCCAGGACTACGCGGCGCTGCTCGACGAGCTCACGACCTCCGGCTTCATGAATTAGCTCTCAGCGTTCAGCTGTCAGCCTTCGGCTCTGTTTTACTTCTGCTTTGGCTGCTCGCTGATAGCTGACGGCTGACTGCTGTTGTTTTCTTGCTTGTTGATCAGCGTGATCACGTCTTCGAGGTCGAGGCCTTCCTTCCTCAGCGTGGGCGTGACTTCCTGGCACTCCAGGATCTCGCAATGGTGGTAGATCTGGTTGATCTTGCTTTCCGCCTCGGCGCGGTCGCGCGCGTGCACCTGCAGGTTCTCCACCATGCCGCCGCTGCGGGTCCTGATCCGGAATCCGTACTTATTCATCGGCGCGCAAGCCTTTTTGATAGCGCTTGTACTTCAGCACGTAGTGGTCGGCGAATGAATTGATGTTCCGGATTTCTTCGGGCGAGAGCTGCCGCACGATCTTGCCGGGCGATCCCATCACCAGCGAACCATCCGGGATTTCCTTGCGCTCGGCGATCAGGGAATTGGCGGCGATCAGGCAGTTGCGGCCGATTTTCGAACCGTTCAGCAGCACCGCCTTGATGCCGATCAGGCTGCCGTCGCCAATCGTGCAGCCGTGCAGCATCGCCATGTGACCCACGCTAACCCCCTTGCCCAGGGTTACCGGCAAACCGGGGTCCGCATGCACGACGCAGCCGTCCTGCAGCTGGGAGTTCTCGCCGATCGTGATCGTGTCGTTGTCGCCGCGCACGATGCAGCCGAACCAGACGCTGGCATTGGGCTCCATGACCACCGAGCCGATCACGATGGCGTCGGGCGCGATCCAGTAGTCGCCCTTGCAGACAACCTTGCGGTCTTCGAAGGAATACTTCATGGCTATCAGCGATCAGCCCTGAGCAATCAGCTTAAACCATTCGCCTGCTTTGGCTAATAGCTGAAAGCTGACCGCTGAGCGCTCGCGCCGACTCATCGTTCTGCGTTAAAGAAGCGGAACGATGAGCAGAGCGACAATGTTGATGATCTTGATCAACGGGTTCACGGCCGGTCCGGCGGTGTCCTTGTAGGGGTCGCCCACCGTGTCGCCGGTCACCGCCGCCTTGTGGGCGTCGGAGCCCTTGCCGCCGTGGTTGCCGTCTTCGATGTACTTCTTGGCGTTGTCCCACGCGCCGCCCCCGGTCGTCATCGAAATCGCGACAAACAGGCCGGTAACGATCGTTCCCATCAGCACACCGCCCAGCGCCTTCACGCCGGCACCCGGGCCCATCAGCCAGTTCATGCCCAGCGCCACCACGACCGGCACCAGTACCGGCAGCAGCGACGGCACCATCATTTCCTTGATCGCGGAGCGCGTCAGCATGTCGACTGCGCGGGAGTAGTCGGGCTTGGCCGTGCCTTCCATGATGCCCTTGATCTCCTTGAACTGCCGGCGCACCTCAACCACCACCGAGCCCGCCGCGCGGCCCACGGCTTCCATCGCCATGGCGCCGAAGAGGTAGGGCACGAGACCGCCGATGAAGAGGCCGATCACCACGGCAGGGTCAGCGAGGCTGAACTCCACCGCCTTGCCCGCAGCTTCGAGCGCGTGCGTGTAGTCGGCGAACAAAACCAGCGCGGCGAGACCCGCCGAGCCGATTGCGTAACCCTTGGTCACCGCCTTGGTGGTGTTGCCCACGGCGTCGAGCGGGTCGGTGATGGCGCGCACTTCCTTGGGCAGGTTCGACATCTCGGCGATACCGCCGGCGTTGTCCGTGATCGGCCCGTAGGCGTCGAGCGCGACGATGATGCCGGTCATGGAGAGCATGCCGGTCGCAGCAATCGCGAGCCCGTAGAGCCCGGCTATCTGGTAGGCGGCGTAGATGCTCGCGCATACTGAGATCACCGGCCAGGCGGTCGATCGCATTGAAACGCCGAGGCCGGCGATGATGTTGGTCGCGTGGCCCGTCGTGGAAGCCGCGGCGACGTGCCGCACCGGGCCGTACTCGGTCGCCGTGTAGTACTCGGTGATCACCACCATGAGGGCAGTGAGTACTAGGCCCACCAGCGAGGCGCCCAGCAGCTTCAGGGGGGTGAGTTCGGGATACTGGTCGGCAATCCCGCCCATCAACCAGTAGGTGACGAGCGCGAAGCCGGCGGCGGAGATAATGCCCGACATGATCAGGCCCCGGTAAAGCGCGTTCATGATCTTGCCGCCGGGCCGCGCTTTGACGAAATAGCAGCCGATGATGGAGGCGATGATGGAGACGCCGCCGAGCGCCAGCGGGTAGGCGACCGCCAGCGGCGCAACTCCCGGCTTGGAGAGCAGCAGGGCGCCCAGCAGCATGGTGGCGATGATGGTCACGGCGTAGGTCTCGAACAGGTCCGCCGCCATGCCGGCGCAGTCGCCGACGTTGTCGCCCACGTTGTCCGCGATCACCGCCGGGTTGCGCGGGTCGTCCTCAGGGATGCCGGCTTCCACCTTGCCCACGAGGTCGGCACCGACGTCGGCGCCCTTGGTGAAAATGCCGCCGCCGAGACGCGCGAAGATCGAGATCAGCGAGCCGCCGAACGCAAGGCCGATTAGCGGCTGGGCGATGTCCTTGATCGAGGCGCCGTGCGCCGCCGATTCGTGCAGGATCCAGAAGAAGCCGGTCACGCCGAGCAGCCCCAGTCCCACCACCAGCATGCCAGTGATGGCGCCGCCGCGGAAGGCGATGGTGAGCGCTTCATTGAGGCCCTTGCGCGCCGCTTCCGCCGTGCGCACGTTGGCGCGCACCGAGACGTTCATGCCGATGTAGCCAGCGAGGCCGGAGAGTAGCGCACCGATCGCGAAGCCGATGGCCGTCGACCAGGACTTGAGCACCACGCCGATGATCACGAACAGGATGACCCCGACAATGCCGATCGTCTTGTACTGACGGTTGAGGTACGCACCCGCGCCCTGCTGAATGGCCGCGGCAATCTCCTGCATGCGCGCGTTGCCGGCGGGCTGGGCGAGTATCCACTTGATCGAGACCGCTCCGTAAACGAGCGCAATGATCGCGCAGATCAGTGCAAACAAAAGTCCGTATGACATGACGACTCCCTTTTTTAGATAGCGTTCAGCGGTCAGCTCTCAGCTTGCGAAGCACTGGTTTTCAGCTGATCGCTGAAAGCTGATGGCTGACAGCTGGTTCATTTTCAGATCTTGAACGGGGTGCCGAGCTTTTTCGGCACCGCGGCATTCCTGAGCTTCACGTACGCCGGCAGGCCGTTCCGGTACGGCGGGTAATCCTCGCCCTGCACCAACGGCTCGAGATACTGCCGGCACTTCGCGGTGATGTGAAAGCCATCCGCGGTGATGTAGTCGCGCGGCATCAACTTTTCCGCGTTGGCGACGTCTTTGAGCTCCGCAACGCCGATCTCCCAGCGGTACGGCTTGGCGGACTTCCGGACGATGACCGGCATTACGCCGCTGCGGCCCTTGATCGCCAGCTCCACGGCAGCTTTGCCCACGGCGTAGCTCTGCAGGGCATCGGTCTTCGAGGCGATGTGGCGTGCCGAACGCTGGAGATAGTCGGCCACCGCCCAGTGGAATTTCTGCTTGAGCTTGTCCTTGACCAGTTGCGCGATCATTGGCGCGACGCCGCCCAGCTGGGCGTGCCCGAACGCGTCGCGCAGGCCCGTCTCCGACAGGAACTTGCCGTCGGGCCAGCGCACGCCCTCGGATACACCGATGGCGCAATAGCCGTGCTTGCGGACGGCTTCGTCCACCTTGGCCAGGAACTTGTCCTGGTCGAAGGGGATTTCCGGGAACAGCAGGATGTGGGGCGCGGCGCCTTCCGTGTCCTGGGCGAGCCCGCACGCCGCGGTAATCCAGCCGGCATGGCGTCCCATCACTTCCAGGATGAACACGCGCGTCGAGGTGCGCGCCATGGAGGCGACATCGTAGCCCGCTTCGCGGATGCTGGTCGCCACGTATTTGGCGACCGAGCCGAACCCGGGGCAGGTGTCGGTGATCGCGAGGTCGTTGTCCACGGTCTTGGGAACGCCGATGCACACGAGGGGATAGCCCAGCGTCTGCGCGATCTGCGATACCTTGTAGGAGGTGTCCGCGGAATCATTGCCGCCGTTATAGAAGAAGTAGCCGATGTCGTGCGCCTTGAATACCTCGATCAGGCGCTCGTACTGGGCGCGGTTTTCCTCCAGGCCCTTGAGCTTGTAGCGGCAGGAGCCGAAGGCGCCGCCGGGGGTGTGCCGCAGTGCGCGGATGGCCGCCGCCGATTCCTTCGAGGTGTCGATGAGATCCTCGGTCAGCGCGCCGATGATGCCGTCGCGGCCGGCGTAGACCTTGCCGATCCGGGTCTTGTGCTTGCGCGCGGTTTCGATGACGCCGCAGGCAGTGGTATTGATGGTGGCGGTCACGCCCCCGGACTGGGCGTAGAAGGCATTCTTTTTTGTCATGACGGATTGCTGAGGTAAAACGGGCGCTATTTTACCCCAGGACACCGCCCGCAGGGTGCTGAATTCAGGGGTGTTTGAGCCCGGCGCCGATGTTGCTGCGCGCCACCCCGGCGCGGCTCCCTCAGGGCTTTTTTGCGGCGAGCGCGGCGAACAACTGGTCCCGGACTTTCTCGACCGGCAGGCTTCCGTTGACCCGGATGTAACGCGGTGCCCGCTTGTCGCCGCCCGACGACCACTTCGAGTAGTACTCGATGAGCGGCTTGGTCTGCGAGTGATAGGTGGTGATGCGCTGCTTCACGGTCTCTTCCTTGTCGTCCACGCGCTGCACCAGCTCCTCACCGGTGACGTCGTCCTTGCCCTTGACCTTGGGCGGGTTGAACTCGATGTGATAGGTGCGCCCCGAGGCGGGGTGCACGCGGCGGCCGCTCAGGCGCCGCAGGATCTCGTCGTCGCTCACGTCGATCTCGATCACGCAATCGACGTCGATGCCGGCACGGCGCAGCGCCTCGGCCTGCGGGATGGTGCGCGGGAAGCCGTCGATGATGAAACCCTTGGCGCAATCCGGCTGCTTGACGCGCTGCTTCACCAGCTCGATCACGATGTCGTCCGGGACCAGCCCGCCGCGGTCCATGAATTTCTTCGCTTTCATGCCGAGCGGCGCGCCGTCCTTGATCGCGGCGCGCAGCATGTCCCCGGTCGAAATTTGCGGGATGTTGAATTTTTCGATGAGGTAACGGGCCTGCGTGCCTTTGCCGGCGCCGGGCATACCCAGCAGTATTATTCTCATGGCATAGTCAGTTGCGGACGGTGAGCGCTGACTGTATCACCGATTTCGATGGTGCGACAACGCGCGCGATAACGCCGCCGGGCGCGATTCACCTGACGCGCCGGAGCAGGCGCCTGAGGTCGGCAGGCGTGTCCACGCCGGCATGCGGCGCCGCCCGCGTCACCGAGCAATGGATGCGAAATCCATGCGCGAGTGTGCGCAGCTGCTCGAGCGCTTCGAAGCGCTCGAGCGCGACTGGCCGGAGCCGGGTGAACTGGCGCAGGAACGAAGCGCGGTAGGCGTAGATGCCGATGTGACGGTAGGCCGGAAGACCGGGCGGCAGCGCGCGGATGCCGCGCGCAAACGCGTCGCGTGCCCAGGGGATCGGCGCGCGGCTGAACGTCAGTGCGTATCCCGCGCGGTCCAGGGCGACTTTCACGACGTTCGGGTTGTCGAGTTCGCGCGCGCCGCGTATCGGGTGGCACGCGGTCGCCATGGCCGCGTCGCCATGGCGGGCGAGGTCAGCGGCAATCTGGCGGATCAGGGCGGGGCTGATGAGCGGCTCGTCACCCTGCACGTTGACGATGATGCGGCCGGCCGGGTAGCGGCGCCGGGCCGCGACTTCGGCAATGCGGTCGGTACCGGTGGCGTGCCGCGCCCGCGTCATGACCGCTTCGAATCCATGCTGTTCAGCGGCCTTCGCGATGCCGGCATGATCTGTTGCGATCAGCACCTCGGACGCGCCGCTTTTCCGGGCCTGCTGAGCCACGCGCACTACCATCGGCTTGCCCTTGATGTCCGCGAGCGGCTTGCCGGGAAAGCGCGTGGAGGCGAAGCGGGCGGGGATAATTACGGAGAATTTCAACGGCGTGAATGGTGATTAGTGAATGGACGCCTGAATCAATTCGCTTCTACCCGCGCGCGGATAGATAGTGCGGAGAAAGGGTGTTTCCATTCACCATTCACTATTCACGGTTCTTCTTCCGGAGGAAGCTTGCGCGCCTCGTCCTCGAGCATGACCGGGATATCGTCCTTGATCGGATAAGCGAGGCGGCAGGGCTTGCAGACCAACTCGGCCTGGGGCTTTTTGTACAGCAGGGGACCTTTGCACAGCGGGCATACCAGGATGTCGAGCAGCTTGCTGTCCAAGTTATCTTCCCAGTTTTTTCAGTACCAGCTCACCGAGGGCGGGGTCGAGTACGGCGTTCACCGCCAGCTCCCAGTGCGTTTCAGCGGCGAACGGTTTGCATTTTACCGCATCCTTTTCCGTCATCACGATAGCTTCCGAACCGGCGTAGGCGAGGTCAGCGGCGGCAAATCGATGATGGTCGGGGAAGGGGTGAGCGGTGAAGTCGAGTCCCAGCGCCTGGAGATGGGAGAAAAAGCGCTGCGGGTTGCCGATACCGGCGACCGCGTGGACGCGCTTGCCGCGAAAGAAATGGACGCCGGTGGTCTGTCGGGGATTGAGCAGGCTGCGGAATTCGCGGCCTTCCAGCGCCATCGTCAATCGGGGCGCGCCTCCCGGTAGATGGGCGATCGAGGCGTGGCGGGCGCCGCCGTTGACCACCATGGCATTAATACTGGCGAGTCTCTCAGGCGGCTCACGCAGGGGGCCTGCGGGCAGCAACCAGCCATTACCGAAGCCGCGTTCGCCGTCGACCACGCAGATCTCGAGATCGCGCGCGAGCCGGTAATGCTGCAGCCCGTCATCGCTCAGTACGACGTCGCAGGCGGGCCGGGACGCGAGCAGAGCCTGGGCCGCCGCAACGCGGTCCGCGCCGGTCCATACTTCGCAGCCGCTGCGACGTGCGAGCAGGACCGGTTCGTCGCCGCAGGCGAGCGGATCCGAATCGGGAAGCACGCGCCGCGGCGCGCCGGGCTGGCCACCATAGCCGCGGGAGACAATGCCTGGCGTGCGCCCGCGTGCCCACAGGAATTCCGCCAGCCACAGCGTGAGCGGCGTCTTGCCGGTTCCGCCCGCCGTGATGTTGCCGACCACGATCACCGGCACCGCCAGCTTGACGGGGCTCGCCATGGTGCGGCGGGTGCTGGAAACGGCTCCGTACAGCAGGCTCAGGGGGTAGAGCAGGGCGGAGACGGGGGTGATGCTTTGCCAGTGGCGTTCGATCCAGGCCATGACCCGGTGAATGGTGAATAGTGAATGGTGAATGGAGGGGGTCGCGAAGCGCGGACGATTCACCCGCTTTTCACGATTTACTATTCACGATTCACCATTTACTTCTTACCGGCCTGGGTGGTGAAGGTGATCTTGCCGTAGCCGGCGACGCGCGCCGACTCCATGATGTTGATCACGGACTGATGGGGCGCGTTGGCGTCGGCGTTGATCACCACTACCGGGTCCTTCATGTTGCCCGCCGCGCGGCGCAGCTCCGCGCTGAAAGCGGCGGTATTGCTAAACCCGACGGGGTTGCGGTTGACCGAGTAGCGCCCTTGGGCGTCTACGGCAACGTCGATCTGGTCGGGCCGGTCGTTGGCCTTTTCGGCGTCCGCGGTCGGGAGGTTGATCTGCAGCTCTGCAAAGCGCGAATAGGTGGTGGTAACCATGAGAAAGATCAGGATCACCAGCAGCACGTCGATCAACGGGATGAAGTTGATCTCCGGCTCTTCGCGGAAAGCGCGCGGGCGAAATCTCATTGCCGCTCGCCGTGGAGGATTTCCACCAGCTTGATGGCCTGCATTTCGATGTCCACCAGCATGACGTCCACCTTGGCGCGGAAATGCCGGTAGAAGATCATGGCGGGCACCGCGACCACCAAGCCGAACGCAGTGTTGTAGAGGGCGATGGAGATGCCATGGGCCAGTACCAGGGGATTAGTGCCCGACGGCGTCTGCGCCCCGAAGATCTCGATCATGCCGATCACGGTGCCGAACAGTCCGAGCAGGGGCGAGATGGCGGCGATGGTGCCCAGGGTATTGAGAAAGCGTTCGAGGTCGATGGCGACCGTGCGTCCGGCCTCTTCAATCGCCTCCTTGATGATCGGGGTCGGGCTCTTGGCGTTCTTGAGGCCGGCGGCGAACACCTGCCCCAGCGGTGAGCTCTTCGCGAGGCGCGAAAGCATCTGCGAGGTCACGCCATTCTGGCGGTAATCCTGGACCATCTGGGTCAGCAGATTCCTCGGCATGACCACGGCCGCGCGCAGCGACCACCAGCGTTCCCCGATGATGGCGAGCGCGACGACGGAGGCGACGATGATGAACCAGATGGGCCACCCGGCTGCTTGGATTATGGCAAACACTTGAGTGACTCCTTGAAAATGGTCGTAACTCTATCTGGCGCCTGCATTTTCAGCAACCATGAGCGCGAAAACATTTTCCGCGGAAATTGTTTTGAGGCCGCGCCAGGAAAAAGCCTGATTGTTGTCCACAACGGTTGTGGACAACCCTGTGGATACCCGGTCGAGCGCGCATGTAAGTCGGGTTTCCGTATGAACTTTTTGCGTGCTGATTAAAATTTAGCCTCACAACTTAAGTGAATTAATTCAATGGCTTGACGGAGATACCCGGGAACGCGCTACCGGCGCGGGTTTCGAGGGAGGCGCCGTGACGGTTGCATGACGACTGTGGACGGAAAAGTACGGCTGATGCCTCGCATTTTTTCACGCAAACCCCGAATTCAATTGAAAAAAACCGCGCTGCCCGCCGAACTCGCGCCATTCGTGTTCCATCACTGACATAGAATGCGGCATGCTTGAACGCCAGACCGCGCAACCGCTGCCGCCGATCATTTCGGTCGCCGAATTGAACCGCATCGCGCGCGAATTGCTCGAGCACAACCTTCCGCTGCTCTGGGTCGCCGGCGAAATTTCCAACTTCAAGCGCTACGAGTCCGGCCACTGCTACTTCACGCTGAAGGATGCGCAGGCCCAGGTGGACTGCGTGATGTTCAGGAACCGTGCCCAGTTGCTCGGTTGGCAGCCCGAGAACGGGATGAAAGTGGAGCTGCGCGCCCTGCCCACGCTCTACGAGGCGCGGGGCAAGTTCCAGCTGAACGCCGAGACCATGCGCCGCGCCGGGCTGGGCGCGCTCTACGAGGCGTTCGAGAAGCTCAAGGCGAGGTTGGAGCAGGAGGGACTGTTCGATTCGGCGCGCAAGCGCCCGCTCCCGCGATTTCCGCGCGCGCTGGGCATAGTGACCTCGCCACAGGCAGCGGCATTGCGTGACGTGCTAACCACCCTGCGGCGCCGCATGCCGGGCCTGCCGGTCATCATTTACACGACGCCGGTGCAGGGCGAGGGTTCGGCCCCGCGCATTGCCGCCGCGATAGCGCGGGCAAACGCGCACGGCGCGTGCGACGTGTTGCTCGTATGCCGCGGAGGCGGCAGCATCGAGGACCTGTGGGCGTTCAACGAGGAGGTCGTTGCCCGGTCCATCGTGGCAAGCAGGATCCCGGTCGTGACCGGCATCGGTCACGAAACCGATTTCACGATCGCCGACTTCGTCGCGGATGCGCGGGCGCCGACGCCGACCGGCGCGGCCACGCTGGCGAGCCCCGGCCGCGAGGAACTGACGAAGTTGTTGCTGCATGCCGCCCACCGGCTGCTCCGCGCCACCCGCAGGGAGCTGGAACAACGCATGCAGCGGCTCGATTTTCTGTCGCGCCGGCTGGTACATCCGGGCGAGCGCATCCGCAATCAGCTCGCCGAGCTGAGGCACCTCGCTACGCGCGTGGTCGGCGCATGGCAGCGCCAGACAGAAGAGCTGGGCTGGCAGACGCGCGAGCTGGGCTTGAGGCTGATCGCGGTTGCTCCGGACGTGGCGGGGCTCGAACGCGATTCCGCGGGACTGGCCCGGCGCCTGCGGGAATCCGCGCGGCGCAGGGTCGAGGCCACAGCGGCGTTACTGGCGCGTCTGGATGCGAATCTCAAGCACCTCAACCCTCAGTCCGTGCTGGAGCGCGGCTACAGCATTACCGAGGCTGCCGACGGCAGCATCGTGCATGATGGCGCACGGCTTGCGGTCGGGGAGGACGTTACAATAACCTTTGCGAAGGGGCGGGTAGGCGCGCAGGTCAAACAGAAGGGGTGAGGCGGAAGTCGTCAATTGCCGGAGAGACACGATGGAACAGGAAGACACGAAATCGGGGAAACCCGCAAAAACCCATTTCTACCAGTCGGCCATCGCCCTGGAGTTCTTCAAGTCCGCCGGCAAGACGGAGAAAATCGCGCCGGGCAAGCCCATTTTCGTCGAGAACGAAGGGACCGCCGGCATTTTCTCGAATGGCGCCCGGATGTACATGTTGCTGGCCGGAGAGGTAACCCTGACCGTCAATAAAAAGGTCATCGGCACGGTCAGCGAGGGCGAAGTCTTCGGCGAGATGGCCTCGATCAGCCACCTGCCTCGCACCGCAACTGCCACCGCCAAGACCGCCTGCAGTGTCATTTCCCTGGACGACAAGCAGTTCCAGAGAGCAGTGGAAAAATCACCGGAATTCGCGCTTATGATGATGACCATCATCATCGGGCGCCTGCGCGAAACCATCGCCAAGGTAACCGGCAAGCTGTCGGAACAGGACCGCTGGAGCAGGGGGGCCGTGTTCGACCGCAAGCTCCTGGCCGACCTGCAGAACGAGCTGGCCGAGAAGCCCCCCGCGCTTCATCACCTGAACAAGGTCATCATGAAAGAGGGCGACAAGGGGGTATTCATGTACGTGGTCATGGATGGCACGGTCGTGGTGACCATCCAGGAAAAGCCCGTCGAGAAAATCGGGCCGGGAGGCGTATTCGGGGAAATGGCGCTGGTGGACCAGTCCGCGCGCGTCGCGACGGCCACCGCCGAGACCGATTGCATGCTGCTTGCGATCAATCGCAACGATTTCATGAACCTGGTGCGGACGCGGCCGGCGTTCGCGACGTCCCTGATGAAAGCGCTGGCGGAGCGGTTGAGATTCATGACCTCGAAGTACCAGTAAGGCACACGGGATAGAACAATGACAGTCAAGGGATGACGAGGAACTATGGACGATCTGGATTTCACCAGTAAGCCTTCAAAAAACGCGGGTTTTGACCCTGCCATTGCGCGGACCTGCTTCGAGTCGATCGGCAGGGTGGAACTCATCTCCCAGGGCGGGACTTTCTTCGTCGAGAACCAGGAAAACAACAAGATGTACCTGCTGGTGGAAGGCGACGTGAGCCTGACCCGCGGCAAGAAGGTGCTCGACCAGGTCAAGGCGGGCGAGATTTTCGGCGAGATGGCGGCGATCAGCCAGCTGCCGCGCAGCGCCACGGCTTCGGCCAGGACCGCCTGCCGCGCGCTATCGCTCGACCCGGCGCAGTTTCAGGGTGCGATCCAGAAAGCGCCGGAATTTGCGCTCATGCTGATGCACGTCATCATCAGCCGCCTGCGCCTGACCGTTGCGATCGTGAGCAAGAATCTGGGGGACGGCGGGAATGCGCCGGAGAGCAGGGTGTTCAACCAGCAGCAGCTGACCGAGCTGGTGAACCGGATGTCTCATCCGCCGGCTCATACCCCTCTCAACAAGGTCATCATGAAGGAAGGCGAGGGTGGGGTATTCATGTATGTGGTGATCACGGGCCGCGTCGCCATCTCGATCAAGGGCAAGGCAGTCGGGCGCGTGGGGGCGGGCGGCATTTTCGGCGAGATGGCCCTCGTCGATCAGTCGCCGCGCGTTGCCACTGCAACGGCGGAAGCCGACTGCGAACTGATGGCGATCAACCGCAACGATTTTATCAGCCTGGTAAAGACCAATCCTGCGTTCGCCGTCGCGTTGCTGAAGGGGCTGACGGACCGCCTGCGCTACATGACATCCCATCACAAGTAAGCCGGAACAGTGTGATAGGTGATAAGTGATAAGTGATAGGTGATAGGAATTAGGCTCCCGCGCGTCGCGCGGAACCCTTATCACTTATCACTTATCACTCGTCACTTATCACGCTTTATCCACCGACGAGCTGCGCCTCCAGCTCGCGGCGGACGTATTCGAGCACCAGGTCCCCGAGGTCTTCCTCCAGGCAGTCGAATTCGGTGACGTTTTCCATCGCCCGCAGCCAGGTGAGCTGGCGCTTGGCGAGCTGGCGGGTGGCCGCAATACCCTGTTCGCGCAGGCCGGCGAGGTCAATCTTGCCTTCGAGGTGGTCCCAGGTCTGGCGGTAGCCAACGCAGCGCATGGAAGTCATGCCGGCCTCGAGGCCGAACTCCTCCCGGAGCTGCCTGACCTCATTCACCAGGCCCGCCTTGAGCATGGCGTCGAAGCGCTGCGCGATGCGCATATGCAGCACCTCGCGGTCGCTGGGAACGAGCGAGATCCGGATCGGGGTGTAGGGGAAATAGACGTATTTCGGTTTCTGCAACAGCTTGGACAGCGGCTGGTTGGTGAGCAAATAAACCTCCAGCGCACGCTGGACCCGCTGCGAATCGTTCGGCTCGAGCCGCGCGGCCGTGTCGGGATCCACGCGCCTCAGCCTTGCGTGCACCGCCGGCCAGCCCTGTTCCTCGGCCATGGTGTCGATCATCAGCCGAATCATCGGGTCGGCTTCCGGCAGGTCATTGAGCCCCTCGGTTAGCGCCTGGAAATACATCATCGTGCCGCCGACCAGGAGCGGGATGCGATCGCGCTCGGTAACCTCGCGCATGAACGCCAGCGCGTCGTCGCGGAACCGCGCCGCGGAATATTTCTCGTGCGGCTCGATAACGTCAATCAGGTGATGCGGCGCCCGCTTGAGCTCCTCGGGCCCGGGCTTGGCCGTGCCGATGTCCATGCCCTTGTAGATCTGCCCCGAATCCACGCTGATGATCTCGCACGGCAGATCACGCACCAGCTGCATCGCCACCGCGGTTTTACCGCTCGCCGTCGGACCCATGAGCAAAATGGCCGGCGGCGATTTTGGCGAGGGATGAGGGCGGAGGGATGAGGGATGAGGAGCGAGTGGTGCCGGCTTCATCGGCAGGGATGAGGGCTGAGGGATGAGAGATGAAGGCGCAGGCGCAGCGGCGTGCTTCGCGCGGGCGGCGCGGCGCGGAGCGGCGGGTTTCTTCCGCGCGGTTTTAGCCTTCGTCTTGCGCTTACTGGTCACGGGTCGCCGCGCTCCTCACCGACTCTTCCTCAGCCCTCATCCCTCAGCCCTCATCCCTCATCCCTTGGCACCAGTGACGGACGCGCTTAGCGCCCGCGCATGAAAAGGCGGTCAAGCTCCGCGACCGTTATCTGGTGCCAGGTGGGTCGGCCGTGATTGCATTGCCCTGAGCGCTCGGTCGCTTCCATTTCGCGCAGCAGCGCGTTCATCTCCAGCACCGTGAGCTTGCGGTTGGCGCGGACCGCGGCGTGGCACGCCATGGTGCCGAGCAGCTCGTTGCGCCGCTCGGTGAGCACCCGGCTCGCGCCAGTCTCGCGGATTTCGCGCAGTACGTCGCCCGCCAGCTGGCGCGCGTCGGCGTCGGCGAGGGGCGCCGGCACGGCGCGCACGATGAGCGACTTGGGAGAGGCCGCGGCGATGTCGAAGCCGATGGTGCGCAGGACTCCGCCTTGTTCTTCCACGGTGGCGACGTCGAGTGCCTCGGCGGGGAAGCTCAGCGGCACCAGCAGGGGCTGCATCGGGATTTCGCGCTGGTCCAGCGCTACCTTGAGCTTTTCATACATGATGCGCTCGTGCGCGGCGTGCATGTCCACGATCACCAGGCCGTGACGGTTCTGGGCGAGCACGTAGATGCCGGAGAGCTGGGCCAGCGCGTAGCCCAGCGGCGTGTCCTCCGTTTCCTGCGGGGCCAGCGCCGGCTCGGGTTGCCGGAACAGGGTTTCGTAGAACGCCGACGGCGACGCCACGTTCAGCGCCATCGCGCCCTGCTGCATGTATGCCGGCGCTGCTCCGGGCGCCGGCGTGAACACGGGGCCGCGAGGCGCCGCTGAACCCGCGACCGCGCCGGCGAGGGCCTTGTTCAGCGCGTGAAAAATGAACTGGTGCACGGCGCGCGAATCGCGGAAGCGCACCTCGGTCTTGGTCGGATGGACGTTGACGTCCACCTGGCCGGGCTCGATTTCGATGAACAGCACGTAGGCGGGGTGGCGGTCGTGGTGCAGCACGTCCTGGTATGCCTGGCGGATGGCGTGGGCAGCGAGCTTGTCGCGCACGTAACGGCCATTGACGAAGGGGTACTGGGCCTCGCGGCTCGCGCGCGCATGCGCCGGCAGGCCGATTGCGCCCGAAATGCGCAACCCGGCGCTGGATTCGTCGAGTTGGATGGAGGTGACATTGAAATCGTCGCCCAGCAGCGCGCCGATGCGTGCGCGCAGCGGCTGCGGCTTCAGGTGCCATTGCGCCCGCCCGTTGTGCTGCAGCGTGAAGCCGGCGTCGGGCCGCGAGAGCGCGATGCGCTTGAACGCCTCCTCGCAGTGCGCGAACTCGGTCGGGTCGGACTTGAGGAACTTGCGGCGCGCCGGCGTATTGAAATACAGGTCACGCACCTCGATGCTGGTGCCGGCCGGCAGTGCCGCGGGCGACGCGCGGGTGATGCTCGATCCGCTCGCGGTGACGGTCCAGGCGTGCTTCTCGCCGGTGCGGCGGCTGGTGAGCGTCAGGCGGGACACGGAGGCCATGCTCGCAAGCGCCTCGCCGCGGAAACCGAGGCTGGCGACGTGCTCGAGGTCCTCGAGCGAGCCGATCTTGCTGGTCGCATGGCGGGCGAGCGCGAGCTTGATCTCGTCGCGCGGGATGCCGTGGCCGTCATCGCTCACCTTGAGAAGCTTGGAGCCGCCGGCCGCCAGCTGGACGGAGATCTCGCGCGCACCGGCGTCGAGGCTGTTCTCGAGCAATTCCTTGAGGGCGGAGGCGGGACGTTCCACGACTTCGCCGGCTGCAATCTGGCTGATGAGTAATTCGGGGAGAACGCGGATGCTGCTCATTCCCGAATTATAACGGCGTGGGTCGTGGGTTGTGGATGGTGGGTCGATGCGTGAAGAGGACTGATGCCGTTGGGTCGATCCACGACCCACGATCCCGAATCACGATTCATCCGCGCTGCTACAATGCCCGCTCCTCTCCGTACAACAATCAAGCAAGGAGTTCCCATGAGCGTTGTTCCCAATCAAGCCCGGCGTCGGTTGGCGGCCGGTGAGCTCGCCCTCGGCATGGGGCTGAGGCAGGCCCGTACCGTGGACATTGCCACCATCGCCAAGGCCGCGGGGTTCGACTGGATCTTCATCGACATGGAGCACAGCTCGATGGACGTGGACCTCGCGTCGCAGCTGGCAATGGCCGCGCTATCCGCCGGCGTTGCGCCGCTCGTGCGCGTGCCGGGACACGAGCACTATCATTCGTCGCGCCTGCTCGACAACGGTGCGCAGGGCGTCGTCGCGCCGCACGTGGATACGGTGGAAGAGGCGAAGCGCATTGCCAGCGCCTGCCGCTACCCGCCGGTCGGCAAGCGTTCGATGGCCGGCCCCCAGCCGCAGCTCGACTTCGCCGGAACTGCGCCGGCCGAGGCGACCCGCCTCGTCAACCAGGAGATGCTGGTGACCGTCATGCTGGAGACGCCCAAAGCCATCGCCAACGCGGACGCGATCGCGCAGGTGGAGGGCGTGGACGCGCTGCTGATCGGGACCAGCGACTTGTGCGCCGAGATGGGCATCCACGGCCAGCTCGGCGATCCCAAGGTCGAGGAAGCGTACAAGACGGTCATCGCCGCGTGCAAGAAGCACGGCAAGTACCCCGGCATGGGCGGTGTCTACGACACCAAGCTCATGGATAAGTACATCGGCTTGGGCATGCGCATGATACTGAGCGGCTCGGATTTTTCGTTCATCCTGGCCGGCGGCAAGGCGCGCACCGACTTCTTGCGTGCCGTCAAGCGTTGACGGCAACTGGCGGCGTGATAAGTGACGAGCTTCCGCAGCGCCGGGTTTGAACCCCTACCACCTATCACGTTTCATCAAGCTTCTGGTCTAGAATCCGGTGCGGCTCCACGGCTTCGGGCAGGTCAGCCGCTGATCAAGGGGAAAGCAGGCGGTTAAATTCGATCTTGACCAGCGCATAGCACTCACAGACATGCGATTCGAGCTTGGCGCGATCGACGACGACGATGCGACCGCGGCTGTAGTGGATGAATCCGCCGTCCTGGAGTTTTCCCGCAGCTTCGGTCACCCGTTCGCGGCGCACCCCGAGCATATTGGCGATCAGTTCCTGCGTCATGTTCAGCTGGTTGGAACTCAACCGGTCCAGGCTCATCAGCACCCAGCGGCAGAATTGCTGCTCGACCGTATGGTGCCGGTTGCACACCGCGGTTTGCGCCATCTGCGTGATCAGCGCCTGGGTATAGCGCAACAACATCCTCTGCAGCGCTTCGCCGCGCGCGAACTCCAGGCTGAGCGATTTAGCGCTCAGCCGGAAAGCGGCTCCGGCGCTTTGCAGCACCGCGCGGCCCGGCATGGATTCGCCTCCCATGAACGAGGCGAGTCCGACGACGCCCTCGTTTCCGACGACAGCGATTTCCGCCGAGTCGCCGTTTTTCATGACATGGAGCAGGGAGACGACGCAATCGGCCGGAAAATACGCGTGCTGCAAAGGGCGGCCTGCTTCAGAGAGAATCTGGCCAAGCCCCAGCTGGTGGAGTTCCAGGTGGGGAGTAAAGCGCTCGTAGTCCGCGCGCGGCAGGCTGGCAAGGAGCCGGTTGCTTCTCGGCGTGTGCGGCGTGGGCATCGCGCCTTCGCGCTCATCGCGTTGTTGAACTGCCAACCCATTGGAAATCCGCGCGGAAGGGGGGGGCTGAACGCCGCGTCGGGGCTGCCGAGAGAGTGCGTCGACATAATACTCCTCATGCCCGGTAACGGTTCGGTTTTAGCGGAGACGGGAGTGAGCATGATGCAAGCATGGCCGGCCGGCGCGGCCGTGGCAGGATTTCTCTTAATAATCAACCGGTCAAAATGACAGGCTGGCGTACTTCACCGGTCTGATCGGATCAGCACAGCGCCATATGTACGCTTTCGAACAGACATTTCCGGGCCTGAAGCGTTAAGTGATGTCTTGATGTCTACCGGATCGCCCGGCAATTCATGCCGGAAATTCCGGCGGCTGAAATAGGGGATTCATGAATTCGCTTTAGAGTGCTCTGGTTTTCACGCCTTTATCGCAGCCCAGCATGCCCGGACCTCAAGTGAAAGTACGATGAAATATTTCCATACGGTACCCGGTCCCGCCGGGCCGGCGGCGCGCGGGAAAATAAATTCGTTCCGCGAGAAGGGATCACTTCTGCTCGGCAGCGTCGATGGTAATGGCCGGGTGGAATTTCTCAACGCCGCGTGGGAAGACGTGATAGGTTCTCGCGCGAAAGTGGCGGCGGAGCAGCCGCTCCGTGAATTGATTCCTCTCGATCGCGCCGCTGCCGATAGGCTCGTGAACCGGCTACTCGATCCGACCAGCCACGACCCCGTTGAAATCGACCTGCAGGCCGGGAACGGCGTGCGCAGGCGCTATTTATGGCACCGCCGTTTTGAGCCGGACGAACAGAAGATGTACATCGCCGGCGAGGAAATCACCGGGCGGGAAGCGGAGAAGTAAGCAGCTTCCGTACGTCCTGCAGCGGAAACGGCAGCCGGCTTCCACGGCCGGTCTTCTGCGGGATGCGGGCGGATCATGAGCCGCGCAAATCCACTATAATCTGAACCCCTTGGCGTGCGCGGGCGCAGAGAGCAGGGAATTTCCAAAATGAAGCTTGGCATTCCGGCGGAAATGCGCGCCGGAAATATGCTCGTGCGGCCGCCCTGTCATAAGGAAGAGCCAGACGAATGAAGAGAGGGGATTCATGCCTCAGGTCATAGGGGTGCCGAAAGAAACGGCGGGGGGGGAAAAACGCGTCGCTACGGTGCCGGAAGTCGTCGAAAAGCTCATCAAGCTGGGCTTCAAGGTCGTCGTGCAATCCGGCGCCGGCGAGGCAGCCAATCTCGGCGACGATACCTATCGTGCCGCGGGCGCAGAGATCGTCGGCACCGCAGCCGCGCTGTGGGCGGCAGCGGACATCGTCTTCAAGGTGCGTGCGCCGGACGCGGCGGAAGTCGCGATGATGCGCGACGGCGGCACCTCATCGACCACCTTGGTCTCCTTCATCTGGCCGGCGCAGAACCCCGAACTCCTCA